>Ga0209187_1000896_pt1 | contig 41585 bp, 37 predicted proteins | sample BantaG_FD_187430 | JGI IMG/M metagenome (GOLD analysis project Ga0209187, IMG submission 187430) | Marine algal microbial communities from Bantry Bay, Ireland - BantryBay_4 metaG (SPAdes) (version 2) | ecosystem: Host-associated > Algae > Red algae > Unclassified | place: Bantry Bay, Ireland...
CGGATTCATAATACATTGATTTTTAAGTTATCTGATAACTCAAAGATGATGTATGACATACCGTTAGTCCAAGAAAAATGTACTGAAAATAAGTGAAAAGCTGTGAAGGGTTTGTTCAACGGATGATTATATCTCTCGTCTCTGCGAGGAACGAGCAGATATGAGATGATATATATTGTTATACTCCCGCCTTTTTTAGACTAATTGAATATACTCTTTTTCAAGTCTAACCTTAAAGTTAATTTCTGCCTTTAAAGCTTTAAAAACTCGAACTATTGTATCAATTGTTGCACTATTAGCATTGTTTTCAAGTTTAGAAATTTGGGATTTCTTTACTCCTACAATTTCACCAAGTTGCTCTTGAGTCAATTTTCTTTCCTGACGAGCTTGCTTAATCATTTGTCCTATAATCTCCATTCTTAACTCATATTCATATTCATCTCTTTCTTTAGTCCCTTTTTTACCAACATATTTATCCTTCATTTCTTTTAATGAATATGTTTTAATTTTTTTAGTTGCCATAATTAAATTTTTGATTTGTTGGAAAAGTAAAGCTGCCTGAGCTTTTCAGCCTTGGCAATTTCTTTAGGAGGAGTCTTTTGAGTTTTTTTCACAAAACCATGTGTAGCAATTACTAAAGTATCTTCTTTATCACTTTTATCCCAAAATGCTAAAAGTCGATTTTGTTTACCAATATACTTACTTTTAAATTCCCAAATTTCACCCTTTAGCTTCTTAAATAGTTTTGGATTCATAACTGACTCAGCAGAATCAATAACAAAAAGCAATTTTGTAGCAGATTTTGTATCAAGACTTGCCAAAAATTCATTTGCATCTTCAAGAAAATTTGTAGTGAATTTCTTCAATCTTTATTTTTCTCAAAGATACAAAATGTTTCTATATTTTGAAACTTAAATATCTGTTTAATTTTGAATCTTGGTGGAGTATAACTAACTTATATACACACCTTTTAACCCTAATAGGTGGTACTTTTAATCAAAATAAGGAAAATCAAGACAAGTACACAACTTGACTTATGACATCATAGAATGAAATTAAGATATGACAATCATTCCGGAAGTATTATTAGAGAGGGCACTCTGTCGAAATGACGATATGGATAATCAATCTATAATACTGCGATAACCCTCAGAAAAAATATCTCTGCCTATAATCAGTTTCATAATCTCCGAAGCACCACCGTATATTCTGGATACTCTCGCATCGGTATACATTCTGCTGATTTCGTACTCAGACATGTACCCTGCTCCACCATGTAACTGAACCCCGAGATCCGTCATACGTCCTTCGAGTTCTGTGGCGAGGAGCTTGACTTTGGCACCTGCGTTTGCGGTTAGCTCGCTTCTATTATTGAGTTCTACGCAGTGATCTATGTAGACTTCTAACATATCGAGTTCTGCATCCATCTGCGCCATGGTAAATTGTGTATTCTGTAATGCACTGATCGTCTTCCCGAATGCTTTTCTTTCCATGACAAACTCCCGTGTCAGGTTAAATGCTTTTCTGGCATTAACAGCTGACTGGACGGCGATGATGAGTCTCTCCTCTGCGAGGCCAGTCATAAGATATGAGAATCCTTTGCCAGGTTCCCCTAATATATTCTCCTTTGGGATTTTTACATTATCAAAAAACAACTCTGCCGTATCTTGTCCCTTAAGCCCCATCTTCGCTAAATTAGCTCCTCGCTTAAATCCTTCCATACCTCCCTCTACGACACATAAGGTCATAGCATGTCGGCTTTCTATTCCTACTGTTTTCGCTGCTACTACGATTGCATCTCCATTGATACCGTTAGAGATATAAGTTTTGTTTCCATTCAGCAAGAAGTGATCTCCTTTATCTTCCAGAGTCGATCTCATACTGGAGAGGTCGCTACCTGCATCTGGCTCTGACATAGCTACAGCGAGTATGATATCTCCGCTTGCTGCTCCTGTCAGGAATTTTTCTTTCTGCGCATCCGTACCCAACTTATCGAAGTAAGGACCTACCAATCGACTGTGCAAAGTATTAAACCAATCGAGACATCCTGCCCTGCAGGTCTCTTCCATAATAATCTGCTCATACTTAAAATCTCTATCACCTAATCCTCCGTATTTCTCATCTGGCCAGATCATCAGAAAACCCATATCGCCCGCTTTCTTAAAAGCACTGCGATCGACGATTCCATCCTTTCTCCATTGCTCCATATGTGGCACTATCTCATCTGCAAGGAATACTCTGTATGCTTCTCTAAACATCATCTGATCCTCAGTGAAATTTCTTTTATTCTTTTGTTTTGATGCTGTCGCTTCCATCTCTATAATTTGTAATGACAAAGTAACCAAAAATGATATGATATGATCTTATAAAGAATTAATTAATAGAATTGTTTTCTATATCTATAAGTTTGCTTGTAGATCGATGGCATTACTTACATTTACAAAATCAATAAATAGATCCTTATGGAAGATCGTATCACTATAGAAATTATAGACCATGTTGCAGATGTCAAACTTAATAGACCTGACAAGCTTAATGCACTGGACGAAGCTATGTTTGCAGCGATAATAGATACTGCGACTCAACTTAATCATAATGCAGATGTCAGAGCAGTGGTACTATCTGGCAGTGGGAAAGGTTTCTGTGCTGGGATCGATATTACATCATTTGACCTGAGTGGAGAAGGTGGTCTCGGGCAGCAAGATCTGGCAACTCGAACACATGGCATCGCCAACAAATGGCAAAAAGCCGCTTATGCGTGGCGAGAACTTTCTGTACCTGTAATCGCAGCAGTACATGGTATATGTTACGGCGGTGGTCTGCAAATTATGTCTGGCGCTGATATCAAATATGTGAGCAAAGATGCACGACTTTCTATCATGGAAGGCCGATGGGGAATCATACCAGATATGTCTGGCTCTCAACTGATGAGGCACAACGTAAGAGATGATATCCTCAGAGAGTTGACCTATACATACAGAATATTCTCAGGAGAGGAAGCGGTGACATATGGATTCGCCACTCATACTGCAGAAGATCCTTATGTGGCTGCTATGCAATTAGCAAAAGAAATTGCCAGTAATAATCCGACCTCTATAGTCAATGCCAAACAACTTTATAATCAAGCTAATTATCTTAACGACACCGATGGTCTACAATTAGAATCTGAACTGCAATCAAAGACAATGTCTCATCCTAATCAAATGGAATCTGTATATGCAGCTATGCAGAAAAGAAAAGGCGATTACAAGAATTATAGATCTGAAGGGTAATGGAATAAAATTCTACGATTTAGCGCATAGAAAAATGACCTCCAAGGAGGTCATTTTTTATATATCAATTATGGAGCTTAGGTTATTAACTATAACCTAACTTATCCATTACATTCTTAAGTGTATCTGCCTTAAGGTCATCTACATGAGCGACTATACCTATAGAGTTAGCGTAAGTAACTAATTCTGGTACGAGCATTTTTACATGTACGAAAAAGATTAGTTAGTCTTTCCATAGTCGTGTATAGACTTACCGGCAGCAGAAAGATCTCTTAAGCTCTGAGGAACTGTAAATCTTACGCCATACTTCTCGGTGTACAGATCACAGTCTGCAATGAATTTCTCCATTCCGTAATAGTCTATGTAGGATAATGACCCTCCAGTGTAGATCGGGAACCCCCATCCGAGTACAGACCCTAAGTCTCCATCCATGACTGATCTAAGTACCCCCTCTTCGAGACATCTATAACTTTCTAATGCTTGGAAGTGTAGGAGTCGATTTGTAATCGTCTGCTGATCTATAGCATCGACATTAGAATTATATTTTTCTTTGAGTCCAGGCCATATCTTTTTCTTACCGCCTTGTGGATAATCATAGAATCCTGCACCAGATTTCTTGCCTTTGCGACCCAGAGAAATGAGATCTTTCACAATCTTATATCCCCTCTCTTGGTACGGTTCTTTCTTATCAGGATTACTCTCATAGACATGCTCACTTAGTGACAGTGATACCTCGTCATGCACTGCAAGTGGCCCTACTGCCATTCCGACTCTCTTGCCGATATTCTCTATCATGATCGCAGGGACACCTTCTTCTAATAAGAACATGCCCTCTGACACATAAGTACTGAAGCAACGAGATGTATAGAAGCCTCTGCTATCATTGACCACGATAGGAATCTTACCGATTGCTACTGTGTAATCTACAGCTGCTGCAATTGCTTTATCTGATGACTTCTCCCCTACTATAATTTCTACGAGAGGCATCTTATCCACTGGAGAGAAGAAATGTATTCCTATGAAGTTCTCTGGCCTTGCAGATGATTCTGCTAATAATGATATCGGAATCGTAGATGTATTAGAACCATACACTTTATCTGACGCTAGTACAGCTTCTGTTTCTTTAGTAACTCTATCTTTTAATTTAGGATCTTCGAAGACAGCTTCTATCACAAGATCACATCCCTCCATAGCGTTAGGATCATCTGTCGGGTGTATTCTACTGAGAAGTGCTTCCGCTTTCTCTGGTGTTGACCGCTTTCGAGATATCGCTTTATCTAAGATTTTCTTAGAGTATGCTTTCCCTTTTTCTGCCCCTTCTACGCTGACATCTTTAAGGACTACTTCCATACCTACCTTGGCCGATACATACGCTATCCCTGCGCCCATCATTCCTGCACCTAATATTCCTAATTTCTTGACTTCGTACTTAGGTTCATTTTTTGGTCTCGCCTTTCCTTTCTTAGCGGCCTGCATTCCCATGAATGCGGTCCGTATAATATTCTTAGCTTCTGGTGAGGCAACAACTTTAGTGAAGTACTTCGCTTCTATCTCCAATGCTCTATCTATCGGGATCTGTAGACTATCATGTACCACACCTAATATATACTTCTGCGCAGGATAATTGCCATGTGTCAATTTAGTTACATTACCTGCAGCACCCATCAGCGTCTGTACACCGTTAGGTGTCCACACGCCTCCTCCTGGTATTCTATGTTTCTTATTATCCCAAGGCTGCACAGGATTGGGATTAGACTCTATCCATGCCTTAGCTTTAGCCATCATATCTTCTGGGCTGTCTGCTAACTCACTGATCATACCTACCTTAAGTGCTCCTTCTGGTCTATCTTCTTTTCCTTGTAATAAATATGTCAGGGCTGTCTGGATACCTGACAGGTATGGCAACTTAGCTGTACCGCCCCCTCCTGGTAGTAATCCAACTTTTGCTTCTGGTAGTCCTATTTTTATTTTTGTGCTATTGATTGCTATTCTGTGGTGACATGTCAGTGCTAACTCTAATCCACCACCAAGGCAAGTACCATTAATCGCTGCTACGAATGGCTTTCCGCCTTTCTCTATCTCTCTCATTCTGGTATGAATGCCGACAATTGTATCGTAGAATAACTTAGGGTCATCGACTGGCTTAGACAACATACGTAGATCTCCACCTGCCATAAATACTTTTTGAGAAGAGGTCACGATAACTCCTTTTACCTCTGTATCTGCGATGGCCTTAGTTGCTGCCTCATAATATGCATCTATGAAATCTAAGCTGTATAAGTTAGTGGGTTCGTTAACTTGGTTAATTGTAATGGTAGCGATTCCACCTTCTACTTTATATTCTAAAAAATCATTTTTCATGTTCTTGTTTTATTAAATAAGAAAAAAGAATGGCACCTATACTCTCTCAATAATACTTGCAATTCCCATACCGCCACCGATACATAATGTGATCAGACCAGTAGATAGACCCTGCCTTTCTAACTCATCCATTAAGGTTCCTGTTATCATACAACCAGTAGAACCAAGCGGGTGACCCATTGCTATTGCTCCTCCATTTACATTGACCTTAGAATGGTCGACATTGAGTTTCTCCATGAATAACATCGCTACGGAGGCGAATGCTTCATTAACTTCGAATAGATCAATATCACTTACTGACATCCCCGCTTGCTTAAGTGCTTTCTCAGATGCCGGTGCAGGACCAGTAAGCATAATTGTAGGATCTGTCCCATATACGGATGCGGCTTTGACTTTAAATCTTGGCTTGAGTCCTAATTTTTCTCCTGCTTCCTTACTTCCTATTAATGCACAAGAGGCACCGTCTACTATTGCCGATGAGTTACCTGCGTGATGTACATGATCGATCGCTTCTATCTCAGGATACTTGTCTATTGCCACTTGGTCAAAACCACCCATGGCTCCCATCATCTCAAATGATGGATTAAGTTTCTTAAGACCTTCTGCGGTTGTCGATGGTCTGATATTCTCATCTGTACTTAATATTTCTATACCATTAATATCCTTAACAGGAATTCTCGATACGAATCTATTATCTGCCTCCGCAGCACTTGCTCGCTTCTGAGATTCTGCTGCAAATGCATCTACATCTTCTCTGGAATAACCATACTTAGTAGCTATTAGATCTGCAGATATTCCTTGAGGAACCATATTAGCCGATACAGCCTGCGCTGGATCCATCAAGAATCCACCACCATCAGAACCCATAGATACCCGAGACATACTTTCTACACCACCTGCGATCACTAAGTCTCTAAATCCAGACTTAATATATGCTGCCGCTTGATTAATGGCTTCTAATCCAGAACCACAAAATCTGTTCAACGATACACCACAGAGGTGATCTCCGTAACCAGATTGCTGAGCTGCCGACTTAGCGATATTAGCTGCTTGATCTTTAGCTTGCGTCACGCAACCAAAAATAACGTCCTCTACCAGTTCTGGATCGAATTGGTGCTTTTCTCTAAGTGCAATCAGAATCTGAGATGCGAGATCTGTTGCGGTTATACCTATCAGAGCACCTTTCTTATTACCCTTACCTCTGACGGTCCTGAGTGCATCATATATATATGCTTCCATTATTATAGTTTATTTCTTTATTAAATAATGCATTAGTAGTCTACATTACTAAAATGAAATACCCTCCAATTTGTTTAATTCACCAAGAATTAAATTTCATTTATTAAGCGACTACTTAATAATACGAAAATACAATTTTATCACTAATAATCAAGAGAACTCAATCATATTGTGCCATTTATATGATATTATACAGGCCTTTATAATGACAAATGGAAATCACTTATATATTTTGATCTTTAGATTATCCGTATATTTGTTTTTAATTCTATAGTTTTATTAAGTAAGTATTTAATTAACTTACTTTTGCCTTAAGAAGAGAACATCACACAGTGAGACAAGTCGAAGAAAAGATAACTAAAAGAAAAAGAGGTCGCCCGACCGAAGCCAAGAGCATCGACAAAGATCAGTTGCTTAGCACTGCTCTGATTGCCTTCTCAGAGGGAGGATTTGATGGAACCAGTGTAAAAACTATTGCCGAGAGATTGGGAATAGACGGCTCTCTGATCTACTATCACTACAAAACAAAAATAAATTTGTGGTATGCGGCTGTCACCCACATCACGGAAATCTATAATGCTAAAGCTAAGGACACCATTAAGTTAGGCAAGGATCTTAGCACTATAGACCTGGGCAAAGCTCTGACCCGCCAGATGATATATTTCATAGCAGAGCACGTAGAGTTGTATAAGATTCTAATGCATGAGATGACGCAGCAATCAGAAAGATCTGACTGGATTATAGATACACTGATGAAACCACATAGTGATAATACCATCGCAGTCCTTAAGGCTTATGAGAAAGATGGATACATTGTAGATATGCCTATCTGCAATTACACTTCATTAAAGTTCAGCATTATCACACAGTTCTTCCTCATGGACAATGTAAGCAAGAGACTTTACGGAATCGATGTGTACGATAAAGTGGAAATAGAACGTCATGCAGATATTGCGATTCAGATCATCTACAACACTTTATTTAAAAAGAAAAAATAAGGTCTTTAGATATTCTAAAATGGCATCGGGTGATCCTTGATTACTGTAGATATTTCCTTGAGCACTTCAGCACTCAGTTCCATATCAAATGCTTTTATATTATCCTTCAATTGATCCATCTTAGTAGCTCCGATAATTGTGGAAGTCACCCATTTTTGATGATTGACCCATGCCAAACTTAATTGACTGGTTGTCATATTATTATCTTCTGCGATTGCCTTGTATTTCTTGACTGCCTCATTTACATTTTCAGTATCTCTAAATATTCCGTTACGCTGCAACATCGTCCATCGACTACCGTCAGGTCTATTCTTATCTATATATTTTCCTGACAAAGCCCCAGATGCTAAGGGCGACCATGGCAGATAGCCCATATCCTCATAGGCACATGCTTCCGTGACTGAAGGCCAATCACTACTCTTCAACAGACTGAATTCGTTCTGCGTAGAGATCATCCTGGGGAAATTATGTAATCTACTTAGCTCTGCATATTTAGCGATTCCCCATGCCGTCTCATTAGATACACCAATATGTCTAATTTTTCCAGCCTTGATATTCTCGTCAAGCACTTCCAGAATTGCAATCATTTCTTCTTCTATTGGTCTATAATCTCCATCAGCATAAGAAATCGCATTATGCCAGTGCCGCCCAAAATGTGGATGTGGTCGATTAGGCCAGTGCAACTGATATACATCTATGTAGTCTGTTCCTAATCGAGATAAGGATTCTTCTATGGTTTGATTAATGTACGAAGCCTTAATGACATCTGCATTTCTGATGTATGATAATCCACGGCCAGTAATCTTAGTCATGACGATCAGATCAGATCTCTTTTCTTTGTTGCGGCTCAGGTAATCTCCGATTATTCTTTCTGTATCTCCCACTAAGTCCTTACCCGGAGGTATGGGATACAGCTCAGCCGTATCGATAAAATTTACACCTTCCCCTATCGCGTAATCTAATTGTGTATCTGCATCTGCTTGAGTATTTTGCACTCCAAAAGTCATAGTACCTAGACAAACACGAGAAACATTCAAGTTCGAGCTTCCTAATTTATTATACTTCATTATCTATATTTCTTTACTTCTTTTATTAAATCAAATCTATTTTGTCACTTATCCATTTCCCTACAGCTACTGGTCGCTCCATAGGTAACAGATGACCTGCATCAGAGAAGTTCTCACATCTTTCTTCACCTAACTGCTGCCTTAGTTTTTTCCAAATTCTATCTGAGATAACATCTGTACGCTCTCCTCTCATAACATGAATAGGTATGGAGCTATTCTTGATCTCGGACAATACATTAGTTACTGTAGCATACATGTGTGCCTCCCATTCTTTAGTGAACCTTAAGGTTATACCTCCGCTCTCATCGCTCACCGTACCTGCATCTATCCAGTCTTGCAATGCCTCATCAGACAATCTTCTGAATACTTTTTTGTTGCGATAAGAATCAAATAATTCTCGCCTATCTTCCCAGTGATCCTTTCTTGCTAGCGCTATCTTGCATACTGGCACATACTTCTTTCTAAGCCACATGGGAAGCAGATGATTGATGGTTGTCATAGCCTTAGGAAATATAACTGGTTCTATCAAAAATAACTGCTTAAATAAGTCAGGTCTTTTGTGTGATGCCAGGACAGAAACCACAGCACCAAGAGAATGCCCTACTCCTACAACCTGAGACATATTGTTCTCATCTAAAAAGCGAATCATATCATCTGCTAAAGAGTGCCACGTCTTAATATCTGAGAAATTGTCATTACCCCACAACGGTTTCTGAAGCATGCCGACCACCTGATGATCAGTGGATAATACTTCTGCTAACTGTCTGTAAGATTCTGGTGGATATCCGTTAGCGTGAGCGAAGTGTACAAGTTGCCCTTCCCCACCAAAATCTATATATGGTATGCGTTCAATTTTTTCAATTAACTCCACCTCTGTATTTCATAATTTTTGGATTGGACAAATTTAGCTAATCTAAGCAAGTGAGTGGGCTAATTGATCAGATTACCTTTTCTCACCCCTCCTATCTCTTAGGAACAAAAAGATATATTTAATCTGATCTCCAATGTTAATAATTGTCTTTATTGATTTGGTATTCACTATCCTCAATATTTAATGGATAGATATTCCGAATTTCTTCTTGGATCTGTCTTGTATTCCAATTATATTCTTTGCCATATTGCACCATAGAATATTTATCTCTCCTTTCTATGATACACCCATAAATTAACGAATAAGTATTGATAAAGTTACCATAGGTTAAATCATCACTATACACTAAATTAAAGTGATAATCTGACGAAATATCTATTATGCTGTCTATTCCTTCTTGAAACTCCTTTTTAGATTTTGAAATGCCTTCTAAATAATAGTCGCTATTTCTAATAGTAATATCTATAATTCTCTTTCCGTTTAACCTGTCAGGGAATAAGCTATCAATGAATTCATAGTTAAAGACATTTGCAGGGATTATATACCTTTTGTGTCTATATTGACCTATATCCTTAATTCCCTCTGGAAAGACAGAATATCCTAATTTAAAGATTTTTGACTTTTCTATAGAATCTTTAAGTTCGTTCACGAATTTCATCGGTATAGATTCGTCAATATTGAGTTGAAATCTTAGCTGCGGAATGTGATGATCTTGAAGTCCTGACTTCCACTGATTAACCACTGAATCAATGTGGTTCAATTCAATCTCCAAACCTCGCTCATACATTAGTTTAGGGTCTTGAGAACTGTCTTTTTTTGGTTTGCCCAAATATAATTGCCGCGTTGTATAGTACTCTCTTGCGTACGTGTATGATTTTGACTGAGGTTTATTAATTATCATTTTATGATAGGGATTCTTTGAAAGAACTCTTTGATTTAAAGAAATATAATCAATAAAATTAATGCTGCCCAGAGCAAATGTTAGTATAATAAAACAAAAGGTTGCCGGAAAAAAAAGTTTGGTTGATAAAGATTTGAATTGCCTTCTAAAGTTTGTCCATTGCTGTAAGTATAAGACAACCACGAATAGTATAAACAAATACCAATATTCTGAATATAAACTGAATTCGTAAAATAGCTGTGAAGCAACGAAAAATATACCAAATACAGAACCTAACTCTGTAGCCCACATCACAAAAGTCCAATTTAGCACTCTTGAATCATTAAGTGTTTGTGTTCTTTCCCTAATTGAGCCATTCAAATAATTCGGTCTATTTGATATAAATGAACTTGTTGACCCTAAGGCAATAATTAATGAGGTTGCAGCAAAGAATCTGTTGTAGAATTTCACTTCGTCTGAAGTCAAGATCCAAATATCATATTCGTAAGTGATAGAAAAGTATCGTATGCATTCTCTCGACATATAGAAGAAAGCATAAAAGTTGACTGAAGTGAAGACAAATATAAATATGACAAGAATTAAGTCCAATCGACTAATATTTAATATGTTTTTTGTCCTCTTCACATTCTTTATTCGTTATGAATTATTGCAGGCATGAATCGATCCACCCTATCAGATATATAGAATATCAACAGTTTAGCTAAGTAGTTAGTTTTATATATAAAAATTACTTATATATATAATTAATATATATCTTTAATGTATTCAGAATTAAACACTTACAGAACCTAGATATGATGACCAGACGACTTACACTAATATTTCTCATGAGTTCACTTTCTTTATCACTTGTCTACGGAGAAGGAACGAGAGAAGTAGCACCTAATGGTAGCATCACAATAGATGGAGTTATTACTACAGATATTGCGGCTTTAAATCTTGGCAGTCCTATTTACAGCAATTTCGCAACATATGATAATCCTGATGCAACTTCCAGGTTGCATATCCATATCAGCGACCCATCCAAGGAAAGTATCTTATTAGGATTCTCTACAGGACACCTTAACTCATCGACTCCTAATCCCATTTTGGTTGATTATGAATATCGTATACTCGACCCTAACGGTAATGTAGTATATGGACCTATTATAATAAGAAGTACAGAATTAGGCACTGGTATTATAGACAATTGGTCACGAGGATTTAATGGACCTCAACAGCTGGGTAATAATAATGGATATGATGCTGCTCAAGTATTGTCATCTGATCTTACTTCGCAAGGATGGAATACAGAGGGTGACTATTATATCGAATTCGATGCAATATCGGAAGACGAATTCCTAATAGACTTCTGGGATATTACGGTAACAGATATATCTAATACAGTCCTCGAAGAAAAGAAAGGCAGAATCTGGTCTAACAATTGGGCCTTCTTTGCCATTAATGATTTTGGATTTCCCAATAGACCTTTTAATGGGTCATTCTATGTGTGTGCTCCCGATCCAGCAAATCCTGACGCTGCATTTATTACATTAATAGATTTCAATGGCAGTGGATTTAGACCGGCAGCTTTTAATATCGCATTTAACAGTTTCGGTATACAGAATACTGGAGACATTGCTGCCGATAGAAGAAGTTTCGAAGATGGTAATATGACGGAACCAGAATATGCGATATTTCTTAACGATCCTGTAGATGTATGTGAAACTGCTGAGGCTGGTGAATTAAATTTCGAAGGCGTCAGCCGTTGTGATGTAAATGATTTCTGTATAAAGTTTCTTAGTGATAAGGTTGGACAGGTAGATGTTCTGCTTGACTTTGATGGAAGAGATGAGATCTTCACTCCTAATACTGCAGATAGACTAATCAGTGTCAATGTAGAACTGAATGAAGTTAACGTTCCTACTTGCTTGGATTGGGACGGAAGGGATGGCTTAGGGAATCCGATTCCAGAAAATGTGAATACTGAAATTCCAGTCTCTATTTCATTTGCTCAAGGAATCTATCACTTTCCGATCTATGACGCCGAGTTAATGACGGATGGGTTTCTGATAAGTACGATTAGACCTACAGGACCTCAGCCACTACTGTACTATGACGACTCAGAGATAAGCGTGCCATCTGGATCTGCTGAGCCGAGTGTGCAATTAGCTGGATGTGCATTACCTTGCCACAGATGGATTAATTATACTGACCCTGCTGCAATTGGATTTGGAAACCTTAATACAATCAATTCTTGGTGGTTCTCCCAGCAAAACAAAACCAATGAAGTCTTCTTACTACCTGCTTACTATGCATGTACGATAGATGCTCAGGATGTCATATGTACTGATGAGGATGTCACGATAAGCGTGGATATTATACAATCACCAACTAACAGTACAGAGCTAGAGCTTATAGGAATTGACTGGTCAGGGCCTGCTATAACAGGAACTAATACAGGCGAAGCGATCACCATCACTGGCAGTGGAAATTATTCTGCACAATTAACTTACTTATCCAGTATAGGCGATACTTGCACACAGGTATGTAGCCAAGAGGTTACCGTATCGCAGATAGCAGAATCTCAGATAGATACACTCATTAACTTAGGTGAGGAAGTCGTCATTAATGCTGAGACATATAATACAGATGGTATATACACACAGACCTTAGTTGCAGCTAATGGATGCGATAGTATCCTTACGATTACCGTATCAGTAATATTTACAGAAATCGAATTATTCTGCGACGTTGTAGGTCCTCCTGGCTTATGTCCTGGTGAGAATACTGACTTATTCGTCAATATAACTCACACGCCTAATAATGCTCCACAGCCCACAATCACATCTATCTCATGGGAAGGGCCCGCAATCTCAGGTTCTAATATAGGAGACTCTATTAGGATAGCCCTACCTGGGGAATACAATGTAACCGTTAGATGGTTAGATCAGTTAGGTGTAGAGATGCAAACGCAATGTGGTATCACTGTGATTTCTTATGAGAACATGTTCACACAAATTGATACCAGCATCTTACTTGGTGAGAGTATTATTATCAATGGAGAAACATATACTGATTCGGGAATCTCTACCCAGATTATGACTTCTTCACAAGGATGTGATAGCACAATTACAGTAGTAGTCAATGTGGTAGAACCACTATACGAATGCTTTGTCAATGGACCAGATAATATATGTGCTGATAGAGATGCAGACTTATCTCTGATGACATTTGTTATACCACAAGGTGCCAATATTCCTGACTTAGACATCATAGAATGGACAGGGCCAGGCATCGGTGTACCTCTTAACGGGACGACAATCACCGTATCAGACTCTGGGACATATACTGCTACTGCAAGATGGACCAATGCCATAGGAGAAGAAAGATCTACCAGTTGTGAAAAAAACATATCCATCATACCTGAATCTACAGAGACTATTAACTTCTCCATCATAGAAGGAGAAAGCATCAATGTCAATGGAGAGATGATCACAGAGACTGGACAGTACGTGCAAACGCTAATCGCAAGCAATGGCTGTGATAGTATCCTTACGATTAATGTTGTAAGCGAGTTAGCAGTCATCACACATGACTTCGAAGATTGTAAGTCGACAGATTATAGTCGTCTTACTGGCGAGCAAGTCAATCCATTATCATGTGGAATATTGACCGCCAGTAATGTCTACAGAGAGAATCCAGCAGTCAATGCACATTCTTGTACACCTGGAGTAGACGGAGGTGTTGCTATGTGCATCAGTGCATTAGACTCTTGTGATTATATAGCTGGACATGAGCAGTCACTCATTTTTGAATTGTCTGTAATCCCTACTTCTGGATCAGAGGTCGTGATTACAGGAATAGACTTTTGGGAGAAAGCCCCTGCTACTTTTGAGTGGATAGTCGGCACAACTGGCAGGAATAATTTCCCGACTCGATACGGAATAAGAATTCTAAAGAACGGTGATGAAATATTTACACAATCAGATATAGAAACCACTTTCTTATGGTCTAAAGAAAACTTCAGTTTCTTAGGCTTAAGTGATTTTACTGTAGATGCTCCGGCGATATTTAGATTTGAAATATTGCCATATTGCCTTATCGGATTTGATGCACCAGTTGCTGCATGGGATATCGACAACCTTAACATCAGAGCTAATTGTGATGATGCCTCGCGAGCAGCTATAAGTGGAAAAGTTGTTAGCAGATCCGGTGATCACTTATCAGATGTAGATATTAATTTGCAATACGGAGAGCATCCTAATCAAAGCTTCCATTACTCAACAGACAACAGCGGAGCATATGAATTTGCTCACTTACCGAAAAATAAATCATATCAGCTTACTGCATCTAAAAATAATGATCCACTCAATGGTGTATCGACATTAGACGTCATTATGATACAAAGACATCTAATAGGTATCGATAATTTCGATAATGCTCATGATATGATCGCTGCGGATGTCAATCATGACCACAATGTCTCTGCTATAGACTTGATAGAACTAAGAAAGCTAATCTTAGGAATCTATGATGAGCTACCAGAAAACACCAGTTGGAAAGTCGGATTAGATAACGAAAAATTATCTCTCGATTATCCTTGGATCTTTGATGATGCCATACTATATAATCGGTTAAGTAAGGATAAAATCGACAATCTCATAGCAGTAAAAATAGGAGACATCAATCAAGATGCACTATCAAATTCTAAGAAGAGTAATGACCTCGTCATCGATTACAGCATTATAGAAATCAATGATGCATTATATCAAGTAGATTTCTATACTAACGAACTTGTCGAAATATACGGTCTACAATTAGGTCTTAAGAATATAGAAAATAACACTAAGGTAAATTGTCAAGGCAATGACTTAAGCGACTATATGTATATAGATGATAATAATAATCTAAATATATCTTACGATATAGCGACAGGAAAAATTATCGGCAAAGATGCAATTCTACTTTCTATACAAATCCAAAAATCTGGAATCAACTATCCTTCGATGGAGTTAAATGAATTAATACAGTCTCAGATTTATATTGGTAAAGAAACTGAATCAATTAATGTAAAGCTTAATCGTAGATATGGTTCTAATGATGTTGCTCACTCCGCAGATATCAGTACAATAGAAAACATCATGCCTAACCCATTCTATAATCATTCGCAAGTAATTTACAATATGAAAGAAGATGGAAAAGCTACATTCCTTTTCTATGATGTCAAAGGAACATTGATACTAAAGAAAGAGGTGATAAAATCAGCTGGTCAGCATCAGATTAAAATTACAGCAACAGAGTTAGAAAATAATAACGGTATGATATATTGTCAGCTACAGACTGACGACAACATAGTGACTCGAAGAATGCTACTCCTAAAAGACTGACAAAAAAATCATTAGGGAAGAGGGCTTTTGGCTCTCTCCCTTCCTTTCCATTCTACATATCCCTTAATACACAATACAAGAAATATTAGAAATAAGAAGGCCACAAAGTAGAGTTCCTTATAAGTGTATACACCTATTGCGATGACATCTACGACAATCCAAGTGATCCAATTCTCTAAATATTTCTTAGCTAACAGATACTGAGCTACAAGACTTCCTACGGTGGTAAAGGCATCAAAGTAAGCCAAGTCAGCCGTAAATAATCGTGAGATCAGAAAGCCCCATAGAGGCGTTACAATTACAATAATTGCCAACCATATTATCCAATGTACACTGGTGAAGCGAAGAACCATGTGTGGGCTATTTTCATTTTCTTCATATCTATTCCATTGCCACAATCCATAGACATTAAGAAGCAGTAAGATAATGTGAAGTATAAAATCAGAAATCAATTGAGCATCAAGAAATATGATGGCGAGAAGAGCAACGCTTATGATACCGAATATCCATGCTGCAATTTTTTCTAAGGTCTGTAGATAGACACAGATTATACCGCTTATAGTTGCAATAATCTCAAATATAGTTTGCCATGTCAATACATATTCCATGACCTGAAAATAACATAATCAGAATGATTGCTATAGCTTATTAATATCGGTTGACATTTAATATATCAGTGAGAGAAGCTCGGTTTTTAAAATTTTTGTCAAAATGTATGTAGTTAATCTTCCCGCATGAATTGACTAAAAAAGTCGCGGGCACGGGAAGTACTACTTCTTTCTGATTATTGACTTCTCGTAGAGAGACATTGATTTGCTTAGAGACATATTTATTCATCTCATTATTATTTACATAACCGACTCCATAATGTTCCATAATGTAATTATACTCATCATGTATGATAGAGAATTCTACTCCTGACCGAGCAATGGTCATATCACGATATTGACCTTGTTCTGGAGTTACAGCGACAACATTAATGTTTTCTAAAGAAGCTTTGTCGAGATCATTTTGAAATTGAGCAAGATGAGCCTGACATGCACTACACCAAAAGCCTCTATAAAAAAACATTATAAAAGGACCTTTCGATCTCAATCGATCTGAAGAAATAAAATTTCCATGCTGGTCTATCCCAGAAAAATATGGAGCTAAATCTCCTTGTTGTAACGTATTAGAATGACTTTGAGTTGACACCCCTGTCAACGGTTTTCTATCTATCATTGGCAATCAGTTTTGGCTTGTTTATAGTACAATTTTAAGATATACCCTCTACAGATGCTCGACTTATGTCTATATTCCTTAATAAATGAAAAGTAGCCGACAATAAAAATTGGTATATGCTTAACAGCTACCTCTTTTCTACCAGCATTTTGATTTTGATAGAGAATCCTGCAACTAATAATGTCATGAAAGGGCTTAGCCAATTAAAGATCGCATAGAAGAAATAATCTGCTACTGATACACCTAAGACACTAGATTGGTAAGCTCCACAAGTATTCCACGGAATCAGTACAGATGTTACTGTACCTGCATCTTCCAGTGTACGAGACAGGTTCTCTGGAGCAAGATTCTTATCAGCATATGCTTGAGAGAACATCTTACCTGGCACCACAATAGCAAGGTACTGATCTGAGGCTGTGATATTAAGCGCAAGAGCACTGGCTACTGTACTCGCAAATAATCCAAATACGGAAGTGGCCATACTCAGCAGTGCTTTACTTATACGAGATAGTGCTCCGATTCCATCCATAACACCACCAAATATCATAGCTGCAATAATCAGAAATATCGTCCACATCATGCCGATCATTCCTCCTGAACTGAGCAAATCTCTAAGGGTCTCGTTATCACTCTCTACAGAAGTCTCAGTAAATATAGCGGTAGCTAATCCACTTATCGCAGAACCAATATGTAGTGATTCCGCTCCCGTAATAGACGCTATAATATCTGGTTGGAATATCAATGCAAATACTGCCGCTAATAAGACACCTATTAATAATGCAATCAATGGTTTTGTTTTCATCACAATTAATGCGACAACTATCACAGGCACTGCAAATAGAATAGGACTGATATTAAAATCACTATCCAATGATACCAATAATGAAGAAACATCTGTAGAACCAGATGTATCAGTTACAAATGTCAATATGATAAATATAACCAAGGTCACAATAATAGAAGGTACTGTGGTGATGGTCATATATCTTATATGTGTAAACAAGTCGGTACCAGCCATCGCTGGAGCAAGATTAGTTGTATCAGAAAGTGGAGACATCTTATCCCCGAAGTAAGCTCCAGATATAACAGCTCCTGCAATCATACCACTCGGCATCCCGATGGCTTGTCCTATTCCGATCAGCGCAATACCTACTGTAGCACTTGTCGTCCAAGAACTACCCGTTGCAAGAGAAATTACGGAAGATATCACAACTGTTGCAGGAAGGAAGATTGTCGGATTAAGTATCTTAAGGCCATAATATATCATGGTAGGTATAATGCCACTTACAAGCCATGTACCTGCAAGAGCTCCGACGAGCATCAGTATCGTGATGGGGATTAGCACACTTTTTAGATTGCCGATAACTTCTTGTATAATCTGAGATACAGTTGTCTTGTTATATAATCCTACTATCGCAGCAACCAATCCGCCAACTAACAAGATATAATGATTAGAGTAATCACCTAAGAGAGCACCGTCTGCAAAAAATATGTTGTAAGAAAGTAATCCGACCACAACTAATATTGGAATCAATGCTTCTAATATATTGAGTTCTTTATTATCTACTATATTCTCGTCTACTAAAGGCATTTTTCCCATTTATTTTGATTTTGTAACCCTACGATAATTTATTATTGGAATAGAAGAAACCGGTCTGTTTCACATAATAATTCACAAGATCAGTGGTTTTTGTTGATTGATTTTGTTCTTACTCACAATCTAATTAATTTCTTTTAGAATAATTATATCCCCCATACTATTAAGTTAGCAGAGATATCTTTAAGTTCTGAAAGAGTAATTATTCGATTACCTTTATTATAAATAAAAAAGAAGCTTTGAAAAAAATCATTGTAACAGGTGGAACAGGATATATCGGATCTCATGTAGTCATAGATCTTGTAAATAAAGGATATCAGCCAGTCATAGTAGACAACCTTTCTAATTCTAACATAAATGTCCTGGACGGCATAGAAGCGATATGTGGTCAAAGAGTAGAGCACTCTAATATAGATCTATGTCACGAGGAAGATACGAAGGCTTTTTTTAAATCACATAGTGATAGTGTAGGCATTATCCATTTTGCTGCATTAAAGGCAGTGGGCGAAAGTGTAGAGCAGCCCAATCGCTATTATAGAAATAATCTGGTCAGCCTACTTAATACACTAGATGGAATGACAGAGAATAACATAGAACATCTGATATTCTCATCATCCTGTACTGTATACGGAAATCCCGATGTGCTACCAGTTACAGAAAAGTCACCGATCAAAAATGCAACATCACCCTATGGTAATACTAAACAAATAGGCGAAGAAATAATTTCTGATTTTCTACACTCCGCTGACAATAAATATAAAGCACTAAGCTTGAGATATTTTAATCCAGTCGGAGCTCATGAGAGTGCACACATCGGTGAATTACCTATAGGTGTGCCGAGTAATCTAATGCCTTATATCACTCAGACGGCAATCGGAATCAGAGAGTGTCTGAGTATATTCGGAAATGACTACGACACACCTGACGGTACCGCCATACGTGACTATATACATGTAAGCGATCTTGCAGATGCACACGTGATGGCATTAGAGCATATTTTAGATCAGAGTAATAGCCTTAGCTATGATACTCTTAATTTAGGTACAGGAACTGGTTATTCTGTAAATGATGTCGTGAAATCATTTGAGAAATCTACTGGTGAGAAACTTAATTACAAATACGCCCCACGTAGAGAAGGTGATGTCCCAGCTATATACGCAGACAATACTAAAACAACTAAGATACTCGGATGGAAACCAAAGTACAGCTTAGATGACATGACTTCTTCTGCATGGAAGTGGGAGTGTGAGCTGCGAAAGGCGTAATTGGCTTTTCCCTCACACTCAATTATCCAATCCTGCAAATATAAACGAAATTATACCATTTAAATTTTAAGATGTCGGTTAAGATTATAGAATAGAATTTGTTAAGATTAAGGCAAAAAACGCATTCATAGCGGTAGCTATGGAGAGTATTTTTAACGAAGAGATTGGCTAATTCTATTATAATATTTCCGACATACTAATGTTTAAATGGTATTATACGATCGAATATAATTCTATATAATAGAACTAAATTCCATATATTTATATTAGCAAAACTGTATGAGAGTTGTCACTCCTAAGCGACTAGTAGAATTTTCCAAGAAACACCCAAGGGCTAAGATTCCATTGCTTCATTGGTATGAAATAGCCAAACATGCAAGTTGGAAATCTTTGAGTGACATAAAGAATGATTTTAATTCAGTGGATTACATCGGTAATAATCGTTATGTATTTAACATTAAAGGTAATGATTACCGATTAATAACTATTGTGATTTTAATTTCGGGTAAGATATACATACGATTTATAGGAACACATTCTGAATATGACAAATTAGATCCTAAAACAATAAGAAAAATATGAATACTAAAGATTATAAACTTAAAACGAAAGAGCTTGAATTTTTGCTCAAGAAATTATCTGACCAAGGAAAGCTCAACGCTAATGAATTAAAAAAATTAAATCAGATTTCAGACTTGATTGCCGATTTTGAAGATGAAAAATATCCTTTCAAAGCGGACTCACTTAAGGAAATGGTAGAACTTAGAATGTATCAACGAAAACTGAAACAAAAAGATATTGCGGAAATATTAGGTACAACACCTTCTCGAATAAGTGAAATACTTAATGGTAAAAGGAACCTGACTTATGAATTAGCAAAAGGTTTGTATTCCAAGTTAAACATAGATCCTGAATTGATTTTACAATAAGCCCTAATCTTATTTAAAATTATCTGAGAAATATTAACTGATTCAGATAAGATTTCACCTAAGAAACAAAAACAATACAGAGCTATTACCACTATTTTACCCCAAAGAATCCATCAACTATAAGCATCATCATGCACAGCCTTAACTGCTCTACCTGATGGATCATTCATATTCTTAAATGCCTCATCCCACTCTAAAGCTATAGGCGTACTACAAGCCACAGAGGGCACTGATGGCACTGTACTAGCTGCTGCATCAGAAGGAAAATGCTCCTCGAATATTAATCTATAATAATATTCTTCTTTATTTAGAGGTGGATTAATAGAGAATCTAAAAGAGGCTCTTTCCATCATCTCATCCGTTATTTCTGTGTTAGCAATATCCTTAAGTGTGTCTATCCATGAGTAGCCTACACCATCAGAGAATTGTTCTTTTTGTCTCCATGTCACGCTCTCTGGGATGTACCCTTCGAATGCTTTCCTCAGGATCCATTTCTCCATCTTATCAGGTCCTGACATCTTATCAGTAGGATTAAGTCTCATCGCAATATCCATGAATTCCTTATCTAAGAATGGCACTCGTCCTTCCACTCCCCATGCCGCTAATGATTTGTTAGCTCTGTTGCAATCATATAGGTATAGCTTCTCTAGCTTCCGGACTGTCTCCTTATGGAATTCTTCCGCATTGGGTGCCTTGTGGAAGTATAAGTAACCACCGAATATCTCATCAGCACCTTCTCCAGATAGGACCATCTTGATACCCATAGATTTAATAACTCTGGACATTAGATACATAGGAGTACTTGCACGTATAGTCGTCACGTCATAGGTCTCCAGATGATAGACGACATCTCGTATCGCATCCAGCCCTTGTTGTATTGTAAATTTTATCTCATGATGTACTGTTCCGATATAATCTGCAACTTCCTGAGCATGCTTTAGATCAGGCGAGCCTTCTAAGCCAACTGAAAAAGAATGTAACTGAGGCCACCAAGCCGCCTTCTGATCACCCGACTCGACTCGCATCGCGGAATACTTCTTAGCAATAGCAGAGACAACCGAAGAATCTAATCCTCCAGATAGCAAGACACCATATGGCACATCAGACATCAGTTGTCTATGTACTGCATCTTCTAATGCCTGTCTTAACTCATCGATAGATGAGGTATTATCTTTTACATTATTATAATCTTCCCAATCTCTTGTATACCACTTCGTCTTAGCATCATCCTTACTATAGAAGTAATGACCTGGTAGAAATGTATCTATCTTAGTACAGATACCTTCGAGTGCTTTAAGCTCTGATGCGATATAGTAATTACCATTCTTATCCCATCCTTCGTATAATGGAATGATCCCCATATGATCCCTTCCGATCAGAAAGACATCCTTAGCCTTATCATATAATGCAAAGCCAAATATCCCATTGAGATCATCTAAGAAGTTCACTCCCTTATCTTGATAAAGAGCTAATATGACTTCGCAATCAGACTTAGTCTGGAAGTCATACTTATCTGCGTATTGCTTTCTAAGTTCTTGGTGATTATATATCTCACCATTGACTGCCAGGACAAGATTTCCATCTTTGCTATACAATGGTTGCCCACCACTTTCTGGATCTACAATCGACAATCTCTCATGAGCCAAGATTGTATTATCTCCACAATATATTCCAGACCAGTCTGGTCCACGATGCCTCTGCTTTCTTGACATCTCTAAAACTTGCTGCCTAAGTGCATCGTCTGCTTTCTGAATATTAAAAACTGCTACTATACCACACATAAATTGAATTATTTAGATAATCAAAATTAGAACTCTAATTACATTTAGTCAATAAATACATTAAATATTTATCTTTAAATACAATTTATTAGATTTTTTATACTTTTCACTCATATAATTAGATATCATCTAATATCGCTTGGCATATTATTGCTCAATGTCATAATTTCTCAAATAGTTAAGATCTCTTCTAATTCCATCTGTGCAAAAACACTATAATCTAGTTCATCCCATGGGATTTAATTTGATTCAATTACAACAGGTGAAATCGATCAGAAGTGTATATCGTTAGGTAATTGACATTGGGTTAGAGATTAGCTATCGCTTAGCGATAAGCTTAGACAATTATAACTTATGATTTATCTACTCCTTAATCAAAAGAATTTCGACTCGTCTATTTCTTGCCCTGCCATTCTCAGTTTCATTGCTATCTATGGGAAGCGCTTCTCCTTTACCGATGGCAAATATATCCATACTTCTTTCCACATTGTATCTATTAAATATTTCTCTAATAGACTCCGCTCTTTTAAGTGAAAGCACAGTATTATTTTGCTCTGTTCCTACGTTATCAGTATGTCCTATAATATCTATTCGATTGATAGCTTGCTCTTTGGCAATATCTAATATCCGCTTTATTTCAGTATGACTTGATGGTTTGACAATGTGACTTCCTGACTTGAATACTACAGAACTACTAAGTGTAAATGTTTCTTTGACCTCTTCCTTTGTTTCTACTGGTGTACATGCTGTCTCATCATTTACATTTACAGCATTAAACTTAAAACCGCAAAGATCGTGGAGCTGATAGTACCATATCCGAATATCATAAGTTCCAGAATCTAATGATACTTCTTGACTCTTAAGAGTCATCTTATGATCACCGCTATTATCAATTATAAGATCATCATCGATCCATAAATAAGAACCATCATCGGTATTTAATGAGAATCTATAACAGTTATTGTCAGCGATAGTCATCTTAGAACTAAGATATATTCCGTAAGTATTTTCATCTAACCATAGGTCAGCAATGCCTCCCATGCACGGGTCGGATTCAAAATTCATTTTCTTCCAACTGACTTTTGACATAACCCTATAATCTAACATAGTAGAATCAAATGGCTCAATCAGTTTGTCCTGAGGCACCCCATATGCGGCACCTTTGAATGTTGTGAATGATGGATCATTCTGCGAATAGATAAGCTGAGACCAAAATGTGACGGAAACATATAGAATACAAAAAGCTAATATTTTCATATACTAAAAACTAAAATATCTAAAGTATATTATACGATTAAAAGATTTTTAGTCTTATACCAAAATAAATATTCCGTTCTGGAGCAGGTTCGTAATATCGTTTACCAAAAGCATTGATCCTGATGTTGTCATTATAGAAAGTAGAAAACATGTTATTGATACCTATATATGGCACTATGCTGTACTTAGATTTCTTTAATTCATAGCCCAATTTAAAATCAGTGATACTATATGCTTCATCTTGAGTTGTATTCCTATTATCTAATTGTATCTGACCGATGTATCTATGCTGCAATTGTATTCTCAAGCCATTATCATCAATATATCTGGCTATTGCAGATATAGAATGCACCGGTATACCTGGTAGAATATTTCCTTTCAGGTTATTTCCCATCCAATCCCAATCACCAAACTTAAAATCAGAGTACGTATAACTGACATCCATGCTCCATGCGTTAGATAATTGTGCCTTAACATTACACTCTATGCCACTTCTAATCGTAGAAGCTGCATTCCTATAGAACTGTCTATCTGGAAATGCTTGCGTCTCAAAAGGTATCAACTCATCTCTTGTTTCTATTCTAAATAATGTGAGATCAAAATCAAAAATACTTATCTGTGAGCTCCTTATACCAAACTCGTAATTGTATGCTTTCTGTGGTTTTAGATCTGTATTGAATCCACTTCCTGATATAGGATTTTCCGACAACTCACTGAGTGTAGGCGTCTCGAAACTACTTCTAATATTAGAATATAGGGACACATTGTTTGAAACACTATAATTGAACCCAATGGCATTATTGAAGTCATTATAGCCCACTGCCCCAGAATCATCGCCATCAGATAACAATCGATCTACAGCACTTAATTTATTATAATCATATCTAATACTGGTATAAATAATCCAATTACTAATCTGCAACTGATTGGATATATAAGCTGCAGAATTATTAAATTTCTCTAACTGATCTAATACAGAATTGCCCTTGACACCCTCGATATTCTGATATCTTTTTCGTCCATCATACTGATGATTAGTGGACAGACCTATGAGAACTTCATTGATAGCTCTTGAGTAAATAGTCTTCTTTTTATAATCGATACTACTACCATAGTAATTACGATTTAGGTACACCCATCCACCATTCTCGAACGGAAGAAGGCCTTGGAATTGTCGATTAGAAAAGTAAGATTTCCACTGTAACGAACTTTGAGCATTGATCTGATAAGTGGCTGTTATGGCAGACTTATACTGGTTAATCTTTTCTGCTGTTCTGTACGTCACATTTCTCTGTCTTGCTTGGCTTCGATCTGCATTGACTTCATCTAGGGTAAGTCCTCTTGAGTCATTAGCTTCGGGACTATTTGTATATCCGAGGTTTAATTTTATTTCTGTTCTATCACATATTTCATGTCGAGACAGATAACTCATCCCACTGGATCTAAATCCACTTTGTTCTCTATAACCATCAGTCTCCTGGTGAGACAATCCTACGATATAATGAGATTTTCTTGTTTTAGCTTTTGCCATTACACTGGTATTGAGATAACCGTATGAGCCCATTCCTGTATGCAACTCTATGGCATTACGATCTACACTGTCTATCGAGCTTATCATTATAGTTCCACCACTTGCGTTGCCATAGAGGGCTGATGCTGGACCTTTGACAATTTCTATATTATCGATCATACCCAGATTGAGATTATCTATCTGACCTTGTCCATCAGGCGTCGTCTCAGGTATCCCATCGACGATTAGCTTAATCCCTCTTATTCCAAATGCTGATCTTGCACCAAAGCCTCTAATAGAAATCCTCAGATCTTGTGCAAAGTTATTAGCATTAAGCGAAAACAGTCCTGGTACATGACTAATAGATTCCTGCATCGACAGTCCCTGACTGATAGAGTTTATTTCTGGATTCTTGACAGTAGAGACACTTACTGGAGATCGCAATAATGGTGTCGATATATGTGTAGATGTAATTAATATATCGTTAATCCTTACAGTATCTACAGCCACTTCGTCTGACTGAGACAAACAAAAAATAGGCACCATCAGAATAACCAATAAGTTATAATATGTCTTAAAATATCTGATGTATGTATATACTAACGTATTGCTATTATACACCTTTCTTATACTCCTTCTTATCGATTATCATCTTAGAGATGACTTCCTTAAGTATCTCAGAAGTTCCTCCGCCTATCGGTCCGAGTCGACTGTCACGGAACATCCTAGCAAGTGGATATTCTTCCATATATCCATAACCTCCTAAGTGCTGTAAGCATGAGTAGATAACTTCGTCTGCTACTTTTGTAGATTGTAACTTAGACATACAAGATTCTTTGACTACATAGACACCTTTATCCAGATTATCCGCCACTTGATAATTAAATGACTTAACGATTTCTACCTCAGTTGCCATCTCTGCCATACGATGTCTAAGTGCCTGATACTTATCGATTGTCTTACCGAAAGCTGATCTTTCTGACATATACTGCAATGTATATTCGATGGCGTATTCTGCACGTGCATGTGCATTGATACCCATAATTAACCTCTCTAATGCGAAATGCTGCATCACATAATAGAATCCCTTTCCTTCCTCTCCCATCAGATTCTCAGCTGGTATCCTTACATTGTCAAATGCAATCTCCCCGGTATCAGATGCTCTCCATCCTAACTTGTCCAACTTAGAAGCGCTCAACCCCTTCACATCTCTATCTACAAGAAATACGCCCATTGCCTTTGGGTTCTCTGCTATATCCATCTTAGCAATTACGATGAGATAATCAGAATATACACCATTCGTTATGAATGTCTTAGATCCATTAATCACCCACTCATCACCATCTCTTACAGCAGTCGTCCGCATAGCACCTACATCTGATCCACCGAACGGTTCGCTTATACACAGACATCCCATCATATCCCCAGAAATACTGGCAGTAAGATACTTTTGCTTAATCGCCTCACTGCCCTCTTTGTGTAGATGTGTCATGGCTAAGTAACAATGTGCCCACATCGCTGCTGCAAAGCCGCCAGAATTAATTCTCTGTAATTCTTCTAACCAGATTACAAGATAAAATATATCTAAGTCCATCCCTCCATATGCTTCTGGATATCGGATACCGAAGTAACCCATATCACCAAACTTCTTCCATATATCTCTTGAGATCGTGCCTGTAGCTTCCCACTCATCGATGTGTGGTGACACTTCTTTTGCTAAGAACTCTCTAAGTCCTTTTCTAAACATGTCATGCTCTTCTGTAAAATATCCTTGATACATCTTTATTTATGTTTGTACTTTTAAATCAAATGTTGTAAATCCATATATTGCTTAATCGGAATACCGAATTGTAGCTTATCATTGTCTCCATAGAATTCTATAAATTCTCCCCTACCCTTATCCGTAAAATGTGGAATAATAGCACTCCATACCATCCGTTCTGCATCTTCCTTATGATGTAAGTCTCTCACCTCTTTCTGACTAATCCAGTAGTATGTAATTAGCCATGCATTGACCGACAATTGATAATAAAGACCTTCGTATGGTTCTGCTTTGACATTACCTACTTTGATACCATAGGCGAATGCATTGAGGTTACTCTTAATCACTTCCTTAGACCAATCTGATAATACGTCCTTAATCGAGGCATGACCTAATACAGACATATCTCTGAATACAAATGGATACCATTTCTGTAGGGATCGACAGGTTCGTATATCTAAGCTTAAATTATAGAATGCGATAAAATCTTTGCGGCGAGCTCGGAATCGATTGACATCTTTTTTCATTCTGATGGATATATCATCGAGTATCGCTTCCTTATTCTTATAGTGATATGCCAGATTACCACGACTCATCTTACAGATAGCAGCGAGGTCTGTAAGAGAATAACCATGATAACCACCCTCATTAAAGGCGGCAATTATTGCGGCTATTATTCTCTCTCTGGTCTTCATATACTAAGAAATGTCGAAACTTATAGTTTTTAAAGACCAAATGTAAATTTATTTTTTAGTCTTTTATGACTAATTCATGCAAAGTATAGGGTAATTAGTTAAAAAATCGATTTATGATTGTTATAAAGCAAAGCCGTACAACCACTGCGAGTCATGATATGGATAGAGTAGAATTATATCATTTATCCCATTTACACATCAGAATGCTGCATCCATTTCGCTCATGTATGCTAGTCCCAGCATTATAAAACACGAAGTTAATTGCAGGCAGTTACACCATAGCTACTGCAATGGGCCAGTCCACTCAGGTTATGGTTCGCTCTATCCGAGCACCATTATACTTGATTCTTTTACACGGAGGCCTTTGGCTTCTGCCTTGATGATTACATATTGGACTCGGAGTATTTACTCGATAATTTACAATGTAAATGGTATTACATAGCGATATAAGTGATGAATACTATCCAATTATCAATATATATCAACCATCGAAAATCATATTATACTTCATCTACGTAACAAAGTAAAAGGATCATGATAATTGCTGACAAGAGAAACATGATAGGTAGGTCGCAATTGCGTCTATCAATCCTATTACCATGTATGGTAAACACCTAATTAGTTATCATAAGATATTCCACATTCGAAATTATTAGCTAGCTCTACAGCCTTATCAGCTTGGGATAAGCTATGAATCATAGGCGTAGTTTGTATATCAAAGACATCACCACCACAAGTAAATATATCTTGTAAGTCGAAAGTAATAGAAAGATTCTCACTATAAGTACCAGATGTAGATCTCATAACTTCGTCAGTACCTAAGTGCAAAGCAAATCCTTGCTCCTTTACACCATCTCTGTCCATATCGATATTTCCTTCCATTTTTACATATACATAGCTATTCCATCCAGACCAGTACTCTGCGGTTTTTGACATAGGATTGCTCGAAGGGTAATCTGTGGGCAATGTTGCATTTTGTTCTGGTGTAAGACCTATATTAAACGATATGGCAGTGGCTTCTCCTTCAGTTTCGCCTATAACGTATACAAAACCTTCCCTATCCTTATCCAGACTGGAATGAGAATCAGAAAGATCTATGTAATCCACCTCTACAAAATTCTCCACTTGGCCATCTATCGTTAGATTCACCTCTGAGACGAAAAAGCTAAATCGAGTCAGTTCGAAAGGCAACCCACCAGTTTCACCAAACTCATACTCTTCAAACATCACCAATGGCTCTGAATCGTTCTCTAATTTAAAGTTGACAGAGAGCTCTTCTTTGTCGCTACCACATGAGATTAGTAATAATGATAATAGAGCAGTAATAGATAGTAATTTCATTTTAGATTTTTTCTTTTTTATTTATAACAAAGGTAACGCAAAGGGAAGGAAAAAGATGCTCAACCAATCTTAGGATTTCATTAATATACTGACGACGACATTTTGTCTGTAATTACTATTTGAGAATACTATTCCAAATCGATGGCGGTCGTTGACTTTCTTTCTGATAAAGAAAATCGAGATTCTACTTGACCAATAGATGGCAATATGGAAAGTTTATCTAGTATAAATCTATTATATGCTTCTATATCCTGCATAATAAGCTTTAGTAAGAAATCTGCATTGCCTGTGATATGATGACACTCTACTACTTCTGGAAATGCTGTAATAGATTTTACAAATGCATTAATGGCCTTTTTTCCATGCTCCTTTAGTGATATATTGATGAATACAGTCAATGATTTACCTATTGATTTAGGATCTACTAATGCAACATAATTCTTAATAACACCATTCTTCTCCATCCGCTTCATCCTATCGAAAATCGGAGTTGTCGAAAGATGCAAAATTCCAGCGATCTCCTTAATAGTCTTGCGAGAATCTACTTGGAGAATCTCTAATATCTTCTTTTCAGTAGGGTCTAATATATACATGCAATAAAATTACTTTATGATACTAAAAGAAGCCTTGCGAATTGTCTTCTATTATTAATTTATCACTATAAAGATAATGATATACTTATTTTATGTAAAATCATGTAATAAAACAACATGCCCCCTATTAAGAGGCTACTTTTATTACAATTATAAACATAGAAAAGATATGAGCCGGATTACAGAACTCAATATAGATGAGATAAAAGATAGCGACCTGCTGCAAGGATTTGACTTCGAAAACTATAACGAAGGGGACCATGAAAGATGGAAAACATTACTCGATGGTGTCACTAAGGCTCAAGACGGCATATCATGCTTATCATACAGCAAAGGTATGCAATCATTAGGTGAGAACTTCTCAGATCTACCTGACTTATCTGAACTCAATAGAAAAATGGAAAGTCAGACAGGATGGAGAGTCATGGCAGTTAATGGTATATTGCCGTGTGAAGACTTCTATAAGTTACTAAGTCGTAAGATATTTCCGTCAGCGACCTTTGTAAGAGATTGGCACTCTACAGCATTTACAGGATACCCTGACCTGTTCCATGATGTGGTCGGACATCTACCCTTGTTTTTCGATCCTAAGTTTTCAGATTTTGTACAGAAATCCTCTAAGTTGATCCATCAGATACTTATATCTACTCCGGATGGTGCAGAGAAAGAGCTGATGATTCAGAATTTTAGCAGATACGGATGGTTCACCTGGGAAGCGGGACTCATTAAGGAAGATGGTAATGCTAAAGCATATGGAGGTGCAATCTTATCATCATCGGGTGAAACTCAAAATCTCAAAGATCGAGGGTACGAAAAATTTGATCTACAAGAAGTATTTAATACTACTTACACAGATAAAGAATTCAGTTCCAAATACTTTATTGTAGATTCGTACGATGATCTATTTGCTAGTCTTGAGGTAATCAGACTGAAATATAATATAGATCAATCCTTACATTAATCACTAACCAAAACGCTTATTCCTATGTGGACAGAAAAAGATAATGCATTACATGCAGAACTAAAATTTAAAGATTTTGTGCAAGCATTCGGATTTATGTCATCTGTTGCAATCTTATCAGAAAAGCATAATCATCATCCTGAGTGGAGTAACGTATATAACACTGTCAAAATAAAACTGACAACTCACGATGAGGGTAACACAATTACTGATAAGGATATAAAATTATCAAAGGCAATAGAAAAAGTCTTCAACTCCTATCCATCATAAACCTCATCTATGTTAGACAAAATATATAATGCATCGAATGAGCATATTATAATTATCATAGGCATATTCTGGGCGATCCTATTCTTACAATCTGGATTAGACAAGGTATTCGATTACAAAGGAAATCTGAGTTGGGTCAAAGAACATTTTGCAAAATCGATATTGGCACCCATGACGACTCCTATGTTCATCACATTGACTATATTAGAATTAGCTGCAGGAATAATATGTGGGTTAGGGATTATTTTGTTTCTGACGAGTGGTGACAAGAGTACCTTATTTTTTGGATTGTTATTATCGGCTGTATCATTATTGATGCTATTTTTTGGTCAGCGTGTGGCTAAGGATTATGATGGTGCTAAGACCATTGCTATCTACTTCGGTGTAGCATTAATTAGTTTTTTATTTATAAAATAAATTATACTCTTGAGCGATTCTCATATAGATATATTCAAACCCGAACTGATGCCTAAGTCATCTTATAAAGGCGGAAAAGGAAAAGCTGAAGTACTCAGCAAGATCGGTGATAAAAAATTATACAAACTTTCCTCTAACGAAAATGCATTGGGATCATCTCCAAAAGCATTAGAGGCCATCAATAATACGATAGCTAATATCTCTGAATATCCAGAAAGAACAGATGCGACTCTACGTACGGCCTTGTCAAGGTTCTATGGCAATCTTCTTAAGCCTTCTCAGTTTTTCACTGACAATAGTGGTGTCTCATTATTGAATAAAATACAATTGGCTTTTCTCAATCCATGCAATGAAATTATAATAAGCAATCCAGCATTCAAACCATATTATGCATTTGCCTCTAAACATGGGGCTAAGGTTATAGACATACCGTTAGTAGGCGAATATTATGATCTAGACGTAGAAAAGATATTGTCATCTATTACAGATAATACAAGATTGATATTCATCACTAATCCTAATAACCCTACAGGCACACACATACCTAAGGACCAACTGGATGCACTCATACATAATCTACCCGATCATGTCGTTGTAGTATTCGATGAGGTATATTATCAGTTTGCAGATGCAGAGGATTATACGACTGCCTTATCGTATGTAGATGCAGGCAAGCAAGTCATCGGAGTCAATAGTTTCTCTAAAGCTTATGGTCTTGCAGGACTAAGAATAGGATATGCTTACAGTACGGAAAAGATTGCAAGATATGTGGCGCAGCTCGACATGCCATTCATGCTTAACAGCTTAAGTATGAATGCAGCGATTGCAGCCTTATCTGACAAAGAATATATTAATAAAACAGTTGCACTCATACAAACAGAAAAAGAGTTTCTATATGATGCATTAGACGAATTAGATATACACTACTGGGAGACACAAGCGAACTTTATAACCATAAAGCCAGAGATGGCAGAAAAAGAAATGGAAGAAAAGATGCTTATGGAAGGTATCATGGTCAGACCTGTAACTAACTTCGGAGCACCTGGATGTATAAGAGTAACCATCGGAACAAGAGAAGCCAACGAGGCATACATTGCAGCACTCAAAAAAATTATCAATCAATAAGCATATGTCAGAATTAACGGGAGGTCAAGCGGCAGTAAGATCATTAATCAAAGCTGGCATAAAGCAAGTCTATGGTTTACCAGGTGTGCAGAATGACTGGCTATATAATGCTTTCTATGATTACAGAGATGAGATAAAAGTCATACATACTCGACATGAACAAGGTGCTGGTTACATGGCTCTCGGTCATTACTTAGCGACTGGCGAGCCATCCGTTTATAATATTGTACCAGGGCCAGGATTCCTTAATAGCACAGCAGCACTAAGCACAGCATGGGGGCTTAATGCAAAAGTCATGTGTCTCGTAGGGCAAATTCCTAAGAAAGTACAAGGCAAAAAATTAGGCGTATTACATGAGATTCCAGATCAGATGGGAATCATGAATCGCCTCACTAAATGGGCAGAGAAAGTAGACGATCCCTCTGAAGCTCCAAAAGTCATAGCAAAAGCATTCTCACAACTACAGACTGGTCGACCAAGACCTGTTGGTGTAGAAATACCGATGGATGTATTATCAGGAACTGGAGAGGTCAGTTTTGAAAATTTTAAAATTGAAAATAATAATCCTGAAGTCAATAAGGAAGACATCAGTGTCGCTGTAGAATTAATTAAGAAAGCTAAGAACCCTCTCGTATTTGTAGCTGGTGGAGCCATGCATGCATCGCAGGAAGTGACTGATTTTGTAGAGCATCTACAAGCACCAGTATTCGCTTATAGAACTGGAAAAGGAATTGTAGCAAGCTCACACTACCTAAGTTATCCAGTTCCCGCTGCACATATGCTATGGAAGGATTGTGACCTTTGCATAGCAATAGGTTCACATGCCAGAATGCCGTTGCTTAAGTGGGGACAGAATGAAGACCTTAGATTCTTAAGCATCAATATAGACCCCGATGCACATCATAAGATGAGAAAAGCAGATGTGGCGATCACTGCAGATGCAAAGGATACATTAACGGTACTAAATAAAGAAATTAAAAAATCTATAGATGCTCGTCCATCGAAAAAAGATGCTATGCAACAATTTGCCAAAGACTGGGCAGAGCAGACAGCCTACCTACAACCACAATCGGACTATCTTAATCTGATAAGAGAGGAACTGCCACCTGACGGTATATTTGTAGACGAACTGACTCAGGTAGGATTTGCCAGTCGAATTGTCTGGAACACAGATCTTCCGAGAACTTATCTATGCACTGGCCATATGGGAACATTAGGATGGGGATTCCAGACGGCTCTCGGTGCTAAGGCAGCATGTCCAGATAAGATGGTCATTTCTGTCGCAGGAGATGGAGGATTCATGTTTGGCGTACAGGAATTAGCGACTGCTGTGAAGCATAAGTTAGGTGTGATTGTACTTCTATATAATAATAATCTATATGGTAATGTCCGTAGCATGCAAGAGAATCTATATGATAATCGAGTCATTGCTACAGACTTACATAATCCAGACTTTGTGAAGATGGCTCATGCATTTGGAGCTAATAGTACGCGAGTGCATGATATGGACGGTCTTAGGAAAGCCATCAGAGATGCCAAAGGCGAAACATTACCTACAGTCATAGAGATACCCGTCGGCAATGATTGGCCGAGTACTAATCTATTCAAAGCACTGCCTAAAGTTAAAGTATAAAATTATGCAAGTTGCCGTCATATCAGATATCCATGAGAACTTCCATAATCTCATTCTTGCACTGAATGATATCAGTCAAAGAGATGTGCAAAAGATATTATGTCTCGGAGATCTCATGAATGCTGGAATAGCGAAAATATTAGCAGCTCAAGAAATCCCATGCTATATGGTATGGGGAAATAATGACGGTGAGAAAGTAGACATCATGAATGCTGCTTACAGAGAAAATAGCTCACTGGAAGTCAGTCTTAATACTTATGACTTTGTAGAAATCGAAAACAGAAAAATTTTTATTTCTCATTATGATAATCTTGCATTGCCAATGGCTGAATCTGGCTTATACGATGCGATATTCTATGGGCATACGCATCTGAAAAAATCAGAAATGATCAGCGATACCTTAGTCGTCAATCCAGGGGAATTATCTGCCCAAAAAACTGGAATTTGTACCTATGCTGTCTATAATACAGAGGACAACACAGCAGAGATCATCAGTCTAAAAGATTGCATAACTCTGAAGTCAGATCTTGTGAAGTCCTACCTCGATAAAAACAAAGATATCCTTAACTTTAGATCTAAAGATTCATTTAAATAAAGGACAATGTCTTTTCTCAATATCATACCTCCTACTAGCCTCATCCGTGCTCAATTAGAGGCTCTCACAGACGCTAAAATTGTGATCTTCTCAGGTCTACCTGGCGTCGGCAAGAGTCTATATATTAATAGCTTCCAAGCCATAGCTCAAGAGAAAGGTAAGGACATAGACATTATACAGTGGGACGTCGCTCGCAAAGCATTCGAGACAGAATACATAAGCTCACACTACCCTATGGGAGCAGGAACTGTACACAATGGACTGAAGCTTATCGCAGGCGCTTGGCTCATGGATACTGTGAAACAATGGATCGACTTCCATAAGAAAAGCGATAACATACTTCTCATAGAAGCACCATTAGTCGGTCATCGATTCATAGAACTTGCGCAAAAGCAAATGGATGAAGATTTAGAAACAATCCTTTCCTCTGACCTATGCCAATTTATCGTTCCTATTCCCTCTAAAGATGTGAGAGCAGCTATAGAGGCAGAGAGAACCAGACAGGTATCAGAAGATGCTAAAGTATGGTCAGGTGCAAAGCCATCTGTTATGCTAATGCTATGGAAGAGAACTTGTGAAATTGCCAATAGTTTTGGGAAGCAAATAGATCTATCTGATCAACCTCCCTATGATCCTGAAATATATAATTTTGTATTTTCAAGAATACTTAAACATCGTAGAATTGTTCCATTTAGAATAAATGAAATCTATAAGATTCCTATTACAAATGAGGACGCCTTACATGGTCTTAAATCAATGCAAGCCGAACCTGTAGTCGCTGATAATTATGGCAAGGAAATCATAGAAAAATTCAACGAGTATCAGATCAATGAAATAGTAGACAGCTGGTATCATACTTAAAACCGTCTGTCATATAGTGAAGAAGTATATTATTTTTCGAAAACAACCTCCACTGTAGTTCCTACATTTATCTCAGAGTTAATAATCGGTATTTTAAGTTCCAAAATATCCACTTATACCATCTAAATTTTAAGGTGTCGGATAAGATTATAGAAGAGAATTACCTAAGAAGACACCATCACTAATCATTTTCTCACATTCTCTCGTTATACCATTTAAATTTTAAGATGTCGGTTAAGATTATAGAATAGAATTTGTTAAGATTAAGGCATGAACGAATGATTTCGGCGTAGACGAATCGAGTATGACAATACTCGAAATGAGCGAACCACAAAAGTGGGTGGGCTGAGTCATAGCGGTAGCTACCGCCGTGGGCGGCACAGGTAATGAAGAGTATTTTTAACGCAGAGATTGGCTAATTCTATTATAATATTTCCGACATTCTAATGTTTAAATGGTATTACTTGTGAGACAAAGTCAAAATCGGCATACCTGTATTTTCTAATTGCATCTAAGTACATAGAAAACTTATCGCGATCACTCGTATTTTCTGTAAAACTATTATCAAATAAAATTGATTCTTGAGATCTTACAATATTAGCAAACATCAGAAATTGCAGAAGCCAATCAGATTCATACAAGCAATCAAGTGCATAGGAAATTCCTTCTTACGTATCACTGTAAATGAATATAAGAATACCATTCCTACACATTAGATATTTAGTAGAACTTATTGCAATTTCAGTAATTTCAGTTCTATAAGGTAACTAAGATCATGTAGTGTCTGATAAAGTGAAATTCGTAACTGTAAACTCAAATAAATTGTGGAAAACTGGTGACGAATTTAAATTTTTACAACCTATAAATTGTGTATTTTTCCGACCTAATAGTCACTAATGAATTATAATAAGATCGCTGAAGCATTAGATACCGCAGCATATGAAGCGAAACCTATTGCACAGATAAGTCAGTCGCAAGAGATGACTCTGGAAGAAGCGTATGCCATACAGAGCATATCCATCGCTAGAAGGTATATCAGAGGAGAAAGCAGACTGGGTCTCAAGCTGGGATTTACCAGTAAGGCAAAGATGGAGCAAATGGGTGTACACGACATGATATGGGGACGCCTAACTGATAAGATGATGTATGAGGAAGGAGCTGAGATTTCTAAATCAGACTTTATACATCCTCGTGCAGAGCCTGAGATCGCATTTAAAGTCAAAAAACTGATAGATAAAGAAATCACATTAGAAAATGCTAAAGAATATGTAAGTGCAGTCGCTGTAGCTATAGAAATTATAGATTCTCGTTTTCAAAATTTTAAATTTTCGTTAGAAGATGTCGTTGCAGATAATTGTTCTTCCGCAGCGTATACAATCGGTGAATGGAAAGAAAATGCCCCGATTACAGATATCGCGATGTCGTTAGTTGTCGATAATGTTATTATCCACAAAGGTAACTCCAATGCCATATTAGGTAATCCTTGGGAATCATTTGTTGCAGCGGCAAGATTAGCTAAAGAAAATGGAGAAGTGCTGAATACTGGTGATGTCATCTTAGCAGGTGCAGCCACACCAGCCATATATATAGATTCAGGACAGAAAGTATCTGCCCATGCAGAGGGACTTGGTTCTGTTTTTCTGAGTGTCGTATAGGATATTCCTTTTATCCAGTTAATTTAGCTCTATAAATTAACCAGAATGGAACAATCCAAAAAATATACAGCGATACACTATCACAGCTACTTAGAGTTAGATAAACTATTGTCGTCTCAGGTTCCAAGAAGTGGACAGTTTGAATCTAAGCCTGCTCATGATGAGACTTTATTTATCATTATGCATCAGGTATATGAGTTGTGGTTTAAGCAGATCATACACGAGATAGAGTCGGTCAATGATATGTTCAGAGAGCATGTCTTAGATGAGGAGAATATGAATATGGCAGTCCTCCGTCTTAAGCGTGTCTCAGAAATTCTGGAGCTTGTCATCAAGCAGATATTTGTAATGGAGACACTTACGCCACTTGACTTCTTAGACTTCAGACATTATCTCTTCCCGGCTTCTGGATTCCAGAGCATACAGTTCCGAATGATCGAGTCTATGATGGGTCTAAGAGAAGAAGATCGATTGACTTATAATGGTCATTCTTATAAGATCGTATTTACAGAGGAGCAACAAGAACTGCTGCACAAGATAGAAAATGGTGGTAGTTTATTTGAGCTTATGGAAGAATGGTTAGAGAGGATTCCTTTTTTAGAATTAAAAGATTATGACTTCTTAGAAGCTTACCAAGAAGCTGTCAATAAATTACTCGATAAAGAAAAAGAAGCTATAGAAGCCACTGATTATCTGACACCTAAAATGAAAGAGATGAGGCTCAAGATGCTCGGGAGTACTAACACCTACTTCAAACATGTACTCTCAGAAGAAGAGCACAACAAATTAATCGAAAAAGGAGAACTAAGACTATCTTACAAAGCAACACTGGGAGCATTACTCATTAATTTATATAGAGAAAAACCTATTCTAACGGTACCGTATAACTTCATCATGGAACTGATGAATATAGATGAACTTCTGACCACATGGAGATACAGACATGCTCAGATGGTCATGAGAATGATCGGTAATAAAGTAGGAACTGGTGGTTCTTCAGGACATGACTACTTAGCTGCTACTGCGGAGAAACATAAGATATTTAAGGATCTACACAATATATCGTCACTACTAATCCCACGATCAGAATTACCTAAGTTACCTAAGGAGCTGGAAGAGCAATTAGGATTCTATTATTCTCAAAAAATAAAATAGAATGATAGCTATAAAAAACTATATAAACGGTAAGCTATGTACGGCATCAAGTAATAATACATTGGACTTGTATAATCCGGCAGAAGGTAGCGTCTATGGTACTGCTCCTGATTCTGATAAAGATGATGTCAATAATGCCATTACAGCAGCAAACGCTGCAGGCACCGAATGGGCTGCATTATCTATAGATGAGAGAAGTAGATATCTGAGTTTTATAGCTGATCTAATAGAGAGAGATCTGGATAAGTTAGCTAAAGATGAATCCTTAGATAATGGGAAACCGCTATGGTTAGCTAAGAAAGTAGATATCCCTCGGGCTGCTGCTAATTTTAGGTTTTTTGCTCATGCCATTACTCAATTTGCCTCTGAGGCTCATGAGATGACTGATGCGATAAATTACACGCTTAGGCATCCCTTAGGAACAGTTGCTTGTATCTCTCCATGGAATCTACCTCTGTACTTGTTCTCATGGAAGATTGCTCCTGCATTAGCTGCAGGAAATACTGTGGTCGCTAAGCCCTCAGAAGTGACGCCTCTTACAGCGTACAGGTTATCAGAGTTATGCATCGAAGCAGGGCTACCTGCTGGTGTACTTAATATTGTGCATGGATATGGCGATAAGGTCGGTGCTCCCCTGACAGAACATCGAGATATAAAAGCGATATCATTCACAGGTAGCACTAAGGTGGGTGGACAGATTGCACAAGTAGCTGCTCAGCAGTTTAAGAAAGTATCATTGGAGATGGGTGGGAAAAATCCTAATATCATTTTTGGAGATTGCAATTATGAGCAAATGCTCAAAAGTACCATTAGGTCATCATTTGCCAATCAAGGACAGATTTGCCTATGTGGTTCCCGCATATACGTGGAACGTTCTATCTATGATCGATTCAAGGTAGATTTTGTCAATGCCGTCCAGGATCAGAAGGTCGGACACCCATTAGACGCTGACACTAAATTTGCAGCCATCGTATCTAAACCTCATTATGAGAAGATATTGTCATACATAGATTTAGCAAAGGAAGAAGGCGGTAAGATATTGACTGGTGGAAATAAAGTACACCCCACTGGGTATGAAAATGGTTGGTATATCGCTCCCACAATTATAGAAGGTCTATCACCAAATTGCAGAACAAATCAAGAAGAAATTTTTGGACCAGTGTGCACCATTACCCCTTTTGACACTGAAGAAGAAGTCCTTTCATATGCCAATGGAACTGCCTACGGATTATCAGCTACTCTATGGACCGAAAACTTAAGTCGAGCTCACCGTATGGCTAAAGAAATAGATGCAGGAATTGTATGGATCAATACTTGGCTGCAGCGTGATCTTAGGACACCTTTTGGTGGGATTAAAAATTCTGGAATCGGTAGAGAAGGAGGTTTCGATGCACTGAGATTTTTTACGGAGCCTAAGAATGTTTGTATCCGGTATTAGTCAAGCAAGATTTAGCAGGTTTCAGAAACCTGGCCTATCTGAGCTGGGCCCAAAACAGGATACCCCAAACACGAAAAAAGACCGTGAAATGAATCACAGTCTTTTTTAGATTTTAAATCTTTTTCGATTCCGATGCTTCGATCGGGAATCATGACTATTGAGAATTAATTTACCTTGAGATTGGTAAATTGTATCGTTGTATTTTCTTTCGTGATGAAGCCTATTTTGTATGTTCCTTGCTTAAACATTTTCTTAGATATCTTAAGCTTTTTACTCATGACTGGTAACTGATACTTAAGCTTTCCTGACTCATCGAATATCTGTAGGTAGTTAATAGATTCCGCAGTTACAAACTCTAATGCATCCTTCTCCATGTTATACTGAGCTACTTGGAAGAAGTCTTTCTGCTGTACATTCACTACTGATAACTCTACTGATGCAGTAGTTATAATAGATAACTCTGATTCAGGTATCACATTGCTGCTGTAAGAAATTGTTGCCGCTGCTAAGATGATAAGAAGTGTAGTTGTAAATGTTTTCATGACTGTAACTTTTAGTTTCTCTAAATATTCTTCTTCAAATATACAGGCAACTACTTCCGATGTAAAGGCTCTACACTCTACAGCTGTATCCACATTCTTCACAAAGACTCTACAACAATATGATCGTTAAGAATTTATGTAAAGAAGAAGACAATTATTTGTAAGATGTCTGAAATAAACTTCTATTTCCAATTAAGAACTGATTATATCAATTAAATAAAATCCAATAATATTCGATTCTAACTTATACAATATATAAAGTGGATGAAAAAAGATAGGGCAAAACAAGAGAGACAGCTACATACCCCAACAAGGACATGATATGAGATCTGTAAAGCAAGATTTAAAAGGTTTCAGAAACCTGGCAAATCTGAGATGGGCCTAAAGTAGGATACCCAAAACACGAAAAAAGACCGTGAAATGAATCACAGTCTTTTTTAGATTTTAAAACTTTTTCGACTCCGATGCTTCGATCGAGAATCTTCGACTATTGAGAATTAATTTACCTTGAGATTGGTAAATTGTATCGTTGTGTTTTCTTTCGTGATGAAGCCTATCTTGTATGTTCCTTGCTTAAACATTTTCTTAGATATCTTAAGCTTGTTACTCATGACTGGTAACTGATACTTAAGTTTTCCTGACTCGTCGAATATCTGTAAGTAGTTAATAGATTCTGCAGTTACAAATTCTAATGCATCCATCTCCATGTTATACTGAGCTACCTGGAAGAAGTCTTTCTGCTGTGCATTTACTACTGATAACTCTACTGATGCAGTGGTTATAATAGATAACTCTGATTCAGGTATCACATTGCTGCTGTAAGAAATTGTTGCCGCTGCTAAGATGATAAGAAGTGTAGTTGTAAATGTTTTCATGACTGTAACTTTTAGTTTCTATAAATATT
>Ga0209187_1000897_pt1 | contig 41581 bp, 34 predicted proteins | sample BantaG_FD_187430 | JGI IMG/M metagenome (GOLD analysis project Ga0209187, IMG submission 187430) | Marine algal microbial communities from Bantry Bay, Ireland - BantryBay_4 metaG (SPAdes) (version 2) | ecosystem: Host-associated > Algae > Red algae > Unclassified | place: Bantry Bay, Ireland...
TAAATCAACTCAATTAATAGTCAAAATAAAAATATATAAGAGCAATTCCGACTGCCATATCAGCTTGCGGAATAGTGGAAATGCTAATAAAGTGGAAAAACAAAATTATTAGTATGCGGATTTGAGGTATTAGCAGAAAAGCCGACCGCATCAATAGCAGAGATTCTAAAGTTTGTTATATTAGTAGGTCTATCAAATGTAAATCTATATTCTACTTCCTGGTCAGAATTTACAGAACTTATCTACATTGTTAAATAATTAGGACTAAATACACCATTTGTTTGAGTAGGATTAAGGTCACAATCTGAATCCCAAGGATCCTAAATACTTCCATCCCCAGAAACGTTATCAGAACCTTCGCCACACCCAATATCCGGATTTATAAGTGGATCAATTAGCCCATTAAAATTTGCTAAGGGACTGCATCCATCCGAGGGGTCGAATGGGTGAATATCGGCTTGGTAAAACCAGAATCTGCATTTAAATTGTTTGGGTCAATAATTTCAAAGGTAATCCCTAAAGCGCCCCCTGCGTTTAAAGTATAAGCTTCTAATTGAGCATCAACAGGAACAATTTGTCTATTTCCATTTCCATCATCCCAATCAAAAGCGCCTGGAATGCAGTTTTGGGAATAGCTAAGATTGATTGAAATAAAAAAAAACCTAAAATGCATAAACAAACTAAACTTGATAATAGGTTATTTTTTAATATGTATTAATTAGTTAAATTTTTCGTGTGTAAAAATAGAATTCTCCTCTCGTGCAAATATTATTCGACTTGTGGTTATTTTGTTCAACTCTTTTTTGAATTGGAATTTTGTTTAGATAAGAGTGTTTTAAATTAAAAAAAGCATGTCGAAAAGACTTGAAAATTGCGTTCCACAAGTCAAAAAAAGACTTGCAGCAGATTGTGCAAAATAGCATAACTACTCAAACACCCCAAACACCCCAAACACCCTAATCGGGTTTATACCGATAGCTATCGGGATGGTGGCTTCGGTGCTTCGTAGTTGGTTTTTTGATCGAGACGCTAAGACACAGCTTGGGAAAGGCATAGTCGTATTACAAATGCTTGCTTTAGTAATAATCAATAAGTTGGTTTAAAGTTTACACTTATATTGAATTGATGAATGATTTTGAAGTGATAGAAAGGGCGGAATTTGGGGCTTTAGTTAAGGGATGTCAATAAAAAAACCCACCTAAAATATCAGGTGGGCTATATACTTTGCTAATTTTATGTTTTAAGGTGTATTTTTAATTATAGTAAACTCACCATATTGACTAATACAATTTTCTACTGGGCAGCATTCTTCCAATAAAGGGGTAGTATAAGTAAATGAATCCTTACATCCGTTTGCTGTTTCTAATATAATTTCATAAGATGCATTACTTGTGCCAACAACTGTAAAACTATCCGTTGCTGGCTGGTCAACGCCATCAACTACTAATCTTATAGCCGTAAAATCACTGCTAACTGTATAAGTTATATCTTCTCCCTCACAGCCATCACCAGCTACGGCAATATTAAATACCGGGCAAGCACAAATTCCAAATCTATCTATTCTAATAGCATGGTCATCTGAAACACCACTAAGTGCTCCATTATTATTAGACCACCAAGGGTAGGCTGCTGCGTTAGCCTCTTCCCAAGCTTTCTCATCTGGCCCATTAGAATAAAAAATAGAAAAAGTAGTTACCGGTTTTGTAGAGTTAACAATAATTTCACTGTTCTGATCAGTTGGAGCTACATTATTATTTTGATTTGGATTGTACTCAGCATACGATGACTGTCCATTAATTACTTGATTAGATGCAGGTTGTGCGGTAGTGGACTGAACAGACAATGCAACATCATCTCCACATAAATCGGTGGCCCCCATTCTAACCTCATCTTGATAAGAATTTCCTAATTTTTCTAAATCACATAGATTATCACCAAAAAAGCCGACCGCATCAATATCAGAAATTCTAAAGTCTAATATATTAGTAGGTCTGTCAAATGTAAATCTATATTCTACTTCTTGATCAGAATTTTCAGAACGCATCCATATTGTTAAATAGTTAAGACCATATACACCGTTTGTTTGAGTAGGGTCAAGGGTACAATCTGAATCCCAAGGATCGTAAATGCTCCCTTGTCCAGGTACATTATCAGCTTCAACACCACATCCTGGACTCTGATTTATAATTGGCCCTACTTGATCATTCTGATTTCCAGTTGTATTGCATCCACCTGTAGGATCGAATGGGTGGTTACCTGCTAAGTAATAATTAGAATCTGCATTTAAATTGTCTGGATCAATAATCTCTAAGGTAATCCCTAATGCTCCCCCTGCGTTTAAGGTGTAAGATTCCGCTTGAGAATCAAAAGGAAATGCTTGTCCATTGCCATTTCCATCATCCCAATTAAATGCCCCCTGAGTGCACGTTTGGGAATAGCTAAAATTTGATTGAAATAAAAAAAAGAGACCTAAAATAAATAAGCGAACTAATCTTAATAATAAGTTATTTTTTTTCATACGTATGTTTGTTATTTAAATTTTTTCTGTTAAAAATGGAATAATATCCATTATTAAAAAGGTTATAGTATTAATATACGATTAAAGTATACTTGGGTTACAGCTTTGAGTGTGTTATTGAAAAACATGTATTCATAAATACCATTTAACATATTGCTTAAAGTTGGGTTAAAAAAACTTATTGCATTATCTGTTAAAATAGCATTTTACTGTAAATGTATAAAATATTACTAATAATAAATATTATTTTTAACAGTTAATGATTGCTCTCTCTTAAAATGGGAATTAAAAAAAAGCAACGTTTGCTTATAATAAGGCATTTAGAATTGAAAAGACTTTCGAAGCATTAATTTTGAAGATGATTAAGTAAGTAGTTTTCTTAAAAAAAATTAAATTTCGAAAAATAGATGTAATTATTTCTTAAATTTAAAATAAAAATCTTAACTACGTCTTTAGTATTAAACGGGATGATGTTTTCAATTTTTTATTTAATAAAATTTAACACTATTTTTTATTTAATAAAGTATTTATATAAAATTAAATCTGCCTTAATTACTTATTGGATTACTTCTCAAAGCACGGTAAGTGTCGTACATTTAATATAAGTAATTTGTATATTTAGGCTACCTTATTCGTTTATTCAAGGGGTTTTGCTTCTTTCTTATTTTTTCAACACATTAACCATTTAAATAATCTTATCTGTTTTTTTAATATATTTCATTAAATAGACTCGTCATTCTCATTGGTTATATTTAAATTCTCGCTTCGTCTAATACTATCTACTTTTACAATAAAATAAGCTCATTATCTTAACATTATTAAAGAAAATGGAGGATGCAGGAAACCTTTCTAACAAAAAATAGTACACTTAACTACAAAATTTCAAAACAGGTACAAAATTTTTAATTTAATGAAAAAAACAAAAACAATTTTAAATTTAGTTTTATGCTTCTGTTTATTGGCTCAATTTACGTTTGATATATATGCACAAGAGAAAACTACATTACAGTATTCTAAATACAAAAAAGTAGCGGTAGGATTACTTTCGGACGATACTTTTGACCAAATTGCAAAATTAGGTATTGATGTGCATTGTGGTGTGCATCTGTCGCACAATCATACTCAAGGTGAAATGCTTTCTTTAGAGGTTTCCGATTATGAGTACAATCAATTAGTAGAAAGGGGTTTAAATCCTACTGTTTTAATTGATGATTTATCAAATTTTTATGCGAAGCGAAATTTAGCAGACTTGCCGGCAGCCAAAAAAGCACTATCCAATAAAAAGGCAGCTTCGCAGGCAAATAAAAGATTTGGACAAGATATGGGTTGTACTGAAGAAAGTTATCCTGTACCTCAAAATTTTAATTTAGGGAGTATGGGTGGTTTTACAACTTACCAAGAAATGTTAAACGATTTGGACAAAATGGCAAATCTGTACCCCAATTTAATTTCTATAAAAGCGTCTGCAAGTTCAATTGGTCAAACCACTCACCAAGGCAGGCCATTGTATTATGTAAAAGTTTCTGACAATCCAAATGTAGATGAAAGCGAACCAGAAGTTTTATATACAGGATTGCATCATGCAAGAGAACCTTTGTCTATGATGAATTTGCAATACTATCTTTGGTATCTATTAGAAAACTACAATACCAATCCTACTGTAAAAAATATAGTGGACAATACAGAGTTGTACTTTATACCTTTTGTCAATCCTGATGGCTATGTGTATAACCAAACTACCAACCCCAATGGCGGTGGTTTATGGAGAAAAAACAGGAGAAATAATGGAGATGGTACTTATGGGGTGGATTTAAACAGAAATTATGGTTATCAATGGGGTTATGATAATACTGGCTCTAATCCAAATACCAACTCTGGTACTTACAGAGGTATTGCTCCTTTTTCGGAACCAGAAACACAAATTATGAAGTCATTTGCAGAAAGCCATAATTTTATTAATGTATTTCATAATCATTCTTTTTCTAATTTTATGTTACATCCTTGGGGCTTTAATAGCACCGATTCGCCCGATGAACTTTTAATGGATGAATTATCGGAGCAAATGTGCTGGCACAACCGCTATGCTTACGGAAGCACTTATGATGTATTGTATGCTATTAACGGTGATGCTTGCGATTGGTTTTACGCTGAACAAACTACCAAAAATAAATCATTAGCTTGGCTACCCGAAATTGGAAGCGATGCCGAAGGTGGTTTTTGGAGCAATGTTGCTTCAATACAAGACCAATGCGAACGCCATCTTAAAATGTCGTTAATAATGGCTGAGTCGGCAACCAACCACGGCATAATAAACGATTTAAGCAGCTATGGATTAGATAGTACAACTCCATCATTAACGTTTAGTATTCAGCATATGAGTTTAACCCCAGGTAGCTTTACGGTATCGGTAAGTTCAACAAACCCTAATGTGGTTTCCATAGCCAACCCAGTATTATCTACAACAAACCTTTCAAATAATATGAATGAAACGGTTTCAACAACACTTAATCTGGCAAATGGAATTACCCCTGGCACTTTAATTGATTTTAAAATAGTTTTAAATAACGGCACTTACGATTTATATGAAACCACCATTACCAAAATGTACAATCCACCAACCGTAATTTATGATGATTGTAATGATTTAAGCAATTGGACAACTAATGGATGGGGCATTGATAACTCAACAGGGTATGCGGCTAATGGCAGCATAACCGACAGCCCAACAGGAAATTCAACAAGCGGAACAAGAACCATCACCTTAAATAACCCATTAGATTTATCTGCGGCTACTAACCCTGTGTTAGAATTTTATGCCAAGTGGGATGTTTTTAGATTATATAGTTATGCACAACTAGAAATTTCAACAAATGGTAGCAATTGGACTGATTTATGTGGTTCCCAAACAAAACCTGGCGCTAATAGTAACGATTTTGCAAGTGGATTAGGAACTATTTCAGGAACCTTAGACCAACCCTTTGGTGAAGCACTTTACGATGGTTACCAAGAGGCTTTTGTAAGAGAAGAAATAGACTTATCCTCTTACGCCGGAGTCAATTCAGTATATTTTAGGTTTACTTTTAGAGGTGATTCAGATGTTAACCAAAAAGATGGTTTTTGGTTTGATGATTTTACTGTGTATAGAGAACCATTAGGCCATTGTGAAAATGCCGTGCAAGATGCCGATGAGACCAGCATTGATTGTGGTGGGACAGATTGTGTAGCCTGCCCAACTTGTTTTGATGGCTTACAAAACGGTGATGAAACAGGTATTGATTGCGGTGGTAGCAATTGTGCAGCTTGTCCACCCTGCCCCATTTACAACTTTAATAATTACCCCTTGTTGGTTTATGATACCTCACAAGATTTTGGTCCATCACAAATACAAGATAATGGAGCCACTTTATATATGACAGGCAACGCTTGGAAAGCCATTGACATTAGTTATAACATTACGCCACAAACGGTAATCACTTTTGATTTTAAGAGTACAGTAGAAGGTGAAATTCATGAAATAGCTTTTGATAATGATTTGCTTTTTGCTCCTGTTCACCGAGCAATAGTATATGGCAACCAGGGTTACACCGGTACATTAACTAATGCAACCTACAATGGCGCTGGCAATTGGCAATCTTTCACTATAAATGTTGGTGCTCAGTTTACAGGAATTTATCAATATTTAGTTTTAACCGCCGATGATGATGCCAATGCAACGGGCAATTCTTACTTTAGAAACATAAAAATATTTGAAGATACAGATGGCGATTTAGCTTGTGATTTACAATGCTTGCCAGGTTCTGTTTGTGATGATAATGATGCTTGTACAGCTGGTGAAATTTACGATGGTAATTGTAACTGCACAGGTGGTGTTTTTGCAGATGCTGATAACGATGGTGTGTGCGATGCCAACGACCAATGCAATGGTATAGATGATAATTTAATAGGAACTCCTTGTGATGATTTAAATACCTGCACTACTGGCGAAATATATGATAACAATTGCAACTGTGCCGGAGGTGTTTTTGCAGATGCAGATAACGATGGCGTGTGCGATGCTAACGACGTTTGCCCAAATGGAGATGATAATATAGATGCAAATTTTGATGGTGTGCCAGACGATTGTTATATTTGTTTAGATGACATAGTTGAAATCAGCAATACTAATATTTTATATAATAGAGAAGCAAACATTTCTATTGCCACCAATGGAAGCGTACAAAATGGAACAAATGTTGAATATAATGCAGGGCAAGAAATAGAATTGATGATAGATTTTGAAGTAGATTTAGGTGCAACTTTTAGGGCTTACATTGCGCCTTGTGACTAGTTGCCAAAAAATTCACACTTATGATTAGTATTAATTTGTAGCATATAATGGAATCATTAGTAAATTTAACAAGGTGCTTTTGTCAGCAGCTATCAACACATCTTTTATCATTTTAAAAGGATAGCCTGCGTAATTTACTTTCACATTGTAAGTGCCAGCAAGTATTTTACTAAAATATAAAAGCACTCAAAACGGGTTTAATTGGTTACATCATCATCTGCTATGGTAATAACAACATTTACAAGTGGAAGCCCTTCGTTGGTATTACTATCTGTTACCTTGCCTTTAGGCTACAATTGCTTGCTGCCAATGATGAAAAACCAACTACAATAAATAAAATTAGTAAAAGGGTAGTTTTTTGTACGAAGTAAGTTCGGCTCATATTTTTTTCAATGTTAATTTACTTTGTTTTTTATAAGTTAAAGCTTAAACATATTTAATTTGACAATTGTTTTACATAAGCATTTCTCAACTTACTCCTCAATTTTTTAAAAAAACTGGTAAGCTAACATGGCCGCAACATAAGCCATTACCAACATTACTGTAAATTGAATTATAGTAATTTTCCAGCTGCCGGTTTCTTTTTTTACAATTGCCATTGTACTCATACATTGTAAGGCAAAAGCATAAAAAAGCAGTAATGATAAACAAGTAGCAAAATTATAACGTGGTTCGTTAGTTCTTGTATTTATTTCATTTTTAAGTCGGGTTTTAATTAAAGCTTCATCTTCTTCATCACCAATACTGTAAATGGTAGATAAAGCGCCAACAAAAACCTCGCGTGCTGCAAACGATGCAATAATGGCAATACCAATTTTCCAATCGTAACCCAAAGGGGCAATTACAGGCTCAATAATTTTACCCAAATAACCTGCATAAGAATATTCTAATGCAACGGCATCTTTACTTAAATATTTATTGTTAGTTAATTGTGTTTGGAAGGCATTTTCAATAAAAGTATCTGACTTTGGGCTAAAGCTTGCTAAAAGCCATAATACCATAGAGACTACAAAAATTACTTTACCAGCATCAACCACAAAAGCTTTGGTTTTGTGATACATGTTATACCAAACATTTCGCCAATTGGGCATGCGGTAAATGGGTAATTCTAAAGACCAAAATGGGGTTTGAGGCAGCTTTGATCGGCGGCTTGCCAACCACGCAACCAAAAGTGTAGCCGCTACACCTATTAAATACAGGCTCAACAACATTAAACCTTGTGCATTAAAAAAACCACCTTGATTAGATGGAAACATAATAGCAATTAAAATAGTGTAAACAGGCAGGCGGGCACTACAAGTCATTAAAGGCGATGCAAAAATAATAGCCATTCTTTCTTTCGGATTGTCAATGGTACGTGCACTCATAATGGCAGGTATAGCACATGCCCAGCTAGACATTAGCGGAATAATACTTTGACCACTTAACCCAAATGCCGACAAAAAGCGATTACTAATAAAAGAAATGCGCGATAAATAACCAGAATGTTCTAAAACGCCCAGCAGAAAAAATAAAATTGCAATTTGTGGAATGAAAATTAAAACACCGCCTAAACCAGGTAAAATACCATTACTTACCAAATCGGCCAGCCAGGGTATTGTAATATATTGATTGGCTAATGTGGTTAATTTTGCAAAACCTGCATCAATCCAATCCATAGGTATTGATGCAAAATAAAATACAGCTTGAAAAACCACCAACATAGTTAACAAAAAGAACAACAAACCAAAAATTGGATGTAGCAAAATTTTATCCCATCTTTTTGATTTTTCTAACAATACATTAGGCTTATTAATGTTGGGCGAAATACTTCTTACCATAGAAGCAACAATTTTTTGGCGTTTTAGTAAATCGTTTTTATCCAATTGTGCATTGATGGCTAAATTAGCACTTAACTTATAAGTGTAATTATTTGTAATCTCCTTGTTCTCAAAGCTATCATATAAATTTCTACAAAAAGCATTCGGAACCTCAAACCCTTCTTTTTCAATAATTTTTTTTAAATCACCAAAACCTTCTGCATTTTTTGAGTTCATTAAAACCACAGGGCAGCCTAACAAATCAGCTAGTTTATTGGTGTTAATGCTTATTTTATTTCTTTCTAATTCATCTTTAAAATTAATAACTACAATGCTAGGTATTTGCAAATCTGCAACTTCTGTAAAAAACAATAAGTTATCGGTAAGTTGAGTGGCAGACAATACAAAAACAATTGGTTGTTTGTTTTCGGCATATTCTAAAATGGCATTTTTACTTATCTGCTCATCTAAAGAAACACTTTTTAACGATCTTATGCCGGGCAAATCCAACACTTCATAAGTTAAATAGTTGCCGAGCTTTTTTTCAACTGTTGCGCCGTTGTAATTAGCCGTTTTTTGGTTTAAGCCAGTTAACAAATTAAACAAACTGCTTTTGCCCGAGTTAGGTTTACCTATTAACGAAAATTGCTTCATACTTACATTTTGAAACATTCAATTTTATCAAAATCGCTGTTTCGTAAAGTCAACAGCTTTCCATTTACCGTTAAATTAATCAGCTTTGCATATTGCGGACTGTAATTTTTAACCACCACCGTACCTAAAGTAATACCATTGGCCAACAAAAAATTTTCGAAAACTTTACCCGCTTTAAAACTGGTAATAATGGCTCTCTCTCCTTCCGTAAAATTGTTTAGTGTTACTAATTCCATTAAGAAGCACAAAAGTAATCACTTATTTATAATAATTCTAAATAAGATGAATAGAAATAGAAAAGAATGTTTTTTTTAGAAGCGAAACCTTTAAACTCGCACAAACCACAGTCGCACTTTCCGCTCAAATGCTGTTCCGCTTTACTGCACAGCATAACCGCTACAATTGCGGCTATAATGGAAACTTTGCCCGCACGTGGAAAATTTAAAAACGCTTTATTTTTAACCATTTACTTTTACCAAAAAAACCAAATGCCTTAATCTATGTATGGCATTTGCGTAAAACTTTTTTACGCTGCTCCAAGTGAACCTGTTCACTTGTGTTTACTATTGAGCAATGGAACAGGTTTCATTGGATATTATGCTGATTGGTTACTATTCAGAAGACAGACCATCTCATTGTCAGATGTTAGATGTCAGACGTAATTGAGGCGAAAAAGAGCGTTATTTGATTTCACTCAGCCGATTTTATCTGACGTCTGACAGCGAAGCGGTCTTAATGTTTGTATGGCAATTGTGTGAAATTTTTCTTTGTTCCAAGTGAACCTGTTCACTTGTGTTTACTATTGAACAATAGAACAGGTTCCATTGGATATTAGCTGAAATGGAACAGGTTCCATTGGATATTAGCTGAAATGGAACAGGTTTCATTGGATATTAGCTGATTGTTTGATTAACAATGCAGGCATTTTTTTATGCGATTGCCTTATTAATGTCTGTAATTGTAAACATTAATCCCTAAATAATTTCTTTTCTTTGTTGTTAACATAACTACAATGTACTTTTTATGAATGTTTTAATACTTGGTTCTGGTGGTAGAGAACACGCAGTCGCCCATTCCATTAGCAAAAGCAAAAAACTTACACAGTTATTTGTATCGCCGGGCAATGCAGGCACACAAGCCATTGCTCAAAATGTAAACATTGGCAATTCTAATTTTGAAAACATAAGCAACTTCATAATAAAAAACAAAATAGAACTACTGGTAATTGGCCCAGAACAACCTTTGTGCGATGGCCTAAGCGATTATTTACAACAAATTGAAGCCTTGCAACAACTTTATATAATTGGCCCCAAAAAAGCTGGCGCACAGTTAGAAGGCAGTAAAGCTCATAGCAAAAAATTTATGCAGCGCCACCAAATACCAACCGCCGCTTATTTTGAGGTAAACAAAAATAATTTTGAAGCTGCCCTCAATTTTATTGACCAACAAAAGCCACCAATAGTTTTAAAAGCCGATGGTTTGGCTGCAGGCAAAGGTGTTTTAATTATTGAAGATAAAAAAGCCGCAAAAACAGCTCTTAAAGAAATGCTTAATGGCCAATTTGGCGATGCCGGAAAAACGGTTGTAATAGAAGAATTTTTAAGCGGCATTGAGTTTTCTGTATTTGTACTAACCAATGGAACACAATACAAAATTTTACCAACTGCTAAAGATTATAAGCGAATTGGCGAAGGCGATACTGGATTAAACACAGGCGGCATGGGAGCTATTTCACCAGTTCCGTTTGTTACAGAACAAGTAACGAATGAAGTAAAAAATAAAATTATTGAACCAACCTTAAAAGGCTTGCAGCAAGAAGATATTGATTACTGCGGCTTTATTTATTTTGGCTTAATACAAACCAGTAGCGGACCAAAAGTAATTGAGTACAACGTAAGGTTAGGCGACCCCGAAACGCAAGTTGTTTTACCCAGAATAAAATCTGATTTAGTTGATCTGTTTTTAGCTTGCTGTAAAAATGAATTAGATCAATTTAAGGTAGAAATTGACGAAAGGCATTGCGCTACGGTAGTCTGTGTATCAGAAGGTTACCCGCAACAATATGAAAAGGGTAAAATAATAAAGGGAATTGAGGAAGTAGCAGATGCAATAGTTTTTCAAGCTGGCACAAAAGCGCAAGGAGAAGAAATTATTACTAATGGCGGGCGGGTGTTAAGCGTAACTGGTTTCGGAAATACTTTAGTAGAAGCCTTAGCAACATCTTACCAAAATATTAATCAATTGTGTTATGATGGAATTTATTTTAGAAAAGATATTGGTTACGAATTTAAATAAACACAACATTTAATTTTTTTTAATGAATAGGATAAAAGTTAAATTGCCAGAAGCAGTACATTTTACAACCGAAATTGCGGTGCGAATAACAGATGTAAACTATGGCAACCATTTAGGTAATGATAAAGTACTAAGCATTTGCCACGAAGCACGAGTGCAGCTTTTTAAACACTTTGGTTTTGAAGAATTAAATATTGATGGCCTTGGTGTAATTATGTCAGATGCTGCTATTCAGTTTTTGAAAGAAGCAAAATATGGCGACAGCTTAATTGTTGATATAGCAATTGACAACATCTCTAAATGTACCTTCGATTTGTTTTACCACTTAAAAATAGCCGCTACCAACATTACTGCTTTTAAAGTTAAAACAGGTATGGTTTTTTATAATTATGAGTTAAGTAAAATTGCTTTAACTCCATTGATCTTTAAAAATAAATTTTTACTGTAAAAGATGAATTTTTAATCTGGATATTCTGAAATTTTGCGTAACCACGCTCTTAAGATCAGGCGAATTAGAAATTGTTACATGGAATTTTGTATAAGCTAATATCATTTTTTAAGAGAGGTAAATATTGTACAAACAAAGTACAATACAACTAAAATTTACAATCTTGTACATTTATACCTGGAAGGCTGCTGCAATCACTTCACTTTCATTCTTAAATTTTCCAGCGTTGATTTTCTCGTCAATAAAAACAAGTCCATTTCATTTAAAATAATCGAAGTTAGTTATTTTTGTAGAGCTGTCCTTCTCAATTTAATATTTAAAATCTAATAACTTCTTACTAAATAGCTAATATAAATAAAGAGTATTTTAATTTTATTGAAAATTGTTCAGCTAATTAATGAGGAATAAACTACCTTCATCAAAAATATATAAATGAACGATAATAAAAGTAAAAAAAATAATAATTCAAGTACTTCTGAGCCAAAAACTTCAACAAGACCAGATACAACCTCAAGTATTAGAACATTCAACGATAAAGGAAATAAGAAAAATAATCAAAAAAGTAAAAAATGATATAACAAGACACCAAATTGATTTACTGAATCTTTTTATCATTGAATCAATTGTTGACTCGTTTTCATTGATTGCCGTATTGTAACTTTTAATTTGGGTAGCAAGTAGTTCTTTTTCTAATTCTTCATTTGAAAAATCATCAAAATATTTCAGCATTATTTTCTCAGGCTTAGAGCCTTTAAATTTTATTTCAGACGGAAATAGATTTTTTCGGATTATAAGGATGCCAATTGTTGAACCTATCAATAATAGTAAATATTTAAAATCTTTTTCAAGTATATTTACAAAGGAATATGAAAAAACAGAAGTAAGAAAAGCAAATAAAACAAATGATCTGTTTGTATTTGCGGATATCCCGTTTAAAAGTTGATCGGAGAATTTATCTGCTTCATTAAAAATAAATTCCAATGAATACTTTGTATGTTTTGTTATGTCGATTTCTGTCATATGTTAAATGTAAGAATTAAAACTACAAAGTCTTCAACTCATCCACAATCTTACTCAACGAATCTTTAGCATCACCAAATAACATCTTATTATTATCATTAAAAAACAGCGGATTTTGTATGCCTGCATAACCCGGTTTCATACTGCGTTTAAACACTACGGTTTGCTTGGCGTGCCACACTTCTAAAATGGGCATGCCGTAAATGTTAGAAGAAGGATCATCTAAAGCAGAAGGATTGACCACATCGTTGGCGCCAATAATCAACACAATATCTGTATCGGCTAACTTACTGTTACAATCATCTAAATCTAATAATTTGTCGTAAGAAATATCCACTTCGGCAAGCAGCACGTTCATATGTCCGGGCATTCTACCCGCCACAGGATGGATGCCATAATATACTTCCACGCCTTTTTCGGTGAGCATCGCATCTAACTCTTTGGCTTGCTTTTGGGCTTGGGCAACGGCCATTCCATAACCAGGCACAATAATTACCTGACTGGAATAATTTAATAAAATTGCTACATCAATCGGCGTGGCTTCTTGAATGGTTTGGTCTTGATCGCCACCTGCTGCGGCAGCCCCAACTGCACCGCTACTGGCAAAACCACCTACAATTACATTAAGCAAACTGCGGTTCATGGCCTGGCACATCAGCAAGGTTAAAATAGTGCCCGAAGCACCAACCAAAATGCCACCCAAAATCATAATTTGATTATCGTATAAATAACCAGCTACTGCTGCCGAAATTCCGGTAACCGAATTTAGCAAGGAAATAACTACTGGCATATCTGCTCCGCCAATTGGTGCAACAAAAGAAAAGCCATATAGCAAACTCAATACAGTTGCAATAGCAATACTTAAAGTATTAGGATTTAAAATAGCAAACACTAAAGCTCCAATTGTTAAACTCAATAGCAGCAAATTAATAATGCTATGCGCAGGAAGTATAACGTGTTTATCTTTTACCTTACCATCTAACTTTAAATATGCTAACACGCTCCCCGAAAAAGAAACGCCACCGATAAACATCGTACTAAAAACAATTACACTTTGCAAAGTGCTGGTAATGTTACCAAACTTTAAGGCTTCTAAAATGGCCAACAACATAGCACTCAAACCACCAAAGCCATTAAAAATAGAAACCAACTGAGGCATGGCTGTCATTTCAACTTTAATGGCACGTTGCCAACCAATAAGCGCACCAATTGCCATACCGCCCAAAATCCATAAATAATTATTGGCCGCTAAATCAATTGGGTATAATAAAGTTGTAGCAATAGCAATAGCCATACCCACCGCTGAAAATAAATTACCCCGACGGGCAGTTTTCGGATTACTCAAACCTTTTAAACCAACTATAAAACAGATGGCACTTATAATGTATAATATCTCACAAATCAGCTTCATTTCTTAGTCTCCTTTTTTTTGAACATCGCCAACATTCTATTGGTTACCGCAAAGCCACCTACTACATTAATCATAGCTACAATTAAAGCCACCGAAGCCACCGCTAACGAAAAATAATCACCTGGATCTGTCGAGCGGATAAATAAAATTGAGCCAACCAACACCACCCCACTAATCGCATTGGCGCCACTCATCAGCGGCGTATGTAACACCGAAGGCACTTTCGAAATTAACTCGAAACCCAAGTAAACGGCAAACACCAAAAGGTAAACCGATTGTATATTATCTAATAAAAACTGCCCCATAGTTGTTGTATATTTTCATATTTAAATATATTTATTCATCTTTTAAAAATCGAAATTCATCATTCGTTAATCATCATTCGAAATTCAATTTTACTTAATTGAGCATCCTATAGAAACCTCAAATTATCCATGTTTTTTTAGAAGTGAAACAATTAACTTGCATATACTTCAGTCCCGCTTTCAGTTCAAATGCCGTTGCTTTGCTTCATATCCTACGCTTCATAACGGCATAACCACTCAAACACCCCAATCGGGGGCTATACTTAAGTTCGCTCCTTCGTTCAAACAGTCTGTAATTCATCCGTCCATCGTCCCGATTTGTAATCGGGATTTCCAAACACCCAAACACCCAAGCATTTGTAGTGCGTTCAAATCTAACCCAACATGAATTTCGCCAAAAAATTTTAGGGGATACTGGACAAAATTTGCTCCGCTACACTACACAAATTTTTCCAGCATGACGGCTTTTAAAACCCCTTCATAATTATTTCGGATGTATTTTAGATGCCTGCAATATCTCATGTTCATTTACAACTTTTCCTTTTTCTCCTTCTTTAAACAATTTCAAATAACTATGAATGTTATTAGCTACTAAAGTAGAAGCATCTTGCAAACAGCCCAAGTGTAAATTTGAGTTACCAATTATGGTAACGCCTTTATAATTTACCTCTTCTTCATTTTTTGTACAGGCACAATTACCTCCGGTAGAAGCCGCTAAATCTATAATTACCGAACCTTTTTGCATACTTTCAACCATTGCTTCGTCAACTAAAATGGGCGCAGTTTTACCTCTTAACTGAGCAGTTGTAATAACAACATCAGCATTTTTAACGGCATCGGCAATGGCTTGTTTTTGTTTGGTTTGGTAGGCTTCTGTTTGCTGAACAGCATAGCCACCTGCCTCACTAATATCCACAGCGCCTTCTACCATTACAAATTTAGCTCCTAAACTTTCCACTTCTTCTTTTACGGCCATTCGTACATCAAACACTTCCACTTTAGCACCCAATTTACGGGCAACGGCAATGGCTTGCAAGCCCGCTACGCCAGCACCCAACACCAAAACTTTTGCCGGGCGAATAGTGCCAGCTGCCGTCATCAACATTGGGAAATAACGGGGCAATTTTGCCGCTGCCAACAACACCGCCTGATAACCTGCAATAGAAGCCATAGAACTCAAAGCATCCATACTTTGCGCTAAAGTAGAACGTGGAATCATATCTACACTATAACATTTTGCGGCACAATCTTTTAAAAAAGAAGCATCATAATCAGGCATATAAGGCTTAAAAAAAGAGATGTAATGTTGATGCGCTTTTAATTGATTAAGTACTTCTACTTTAACGGGCAATAAACTAATTAATAAATCCGCTTCATTTGCTACTGTTGAAGTTGCTTTGCTAAATTGTTTTAGTGAGTCTTCTATTTCAAAAACTTCATCTAATAGAACCTGATGCCCATCTTTCTCCAGTTTTTTAATACTGAGATCAGAAAATGGAACACGCTCATCTGCAGATTGTAAATAGCCTATTTTCACGAAACATAAATTTTACTAATGTAATTTAATGTTTTTTTTTGGTTAAGCTCATAAAAAACCACTAAATTTATAAAAATTGAAGTTTAGCATTTATGAGAAGACTGATTATAATTGTTATTATATCTATAATTACGCTTTGCAACATTTACGGACAAAAGAACCTTGATAACCTTTGTGAATCCAGTCAAAATATAACAGGCAATCTTAAAACAGGCTGGTACAAAGCAGCAGTAACACTTACATCAAGTGCTTCAATTGAAACAGGAAATACAGTTATCTTTAGCGCAGAAGATAGTGTGCAGTTGATGGATAATTTTTCGGTTTCTGCAAATAGTGATTTCACCGCAGCAAATTATATTTGTAATGAAATTGTAGCCGATGTAATAGCCATTACCCATAGTGGTAGTGCTGGTAGTTATAGTTTTTCAGTAACTATTCAAAGTCCTGATACAGGTTGTAACCAATATGCGAATTGGTGGGAAGTGGTTTCTTTAAATGGGCAATTATTATATCGTAGGGTACTCGGTCACAGTCATGTTACTGAGCAGCCTTTTACCCGTTCAGGAGGTTCGGTAGATATTAATGCAGATGAGGAAGTATTTATTCGTGCTTGGATGCATCCAACGGGTTATGGAGGTTCTGTTTTTAAAGGCTCAGTTGCCAATGGTTTTGAATGTATAGTTATTGGTTCTGGTTTTGCCGAACAATTAAGTACACAACCTCCATTACCAACTTCTTGTCCGTTTTAATAACTTTGCAGCTCATTCTTTTTTATGAAGGATGGCTTTTGAAAAATTAAACAAATTGCAAACAACATATAATATAAAAGGAATGACGTGCGGCGGCTGTGTAGCCCAAGTAAAGCAACTAATTGAAAGTGTATCTGGCGTAACAGAAGCTAAAGTGCAATTAGAAAATCCGCAAGCAGAAATAAATAGCATCAATGGTTTAGATCTTGTAGAGTTACAACAAGTTTTAGGTAAGTATCAAATATCATCAATTCAAAATGAAGTAATTAAACCGGTAACGGAGTTACTTCCCAAAAAATCTATTGATACCTACAAACCCTTAATATTAATTGTTGCCTTTATAACAGGCGTAACTTTATTGGCACAATATCCATTTACCGAATTTTCTGCCATGCTTTGGATGCGACATTTTATGGCTGGTTTTTTTATAGTATTTGCCTTTTTTAAACTGCTAAATTTAAGTGGTTTTGCCAACTCTTATGCCATGTACGATGTAGTTGCCAAACGCATTAAAACTTGGGGCTACATTTATCCTTTTATAGAGTTGGCCTTGGGCTTGGCATACCTAATCAATTTTAATCCCTTAATTACCAATTTGGCAACCCTTTTAATTTTGGGTATTGGTACTATTGGCGTAGTAAAAAGCAATCTTAGCAAAAAGCAAATTAAATGCGCTTGCCTGGGCGATGTGTTTAATTTACCAATGAGCACCGTAACTATTATTGAAAATGTGAGTATGTTGTTGATGGCTGCCGCTATGCTTTTTATTTAATTTTTTAATTTGAAGCGAAATCAAACAGCTCGCATAAATGGCACTCCCGCCATCTCTCCAAGTCCTCGCCTCCTTACAGTCGGCTGTGGGCTTTCCGTTCTGTCGGGGCTATTTCAAAAACTTCGCCCGGCCGTGTAAATTGCTGCAACATTTTCATCAAAAAGCAAAATAAAACAATCGTCCTTCGTAAGACATTTTTAATAAAATAATTTTTACTATTTTACCAATAATTTGAAAGTAGTAATAATAGGTAACGGCATTGCGGGCATTACTGCAGCTCGCAACATTCGTAAAATAAGCGATTGTTCAATAACAGTTATTTCGTCAGAAACAGAATACTTTTATTCAAGAACAGCATTGATGTATATTTTTATGGGCCACATGCGCCTTAAAGAAACCCAACCTTACGGAAACTGGTTTTGGGCTAAAAATAACATCCAATTAAAAAAAGCTTACGTTACCAATATTGATACTACCAATCAAACCATAAGCACCCAACAAGGCGAAAACATAGTTTACGATAAACTCGTTCTTGCAACTGGCAGCCAAAGTAATTATTTCGGTTGGCCCGGGCAAAATTTAAAAGGTGTGCAAGGCCTGTATAACTATCAGGATTTAGAGTTGTTAGAGCAAAACACCCAAAACACCCAAAACACCCAAAACACCCAACATTGTAAAAAAGCTGTAATAGTAGGCGGTGGCTTAATTGGTATTGAATTAGCAGAAATGCTCTTGAGCAGAAATATTGAAGTAACAATTTTAGTAAGAGAAAGCAGCTACTGGAGCAACGTATTACCTGCTGGTGAATCACAATTAATTAATCAACACATTTTAAAACACGGTGTTGATTTAAAACTAAACAGCAACTTACAAGAAATTATTGGTGATGAAAATGGTAAAGCAAAAGCTGTTGTAGTAAAAGAAACTGGTGAAACTATTAATTGTCAATTGGTAGGCTTAACCGCTGGCGTACATCCAAATATTGATTTAGTAAAAGAAAGCACTATAGAAGCTAACAGAGGCATTTTAATTAATCATTATTTTGAAACAAACATTGCCAATGTTTATGCTATTGGCGATTGTGCAGAATTTCGACAACCTTTACCGTTGCGCCGACCAGTTGAGCAAGTTTGGTATACTGGCAAAATGCAAGGAGAACACTTGGCACAAAATCTGTTTGGGCAGCGCAAAGCTTACAATCCTGGGCCTTGGTTTAACTCTGCCAAATTTTTTGATATTGAGTACCAAACCTATGGAATGGTAATGCCAAACTTAAAAGAAAACGAAACCAGTTTATTTTGGCAAGATGCTAATGCAGAAAGGTGCGTTCATATAATTTATGATAAAAATGATAAAACATTTATTGGCATAAACACATTTGGTATTCGCTTGCGTCACAAATTGTTTGATAAATGGTTAAGAGAAAAAGCCACCGTAGAAACCGTTTTACAAAACTTATCTGCAGCCAATTTCGATACGGAGTTTTACAAAACGTATGAAGCCGAAATTTTAAAACAATATCAGCAGCAAACCGGCATCTTACTAAAAGCCAAAACTAAACGTAGCTTAAAACATTTTTTTAACTTAATGAAGAATTAATACAATGCTATTATTTGATAATATAAGTAATACTGAAAGCAATCAATTAAATATTGGTCAAAAAATTTTTGCTGCAATAGGCAGTATTGGCTTACTCATAATTACTTTGAGTTGGCTAAAAGTTAAAGCAGTTATCAGTACCCCAATGTTGGTTGTATCTGTTTTGTGTTTAATTGTAGGTGTATTGGGTTATGCTTTTAGTACATACCGGCATCACTCAGCAGGTATAAAAAATAATAACGTGTTTTTTAACAGCCTTACCAACAGAGGTTTATGGGCTTGGGTATTAGGTATAATAATAACTGGCTTTTACATTTTGTTATATTTTTTTGCAGGATGGCTCGGCTTTTCAGAAAGTGGTAATACAGGTTTAGTAGCTTTGTTTGATCCTTTAAGTTTTGCCTTAAAAGGCAAAGCAGCAAGTCAATGGTTTGTTTATGGTACTTTATATACAATTGCCATTGTAAGTTTTGGAGTGAAATTTATTTTAAAATACAGACATAATAAATACCAAATCTTCCGTACTGTTTCTGTAATGTTTTTTCAACTCTTTTTTGCTTTTTTAATACCCGAATTGTTAGAAGGCTTAAACAGCGATAAAGCCTACTTTGCAAAAGATATAAAAAATATGTGGCCACTCAATTATTATTTTTTTGAAGATTGGCATTTAAACGCCATGCTCGGCGGAGGTAACTTAGGTATGTTTTTTTTAGTACTTGGTATTTTTATGATATTGATCGGTTCGCCCATACTTACCTATTTTTATGGCAAACGCTGGTATTGCAGTTGGGTTTGTGGTTGTGGCGGTTTAGCCGAAACTGCTGGCGATCCTTTCCGCCACTTATCAGATAAATCGTTAACCGCCTGGCGATTTGAGCGTTGGATAATTTACAGCGTACTAATTTTTATTTTACTTACTACAGCTTTAGTGTTGTATACTTATTTTACAGGCAATAGTAATATATTATTTTTAAATAGTTATAACCTTAGAAGTTGGTATGGCTTTTTTATTGGTGCAATTTTTTCGGGCGTAATTGGAGTTGGCTTTTACCCACTTTTAGGTAGCCGTGTTTGGTGTAGATTTGGTTGCCCAATGGCCGCTATTTTAGGTTTACAGCAGCGCTTTTTTAGCCGTTTTAGAATCACTACTAATGGCGATCAATGCATCAGTTGCGGCAACTGTTCTACCTATTGCGAAATGGGTATTGATGTACGTTGGTATGCTCAACGGCAGCAAAATATTGTACGCGCATCTTGTGTGGGTTGTGGTGTTTGTGCAGCTGTTTGTCCACGTGGGGTTTTAAAGTTAGAAAATGGCCCAATAAATATTCATCGTTTAAATGATCCGGATGCTAAAGTATTGGATTAGTTAAAATCAATATTTGCCTTTCACACTAATAAAATTTATCTTTAACCTATGATTGTTGGTGAAAATACTTATTTGATTAAAGGAAAAGTTTTTGAAAGAATGACTGACGAGGAGTTTTATCACTTCTGTCAGGAAAACGAAACTATTCACTTTGAACGAGATGAAAATAAAAATATAATTATTATGCCACCTACAGGAAGCTATACAGGATCTAAGAATAGTGGTTTAAATGCCAAGTTATACAACTGGAACGAAGGCAAAAAATTAGGTGTTATATTTGACTCAAGCTCTGGCTTTACATTACCAGATGGCTCTAATCGCTCACCAAATGCTGCTTGGGTTTCACAACAAAAATGGAACGCTCTAAAAAAAACAGAAAAAAAGGTTTTTGCACCTATTTGTCCTGAGTTTATTGTTGAGTTACGTTCAGAATCAGATCGTATAAATTATTTACAAAACAAAATGCTAATGTGGATTAGCAATGGCGTTCACTTAGGTTGGTTAATTGATCCTGCCGAAGAAAAAACACACATTTACCGAAAAGATGGCAGCATACAAATTGTAAATGGTTTTGATAAGCTACTTAGCGGAGAAGATATTTTAAATGGTTTTGAGTTGGATTTGAGCATCTTAAAATAATACTTTTAATTTAAAAAATAACAATACTAAGCTCCTTCTGTTAAATTTGTAATGTGAAATTTCTTCTTATTCATTTTATAATTACTAATAAAAAACTATCCTGTAAACTCAATTAAAATTTTATCATTTTCGTAAATACCAAACATTTCACTTGCACTACCTTTTACCATTGAAATTTGTAAATGCCCGGCATCGTTAAAAAAGCAACACTTTTCTAAAGCACTAATACTACCAAAATGCTTTTGTAGCTTATCAATATAATCTCTGCTATTGTAATTTACACTAAATTTTCTGCCTTGTCCCACTTTGTCAAAAAGCGTTTTGTTAACATTTAAAATCACGTTTTTATAACCATCAATAAACAAAACAGATGCAGTAATCATGTTTTCGGTGTAAGTAGGTTGTAGCGCATAGGTTTCTTTAATTTGAGCAATTGGTGCGCCAACATCTGCTAAGCTGGCACCTTGGGCTAAGGCAGCGGCGCAAGTTGCAAAGTAATTTAATTCAGGAAAACTACTTTGCTTTTCCAAATCACTTTCGGGTAATTTTACGGCTGTTTCAATATTATTTTTAAACATAATACTAAACACCCCATTGTCGGCTCCAACAAAAAAATGTTGTTGGTGTTTAATAGCGATGTAACGGTTTTGTTTATTATAACTGCTTAACACGCCAACTAAATGCACCGTTTGTGCAGGAAAATGATGAAAACTATTTCCTAAAATATAAGCTGCATGTGCAATACTAAATGGTTTAACAACGTCACAAATGTTAACAATAGCTACATTTTTACTTAAAGTTAATAACTTACCTTTGAGGGCTGCTGAGTAATAGCCGCTTTTACCAAAATCGGTTGTTAATGTTATAATGGGCATTGGCTATTAAATGGCAGCATTTTTGATTAATTAAAAAATTGTTAAACACTAAAACAGCAAATATAATATTTTGAGCGAAGTAACCATACAATTAAATGGCATTGAACCAGTAGATTTTTACGGGGTCAACAATGGAAAACTAAAAAAGATACAAAACGCATTTCCAAGAGTAAAAGTAGTTTCGCGTGGCGAAAGAATTAAACTAAATGGCAATGATGCTGATATTGAAAAATTTACTAAAACGGTAGATCAGATACAAAAATTTATAAAGCGTTACGGAGAAATTTCGGGCGACCAATTAACCGATTTGTTAGATGGTATTGAAGTGGATCAACTAAATGGTGATCATCAATCGAAAGATGTATTGGTATTTGGGCCACATGGCAAACTTATTAAGGCCAAAACTGCCAATCAAAAAAGAATGGTAGAGCTAAATGAAGATAATGACATATTGTTTGCTATTGGCCCGGCTGGTACTGGTAAAACTTATACAGCGGTAGCTTTAGCAGTGCGGGCGTTAAAAAATAAAGTAGTTAGAAAAATAGTGCTAACAAGGCCGGCAGTTGAAGCAGGCGAAAATTTAGGTTATTTACCAGGTGATTTAAAAGATAAAATAGATCCATATTTAAGGCCACTTTACGATGCTTTAGATGATATGTTTCCCATTGAAAAGTTGAACTATTATATGACCAACCGAGTAATAGAAATTGCTCCTTTAGCTTTTATGCGTGGCCGTACTTTAGATAATTCTTTTATAATTTTAGATGAAGCGCAAAATGCAACATCTGCTCAGTTAAAAATGTTTTTAACCCGTTTGGGGCCAAGTGCTAATTGCATAATTACTGGCGATTTAACGCAAGTTGATTTACCACGAAACCAAACATCGGGTTTGGCAAAGTCGGTGAAATTATTAAAAGATATAAAAGGTATTGGATTGGTAGAATTAAATAGGGGAGATGTAATTAGGCATAGACTGGTAAAAGCTATAATTGAAGCCTATGAAGACGATCATAATAAAAACAATCCACCAAATAATTTAGCAAATTAAAAATCGCCCCAATATCTATTTAGTTGTAAAATAGTAGTAATTTTGATTTAGGGTTATGAAATTATTTAACACAATAGATAGGAAAATCCTAAAGCAGCAATTAGGCGATTACACAATGTTAAGAATTACACTTTCTTACTACAAGTATTATCGGCTTAACAATATTAATTTTTTTAGAGACTACCTTTATCTTCATTATAATAATATTGGGGTTTTGGGAAGAGTTTATGTAGCTAATGAAGGGATTAATGCGCAAATTTCTGTTCCAAAAGAAAATTGGGATGCCTTTCTTCAATTTCATAACAACGTTACTTTTTTAAAAAACAACAGATTAAACCTTGCCCGTGAAGATGATGGAAAATCTTTTTACAAACTAAAAATAAAGGTAAGGCCAAAAATTGTGGCAGATGGTTTAAATGATGAAAGCTTTGATGTAACAAAAGGTGGAAAACACCTTAATGCAATTGAGTTTAACCAGTTATCTGAAAACAAAGATACGGTAATAGTAGATATGAGAAACCATTACGAAAGCGAAGTAGGTCATTTTAAAAATGCTATTACGCCAGATGTTGATACCTTTAGAGATAGCTTACCAATTATATTAAAAACTTTACAAAAAGAAAGAGATAAGAACATTGTAATGTATTGCACCGGCGGCATCCGTTGCGAAAAAGCAAGTGCCTGGTTTAAGCATAATGGTTTCGAAAATGTGTATCAATTAGATGGTGGTATTATTGAATATGCCAAACAAGTAAACGAACAAAAGTTAGAAAATAAATTTATTGGTAAAAATTTTGTGTTTGATGAAAGGCTTGGAGAACGCATTACTAATGAAGTGATAGCTACTTGCCACTTATGCGGTAAAACTTGCGATACACATACCAATTGTAAAAATGAAGCTTGCCACCTATTGTTTATTCAATGTGAAAGCTGTGCCGAAAGATATAATGGCTGTTGTAGCCAAACTTGTAAAGAAATTTTTGAATTACCATTAGAAGAACAAAGAATGCTTAGAAAGGGTAAAAATGAAGCCAGAAACGTTTTCAAAAAAGGAAGATCATCCGTTTTAAAGCATAAAAAATAAATAATTAAATATGGGTGCTCAAAGCAATAACACAATAAGTTCATTTAATAATACCACCATAGCATTTAAAAACCTTTCTAACAAAGAGTTAAAAAGAGCTTATTATTTGTTTAAGATGTTTAACTATAATAGGTTGGTTCAATTTGGTTCCTTTGCAACCCTAAAGGCAATAGAAATGGGTTTGCCCATTCAATCAATTATTAAAAAAACAATATTCGAACACTTTTGTGCCGGCGAAACTATTGCAGAAGCTAAAACGGTAGTGGAAAAATTAGAGGAATTTAAAGTACACAGCGTTTTAGATTATGGTGTGGAAGCAAAAGCTACTGAGGAAGAGTTTGACAATACCAAAAATCATTTAATTGCAAAAATTGAGTATGCCAAAGAAGAACCTTATTTAAATATAGTTAGTTCAAAACTTACTGCCTTGTTCAATTTCGATTTGTTAGAAAAAGTAAGTGCAGGTATTCCTTTAATGGTAGAGGAACAAAAAATATATAAAAAAGGTGAAAAAAGAATTGAAGCTATTGCAAAAGCAGCAGAAAAAGCCAACATAAAAATATTTATAGACGCCGAAGAAAGCTGGATACAAAATGCTGTTGATGAAATAGTGACAGAATTGATGCAGAAACACAATAAAAAACAACCTATAATTTATAATACAATTCAACTATATAGACATGATAGATTGCAATTTTTAAAAGATGCTTATGAGAAGGCTAACACAAATGGTTATCAGTTAGCCGTAAAATTAGTACGTGGAGCCTACATGGAAAAAGAAAGAGCCAGAGCAGCACAGTTTGATTATGAAGATCCTATACAACCCAACAAGGTAGCTACCGACCGCGATTTTGATTTAGCCTTAAGCTTTTGTGTTGAACATTGTAACGAAATTGCTATGTGTTGCGCTTCACATAATGCAGAAAGTACCTCTTACTTAACAAAACTAATTGAAGATTGTAATTTGCCAAACGACAACCCAGCCATAAGTTTTGCACAACTGTATGGTATGAGCGACCACCTTACCTTTAACCTAGCCAATGCAGGTTTTTGTACTATGAAATATTTGATTTACGGCCCGGTAAACGATGTTATTCCCTACCTTATTCGTAGAGCGCAAGAAAATAGTAGTACCGATGGCCAGTGGAGTCGCGAATATTCATTGATTAAAAAAGAAATGAAAAGAAGAGGTTTGTTTTATTTGTGATTTTCAAGTAAAAATATAAAGGTAAATTAAAGTAGAGATCGTATAATTTGTATATAAAGGGAAAAATAAAAAAAGAGTGTAGTTTTAAATGCTACACTCTTTTTTTTTTGAAAAAATTGCTTTTAAATACTAAAATTTATAAAGCATCAATAATTTCTTTTGGTAATAAAACTTTGTCAATAGTATGTACAATACCATTCGAAGTTAAAATATCTAAACCTTCAACTACTAAGCCAGAAGGCGTGCCAGTTTTGTCTAATATAGATAAGTTGGCTAAATCCACTTCTAAATCTTCTCCTTGAAGTGTGGTAATTTTTAAACCATCTTCTAAATTATTAGAAAAAGCACAAGCATCAACAACGTGGTATAACAAAACTGTTGAAAGAGCGTCTACACCAATAGTTTCAACTAATTCTTCTAAGCTGTTTAGGTTTAAAGCACCTAATAAATCAGCAAATGCTTGGTTGGTAGGCGCAAATACAGTAAATATTGCATCCTCGTCACTTAAAGCAGCTGCAATACCTGGATCTGCGGCTAAAACGGCTGCCACTAATGATGAAAACATATCTGCACCAGCTGCTGTTGCAACAATATTATTAGTAGGCACACTTAACACATTATTTACAGCATAAACTTTTAGTTTATAATAAAAACTTCTAAGTGTAAAAGTTGTATACAATTGTGAATCGTTGATGAAAAATCCGTGATTATCAATTTTCAACTGAGAAATGTCTCCATTTAACATAGATGTGCAACCTTTAGTTCTCAAACTCACTATGTCGTCAACAACATGGTACAACAAAATATCGGTTAAAGTTTCAACATCTAAGGCCTCACACACATTTTGTTCATTTAAACCTAATTTTTCAAACGCCGCATCAGATGGCGCGTAAATTGTTTTTCTACCAGAAAATAAGGCTTTTGTTAGGCCAGTACAATGTAATGCTTGGTTTAAAGTATTAAAAGTGTAATCTCCTCTTCGGTTGTGAGACTGATTATCTGTTAGTGCTTCTCTTTCTTCAGCAAAATCAGTTGAAATTTTATCAATTGAGTTTGCTAATTGATCTGTAGGAACTGCTGTTGGAGTTTCGTTATATTCCACAACATCTTTCTCGCAACTTGTAATAAATAAGGCCACCATAAATAGGCCTGCAAAAAATTTGAAATTCATATTAATATTGTTTGATTCATTAGTTTGTATGCAAAAAGATATGAAATGGTTGCCTCGTGTTTTAAAAAAAATCTTTTACATCAAATACCTTAATTAAATAGTTGTAAAATATAAATTTATAAATGTCAGTTGATCTTACATTTAACATACAAAAATAGTTCAATACGGTCAATTTTAAGCTTTTTATAAATTAAAAAATTATGATAAAAAATATATTAAAATTACAATGTAGTACACAATGCCTAAATGCTCACATAATTTATTTTCGTCAAATCTTTAACCCAACTTGGCTATTTTAGCTACCTAACAACTTGATTATTAACGACGATAATTTTTTAATGGTACACTACAGTTTTGATATACTCTTTTACATTAGCTTTTGTTTTAGTAGCGTTATATATTTGTCTTACTGCCCAAATGGGCTTGCTTGGTTTTCTTATTAGTACGGTTTGGGTTCGGTGACTGCCCAATGGAGTCGCAAATATTCATTGATTAAAACAGAAATGAAAAGAAGAGGTTTGTTTTACATATAATTATAATTTTAATAAATAAGAAGCAAAAGATTTATTAATTGGCAAACGTGGAACAAAAGTTAGAAAAGAGTATGAAGTTCAGCTAAAGCTTGATATGATGGGTGATTTAATACGAAATGCCCAGGAAAAGAAAAATTTGACTCAAGCTGAATTAGGAGAAAAAATTGGAGTTAAAAAAGCCCAAATACTAAGGTTAGAGAACAGTAGTGGAAATATGCGTTTTGATACCATTTTTAAAATTTTTGATGTTTTGGAGGCACAGGTTAAGTTTAATTTTTCGATGTAGAATTCTTTGCAAAAGGTATTTAGTTATTTTGTATTATTTAACTTGATTTTACTTCTCCATATTCATTAAAGCAGCATTTTTATACTTTCTATTAATGGTATTCTTTAGTTTGTAAGGTCGGTTAAATGTTTCTTGGGTCATTTTAAAATGTTCTGATAATTTTCTAATCGTTGCTTTAGAAATACCTTTTTGGTAATTCAATATTTTTGAAATAGTACCTTTTGAAAGTGAAAGTATTTCAGTTAAATCTTTAGCCTTTAACTGGTGTTCTGTCATTAAAGCTTTTAAAATTTCTATTGGATCAAGATCTGGAATTTTAAACTGTTCTTCATCCCATTTTCTATTAACAAAGTAAGCAGTTCAATTTCATCTTCGTGTTTTTTGAGGTTCTTATCCAATAAAATTTTGAGTTTCTTACAATACTCGAAATATTGCTTTTTTGATTTTATTATTTTGTAATTTAATGTATTTTTCATATTAATAATTATCTATGGTGTACTGAAGATTGTTATCACAAATTTTATCATACTCACTATGTGTGCCTATCCAATCGTTTGTCTTTTTACAAGACGTACTTTCACAACTACAAATATACAATTTTTGTTTCACAAAAGGAAACTTATTGCAAGCTTATCTCCAGATTTTGTGTTTCGAAGTAAAAACTCTATTCTAACTATTTTCAACTTCAAATTGTATCTTTAATAGCAATAATTTTACTCAATATAAATAATGAGTTTTATCTAAAAAAAGTAAATTTGGCAAAAAATAAAAGAAAAAGAATTAATAAAACGAATAACAATTAACCCTAACATCTGTTTTGGAAAGCCAACCATAAGAAATATGCAATACCCGGTTTTGGTTATGTTAGTTTTGATGCCTTCTGGTATGACAAACGATGAAATATCAAGGCAATCGCATAAAAAATGATTTAAATAATTAGAAAAAAAAATGAGAAGCGAAAAAGTTTCCCCTCGTAGAAATTTTGGTCCCGCCATCCGTTCAAATACCATTTTGCCAACGCTTCAAAGGCCAAACATAAAAATGGTATAACCACTTCTGTCGGGGCTAATTTTTAGAGTGCGCTAAGTCGTATTAAACCACAAAAAAAATAACATTTCTAAAAATAATGTTAGATCTTATTACATAATCAGCCATCAGATTTTATGCGATTGCCATAAGAAGGTAGATTATATCTCAAAAAATTTGAAAGTATTGAATCAGGCAAAGTTTTTGAGTGGATAGAGAATCAGATAACTGAATTGTATACAATATCTATTACTCCAAGAGCTTTAACAGCTCGTTTTCAAGAAGTTTGGAGATAGATCGAAAACAAGGTGACATTTAAGAAATTCATTGCGTTACAAAATTATTCAGAAACTACTTAGAACATGCCATAAGTTTTGAGGAAAAACCACGGTTTGTAATTGTGCCTAAAAGATATGAAGGATTTGTAAAATTGCTTCACAATATGTTAGGAACTCAAGTTAAAAAGCTTTCAAGTATTCCAGCTCAAATTGAGAGAAACTTGTCTTCTCTTGATAAGCCAAAAGGAAAAACTGGTAAATATAACTTGTTTACAATTGTAATAGCTTTCGAATTTCCTACAAATTCTATTAAACAATTTGAAGCGGAACAACAGAAATTATTGTCTGATTTGAAAGTTGAATTGCTTAATAGAAAATCTTTGGAAGAAGTAGAATCTATTCCAAAAAGTGATGAAAATATTATAGAAGGCAAAAAGTCGAACGGATGTTGGTTGGTTGTAATTACAATTATACTTTTTTTTGATGTTATTTTCTTTAGTTTAGTCATATTCATAAACCCAACAACTCATTCACTTGCTTTGAAGTACTGACTTTCTTACGCTCACCATTTTCATTTTCTTTGAGAATTTGCTGAAGCTTTTCCTGTAGTTAACTCCTAAACAAAAAATCTCAAACATAAATTTTGTCAATTCAATTTCATTCCTTATATTTGGTCAACCAAAAATTGGTTAACCAATTATGGTCGAGTAGTATGCTCGAAAATTTACAGAAAGTAAAGATTGAAATCCGATTGATTTAATGATGATTATCACTCCAGAAATATTAAGAGTTTTACCAAGCTGAAAGTTTGTATAAAAGTAACAACCTCAAAACTATTGAAGAACACCAGAATATTTTGGATATGATATGTAATAAAATGCCGAAGGTGTCAAAAAAGCAATGAACACTCACTTGTTAGAGGTAAAGAAAATTAGTAAAAATTTTAAATTATAAATATAAAACCGATGTAAAGGAAAGCAACAAATTTCCTTCACATAAACTAAACTAATTAAATAATGATAAAAACTATCACTAATTATGTATAAAATTAACTATTGTGAGCTTTTCTGCAAAGCCTTAATCACAGTTTGTACTTTGCTTTTCTTTGCTGGTACATTACAAGCCCAAAATATAACAGGGCAACTTCTGGATGAAGAGGGTATTCCTTTAATAGGTGCAAACATTACTATACAAGGAACAAGTACCGGTACAGTAACAGATATTGATGGCAACTTTACAGTAGCTGCTAAAAAAGATGACGTTTTAGAAATCAGTTATCTTGGTTATCAAACAATGACGGTAACCGTAGGCGATGAACGCAACCTTTCTTTAACTATGGAAACCGATGCTGCCGCTTTAGATGAAGTGGTTGTTGTAGGTTATGGAACTCGAAAAAAATCGCACAATACAGGAGCGATTGCAAAGATTGAAGGCAAAGATATTGCCGGAATTCAAGTTGCCCGTGTAGATGATGCCTTAGCAGGTAAGTTGCCAGGTGTATTAATTCAAAACCAAAGCGGTGAACCTGGTGCTGATCCAAAAATTCAAATTAGAGCAGCTTCCTCACTTTCTGGAGACTCAAATCCACTAATTGTTGTTGATGGGTATCCAATTTCAGGAAGTTTAGCTACTGTCAATCCAAACGATATTCAAAGTCTTGAAGTATTAAAGGATGCTGCATCAGCTGCTATTTATGGTTCAAGAGGAGCTAATGGAGTTATTCTTGTTACTACAAAAAAAGGTAAATCAGGCAAAGCTCAATTTAGTTATAACGCATATACAAGCATTTCACAAAAATATGTAGATGACATTGAAATGCTTAAAACAGCATCTGAATGGGCTGATGATTTACAAACAAGTGATTATGACCTTTCGGAATTAGATCAAAGAATAGTCGACTACAGAATAGACGCCTATAAAAATGCACCAGATGTGGTTAGTATTGAAGATTGGCTTTTTAGACAAGGTAACACGCAAAGCCACGATTTTAGTGTTGCCGGAGGTAGTGAAAATTTAAATATGTTTGCTTCAATTGGATACCTTAATACTAAAGGTATAGTACAAAAACAAGGTTTTGAAAAATATAACGGTCGCCTTAATGCTGATGCAACTTTGGGCAAAAGATTTAAGGCTGGCCTTAGTATGAATGGTTTTTATGGTCAACAAGAAATTGTACCACACGATATGAGGGATCTTTTGAGAGCTTACAGTATTCATCCTATATATCATACTGCAGCATCTATTGATTTCGTTCAAAATTTAGATGCACAAAGACAAGCATTGCATGATGCAGGAGTAGTAGTTCCAACAGAAGGCGAAAATCTCGGAGATCCATTTGATAAAGGTTACAGAGGAGGTGGATTGATAAATTCAAGCATCTATACTTTAGAAGTTGGAGATCCGGTAGATGACTGGCATTATGGAAGAAATCAAAATGGTATTGGTGGTACGGGTGATGCTGGGCCAGCTTCTAAGTTAGACAACGCAAGAAGGTATTTAAGAACCTATTTTGGAAACGTAAGCTCATATTTACAATTTAATATTCTTGATGGCTTAAATTTAAAAACCGTTTTAGGTGCTGATATAAATGATTCTCAAGCATATTATTATCAAGGTGTAATTGCAGATTCCCGTGAACGTTCAAACCAATCTGATTTAGATCAGGCAGATTTAAAAAGAACTTCCGTTTTAAGTGAAACCACTTTGAGTTATAATAAAGTTATTGCTAATCACGATATTGGTGCAGTTGTAGGTGTAGAGTTTCAAAACTTTTTTACTAAAGGCACAACTTTAACAGGAACTAACTTGCCGTTTGGTCAACCTTTAAATTATTCATACTTAAACCCTGCTGATATAAACACAAACTTAAGAGACGAAACTGTAGCAAGAAGAAGTGTTTTTGGAAGAATTAATTATGCGTATGCTAACCGTTATTTAGCATCAGTATCTGTTAGAAGAGATGGTGACTCTCGTTTTGGTGAGAATAATAGATTTAATGTATTCCCAGCATTTTCATTAGGTTGGAATGTACACAACGAATCATTTTTCAATCAAGATGGTTTTTTGAGTAATGTAAAATTGAGATTCAGTAATGGATCTTTAGGAACAACTTCATTTTTAGGTGCTTACGATGCTTTGAGCCTTTTGCAAGCGCAACCAACTATATTCGGAACTGGTTTTCTAATTCCAGATAATATAGCAAACCCAGATTTAACTTGGCAAACCAATACCGAAACTAACTTCGGAGTTGATTTAGGTTTTGTTGCTAATAGATTTAGAATTGGTGTAGATTATTATACTTCAGATATTGAAGATATGTTGATTAACCAACCTGTTTCAGAAGTTTTAGGTACACCTTCAGTTGTACTTAACAGAGGTGATGTAACAAGTTCAGGACTTGAGATTGAGCTTTCAGCTGTTGTGATAAATAACAGAAATTTCCGTTGGGATATTGGTGCTAACGTATCTACCGTTAATACCGAGATTACAAGTTTAGGCGACTTAGATGCTTTGCCAATCGCTGTTTATGGCGGACCAAGCGGAAGAGGTCCTCAGTTTAGAAATTACGTTGGTGGAGAAATTGGTGAAATGTGGGGCTACGAAACTACAGGACAAGTTGAATCTATATATATTAAAGATCCAACAAGAAATATTGGTTATAGTAGTTCTGAATATTATGTAGTTGATCAAAATGGAGACGGTGAAATTGATGAAGAAAATGATTATGTAAAGTTAGGTTCTGCTACACCAGATTATTACTGGGGTTTAAATACATCTTTACAAATTAGCTCATTTGATATAGGTTTACAATTTCAAGGCTCGCAAGGAGCCGAAGTGTTTAATATTGATCCTATTTATTGGCAATCACAATTTGGCGGTAGACTAAGAGACAGTTTTGATGCTGAAGGTGATGGTATTGCAGATCACAACGACTTGCATTATGAAGAAGCAAGAGACGCTCATGGCGGGCTAATTCAAGATGCTTCTTATACAGCACTTAGAAACTTAACAATAGGTTACACGCTTGGACAAGACAGATTAAGTAAAATAGGTTTAGGTTCTTTTAGAATTTATTTGGCAGCATCTAATTTATTGTATATAATGGATGATAGCTATACGTCATTTAATCCAGAAGGTGTAGAAACAAATAACAACGGGTATTTAGGCCCAACAACTTACGGATATCAGGAAGGTGCAAGTCCGATTGTAAGAAGCTTTACATTAGGCGTAAATCTTAACTTTTAAAAAATTAAATAATGAAAATTTTATATATATTATTAGGGGCATTGTTTTTCATTACAGCATGTGAGAAAAATGATTTGGATCAAATTCCTCCTTTAGATGCTGAAGCTAATTCATTAACCTCTTATGGTGAAGTGTTGGATGCCGCCTATTATTACCAACAGGCTTCAACCACACCATTAGCAATTATGGGTGATTTCAGAGCCGACAATATGCTAATGGATGAAGAACCCTTTCCGGCATTTGATAGGTTTAATGCTGATTTAGCAGGTGGCGATTTGGTTGGTCAATTTTTTCGCCCTTTTTATAGCAACTTATATAAATCAATATTAAGTGCAAACAATGTTATTGAAAACTCTACTGATGATAAACAAAAAGCAGAAGCTAAATTTTTAAGAGCTTTATCCTACTTTAAATTAGTAAAGGTTTTTGGTGATGTAACCGTAAATTTATTAGCTGCACCAAGTACCTCTGATAAAAATATATTAGTAAGAAAACCTGCAATGGAAGTTTATAATACTGTTATCATTCCAGATTTTCAAGAAGCAATTGAAGGTTTAGATAATAGTGAGATAGCATCTGGGAGAGCATCTGAAATAGCGGCTCGTGGTATGTTAGCAAAAGTGTATATGCAAATGGCTGATTATACTAATGCTGAAACTGAGCTTGAAAATGTAGTAACTGAAGCGGGTAGTGCTGGTGTAATGTTGCAAGAAAACTTTGCTGATGTTTTTAATTCCGATTTAAATTCAGAAATTATTTTTGCAACTCAATTGTCAACTTCAATAGAAGATGAGTATGATAATACTGACTTTCCAGGATGGTTTAGTGGTGGCGACACAAAGTCTCTTACACCATTAGATGATGATTTAATTGCAGCCTTTGATGCCAGTCCAGGTGATTTACGTAGAGATTTAACGATTAATGATACACTTAAAAATAGTCCAAAATATGTATTAGGGCTTGAGCAAGATTGGATAGAGTTAAGATTTGGAGATGTTATTTTATTGTACGCTGAAGCGTTAAATGAAAATGGAAACACTTCGGCAGCATTAGAAGAATTAAATAAAATCAGAACCAGAGCAGGTTTAGAAAATTCTACAGCAACTTCTCAATCTGAGGTGAGACAAGCTATTGCTGACGAAAGAAGACTTGAGTTAGCGCTTGAAGGCCAAAGATGGTTTGATTTAGTAAGAACTGGAACTGTATCGGAAGAAATGGGAGAAAATGTGAATAGTGATTATTATATTTTCCCTATTCCCGATTCTGAAATATCAGCAAGTGATGGAGTTATTATACAAAATGATGGTTACTAATATTTACGAAGTCCGAACCAATTCCCCTTCACTCGTGAAGGGGTGGGCTTTGTCGCAAGACAAAGGTCGGGGTAGTCAAGTTAAAAGTCGGAAAAGTCAGGAAAATGGTCGGGGGTAGTTTAAAGCATATTTTACATAATTTAAATAATCTAATTTTTTTCATAAACAAAGGAAGGTGTTAATAAGCACCTTTCTTTTTATAACCAAAACTAAAACCAACAAGTTAATATGAACTTACACGAAAAAATAAAACCAACCAAAGAATATTGGATAGATGCTGAAACCCCTTGGGAAGAAGTGCAAGAAGGTTTAAGCCGTCAAATAATGGGTTACGATGGTAAGATAATGTTGGTGAAAGCCAAGTTCGAAAAAGGAGCCGTCGGTAATTTACACAAGCACTACCACTCACAAGTAACCTATGTAGAAAGCGGTGAATTTAAAATGAAAATTGGCGACGAAGAACGAATCATAAAAGGCGGCGATTCATTTTATATTCCACCGCACGTAATGCACGGTTGTGTATGCACCTCGCCAGGCATTTTAATAGATGTGTTTAGCCCAGCCCGTGAAGATTTTCTCGGTCACGAAATGTTAGATTTATAAAATGAGGAGACTAATTAAAAAAGTTGTTGGGTTAACCTGGACAGACTCGCTGCGTTGGTGGGTTGTTGGCTTAGTTGCATTAGCTGCTGTTATTAATTATATTGATAGACAGGCATTTGGTGTATTATGGGTTGATATTGCAGATGATTTATTTTCAGATTTGAGTGCCGATAAACAAAAGCAAATGTATGCTGCAATTTCTGGAGTATTCATTTTTGCTTATGCGGCAGGCCAAGCAATTTTTGGAAAAATCTTCGATTGGATAGGAACAAGATTAGGTTTTGCATTGTCTATAGGTCTTTGGTCTTTATCTACAATGTTACACGCATTAGCAAAAGGTGTATTAAGTTTTTCATTTTTTAGAATATTACTCGGAGTATCTGAAGCAGGAAATTGGCCTGGCGCAGCAAAAGCAAATGCAGAATGGTTTCCTACAAAAGAAAGAGCTACTGCACAAGGAATATTTAATTCTGGCGCTGCTATTGGTGGAATTGTTGCATTTCCAATAATTGGAATGTTATCTGCAATTATGGGATGGCAAGCAATATTTATAACAATCGGATTACTTGGACTTTTATGGTTAATCCCTTGGTTAATTATTGTAAAGTCGCCACCAGAAAAACACCCTTGGCTATCAGAAAATGAAAGAAATTATATTCTTTCAGGGCAAGAAAATCAAGATTTAAAAGATGATGGAACTATTGATGAAGGATACAATCCTACTACGGCAGCACTTTTTAAACATAAAGAAAGTTGGGGCGTTGTAATTGCTTCCGCAGCAATTGATCCTATTTGGTGGTTATTCATCGTTTTCATTCCAATTTACCTTAATGAAGTATTTGGAATGAATGTAAAAGAAATAGCCTTCTCTGGGTGGTTACCTTATGTAGGTGCAATGTTTGGAGCTTGGTTTGGAGGACTGTTGGCTCAAAACAGGCTTAGTAGGGGTTGGTCAATTAATAAAACAAGAAAAATGGTCATCACTTTGGGTTGTTTAATAATGATTCCTTGTTTTTTTCTATTAAGAACACCAGGCACAGCCACAAATGCAGTATTTATAATGGCAGTTTTATTGTTTGGTTTTCAAACTGCAATTGGCAATGTTCAAACCTTGCCAAGTGATTTTTTTAGTGGAAAAATAGTTGGCACATTGTCTGGCTTTGCAGGTATGGCAGCAAAACTGGGCGCATTTGGACTAACCATATTTGTGCCCTGGCTAACAATCGGCGGAAATTACACCCCGGCGTTTATAGTAGGTGCAGCATTGGCGTTTACTGCCCTTGCATCCATTTGGATTTTATGTCCTAAAATTGAAGCCTTAAAACCGAGGGGCTAATTATGAATTTTGAATTATTTATTATGAATAAAACCGGACAAACGTCATGCTGCGATTCATTGCGAAGCTTTGAAGGCGCAGTATCTCCCTTGGCGTATTTAGGCTTTATTATAAAAACAGCTTCATTGGAAAATATAAGGAAATACTGGATAAAATTTATTTCGCCTTGCTACAGATACTGGATAGATTCCAACACAAGTTTTTCCAGCATATGACGGTTCTAAAAAAGCCTTCAATAAACCCGTCATTCTGGAATTTTATGAAAAGCAACGGAACAGATATCCAGAATCCCCATCAATTTTCAACCGAAGTATAATTGAAAAATGATTGTAAACAAAAAATATGAAATGGAATTAAACCCGAGCGAAGTTGAAAGCATAGCCCTTCGCAGCATGACGTTTGTTGAGAAAGCGACAACCAAACAAACATCATGCTGCGATTCATTGCAAAGCTTTGAAGGCGCAGTATCTTTCGATAGCCTAAATTTTATTTACAAAACAACATATATTAGGAAATAATATGACCCAAAGAGATTTTGTAATACGACAAATAGCAAAGACTAACAAAAAGAATTTCGAAAACTACGTAGTAACTCGAATTTATCATTTGATGAATCGAACGGACTTAAAATTTATAACTCAACAGTATGTGAGCAGGCCAGAAGGTCACGCTTTAACTGATATGTATTTTCCCCAATTAATGTTGCACGTTGAGATAGATGAGCCATTTCATGAAAAACAAATAGAATTAGACATAAACCGTGAGACAGATATAATTCAAGCTACTAACCATGAAATCCATCGAATTGAAATTATAGAAGATTTAGATTCGATAAATAAACATATTGAGGATTTAGTTAATTTAATGAGAAAGAAAATAGCTGATTTAGAAAAAAACAACAGTTGGGAAGCGTGGGATATTGAAAAAGAATTTAGCCCAGACTATTACAAAGAAAAAGGATACCTTGATGTAAAAGAAAATCCAGCTTTTAGGAGGATAGTAGATGCTTGCAATTGTTTGGGACAAAATTACGAAGGGGCTCAGAGAGCTGTTTATGAAGCTAAGCTTTATCCAAATCATTATCTATGGTTTCCTAAATTTTATAAAAACGACGAATGGGATAATCGTATAAGTGAAGATAGGAGCACAATAATAGTAAAATGTAAAAATCCTACGAAGCAAGAAAAAGGGTTTAGAGATGATAAATTCTACTTAGCAAAAAAGATAACTTTTCCGAGAAGTAAGGACAATCTTGGTAATATTCTATATAGGTTTGCTGGAATATTTGAGACAGACATGGTAGAATCTTCTATACAAAATGGAGTTGTTCATAGATTGAAAAAAACAAGAATGGAATTATAAACTCAAATTGACATTGAATAAAAATATTATTAAACCCGAGCGAAGTTGGAAATTTAGCCCCGATAGGAGCGGTATCCTTTCCCGTCCTGAAAGGCGGGAAAGATTTAGCGGATAGCGGGGAGCCCGTTTTTAAATGCTCCCGTAGTTTCGCTTCTAATAAAAATAAATGATTTAGTAAATATTAAATAGATAATAAAAAAAATTTAAAATGAGTTCAAACGGAAAAATTGCAATTGTTACTGGAGCTACCGGCGGCATAGGTTTAGAGGCTGCAAAAAGATTAGGTAAAGACGGCTTTACGGTTATTATAAATGGCAGAGATGATGCCAAAGGTGCCGCTGCATTGAGCGCCCTAACCGATGCTGGCGCAACAGCAGAATACCACGGATTTGATGTAACCGACGAAAGCGCGGTGACGGAAAACATTAAAAAAATTGGCGACAAATTCGGCAAAATTGATGTGTTGGTGAACAACGCTGGTGGCTTAGGCGGCCGAGCGAGATTTGAGGAAATGACGACCGAATTTTACAGAGGCGTGTTGGCCTTAAATTTAGATTCGGTATTTTTTGCTTCGAGGGCAGCCATCCCATTTTTGAAAAAAGGGGAGCATCCGACCATCATCAACTTTACCTCAAACGCTGGTTGGAACGCCGGTGGACCGGGAGCAGGAATGTACGGCACATCGAAGGCGGCGGTGCATACCATTACGCGAGCCTTGGCCAAAGATTTGGCGGAGTACGGCATAAGAGTAAACTGCGTTTCGCCTGGTACAATTGATACAGATTTTCACAAGCAAATTAAATCGACTAAGCCAGAAGTGTTTGCTTCGTGGGCAAACAATATTATGTTGGGCAGGTTAGGTCAACCGGAAGATGTGGCTTCGGTAGTGTCGTTTTTAGCAGGCGAAGGGGCGGCTTTTATAACGGCTGAAACCATTCAGATTGGTGGCGGTCAGGCATTGGGTATTTAAAATTTTCAAGGATGAAAAAAGTAGTAACCTTTGGAGAAATTATGTTGCGTTTAAGTCCGCCGGGCTTTAAACGTTTTTCACAAACCTACCAGTTGGATGTAGTGTACGGCGGTGGCGAAAGTAACGTCGCCGTATCGTTGGCCAACTTTGGTTTGGATAGTTCTTTTGTTTCGCGCATTCCTGAAAATGATATTGGGGAATGTGCCGTGATGGAGTTGCGGAAACGAAATGTAAACACCAATTTCATTTTACGGGAAGGCGAACGATTGGGCATTTATTTTTTAGAGACGGGCGCAGTAAGCAGAGGCAGCAAAGTAATTTACGACCGTGCCAACTCGGGCATGGCAACTATTGGCGCAGGTATGATTGATTGGAAAACCGTTTTTAAAGATGCCGATTGGTTTCATTGGACAGGTATTACTCCGGCTTTGTCGCAAGGCGCAGCCGATGCTTGCCTGGAAGCCATTAAAGTGGCTAATGAAATGGGTGTTACCGTTTCCACAGATTTAAATTACCGTAAAAAATTGTGGAAATATGGAAAGGAACCAAGCGACATTATGCCGGATTTAGTGGCAGGTTGCGATGTGATTTTAGGCAATGAAGAAGATGCAGAAAAGCATTTCGGTCTGCACCCCGAAGGGGTGGATGTTACGCACGGCGGTTCGGTGGACGGCAAGGCTTACTTGTCGGTTTTGAAACAGTTGCAAGCTATGTTTCCACGAGCGAAAAAGTTTATTACCACTTTGCGGGGTTCTATTTCTGCCTCGCACAATAGTTGGACGGGTGTGTTGTATGATGGCGAAAATTTGTATGAAGCCCCTTCTTACGAAATCACGCATATTGTTGACCGGGTTGGCGGCGGTGATAGTTTTATGGCGGGTTTAATTTATGGTCTGCTCACTTTTGAAGATGACCAGCAGGCGTTGGACTTTGCGGTGGCGGCTTCTTGTTTGAAGCATACGATTAAGGGTGATGCTAATTTGGTTAGTGTGGGCGAGATTGAGAAGTTGATGGGTGGGGATGGGAGTGGACGGGTTTCGAGGTGAGATAGGGAAAAACCTTAAATGGGCTTGCATCCCATTACATCCTAATATATGAAGCGTTCAGCTTTTTTATATCTATAAAAAGTAATGTTTATAAATTGTTGATTATGTGTTTATGAATACTTTACTTTTGTTCTTTTATAATTAATTAGATAGTTAAAAATGTGCGAAAGAATTCCTGAAAATATTAGAGATTTTGTGTTGGGAAATCCAGAAAATAAACATATTGAATTTCTCTCATTTAATGATTGGTTAAATAAAAAGGATAATCTATCTCAAGATTGGATAGTTGTTGCTCAAAGAGGTAAACTTACAAAATACTCCGACTTATTTACTATTAGTTGTTTGGTAGAAGCAAATCAAGAGAAGATTAAAAAAGCTTGGAATTGTGGTCAATGGGAAATAGGACAAAGCTTTGGTGTTTCACAAAAATATCAAACTCCTTGGGAAGGTGAGGAGTTCTGTGATAGAACAATACGGATGATTGAAAATATAAAGTACACTCCGTTTACTTTTCTAAGGCAATTTGATTGTAATATTCCCGATAAATTCGATATAATTCAGCATTTTATACTTTATTTCAATGCATTTTGGGTAGAAGATAAATTGGAATATCAAGCAACTGATGAAGAAGGAAATAATTTTACGCTTATAAAATGTAGTAAAGATTTTGATAATGATAAAGAGCTTATCAAAGTAGATGCCCATTTTTTGAAAGATTATTTAGCTGTTAAAAAATCTGCGCTTGTGAGATTTCATGACCATCGAAGACAATCGGTGGAAGACATTTCAGTTTTTCTTGAACAAAATACTGAAACTTATTTTCGTTTAGATGATGAAATGTCATTTTTCCAACTGGATTTTAAAGAAGGGGATTATTATAAAAGTATGTCTTCCTTGATGGGAAAAGATTTAGTTTTACCTTACGAAGAACCCATCTCACATGAATTCTCAATTGAAAAACTAAAATATGTCGATTTTATAATTTCAAGAGACAAAAACGGCAAGGAAACTAAATTAACTTGTAATCCTCGTGAGTTAAGAAAAGAAAAAAACCTTTTGTTCTATAGCCCAATTTATTTTAAAAAGCAAGTACTTCAGAAGTATTATGCTGAACCAAATAAATATGAAATCTGCGAATCGAATATTTTCCTTCCAGATTATTGGCGTTTAAATATGATATAACCGAAGAAAGATTAGTTCAGGTTTATTTGGGTGATATGGGGAAATTAACCTACAACGAACAATTACATTGGAGCCAATATAATGTCATTCCAAAAGGAAAAATGAGTAGGCATAGATTTGAAAGAGATTTTTTATGTAAAATTTCTTTGCCTGAAGTAGAGGAAGCCCCAATAATGTATTTAAAAGACGAAATTAAAAACATCCAAAATAAGTTTATTCAACTTTATGGAGATGTGCTATTCAAAGAACTAAATAAAGGTGACCTTCATTTTTACAAATCACTACACATTCCTTTAACTGAAGAAGGTAAAGAGTTGGACGAACAAATTTTAAACATCTCTAAATTTACTACTGATTCATTCAACCAAAAAATATTGTCGAAAATAACAGGAAAGAAGGCTAAAGATTTAAACTCCGTAGGTAAAGAAATAAAAGGGACTTTGGGACTTTCTCTTGAGTTTGACAGTTGGAGGGTAATTTTGTAGGGTTCAGAGGAGCTTAACCCCTGTTTTTATTGACTTTCGTTGTCTCACTTGAGATTTTAGGGTAGTGCGAAAATGGTTTGGTGGGCTGG
>Ga0209187_1000898_pt1 | contig 41559 bp, 18 predicted proteins | sample BantaG_FD_187430 | JGI IMG/M metagenome (GOLD analysis project Ga0209187, IMG submission 187430) | Marine algal microbial communities from Bantry Bay, Ireland - BantryBay_4 metaG (SPAdes) (version 2) | ecosystem: Host-associated > Algae > Red algae > Unclassified | place: Bantry Bay, Ireland...
GAATAACGGGCTAAAGCCCTCTTTTGTTAAACCGTCAGTTCCTGACGACGATGGCTCGTGCGTTTTAACGGGGGTTCAAACCCCCGCCTATGATAAGCCGTCGGTTCCCGACGAACTCCAACTGCAACACGTTCAACTTTTTACAAATCTAACCTGAAACTTCATGACAACGTTTCAACACTGCTTCAACTGCCATGCGAAGCGCGGGCGGCGGCGCCACTGTGAAGTAGCTACTCAGCAATCGGGGCTTCGATCCCCAGCAGGCCGTCGACAAATTCCGCTGCGTCAAAGGCAACCAAATCGTCTTCGCCTTCACCTAAACCAACATAGCGGATCGGCACGTTGAGCTCTTCTTTCACGGAAAACAAGAAGCCGGCTTTCGAACTGCCATCCAGCTTGGTAACAATAATGCCGGTCAAGGGAACCGACTCGTGAAACACCCGGGCCTGTTGAATCGCATTTTGCCCGATGCTCGCGTCGAGGACAACCCACACTTCATGCGGCGCGTCTTCAAGCCGCTTGCCCATAGCTCGATGCATCTTCTTTAATTCTTCCATGAGCGGACCCTTGGTGTGCATCCGCCCTGCCGTGTCAATCAAGACCGCGTCCACGCCCTTGGCGATGCCGGAATCGATCGAGTCATAGGCCACTGCCGAGGCATCTGCGCCCTGCTTACCGGTAACGACATCGCAACCAACTTTTTCGCCCCAGAGTTTTAGTTGGCTCGAACCCGCAGCTCGAAAAGTATCCGCTGCGCCCAACAATGGGGTACGGCCATTGCGAATCAGCATACGCGCCAGCTTCGCGGTCGTCGTGGTTTTTCCACCGCCGTTAATTCCCACCAACATAATACAGCCGGGTTTTGGCAAGGCGGACCAATCAAAGGCTGGGCCGCTATCGAGTCGCTCGATCAACACGTCGCGCAACGCTTCTTGCTGTGTCTGCTCTTTCCCCGGCTTCCCGAGCGCATCAATCAAGGCCAGCGCCAAACGTGGGTTTACATCCGCATGATATAAGGCGGCTTCGAGGTCTTCCAGCGCTTCCGCCGAATCACCCCCACCGAAAATTTTCCCGAAGGGATTCCGAAATACGCTACGCGTTTTGGATAATGCTTCTTTCCATTTCGCCATCTTAATTCTTCTCCGAGGTTGAGCTTCCGCCCGGCGCGCGCAAATCACGCTTCAAATCCTTCAAGGCCCGATCCAAAATTCCGTTCACGAATTTCGCCGTATCATCGCCGCTGAATTCTTTCGCGAGATCAATCGCCTCGTTCACCACCGTGACGGGAGGCACCGCCTGGTTGTGATAAAATTCGTAAATCGCAAGCCGCAGAATATTGCGATCGATCCCGCCCATGCGGTCCAAACTCCAATTCCGCGCATAACTGATGATGGTATCATCGATGTCGTAGAGATGCTCCAAAGTGCCGAGAAACAGTTCTTCGGCAAATAACCGAGGGTTCTTCGCGCTAGGATTACTGGGAACTTTTTGCAGTCCCTCTTGAACCCAAAACAGCTCCATGAGTTTCGGTAAATCCCCGTCGTCATTGAAGTCGCGCTGAAACAGCAATTGGATAGCCCACATGCGGCCCCGATGACGCTCCGTAATGCCATCGCTCGGCAAGGTCGGCTTCGGAGCTTCTGGCACGGGCGGTTTTTCCCGAGGAATCCAATTCCCATTGTTATCGGTACTCATACCGAATCCTCCATCATGACTTCGTATTCTTCCCCATAGACTTCCGTCATCGCTTCAAAAACCCGAGCCATTTCCAAGGCAGCCAACGCCGAATACCAACCCCGACTGTCTTTCCCGCTCAGGCAACGCTCTTCCGCTTGAGCCATATCATTCGCCGCCACCACGCAATCAATCACTGGCACCGAAAATTCAGTTCCGAGATTAATCAACGCCCGAGGCACATTTTGCGCGATCATTTGCGCGTGGATCGTGGCCCCTTCAAGCACTACCCCACAGGCGATGACCGCATCAGGAACCTGATCCGTCAACCCAGTCAGAGTTAATCCAGCAGCAATCGCAGAAGGAATTTCAAATGCACCGGGCACGGCGACCACCGTGATGTCCTCCGGCAGAACCCCATGTTCAGTCAAACAATCGCTAGCCCCTTGGACAAGCGCACCGGTCAGGTGGCCGTTAAACCGACTGACCACAATTAAAATCTTTAGGCCAAACCCTTTATGATCTCCATAAAATTTCACCACATCCAACTCTGGATTTAAATCTTCGATCTCTGTTTTAATGCCTTTAACGCTCATACTATCTCCTATGCAGAACGGTTCAATAAATCGCGAGTACAATCATACCCACCTAGCCACCCAATCATGATGTACAATCTTTACGCGAATCACTTCGATACGTCGTTACCGAACAAGTGACCCATCTTGTCCTTCTTGGTAGCCAAATAGCGTTCGTTATGTGCGTTACTTTTGATCTCCACCGGGACGCGTTCAACCACCGCAACCCCATAAAGGTCAAGCTGCTTCACCTTGTCAGGGTTATTCGTCATCAAGCGAACCGAATCTACCCCAAGATCCAACAAGATCTGCGCCGCTACGGAGTACTCCCGAAGGTCGGCGTCAAATCCGAGTTGATGATTGGCTTCCACCGTATCCATCCCCTCGTCCTGTAGACTGTAGGCCTGTAGTTTAGCCGTGAGCCCGATCCCGCGTCCTTCTTGACGCAAGTAAACCACCGCGCCCGAACCCGCTTCAGCAATCGACTGCATGGCGAAATCCAACTGCTTTCCACAATCACAGCGCTGCGATCCAAGCACATCGCCGGTCAGACATTCACTGTGCACCCTCACCAAAAGTGGCTCCGCAACTTCAGACGTTTCATCTAGATTCATCGTCAAGGCAAGATGCTCGCCCGACTCACCAATGGCTCGGAAGCCATGCAAAGTAAACTCACCGTGCTCGGTTGGCAAGGCCACCGAATGCAACCGTTCCACTACCGTCTCCTTCTTCCTGCGATATGCGACCAACGCCTCCACCGAAGAAATCAACAAACCGTGCTTGCGCGCAAAAGTAACCAGCTCAGGCAGGCGAGCCATCGACCCGTCCTCATTCGAAATTTCGCAGATCGCCCCCGCTTCACCGCGACCGCTCAAACGCGCGAGATCCACCGCGGCTTCGGTATGCCCCCGACGTCCCAACACTCCGTCCACGTTTGCCACCAAAGGAAACATATGCCCCGGCTTCATAAAGTCAGACGAGGTCGAACTCGGATCCGACAACATCTTAATTGTAATCGAGCGATCTGAGGCACTGATCCCCGTGGTGGTATCCAGAATCGCATCCACTGGCTCGGCAAAGGCTGTCGCATACGGCGTGGTGTTCGGGCCAGGAACGAGGCGTAAAATCCCCAGCTCCTGCAACCGCTTCTCGGTCATGGCGATGCAAATCAGCCCACGGCCTTCCGTCGCCATAAAGTTCACCTTTTCCGGTGTCATTAAATCGGCGGCACAAACCACATCGCCTTCGTTTTCACGACGTTCATCGTCAGCGATCACGACCATGTCGCCACGGCCAAACGCTTCGATTACGTCCTCGATCGGGTCGAGGCGAAGGTCTTCGGAATCATTCGGTTGTCCCATCATTACTCTGTCTGTCTATTTTCTTCGACAACGAGCTCGGGACAGACGGGAAACAAGCAAGAGGAGCGCGAGCGCAGTCTGCCACTCAATAGCAGACGACATCGCGATCCTGCCACTTTAGCTCTTACCCGAATTCTCGGGTTTCGACCTAGAGGCAACCGTCCTTTTTCAAAAGGATTGTTGCCACTCAATGGCAGACTCTTAAAGCGCCGCTGCCACCCAATGGCGAGATGCCAAAGCGCAACGCAACGCGGAAAAATCTGCCGAGACAGTTCCGTCGTTCCTACGTGCTTCTATCATCCCGACTTTACGGTCGGCTGTGCCTAAGAATCTCGATTTTAGTCGAGGGTCCGAGCACATCAGCAGATTCAGAGAATCCGCTCGCGGGCTACACCGCCGGTCTGGAATTTCACCATGCCCCGAAGCGCGTTGTGTATATGTTTTGCGCTTGGGATATCCGCGACGGAACCGATTGCAAGCCGGAAATTTCGGCGATTTGAGGCGACGGCAACCAGCCAATGGGCCGAAACCCTCGTGTTTTCACCTGCGAATCGAACAAAATTCGACGGAATCGGTTGACCCTGAGCCACTTCGACTTAGTCTAAAATGGTACAAACCATTAAACGATATGCCACTACTACAGCCCATTCCTGATCTCACCATTGACCTCGCCCCAGCGATTGAAGCCCTTAAAAAAGAGCTCAACGCCGTGGTATTAGCCCACTACTACCAAGTGCCTGAAATTCAGGACATCGCGGATTACATTGGAGATAGCCTCGGGCTTTCACGTCAAGCGGCCGAATCCGATGCCGATGTGATTGTCTTCTGTGGGGTGCATTTCATGGCGGAAACCGCGAAGATTTTATCGCCGAAAAAAACGATTTTGCTCCCGGATTTGGAAGCGGGTTGCTCGCTAGCGGAAAGCGCGCCGATCGATGAGTACACCAAGTTTCTCGCGAAGTACCCGGATTCGATTGTGGTGAACTACGTGAATTCAACCGCAGCGGTAAAAGCGGTAACCGATTACTGCGTAACGAGCTCCAACGCGCTTGAGTTGGTGGCAGGCCTGCCGAAAGATAAGACAATTATTTTTGGCCCCGACAAATTTTTGGGCGACTGGGTGATTCGTGAAACTGGCCGCGAAAACATTGTTCTGTGGGAAGGCACCTGCGAAGTGCACGAGATTTTCAGCGAGCAAAAGATTTTGGAAATGCAGCAAAAGCATCCTGACGCGGTAACCTTGGTGCATCCCGAGTGCCCGCATAACATTCGCCTTTTGGCGGATATTGTTGGAAGTACGAGTGTGCTACTCAATGCGGTGGCGGACGGGAAAGATGACGGGACTTACATCGTTGTCACCGAGCCTGGCATCATTCACAAGATGCGAGCCAGCGCGCCGAAAGCAACCTTCTTAATGGCGCCCGCCGAAGTGACAGGGAACGAAAAGGGAAGTTGCACCAGCTGCAATACCTGCCCGCACATGAAGATGAATACCTTGGAAAAACTGTACCTCTGCATGAAGAACCGCTCCCCCGAAATCACATTGGACGCGGACATCATCGAGAAGGCCCGTATTCCCATCGAGCGTATGCTTGAGATTGGTTAAGCTTCACAGCAATCGGCAACCGAAAAAGGGGAAAACGAAATCATTTAACTTTATTTCGTGGGCCTTTCTACTGGCAAGGTTTGCTCCGACCATCCCTCCGGGATTCAATCGTAAGGAGCAATAAATCCGGTGGTTCCCTTCGGTCACGCACCGGCTAATTGCCGTCAAGCCTCCGGCTTTTAAATGCCTCATCACATAGCGCCGGAGGCGCGGAGGCAATTAGCCGGTCGGTGACCGAAGGGAACCACCGGAATACAACCGCGACTAACCCCCGAATCCCGGAGGGATGATCGGACGGGCGCAAGACCTCCTCCCCGTTGACTCGAACAAAGGCGGGACGCCTCGGCTACTTCAGGTCAGCCTGACCTACCGGCCGGCCTGCAGGTACCCGATCAGGTCGCGGAGCTCGTTTTCTTTAAAGCTCTTGATGAGGCCTTCCGGCATGATGGATCGCTTCAGACGCTCGAGATGCTTTAGATCGCCACGAGGAATAACGGTTTCCGACCCAATCATCTGCAGGACGACCCGCTGCGGGGAATCTTCGGTCACCACACCCGCCACGACTTGACCATTGCGCAAGGTTGCCGTCGCGAGACGAAAATCATGCGGCACGATGGCATTGGGATCGATGATGTTCTCCAATAAATAATAGACACTGCCCCGATTGCTGCCAGTGAGATCAGGACCTAGCGGATTTACTCTTCTGTCAGCGGGCTTGCCAACTTCCTCCCCTGCCCCATTAAACTCGTGGCAACTCGCGCAGATTCGTTCGAACACCGCTTTGCCGTTCACCCGATCGGCGTTTGCGAGCAGCTCAGGGCTCAACTTCTTTTCCCACGCGAGAATCTCTTTTTTTGCGTCACGATTCACCTTGTCGACCTCGCCATAGACCAAGGCCAGTTTGCGGCGCAGATAGCTATCGTTGTGCGCGTGGATTTGCCGAGCTTGCGTGGAACGTAAATGTGATTTGGGAATGCGCTGCTTGCGGATCGCGTCGAGGAGTGCATTGGCCGTGGACCGACGAGACGCGAGGGTTTGCAGGACCCGCGACTGTGAAACGATGGGAAGCTTATCGTAGACGCTCAGCAGCTCTTCCGCGATGCGCGGATCGCTAAACCCTGCCAACCCGGTAAGTATCTCGGGGCCGAATTCCGGATCAGTTAGCTCGGCAAACAAGATGGGAAGGTGCTGGGCGTCGCCGGACTGCAGAATCGTTTGCAGCGCGATTTTACGGGCGGAAAGATCGCGCTTGGAATCGGCGAATGCCAAGACCGCTTTATTCAGACCTTTCGCTCCGCTGGCAAAAGAGGGCCCAAGCTTCGCCAATACTAGCGTAAGGACCATCTGTTTTTCGCGAGCTACTCGCGCCTCGAGTTCGCTCCAATTTTCAGGCCGCTTAATCCCTTTGCGCCCTCGAAAGGTTTCGCCCATCCCCACCAAGGCGGCTTCGATTTTGCTCGTATCTTCAAGCCCAAGCAAGACCTGCACCAAAGGTCCTAGGTCCGCGCTGGGATCTTCAACGTAGCGACGCGCCATCAAGCGGCAGAGCATGGGCGAACTCGTACTCGGCAAGAAATCAGCTAAAACCGAGATGTCAGTCATTAGGGGTTCGATGCCATACCAGAGGAGTCGAGCAGCCTGCTCGTTAACCGCGAGGCTGGGATCCGCCGCAAGGATTTGCCCGAGTGCACGTCGACGCTCCAACGGGATGCGTTGCAAAGCGCTGGCGAGGGTATGTCGCACCAGGATCGACAAATCCCGGCTCGCGATTGATTCAAGCGCGTGTTGAGCCAGCGGGCTCAAGCGGCCGGCATCGCCCAAGAGTCGAACCGCCCACACCTGAAGATGTGGATTCATGGGCTCGGCAGCAACGAGCTTTAGCAACCACGCTTCATCCGTGCCAGCGCAGGCGTAGAGAGTCCATAGAGCGTTGAGCCGATCCGGCGTCGCTCGCGCAGCGTCTAACACCACGGCTCGCAAAGAAGCATTCAACGCGGCAACATTCTCTCCTGCCCGAGCCCGTTCGGTGAGGATTCGATTCGCTTTGCGACGAAACCAAATGTCCTCGTGAAACAAAAGCGCTTCGAGTTCCGTCAGCGAGAGCGTCTGCAAATCAACGGGTTTGAGCGGGGCTTTCTCGCCATAGCGGATGTTATAGATTCGGCCGCTACTGCGGTGCACTCCATCGTTGTCATGGCATTCGCCGAGATCCGACCAATCCGAGACATAGACGCTTCCGTCCGGGCCGGAGATCACGGTGGTGCCACGAAACCAACGATCTTTACTGACGAAAAAGTCGTCACCGTGTGTAGCGATGTAGCCACCACCGAGGGCGGGTTCTGGCTCGCTACGCTGCTCGAGTCGGTCAGAATTAATCCGGTTGCCATGCGTGTTACACATGAAGGCGAGGCCGCGATATGCGTCTGGGAAATTTGCGCCCTGGTAGATCATGAGGCCGCATTGCGAATGCCCGCCCCCCACGTCGTTGGCTTTGCCGTCACGGTAATTCGTTCGGTCGGTCCAGGTTCCTTCGTGATGCAAATGGTCCGTGGCGGGCACCATGCGCTCGTAGGTGTAAGGAACGTGGCCGGCCCCATGCATGCGCTTGTAGCGCGCCCCCGGAACGACATGCCACAGATGCCCGTTCACGTTGCCGGACATAAACAGTTCGCCGTGTTGGTCCCAGTCGAGCCCCCACGGGTTGGTGGTCCCGCGCACCACGAGTTCGAAGCGTTTCCAAACGGGATGCCAGCGCCAGATGCTGCAATCCATGAAGGTGCGTTCCGCGCTGGGGGTTCCCGGCGGGCCGACCAGAGAGGGAGCCGTAATGCCATGGCGACCATATAGCCAGCCGTCCGGCCCGAAGCAAAGACCGTTGTAAAAGTTGTGGCCGGCTTTGGTGGTCCAGCCGTCGAGAATAATTTCTGGCGAGCCGTCGGCCTTGCCATCGAGATCCGCGTCGGGGATAAAAAGAAGGTTGGGCGAATCGCAAACCCAGACCCCGCCGGCCCCAAGGGTGAAGCCGCTCAAATGCATGCCTTCGTCCCAAAAGATGCTGCGCTTATCCCAGCTTCCGTCCCCGTCGGAATCTTCGAAGATCAGGATGCGATCCTCGCCCTTGCCCTGCCACTCCTTGTAGGAATAACACTCGGCCACCCAGAGGCGCCCTCGATCATCAAACTCCATGGCGATGGGCTGACGCACATTCGGTTCGGCCGCGAAGAGGCTGACATGAAAGCCGGGCGGCACCTCGATCATTGCGAGGGATTCCACCGGTGTTGGCGGGTGCTCCCCTTCTTTTTGCGTGTCAGTCGGGCGATAGTCGTCTTGCGCCTGCATAGGCAAAGCGAAGGCCCAGCCGATCAAGGATACACGAAACAGAAATCGAGGAATAAAAAAGAAGGAGCCATCCATATCTTAGATACGAGTACGGGAACAAAGATAACACAGAATTCGAAACATGGTCGACATTTTGGCAAAGAACCAGGAATTGATCGGTTTACCCTTCGGGCACAACGTGTTAGAGATTTGGCAGTGAAACACACAAGCTCTGATCCCATTGGATATCTCCACGATTGTTTTCGGGATGACCGACAAAACACGACGGTTTGGAACCTATTTGGCAGCAATGTTCGGGCCCGACATATTTTTACCGGTACGGATCGCTTGGTCTCGGGCGACTTTGTGGAATTCGCGTCGATTCCGCCAGACGAAGCGGCTACGATTTCGGCCCTCACTCGGACCTACGCCCAAGAAGAGGACCTCGTCTACGGCAGTTTTTTTGTCGTCGGTGCCTTCTATAATCTCGACAATCGCTTGCAACCGCTATGCTCCCCCCTCTTTTATCATCCCGCCACTCTGGAAGAAGAAGACGGGCTATGGGTTCTTCGAGTTGACCAAAAGGTGAGGCGCGTGAATTCGATTTTGCTCGCGGCACTGTGCGGAAACAACACCTCCTACCTGAGGTTGGTGAACGAGCTGCGTGACCGCCCGATCCGCGCGCTTGAGCTAGGCTTACTCCAGGAAATTTTAATCGAGGCCTTACCGGAAGCAGACCTGAGCGAGATGGTTCTCTTCCCGCAACTGGCGGATGTCGCGAGTTTAAAACCGGGGCGGCGCAAGCAGCCTTGGCAAAAAGTCGTCCCAGGTGGCGCGGCCTTCCTCGCGCCAAAATCAAAAGCGACGCTTGGCACCTTGAACGAGCTTCAGGCGCTAAGCGATCCAGACCGCTGGTCGGCTCCGATTCGAAGCCTGCTCTTCGGCGCCCCGGCACCCACTCGCCGTCACCGCAAGCCCGCCCCGGTTCCAGCCAACTTAACCGACTCGCAAGAGAAGGTATTAGATGTGGCGGTGAATCAAGACCTCAGCATGACGATTGGGCCACCCGGCACCGGCAAAAGTTTCACCATCGCTTGCGTCGCTCTGGAGCATATGAGCCGAGGCGAAACCGTCTTGGTCGTCTCCCAGAAAGATCAGGCGGTGAATGTGGTCTACGACAAAATTCAGGAACTATATCCCGCCGATGTCGGGGTGGTGCGGGCCGGACGAAGCCGATATCTAAAGCAGCTCAAGCAACGGATCGAAGGCATGCTACACGGTTCGGGTGGGATCAGCGACGCCATGATTCAAACCACCCGCGCAGAATTTCGGGAACAAAAAAAGATCTTCTGGAAAGCCGAAAGGATCGCTAAAAAATTAAACAAAGAACTGCGCGACCGGCAGGAATGGGAAATCAAATGGGGCAAGTTTCTCGCACGGCATTGGGATGTAAAATCCATTCGCGACGGCTTGATCGCAAACCTGAAAAAAGAATATTTGGCATCACGCACCTACCATCAAGAACGCTACTGGTCGATTCAGCAACGCTTCTTGCAAGAACTGGAAATCAAGCGGAATGCCGCCACAGAACTTATTCGACTTCGCAATGTCCTCCTCAGCTACGACATCATCAGCAAAGGCCGAGCTGATTTATCTGCCTTCAATCAAGCGCTTCGGGCCCGACGCCTAAGCCGTCAACTTGAGCTGTTCACAGAGATTGATTTCAAGAACTTGCTCCGCGCCTTTCCGGTCTGGCTGGTGAATAGCTCGGATCTTTTCGAAGTACTTCCCTTTGAGAAGGAGTTGTTTGACGTGGTGATCATCGACGAGTCGAGCCAATGCGATATTGCCTCCTGCATTCCGGCCCTGCAGCGCGCCAAGCGAGCTCTCATTGTCGGCGACCCCAAACAACTTCGGCACATCTCTTTTCTAGCTCGTGCCAAGCAAGAAGCTTACGCGAATCAATACGGGTTGAGCCATCAAGAAGCGGACGAACTCGACTACCGCGACAAGAGCATTCTCGATTTGACCGACCTGCGCATCCTCGATCAAGATCAAGTCTGCTTCCTCGATGAACACCACCGCTGCCTTCCGGAAATCATCGATTTCAGTAATCAAGAATTTTACCGAGGCGCGCTGCATATTATGACGCATCGCCCCGAGAGCGCGCTGGATAGCCCGGTCAAAATCCACCGAATCAAGCGAGCTGGCACCTTGATGTCGCAGGGAAAAAACGCGACGGAGGCCCAACGAATCGTGGATATGATCGCAGACATTGTCGCGGACCACGCAAGTCAGAAAGATGAACTCTGCCCGAGCATCGGCATCTGCACCCCCTTCCGGAATCAGGTGGAATGGATTCAGAAAAAGCTGATCGAAAAGATCGCCCAATCACAGCTGGAACGGTTTCGAATTATTGTAGGAACCCCGCATCGCTTCCAGGGAGAAGAGCGGGATATCATGTTCCTTTCTTTTGTCGTCGATGCGGAGGCACACGGAAACAGCTGGCGTTTTGTCGATACCCCGGAGCAGCTGAATGTTGCGGTAACCCGGGCACGACTACAGCAACATGTAATGATTTCGGTGGCGCCAGAAGACATGCCAAGTGGAAGCTTACTGCGCAAGTACATCGAACATAACTTGGCTCGGGAAGAGGCTTCTGAGAATTTTGCCGAAGCGGAATGGATGCTGCGCGACGTGCTGGACTACCTCTATGAATGGGGTGTCGACACCCGCGCGGGCTACAAAACGGGCGGCATCACAATCGACGTTCTGGCGCGAAACAGAATCGAACGTCGCAAAAAAGGCGGAGCAAAAAATGATCGCGAGTACAGCTTAGGCATCGATCTCATCGGCTTTCCGGGAGACACGGTACACGGGATTTCGACCGAGCAAATTCGCCGCCTCATGCGGATCGGGATTCCAGTGATGCACCTTTCCTATGCCGAATGGGTTTTCCGAAAACACGACGCCTGTGAAGAACTCGACCGCCGCCTTCAGATCGCGAAACGGAGTCGCAAAGACCGCCGTCGCGATGATGATGACGAAGACGATAAAAAAAGGAAGAAGCGGGAAAAGAAGCGCAAAGAAGAAGCCAAACGGAAAGAAAAGGATCGGAAATCGAAACGGCGCAAGAAGGACGATGATGATAATGACGACGACGATTGATCCAAGAAATCGGTTGGCATGTCGGTCACCAAAGCCTACCCAGAAAATCTCGCGCATCTTAGTGGGATTTTCCGAGGCTGACCTTTTAGCCAGATTCCCGCAGCGTAATTTCTCGACGGTTTCGCTTTACTCCCCTTGCCTCTTCGACGTGTATGGAGAGGTATGAAAATCGATTTTAGTCAGGCGCCTTTTATTGTTGGTACAGTCACGACCTGGGAGGCGCTGCAAGCCTTTCCAAGTCGGAAGGATATTCATTGTGATATTCTCGAAGCCCGCCTCGACCACATCGGCTGGATCGAAGACTGGCTCCCCGCTTGCAAGGCGATCGAATCCATGGGCATTCCCGTCCTCCTCACCCTTCGCATGAAAATCGAAGGCGGAAAATGGGACGAGCTCGACGAGGGCCGGCAAGAGATTTTGGAATTGGCCCTGACCGAGCTCGCGGCCATCGACGTCGAATTACAAAGCAACTTAGTGCCTCGGCTCTGTCGCAAAGCGGCCGAACTTGGGAAAACTGTGGTAATTAGTCATCATGATTTTAATGAAACCCCAAGCGAGGAACGCCTGCGGGAGATCGCCATCGACATGGCGAGCTACGACAATTCGGTGATTAAGATGGCGACACATGTCAACCAAGAGGAAGACATTGAACGCCTTGAAGCCTTGCTCGCGCAAGATTTTCGCCGCCCGATCTGCCTCATTGGCATGGGCGACTTGGGGCAGCGGACACGAGTCGAATTCCCGGACAAAGGGAGCGCGTTAACTTACGCGTATTTGGATTCGCCCAGCGCGCCCGGACAGCTGAGTTGCGCAGAAGCGGCGAAGCAACTTGGTCGTTCCTAATCGAGCTCCCGATTCATCGTAAATGCGATGGTGAATAGCTATAGCTAGATGCTCGGCTTTGTATCGAGCGGAACCCCGGTTTGCTTCATCTTCTTGCCGAAGCTGAGAATGCGATGCGCTTGGATGATCGAGATCAGGATAATCGCCATTACGACCAGATTGAAACGTTGCTTGGTCGCCAAGGTGACCAAATGCGCAGCGAGTGACAGGTAAAACAAAATCAGTCCGGTCAATACAGCGGGGAGCTTGCGAAAATAGGTCAGCACTCCGCAGGCACACCAAAGGAGAGCAAGGAGTAAACCAAAGATCGTCGCAGGTGTCGCCTGCTCCATGAAAGCAGAGACAATAAGAACGCCAATGCCGCCAATAATCGCCCAAAGCACCCCCAGTCCCAAACATTGCTGACGGAGCTTTTTAATCACCACTTAGTCGAATCCAGCCACCGCCGGATCGAGCATCGGATTTTCAGAAGGATCCAAGGTCGGGTCATTACGCGGTGCTTCATTCGGTTGGCCATGAAATCATGAAACGCGGTTGGTTGGAATACAGCTCCATAGCCCGCGCATCAGTCTCGTCGGCAACCGACGACTTGATCCGAATACGAGAGATATTCCACTGTCGGCGGTTGGAAACCGCCGCTCCTTGGCCTTCGGCGAATCACTGTCTCCAAGGAATGATGGGGGGGGCGCGGACGTCCGAGCCGGGATCGTACCATCTAATCTTCCGTTATTTTTCTGGCAGGATGGAAAATTATTCCGCCGCAAGGGAGCGGTAGACGGCCCACGTTTTTTCCGCCGCGCGCTTCCAAGTATATTGCTCGGCCCAGTCACGACCTTTGTCGATCCAAGCCGGTGCGTCACCGAGCACTTCGCGAACCGCGGTGCTCCATTCATCGACATCATAACCACTGAGCATGCGGGCGCCGCCGCCAACTACTTCGGCCAACGAGCCTGCGTCGCTACTCACCACGGGCGTGCCGCAGACCATGGCTTCGAGCGGTGGAAATCCAAAGCCTTCGTAAAGCGAGGGAAAGACCAACGCATCCGCGCCGGCATAAAGGCGCGGCAAATCTTCATCTTCAACGTAGTTGAGCCAACGAACATTCGGCATGGCCTCGATCCGCGCGATAAGCGCGTCGCACTTCCAGCCACGCATCCCGGCGAGCACCAATTGCCGACCCGTGTCGCCAAGAGTCTCGAAAACATCGAGCAGATGTTGATGATTTTTTCGAGGCTCCAAGGTTCCGACGTGAAGAAGGTACGGGGCTTCGAGCTGGTTGCGGGCACGAAAGGCATCCACTTCATTCTGAGGCGGAGCCGTGATGTTTAACCCGAGATGAATCGGATGTAATTTCTCGCGCGGCACATCCAAAAGCTGGTGAATCTCATCTGCAACGAAACCACAGTCGGTAATGATCGCGTCCGACTTCTCAACCGTCTCGCGAATTTTTCCAGACATGTAGGCATAGTTTTTCGCCTCCATGGTTTCGGGAAAGCGGAGGAACGAAACATCGTGAATCGTCACCACCGATTTGCCATGGCTGAGCGGAGGACGGATGAAATTGGGAAAGTGATAGACGTCGGCTGCGCCGCTGAACCAGTTGAAGGGCGGAAAGCCAAATCGCTTCCAAGCCTGTTGGGCGTAGCGACCCGGAAGCCAGCGCACCGCTTTTGAGCTAGCATGGGCCACCGGAAAAGGCTGCCCATGCCGCTTAAAATCGAAATAGAAGAGCGAAAGCTCGTCCGAATCACTTAGCGGCCCCAAATGTTCGACCAGTTGTTTGGTGTATCGCCCTACCCCAGCTCGTTGGGCAATGGCGGCTTGTATATCGATGCAGACCTTCATTTTTCTTTAATTAAAATTATCTTTCGCGAATTTTGAACGTTTCTCAAGCCTCGGTGACTATTCTATTGGTGGAAGTTGTAACCTGCCTGAGCGAATGGGTTTTGCCCCAGGAAGAGAGAAAGCAACGTCTCTGCCAATTAACGGGATCCTTCGGGGTCCCGTTTTTTCTTTTCTGGCAGGAATCGGGGAGGAATGCGGGCTTTTGAGGTTTGTGACGAAAATAAAAATGACTCCGTCCCCAAATCTGTCGAGCAGAGATTGCGCACCTCGATAACTCCGAAGGAGTGTAGGCACCTAGCCCCGTGGCTTGCCTCGGGGTTGCGAATCAGCCAAACCACCAAGCTCCGAAGGTGCGTAGGCAACCTGTAAAGCCAAATCGGCTTGGAGGTATATACCTGCGTATGCGAATTCTCTTTTAGAAGGTGACGTGCCTGCGCTCCTTTCGGAGCTACCTGACTTTCGTGTCGCAACCCCGGGCCGAGGCCCGGGGCTAAGTACCTGCACCACTTCGTGGTTTGGCTGAGATCCAACAGAGATGTCTTCGTACCCAATCATCTTCCTGCTTTTGACTCTTGTGAAAATGACTCCGTCCCCAAAATAAATGACTCCGTCCCCAAATCTGTCGAGCAGAGGTTGCGCACCTCGACAACTCCGAAGGAGTGTAGGCACCTAGCCCCGTGGCTTGCCTCGGGGTTGCGAATCAGCCAAACCACCAAGCGCCGAAGGTGCGTAGGCAACCGGTAAAGCCAAATCGGCTTGGAGGTATATACCTGCGTATGCGAATTCTCTTTTAGAAGGTGACGTGCCTGCGCTCCTTTCGGAGCTACCTGACTTTCGTGTCGCAACCCCGGGCCGAGGCCCGGGGCTAAGTACCTGCACCACTTCGTGGTTGGCTGGGATCCAACAGAGATGTCTTCGTACCCAATCATCTTCCTGCTTTTGACTCTTGTGAAAATGACTCCGCCACCACATCTGGGCTTGGGGTCCAAACACCATCGGTACAACGTTGTTTCCAAATAGCGCCATGGCTGAACCGCCTTCCAATGTTCAAAAAATGGCAATTCGGAAGCATCGGAGGCAACATTTCAGAACGATGGTATTTTCGGAAACGAAGCAAACGGTATTTAACTGTAATTGGCTGTTGTTCAGCGAACAAAATTTCCATAGCTTGCGGATCTAATTAACGGGAAGGGATTTACACTATGACTATCTATCGAATCTTAACAATCTGCGCGACCTTGTGCGCTTTACTCGCCTCGACTTCGGCACGAGCTGAAGTTATCATCTCTTATCAAGGCCTCGAAGGCTGCTGGTCAGACGACTACCGGGACATTTCCGGCATTACCTCATCGACAAATCTTGTGGTGCCAGGTGGATTGATCCAACTCACCCCCTCCGCGAGTGCAGGCTTTTTTATCACCGGCTTGATCGAGCCCCCGAGCTTTGACGGATGGAATTCGCTCTGCATTGATAGCCCGGCTACTGGAACGCCCTTTATTGAGCTTGGGCTTTTGGATGCAACAGGACTGCCGATTCCCGGCTATAGCCCGCTGCCAATCGACAACAGTGGTTGTGCGGACTTGAGCGGTCTGGACGCCTCGCTCTACCCAAGCATTCAGGTTCGGGCTGACTTTTATACCAATGCGGTGCCACCCTCGCTGCGAGAGCTCAAGGTCTGCTTCAGCGCGCTATCACAGATCTTGATTGTAAAGACCGCGCCTGAATTTAACGGCGCGGGAAATGAATTCCGAACGATTATTAATGTGTCGGCCAGTATTGTTGATGCGGTCGACGTAATTGTTTTTGATCCGCTCCCAAGCTTCAACAATGGGACGGTAAGCTATCCACAAAATGTGGGTCAGATGGATGATCCCGAGTTTATCAGCGCCAATGCGGGTGGACAGTTGTGGAGCGGGCCAGGCAACCTGGTGACCAACGGGGTTTCGATTCCGCCAAATAGTGTGTGGTGGAACATTGCAAACTTGCCTGCTGGGCGTTCTGAGCAACTGTATTTTGTGCTCGAAGCCCCCAATGGCTCGCTGCATGAGACGACCTATAGCAATCAAGCCTTTGTTGCGGCGGCAAATCTCAGCGGGACCCAAACGAGCAACTGGGAAGTCACCAGTATTTTTTCGGACCCTCAGCTATCGATTAATAAAACCTTGCGGCCGCAATTTGTCCGGATTGGCGAAACAAATTACACGCTACCGGGCTGGGTTTCCACCTTCGAGATTCGTGCTGCTAATGGGCTTCCAATCGCGCTAGGTGAGAGCGTATACGACGCGGTGATCTGGGATGATCTTTCGCCCTTGCTTATTCCCGCGCCGCTGATTGACACCACGCTGGGATCTGGTGGAGCGATCAACATTTCTTCTGGCGGGTATTTTGATCCTGCCTTCACCCCGCCGGGAGCCACGAGTTCGATTCCTGCTGTGGTTTGGGATCCCGTAGTCCTGCTTTCGGGCGGAGCACAGGTCTTTTCCTTTTCCGTGGTATTTGAAGATATTGCAACGGGAAGCATGTTGTCGAACACCGGCACCTTATTCAGCGCGCAAGACGATAGCAATCAAGTGATGGATGTTGAAGATTACGTGGTTGGGATCAGCGGAGAGCCGGGCCTCGGAATGAGCAAGCGAGCCAACCCTTCGAGTCTCTTTCCTGGGGACGAAACCTCCTACACCCTCGAGATTGCCAACCAAGCTGCGGTTGATGTACGCGACATCGTGATATTTGACCGGGTTCCAAATGGCGGCCAATTTGTTGCCGCCAGTGCCTCACCGGCCAGCGCTGGCATTCAGATCTTTTATTCATCCAACGCGGCATTTCCGAATCCGACCTCTCCCCCGCCCTACACAGTAGGCACCGCACCGGGTAGCTTAGGCGCCGCATGGACAAGCACGCCGCCAGCATCTGGTCCGACGTGGGTCGCGTGGTACATTCCAGAATTGACCTCTCCATACCTTCCAGTCGGAACGGGACCGAGCAGCGTGTCGTTGAGCATGCGGGTACGCTATCCGGCTTTGGCCGATCCATGCGTGGGCGAAACGGTTATCAATATCGGCTATGGTATCTTTCACGCCTTTGTTGACCTTGACGGAAACCTTCAGGAATCCGCGACCGGCTTTAATAGCTTAGAATCTGGCAACAGCATCACCATCAACCCTCGGATCGGAAAATTTAATGTCAATTCGAGCGTCACGGTTCAGCCGAGGTCTTTGGACCTAGATTCGGAATCAATCGTGCGAGTAGAAGCCTGCTTTAATAACAACGGAACCGGCCCGCTGACCAATACCACCTACACGGTTAGTTGGGATACGGTGAACGTAAACGGAGACAGCAGCTCCTTCCCGATCTTTTCAGCTCCAATCAGCTTTAACTATTTATCGAACACCGCGTTCAGCGTTACCTTTGGGATCGGAACCTTGCTTCCTGGCGAAGAGAGCTGCGCCTCCTTTGACATTTTCTTCCCGCAAGGGGTTCTCGATTTAGAAACCTACTGCGTGTCTGCGGATGCGACTGGCTACGACCTCAATTGCGGGCCTCAGACGGCAAGCGAAGAAGCATGCGGCACCGTCTTTTCACGTCCGAATGTCCGCGTTTTTAAAGAAGGCTTGTATGACTTTGTTCCCGCCGGTGGCACCCAAGAATATAGCATTGCCTATATCAATGAAGGGTCATCGCCTGCGGTGAACACCTACGTGGTCGATCGTATTCCAGACCAAATGGTTTTCTTAAAAACCTGTGTGCAAAACGGCGAACGGGTCTGGGTCAGCGATCGGGACTTCCCCGATTTACCCGCGCAGCTCAGCACCTCGGACCCCATGGATGCAAATGATATTGCCACCTATTTTGTTCCGGCAACGTTAGATCCGATTTCGGGTTGCTACACGAGCCCCTTCGGAGAAGCCACGACCTTTGTGGCCTGGGAAGTCGATGATCTCAGCCTCACCCCTCCCTTGCTCGTAGCCGACCAGCTAAAAAGCCTCACGGTATGCATGCGCAATGACGAAGATCGCGGCCCCGCCCAGCAGGATTCAGCCAACGGGACCTTGATCCGAAATCGAGCGGGTATTTTTGCGGATGGCTTAATTCAGGCCCTCACCGCGCCATACGATACGCTTGCATCCAGCCAACCGGGGATTCAAATTATCAAAACGGGACCTGCGGTTGCCAAAGCGGGCGAACAAATCGAATGGGTGATCGACTACCGAAATAACTCAGGCAGCGCAGACACTGTACTCGAATTGACCGAGCATTTGCCAGCCGGCTTGGTTTTCATCAGCGCCGAACATCGCTTTAATGACGTCGCGATCAGCAACGGGGCATCCAGCAGCGTGACGGCGGAGACATCGAGTTCTACCCGCGCCGATGGAGGCCTCGATTTATTTTTTGACATTACGGGAGATCAACGAGGCGGAGATATCCTTCCAGCTGAAGGTGGAAGCATCACCGTTCGGGTGGAAATTCCCGCGAACACCCCAACAGGTAGCACCTTCATCAACGTGGCTTGTGGAACAGCCCAGAATCAAGAGGGTTCTTTTTCAATTTGCGATGAAGCCGAAGTCCAAGTGTTTAACCCGGATTTAACCATTCAGAAAATTGCCTTCCCAGCGGATCCGCGGGCGGGAGACATCGTAACCTATCGGGTTTTCATCGGGAATATCGGACAGGTCTCGGCCCCAGATGTTACCATCACCGACACCCTCCCTGCAGACCTAAGCTACCTTCCCGGAAGCACGCAAATCACTCCAGCAACCGACTGGATGATTGGTGAGCCTGTCGTTTCAGGCAATCAGATTCAGTGGTCCATCGCCGATGGCAACGCACTGGCATCGACCATGGCGGGCATCCCGGCGGGCGAGGTTCCGGCTCAAACCGTAGGGATTCAACTCTCTTATCAAGCGGTGGTTGGATTCAACGTGCCTTCAGGATCGAACCTGGTGAACACGGTGTGCATCCAGACTCCTTGCACCGAGGACGATCTCGAAAACAACTGCGCCAGCGCGTTAGTTGTCACTCCCTTTGCCGACCTAGACATTCAAAAAGTCGCACCAGTGCGCGCGTTACCAGGTCAGGAAATCACCTACACGATTTCCTACATCAATCGCAATAATGAAACCGCGGCCAACGGTTTTGTCATCGACACCTTGCCCGATCTTGACGGTGACGGAGCGGTAGACGTGCGCTTTGTTTCGGCGAACCCGACCGGTCCTGGAGCGATCTCCACCTGGTATCACTGCGGCCCGACTGCTCCCGTGCCAGCCTTTAATCCAACCAACGCCAGCGCAAATACCGCTGCCGGATGGAGTGCCACGCAGCCCGCCTGCGCCATCAGTCACGTCGCCTTTTCGGTGGGTGACATCCCCGCTTCTTCTCCTCCCTATGTGATTCAACTTGCGGTGCAGTTAACCAATCCCACAACCGGGGCAGATCTCTTCGCGGGTGAAGTGTTCAGCAACTGCGTCGCGGTAGGAACAAGCTCAATCGAAACCAACATTGCGAACAACACCGATTGTGCAGTGACCGCACTGCCAGGCATCGATATGGCCATCAGCAAAGTGGGTTCTGTAGAGGGTGCATTAACCGGGATCGCACCCGGTGGTGCGTTGACCTACACGCTTGAGTTTTGCAATCGCGGCACCGTACCGGCCTACGGCATCGAACTGACCGACAGCCTAGACGCCGCTTTGGAATTCGCCATGCCGGAAAGCAACGCGACTATTTTGGATCTGTTTGATGCAGCGGGCGGAACAGTATACCCCTTTGATCTCGCAGGAAATATCATCGGCGGGTCTATTCCAATCAGCATGGTCGCGGGGGCAGGTAGCCAGCGCACCTGGGTGCTTGGTAGCCTCGCCGCCTCGGATCCATTTTACTTCCGCAATGTCGGAATTCCTCCAGGTGCCTGCGGTCAACTTGAGGTCTACGTTGTGGTATCCGACGCCGCTTTGGATCGCACCCGCGCCTGCAACACGGTCGTCCTAAATGTGGAAAACCAACCCGGAAATACCATTCCCGAAGATGACTTAGAAAATAACCAAGATGAATCCTGCGTCACGATCTACCGACCGGATGTTGAGGTCTCGAAGAAGGGTGTGGATCTCATCTCCGGCCAGTCCAGCTTTACCGATCCAGGGAACCAAATTGAATACACCATTAGCTACGATAACATCGGTAACTTCGCGGCATCGAATGTGGTAATCCGTGATATCTTTCCCGAAGGAACCAAGTATATTTCGGGGCCCACCCCACTTCCGAGTGGCGCAAGTCTGTCTCTAATCGGGGGCGGTACACCAAGTGGATTGGAACTAACCTTCGACGTGCTGGAAGCCCCCACCACCTACTGGAACCAAAATCAATTGGTCGACCAAATCGACAACATTTACGAAGGCTTAAATGCGGCAAACGAACTCAGTGGTCTGTACACCCGGAACATCTCTCCTCTCCGTGGCTACAATAGCGATGTTGAAGTGGTCGACATCAACCAAGACGGATGTCTCGACGTCCTCTTTGCCGAGTATTACGTCCCATCGTTTTTCGAAAACAATTACGATGGCTATGGGGCGTCGAACATTGTCGCTTTAGGCGACTGCAATGGTGGCTTCATATGGACCAACATGTTTAATGTCGGTCGCGAGAACTCAAGCGACTTTGAAATTCTAGACGTTGACTGCGATGGCATCGACGACGTTGTGCTGCTGAATCAAAATGCCTTTCTCTTCACCGTCCCGACCAACAACACGGTGTTTTATCCAAACCGGGTGTTCTTCGGACTTGGAGGCGGTAGCTTTGGTCCTGGGGTCGAAATGTTTAATGCCTACGGCACGAATACTTCCTACGACATCGAGTTTGCTGACTTTGATATGGATGGCGACCTTGACGCGGTAGTTGCCACGGAAGTCTCGGACATTCTCTATTTAAATCAGTGTGGAGGCGTATTCACCCCGAGCACGAATGAGTTCAATACTTTTGGCGCTCAAATTTCCAGGCAACTGGCGGTAGGCGACCTCAACCAGGATGGAAATCAGGATGTAATGATTGGCAGCAGTGGGAGCTTCGCCCTGTACTATGGAAATGGCAACGGTACCTTTCAAGTGGCCGTGACCAATTTCGGGCCAACCAATGCGACCCTTACCGGTGAAATTCATTTCATGGACTTTGAAGGGGATGGAGACCTCGACATCCTTACTAGCGTCAACGTCCAACCCTTTAGCCAAACCTATATAAATGATGGCGCGGGGAATTTCACGAGCTCAACAAATATTCTCGTGGGAGGCACCACCTTTTTTGCGGAGTACAGCACTTCAGGCGATGTGAACGGAGACGGACTCGACGACATCATTCACCGCCATGTTGTCTACCTCAACAATGGCAATGGCATGTATGAATTTTCTGCGCCATTGACCTCGATAATCAACGACTCGGTTGAAGCCGATACCGAAATCGTGGACTTTAATGGAGATGGTCGTCCCGATTTCGCCATAGGAATTCGTAGCAGCAATACAGGAGGGGATGCGCCGTTCACGATACCAGGTAAACCGATTATCCAGCTTTCTCAACCCGTCTCAACGGATGCCTTCTGCATTGCCCCGGCTGATGAAAACCTAGGGTCGACACGAACGGTTCGCGAGACGACGACCAATATTGAATTCATGGTCACCGATGATTGGAATGCGGACGGCTTTCCTGACATTGCCTACCTTACCGAATCTGGTGAGCTATTTAGTTATCTCGGAACCGGCTTGAGTAACGATGCTGGAACCGGAACCTTACGTTATGCCGATACAGAAGTGACAACTCTGATTGGAAACCTCTCCGCTACCGATGTCACGGGCGACGGAATTCCCGACCTCATAAGCCGAGCAAGCACAACCAACGGCCTCGAATTCGATGTCTTCGTTGGAGTCGGTGACGGTACCTTTTCAGCCGCGAACCCAAGCATTATTCCGACTATTCCTGGAGGGTACAACGTTTTATCAGGACTATCAGATTTCAACGGCGATGGCATCTCAGACGTGTACGCCTTCACCCCCGGCACCAACGTCGTCTTACTTGGAGACGGTGCCGGTGGATTCAGCGCTCCCGTCTTTAGTTCATTCCCCTATCCAGGCCTATCTGCAGCGACAGGAAAATCCTTCATTGAATTCGCTGACTTCGATCAGGATGGGAACCAAGATGTCATCATGATTGACCCTGTCTTCGCATGGAGCACGGCCATATTTTGGGGCTTAGGCAATGGAGCGTTTGACCCCCCTCTCAGAATGGGATCAAGCGGCAACATGGCCCTCGACTTAACTGTGGTTGACATCGACGGAAATGGGGAGCCAGGCTTCATTCGCATCAATGATTGGCAAGGTACTTCGCAAGGAAGCGATTGTTACGACAACATCGGTGCCTTACGAGGCTTACTCACAACCGAGTTCGAAAACCCAGACAATGGATTTGGAAAATTTGTCAAATTTATTGATGGTGGCGGCGTCTTTTACCCCGCGTCTCCCGACCGCGCTCTTACAGGAAATTTCAACTGTGATCCCGGCCAAGACGTCCTGCTAAACTACGGATCGGGAGGACACTTGTATTCGCTCCCCAACCTATCTTCTACCGCCGATGAATTTAGAGTACGAAACGACGATGCAATTGTGCTCGATCTAAATCAAGACGGTCTGGATGATGTAATCTATTTCGACAGAGCCCTATATGTCAGCCTCAACCGAACCTACAGCCCTGTCTCCGTTTTGTCTCCGGTGATCACCCCCACCACCATCTACCCTGGCAGCGGGGCCCTGGAGAGCTGGGATGAACTGGTGGTTGAGGAAACTTCAGAAGGCGGGAATTATTTTGTGTACGATGTGCTCGACGCAGCTGGCATGCCCATTCCCGGCTTCACCAATCTCATCGCCGGCAGCGACTCGCGGATTGATCTTACTGGCCTCAGCGCTAGCGCCATTCGCTTACGGGCCACAAGCATCCTGAATGAACCCTGCGGGGCGATCGAATTCTGCGGCTGGCAAGTAAACTTCAGCATGGAGGAGTCCCCGAGCTTCAGCTATATCCTCGAAGTCTGCGATCCGCTTGACCCAGACATTTGCTTCCTCACCAATCAGGTGCAAGCCGTGGGCGACATCGAAGAAATTACCCTGGCCAACAATGTTGACGAAACATCGATTGAGCTGAGAGCCGCGGATATCGCGATCGATAAATTCGTAGATAAAGCAGCTGCGACCGAAGGGGAAACCTTGGTCTATACTCTCGACTACGAAAACCTCGGGCCCTCTGCCGCCCTCGCACCTGTCGTGACGGACATTCTTCCGCTAGGAGTTTCCGGCTATGTGGCGACCCCTTCGCCTAGCTCGGTCAGTGGAACTGGCGTCCTCGGAAACCCAACCGTCCTAAGCTGGACGCTTCCTCCGTTGGCCAACGGTCAGTCAGGCTCCATCACGGTGGAAGTCACCGTCGCGATGGGCACAGCGGGTAGTCTATTGCAGAACGAGGCATCAATCGACGACCGACGCGCGGACAAAAATCTCGCCAACAACCAGTCCAAGGTTGAGACCTTTATCGGAAGCGCCGCAAATGTAACCATCGAAAAATCGGTCGACCAGCCCTTCCCCCTAATAGGCGGTGGCGTTGTATACACCCTCGACTATTTCAACAACGGAAACACCGACGCGGAGAATGTCATCGTGGAAGACCTCATGCCAGCAGGCTTGAGCTTTATCAGCGCTAGCCCCGTCGAATCCCTTGCGAGTAATCTCAGCTCGGGTGCGACATCGGTTCGCTGGAACCTCGGGACAGTTGCGGCCGGCAGCGGCGGGCAAATTCTCGTGACCGCTCTGGTAGATGCTGACCCACTGCTGCAAGGCGTCAGCCTCGTTAACACCGCCTGCGTGCAAACCACTACCGCCGAAACCGACAGCAGCTTCGCAGACAACTGCGATACCGAAACCGTCACGCCACGGCCGGTGCAAACCGAACTGAGTGGTAAAGTCGGGCTCGACCTCAATCGGGATGGCAGCCTGCTCGCCGATCCACCGCTGGCGGGCATCCTCGTGATCCTCAGCGGAACCGACTTCCTCGGAAATCCGGTATCCATCACCAACGCAACAGATGAAGCCGGACAATTCACCTTTAGCGACCTCCAACCAGGAACCTATTCGCTCACCGAAATTCAACCCTTGGGATATGGCTCCTCTTCGGCCGCCACCGGCTTGGTCTACACCGTCGACGGCGGCTCCACGCCCATGGGTACCGTGTTGAATCCAAATACCGTTTCCAACATCACACTAGGCCCCGGAGACCTCGCGGTAGGCTTCTGCTTCGCGGATACGATCGGAAGCATTGGAGACTTCGTTTGGTGCGACAGCAACGGCAACGGCCTGCCAGAAACAGGAGAACCCGCGCTCTCCAACGTTGTCGTGGTCATTAGTGGCACCGACGCATCAGGCCAATCCGTGGTACGAACGACCATCACCGACGCCCAAGGCTTCTATGAGGCAACTCGCTTGCTCGCAGGCAGCTACACCGTCACCGCTGACTTGAGCGCCTATCCAAACGCGGAGCTTTCGACCGGCACCAATCCGGTGCTCGTCGATCTCCCAGCTGGAATTTGCGACCTAAGCATCGACTTCGGCATTGCAAAACCCTTTATCGTGATCGAAAAAGAAGACATGCCCGACCCACTTCTAGCCGGCGCGCCGCTCACCTACACCCTCTGGATCGGCAATCCCTCGCCAGTTACGGCTCGAAACGTTATCGTGACCGAGCAATATCCCGCAGCGTTTGTCTTCACCGGAGCGGAACCGCAACCAAGCTCTAACAATAATGAGTGGGCCATCGGCGACCTTGAGCCCGGAGAAGTTCGCAAGATCAGCATCTATGGTTCCGTGGCAGCATCCGCATCGCCAGGGAGCTTTACCAACTGCGCCTCAGCTGCTTCCGATAACGCGCCACTCGTTACAAGCAAAGAGCCCACCACGGTCATTCCTCCAACTCCAGAAGGCGAAACGGTTATCCGCATCACCAAGCGCGACACCCAAGACCCCGTCCCTGCTGGTGGAATCTTCTCCTACATTATCCGAGTGGAAAACGAAGGCAACGCGCCAGCGACCAATCTTGTGGTGCAAGAAGTGTACGACGCAGGCTTTGAGTTTGCCGGCGCAGATCCCACTCCTAGCTCGGGCGATGCCACCTGGCAGTTCCCCCTCCTCGCCGCCGGCGACTACATCGACATTGTCATCTCCGGCATGGCCTCAACCAACCTCAGCGACGGTGAATGGTTGTTAAATTGCGCCTCGGTGACGGCAGAGAACGCCCCGCCAAGTAAAGACGAAGAGATCACAAAAATCGGGACCTCAACCGCACCGAGCATCAGCAAGGTAGACCACCTCGACCCCGTCTCTCCAGGCGATGTGCTGATCTATACCATCACGGTCGAAAACACCGCAGGGGAAGCCGTATCCAATGTGCAGGTCACCGAAGACTACAGCCCTTGGTTTACTTTTTCATCGGCCCAACCCGCACCTATATCCGGCACAGAAAATCAGTGGCATATCGACAGCCTTGCTGGAAACTCCGTATGGACCCTTGTTATCACCGGCACCGTTTCGACCGCGACCCCGGTTGGACATCACATCTTCAACACCGCGGAAGTGACGGTCGACTGTGGAAGCCAAACCGCGCATGAAGAAACGCGAATTCAATCCATCCGAGTCGCCGGCATCGACCTTGAAAAGGCCACCAACGGTCAAGACGCGGACACGCCTGACGGCCCAAGCATAGCGGTCGGAGATCAAGTAACCTGGACCTATGTTGTCCGCAACACGGGTAACCAACCGCTTTCAAATGTTACGGTGACCGACAGTGACTTCGGTGCGGTCTCAGGCCCCGACAGCGGCGACACCAACGGTGACGGCATCCTCCAAACCAACGAAGTCTGGACCTTCACCGCCACCGGCATCGCCAGCCTCGGCCTCTATCGAAACGATTCAACCGCCAACGCCCTCTCCCCAACCGGTGACCCGGTCACCGACGAGGACCCATCGCACTACACAGGTGTTTACTCAGGCGCGCCAGGCATCGACATCGAAAAGGCCACCAACGGTCAAGACGCGGACACGCCTGACGGACCAAGCATAACGGTCGGAGATCAGGTAACCTGGACCTATGTTGTCCGCAACATCGGCAGCCAACCGCTCTCAAATGTTACGGTGACCGACAGTGACTTCGGCGCGGTCTCAGGCCCCGACAGCGGCGACACCAACGGTGACGGCATCCTGCAGACCAACGAAGTCTGGACCTTCACCGCCACCGGTGTCGCCAGCCTCGGCCTCTATCGAAACGATTCGACCGCCAACGCTCTCTCCCCAACCGGTGACCCGGTCACCGACGAGGACCCATCGCACTACACCGGACAGCTTCCCGGAACCTTTGGACTCGCGATCGAGAAATCCACCAATGGAATCGATTCGGATGAAGCTCCAGGAGAAGACATCGTGGAAGGAACCCCAGTTACCTGGACCTATGCGGTACAGAACACGGGTAGCCTCCCCTTAAGCAATGTGAGCTTAAACGATAGCGACCTTGGCACCATCTCAGGACCACTATCTGGCGACACAAACCAAGACGGACTCCTGCAACCCAGCGAGACCTGGATCTATGAAGCCGAAGGCACCGCCACAGTTGGACCCTACATGAATTTGGGCACGGTCACCGCGACCCCAACCATGCCAGATGGATCTCCGATTACCGGCGCCCCTTCGGTTGAAGCCGAAGACCCCTCTCACTATACAGGCATCCAGCTCGTCCGTATTGGCGACCGAATCTGGTACGACACCAACCGCGATGGAATCCAAGACGCGGGCGAAACGGATGGAGTAGACGGCGTCACAGTTCAGCTCCTCGACGCAGGCGGTCAGGTCAGCGCCACAACCGTAACCTCCAACAATGGTAGCTACGCATTTCTCGCCCTTCCCGGATCATACCGTGTGAAGTTCGACTTCAGCACCCTACCCATGAACGTGACGCTCTCCCCCGCCAATGCAGGAGCTGAAACCTCCGACTCAGATGGGGACCCCGTCACCGGCGAAACCCGCTCGACCGGGAATCTGCTCGGTGGCTCAGAGGATCTCGACCTTGACCTCGGAGTGTACCTCACAGCATGGATTTGCAGCTTCGTCTGGGATGACCTCGCGAATGATCAAAACCCAATCGGCGATAATCTGGCCGAACTGGGTATCGTCAACGTTCGGGTTCATCTCTATGACGTTGCCGCAGACGGAAGCCGCACCCTTATCGACACCGTACTCACGGATGATAACGGTCAATTCCTTTTCATTGGCCTCCTCCCGGGAACCTACGCAGTTGATGTCGAGCGGGATGACATTCCGACTGAACTCGTGGGCGAAACAACCCCGATGACCTACAACTTCACCGTAACAGCCGGAGAAAAAGTTGAATCCGTCCACTTCGGATTTAACAATATTCCAACCGCGATTGAACTCCTTCGCCTTGAGGTCATCGCTTCACCGGCAGGCAACCGCGTTGAATGGGATACCGCCTCCGAGGTCAACACGCTTGGGTTCACCATTCGCTACGCCACTTCGCCAGAAGGTCCTTTTGAGACGATTTCCGAGCTCATCCTCGCCGAGAATTCGAGCTCCGGTGCGAGCTACCATTTCGTCGACCGCGTCAATCGCGAGGCAACGGGCTACTACCTGCTTGAAGAAATCGAACTCGACCTGAGCACCTCGCAATACGGCCCCGTGACCCTAGCCGTCGGCATCCCCCTTGCATCCAGCTACATCGACCAGGCCGGCATCTACGCACTTAACCTCGGTGAGATGGAAGACATTGGAATCTTCTTGAACCAAGTCGAGCTCCCCACCATCCACGATGCAGAGAGCCTCTGGTTCTACCTTCCCAGCCCAGGTGAACTCGATATTCGATCCGACATCATCAGCCCCGCTCGCATGGAAACCCAACTAAGCCCGACGAAAGAAGGAAGCCCGACTCGAATCATCATCGCAGAAAACGGATTAGCTCAAACCGATTCTCCATTAGCGGAAAATATCTTCGTCCGAGAATTCGACCGCATCCCATTGGTCCTCGATGTACAACAGCCGTACGCGCCCCGTCGCCTGATCGGACAAGTCATTCCAGAAGGCGAAAAAGTAGCGGTATACTTCTTTAGTGCGAGCGGCCAAGACCTTCGCATCGGCGAACCCTAACTAGGCTTACATCACGGAGAACCAACGAGGTCAGCCTAATACTGACCTCGTTGCGCGCCTTGGGCAGCGTATTTTTAGGGAGAATTAGCGTTCACATCTCAAGGGCAAAACCGGAATCACCCTCGCGCCCTTCGCGTCAACCTTCCAATAGCCACTCCTGCGGGGCGTGGGTCTACTTTCCCGGCCCCACATATTCCGCAGGCTTATTCGTGTACAATGCAATTCATGGATTCGCTTGGCCGTATCGAGCATGAAGAGGTACGAACGGGCTGTATCAAAACCATAATATCAGGAGGTTCTTTAGATTCAGCTATGCCCTGCTCGCCTGAAAGGCGAAGACAACGTAGCGATGGGCAACGCCCATCGTTCTGAGCCGTGGGCATTTCAAGTCTGAAGGACTTGCACAAGATGCAGAGGGTCTGGGTAAGTTGCAGAGGGCCTGTGTAAGTTGCAGAGGGTCTGTGTAAGTTGCAGAGGGTCTGTGTAAGTTGCAGAGGGTCTGTGTAAGTTGCAGAGATCTGTGTAAGTTGCAGAGGGCCTGTGTAAGTCCAGAGGGTCTGTACAAGCCTTTCATTCTATACAGGCTCGATCCATTTTCCGATTGGCCTTGCCCATTGCTACGATCTGCAAGCCTTTTCAGGCTCGAATTCACTATTACAGATTTGACCTCAGGTACACACCTTAGAAAGAATTGGGCAACGCAAGCAGGGTGATATCCTGCGAATTTAGAGCGTGCTCCCCCCTCGGTTCGTGACCTACTTCCAGCAGATTAGCGCGAGCTTTCTCTCGGCCCAGCATCTGTCGGTCGCTTCATCATGCGGTCCTGAGTCATCAGCCATTTATCAAATTCAAAGCCATCTTCGCGCATGGAAAATTGCAGGACATAGGCCCCCGGCTTTTTGATATCGAGAAAGATTTTATGTGCTTCGCCGCAATGATTTTTATCGGTGCGTTGCTTGCTTTCCCAACGCCAATCCCTTTTGCCTTCGCACCACTGCATGCGCTGACCGGACTCGGGCCAGTCTCCATTTAGGCCGACATGAATGCCATTGTCTTCGCCTCCGCTTGAATGTGCGCGCACCCAAACATACCAGCGACCAGCGGTTTTCACCTGAATAGGATATTCTAAAATCGCCATCTTCCCGGGCTGCGGGCTAAAGTTTTCCCCATGAATTAATTTGTCGGCATGGGTGCGTCGGGTGTCGGGTAAGATCTCAAGTGCTTCGCCACCACTAGCAGTGCTTGCATGCGACGGGTCGCCATCGGGTGTCGGCTGCTTTTTCGCTCCTGCCATTGGGTACCAACGACGAACATCGGCTTTGCTTTGGCTGCGGGCATGCTCCGCTTCCCCAACGATCAGTCCATCCCGCTCGACAAAGCTGCGACCCTTCGTAAGAGAAACCACCGGCAAGGGACCGCTTGGCTCCTTTGAAGACGAGGCCTTTTTCGATGTCCCCGATTTCGAGTTGCTCGAGAGGTTCTCCCCTTTCAAAAACACATCCTTGGGATCTTTTTCTTTTACCATTTTTGGCTTCGGGCCTGGGTTGGTTTGACGCAGCAGCAACAGCCAGTCTTTTGTATCAGGTGCTTTGAGCGACTGAGGTCCCGTCATCGAAGTCTTTAGATCCTGCTTGCTCGCATCCCGCGGATTCAGCCAAGCACCGGTCCACTCGCCTGCGCCAAGATCGACCGAGATCGTCCCGCCTTCCATCAACTGACTCAGCATCACCCACTGCTTCTTTCCATCCTGCCCCGCTAAAACCCGATACCACTCTTTGCACAAACGATTGTTCGGCAGCATGCGTGGCAACGGAATATGTTCCTTCGTGATCAGGTCCAACGCATGGCGCGATTGATCCCACATCTCATCCCGACTCCGCCAATCCTGACAGGTCAAATCCGAATGCGCATGCTTGTAACCGAAGTACCATTCGATCCCCCAACCACCGGCCATGAAAATGCCCCATAGCGCATTGATCCGTGCCTCGCGGTGCGTGGGGTCCTCCGAATCTGGCCGCAGCGCATGCTGTGCATCTCCCGGTTCATCACAGGCAATCGCCCAAGGAAAACCAGCTTTGGCAGAACGATCCAACCAGCGCCGCGCCTGCGGGTACACATTTTTAAAATCGGTTTGATTCGTCTGTAGCGAAAGCCCTGTCATGCCAATTTCCGCCCCGAGCAAGTCGTCAAACAGCTGCCCATTATGAATGATCACGTGATGCTTGTAGGGGTCATGTTTGGCAAACCATTTCACCATCGCGATGCGGTCTTCCGTGGTTTGGGCCTGCTTGCCTCGATGTCCGCCCCAGCTTCCGTTCTCCTCGCCCAAGTTCCAATTCAAGGCGTTGTGATGGCCAAAACGCGCCACCAGCTCGCGGTAGTACAAGGCACGCATGGCCCCCATCCGCCCCTTGTCGAGCAAGGTCTGATTCTCCGCCTCTTGGGTTTTGAAATGCAAAAAGACCCCGAGCGATTGCGCGTGCGCGAAAACGATCTCCCATTGCGCCATGCGAGAGACGTCGATTCGATCGAAGGCTTTATCCGTGACATACGGAAAGACATTGCGGTCATCCCCAACGATGTTGAGAGTCAAAAAGGACATCGCGTTCATCCCCTTTCCCGCGAGATAATTCACCGCGCCGATGAGCCCTTTGCCTTTGCCGCCTTGCCAGCTCGGATCTCCCGTGCGCCAATCCTTCACATGCGGCGCCCAGGTTTTTATTAGATTGTCCTTCTCTCCATCCGATTTAAAATCACCGTCAAAATCAGCATAGGCCAAAAGGTTTTCGGGCGCGTCAGCCCCGACTTTATAAAACGGCTTTCCGGTGCCAGCAAAATAGAGGAAGCGCCCGCGCGGAACCAAGCGACCGTGCGCGCGAAAATCGCGGCCAGTTTTGTTCGAGGCGGTGACGGTGAAGGTTCCAGTGCGACCATGCATGTAACCTGCTTCGGCTCCGGAGGCATCGACGAATTTCGCGGCCCAACTCCACTCGCCAAGGCGGGGTGGATTAAAATGAACCCGCCAAACATTCCCGGCATCCGCTCCACTTTCGGCCGCATTGCCGTCGGCAGCAAAATAGCCCGGAACGACCATTCGTTGCTTGGTTTCAATATGGGTAAACTGCAGGTCGAGACGGTAAGCGGTGAAGGGATTCAATTTACCGAGCTCAGAGCATTCGGGGCCCTCGAAATGGATCGTGACCAGATGCCAGAGTTTGGTTTCGCCCGTGACCTTTTGGCCGAATACAGAGGACATGGTAAAGAGAAGCGCCAAGAAGCATGCGACGAGAAAAGAGACTGGGAAAGTAGAAAATCGTTTACGAATCATGCGGAATAATAAACCAGCTAGCCGCGCTCGGCAAGAGCGCATCTGGAGGATTGGCTAGCTCCTAACGATTGGTTTCGGGGTCAGGTAGCCTGTTGCCGCGACCCGCTTCGGGGTCGATGCTATATGGTTAAACATACCCAGGGTCGCAAGGACCTTGGGCTATTGCCGAGTCCCTTTAGGGACGATTAAAAAAGCCACCTGCACCTGTCGGCGGTTGGAAACCGCCGCTCCTTGGCCTTCGGCGCATCACTACCACTTGCTGAGAAATTTTGGGGCCGATCAGCGTGACGCGGAATTTATTCCGCGTTTGTCGCAACGGGATTTATCCCGTTCTGTCCCCAAGGGGGCCCCATCAATAGCCTAGGGTATTCGAAGCTTGGCAGCCGTGAAGGAAAGCGTTTCGACCTGCGCGAAGCAGCGCCAGACAAGATCAGTGATAGATTCCATAGGAAGCATCATTCATTCGACGAGCGCCGATGCTACTTCAGCTGCTTCCAAAGATAACGAACCACCATGGCTTCAATGTAGGCCCGTTGTTTATTATTGGCCGCGCCGCCATGTCCACCTTCGATGTTTTCGTGATAGAGCACGTCATGCCCCATGGCTTCCATACGGGCCACCATCTTGCGAGCGTGACCAGGATGCACCCGGTCGTCTCGAGTCGAGGTGGTGAACAAGGTACGTGGGTAGGTCGCGTCTTTTTTCAGCTGATGGTAGGGCGAGTATTTTTCGAGAAAGGCCCATTCTTCGGGCTTATCGGGATCGCCGTATTCGCCGACCCAACTCGCACCCGCGAGGAGCTTGTTGTAGCGCTTCATGTCGAGCAGTGGCACTTGACACACGATGGCCTCGAAGAGATCCGGACGCTGCACCAGCATATTGCCCATCAGCAAACCACCGTTGGATCCGCCACGTACTCCGAGATGGGCCGGGCTCGTCACCTTGCGAGCAATCAAATCCTCCGCGATGGCGATGAAGTCATCATAAGACTTTTGGCGATTGGCCTTAAGCGCGGCTTGATGCCAGGCAGGACCAAACTCTCCTCCGCCACGAATATTCGCGAGGACAAATACCCCACCCTTTTCCAACCAACCCGAGCCGGTGATGGCGCGATAATTCGAAAGCAAGGGAATCTCAAATCCACCGTAGCCATTTATCAGGGTCGGGTTCGAGCCATCAAGAACCATCGCGCTTGGGCTCACTTGGAAATACGGTACTTTCGTCCCATCTTTCGAGGTCGCATGATGCTGCTGAATCTCCAGCCCTTCGGTTTTAAAATAGGCCGGATTCGCCTTGAGCTTCTGAAGTTTCCCATTGGGTAGCGACCCAAGATAAAGGCTCGCTGGTGTTAAAAAGTCGGTCAAGGTGAGCAGGAAGTCATCGGTCTGATGCGCATCCAACGGGCTGAACCCGACCGTGCCGGTGCCAGGAACCTGAATCGCTTCGCGGGTCCACTTGCCATCGACTCGCTGCATACGATACAGCTTGTTTTTCACCTCATCGAGTTCGTTAAGTACCAACCAGTTTTTCGTCATGGTGGTGCTAGCCAAGGAGGTCCGTGGCGTCGGTCGAAAGAGCACATCGAAATCTCGTTTACCGGCAAGAAAGTCGTCGAGCGGGATTACGAGTAAAGCTCCGGAGGGATAGGTAGTTGCAGAGGGATAGTTAGTTGCAGAGGGATAGGTAGTTGCTGAGTCATCGCCGACCTCGTAATCATCCCGCAAGGTAAGCAAGAGTTGATCCTGAAATAAGTCGATGGTCGCGCTATCGGGCTTGTCGAGCTTGACCCATTTCCCGTCGCGCAACACAGAGGTTTCGTTGGCGTAAAACGTTTTGGCGCGGTAAATAAATTCTTCGCTGAACTCGCCATGATGCGACTTCCCTGCAGAGACCGAAATATCCTCGGGTTCGCCTTCGAAGACGAGGGTGGCGGCGCTCAAGGGAGTTCCCCGCTTCCATTCTTTTACCACCCGAGGGTAGCCGGACTCGGTCAGCGAACCCGGACCAAAGTCCGTGGCGATATAGAGCGAATCACGATCACGCCAACCCACGCGATGCTTGGCTTCGGGGGCATAAAATCCATCCTTCACGAATTTCTTTTCGAGAAGGTTAAACTCACGGAGCACCGTCGCATCTGCGCCACCACGCGAAAGGCGTACCAGGCAGAGTTCGCCAGGAGGATGTAAATGCGTAAGGCCTTTGTAGACCCAACTTTCTCCCTCGGCCTTGGCGAGAGCGTCGAAGTCTAATACGGTTTCCCAGTCGGGAGAGTCGCTTTGATAAGAGACAAGGCTGGTCCGACGAATCACCCCTTTGGGATGGGATGCATCTTGCCAGAAATTATAATAAAATTCGCCGCGCTTGGAGATATACGGAATCCGCTCCTTGGAATCCATGATGCTGAGAAAGCGCGCTTGAGCGGTCTTAAACTCGGGTCCTTCGGCGAGCAACGATTCGGTGATGGCATTGTGACGACGCGCAAAATCCAGCGCCTTCTCACCCTGAACCTCCTCTAGCCAAAGAAACGGATCGCTTTCATCAGGAGCTTCGGCGGGAGTAATCGGAGGGAACATGAGAAGGCAGGCGGCGAAAGTGAGAAAAAGACGAGAGAAACGCAATCGGAACATGCCTCTTCTTAGTCGGATTTCACCATGAGAAAAAGGAAAGATTTCGGATCGGCGGATATTCCTCAGGGCGCTACCGGGTTGTGAGGCGAGACGCCTCAGCCTTGGCTTTGGATTTTCAAGCGATAGGTTGTTTCAAGCGATATGGCTTCCCACTATCGGCGGTTGGAAACCGCCGCTCCTTGGCCTGCGGCGCACCACAACCTATTTGGAATGATGGGTCCAACCAGCGGGGGTTACCCCGAACTGCCCCCCGGAAGGAAGCGCTACGATTTCTTCCTTCGAACAGCGCAAAGGCATTCTCGTAGCACGACCTTCGGCGTCGTGTTGTCAAGACGGCCTTCCAGGCCGTCGTAACGTGATAATTTCTACCGAAAGCCAAGGAGACAACCCATCTATCTATCTATCTATCTATCTATCTATCTATCTAGGAGAAGAACCAAACTCGGATTCCAAACCCGAGAATATCTCCGTCAAAATAAACAGCGCCCCGGAGGTGGAAGGCCTATTAATTCCGCCGAAGGCCAAGGAGCGGCGGTTTCCAACCGCCGACAAAGGGCAACGCCCTAAGGCGAAGACGACGACGACTCCGCCGACACAGCTGCGTGATCGAGTCGTTGCACCAGCCTCTTCAATACATGGTTATTCGGCTGAAGTAAATCCACCCCACTCGACAACAGCGACTTGCCAATCCCACTCGCGATCATCAGCAAGATGATGGTAAAGAAAAGAAGGATCGCCGCCGCAGACTGCTGCGGATCGACCAAGGGTGGGGATGCTTCAGCCATATCCTGTGCCACGGGTTGGAGCTGTTCGAAAATCGCTTTTAACGACCCGTCGGAAAATCGGAAAAGCCCCGGCAAGCGAACCTCGCCCGCAGTAAATAGATCAACGATCATGACCAACACCTGCCAGAAAACCAGCAAGCCGCTACGATCAGCCCGATCCCAGACCAAAGATGAATTTTCTCCGCCACATGTCCCGTCTCATTTTCTTAGTATTCCATGTGCCTATTCTAGCCCACACGGCAATAAAACGCCCATGGTAATTTCGAGACGAGATTGGAACGGCGGGAACGACAAAAAAGCCCAGCCTAGCACGGGGCTAGCTGGGACGTGAAGGGCTAGCTGGGACGTGAAGGTCTAGCTGGGAACTTGAAAGTCCAAGCTCTCTAAGGATTTAGCGTCGCCCGCCAATAAGCCCGGCTCGATACATGAAGTAGAGCAAGGACATCACCGAAGTAACTGCGGAAGCCAAATAGGTTAAGAAGGCTGCGTTAAGAACCTTGTTCGCACCGGTCAACTCGTGTTCTCCCACGATGCCAGAACTTACCATAATTCGTTTCGCACGCGCGCTTGCATCCCACTCAACCGGCAGGGTCACCACCGAGAAAAGCACCGCAACCGCCATCAAAATACAGCCGAGAATCAAAATCTTTTGCCCAAGCAAACTGCCTGAAGACGCGAGAATAAATCCGCCCATAATAACCGGCATCGCCATCTTGCTGGTAAGCCCCGTAACCGGCACCAACTTCGAACGCATTTGCAAAAACTTGTAGCCGGTTGCGTGCTGCAAGGCATGCCCCGCTTCGTGACAAGCCACGCCAATTGCCGCGATGCTCGTTTGATTGTAAACCCCTTCGGAAAGACGCAAGGTTTTGTCACGTGGGTCGTAGTGGTCGCTCAACATGCCGCGAATCGGCTCAATGGTGCAATCAAACACCCCTTGGCGTTCAAGCATCTGTTTTGCCGCTTGGGCACCGGTGAGGCCTTGTTGCGTGCCAACCGACGACCATTTGGTAAAGGTCGATTTCACACGGGCTGCTGCTAGAGCAGAGAGTCCGGCGCCAACGGCACCAATGATCATATAAATGGGATCGTACATAGTAGGAATTCTTTGGTTTTCATTCTTTTAGACCCGAATCACAAGCCGAAAGTCACAGGCTCACTTCCGCAAGCAGGATTCACGCACCCTTGGACGGCCGAGGCAATTCTCGCTGAATGAACAGGGAAAACGGCCCTGGACGCTTAGTATTCGTATGCTCCAGCTTTAAAACCGCCCACTCTTTACGTGGCAAGGCCGAGGCCCATGCCTCCACTGCGGTCGCTTCTTCAAGCCCGCCCGGATGCCCCCGATAGCAGGTTACCGCAATCACTCCACCGGACTGTAGCACCCCACAACTCGCCTCCAAAGCCTGAAGCGTGCTCTTCTCCTGCGTGGTTTGCGCATGGTCTGCCCCTGGAAGATATCCCAGATTAAACATCACGACCGCAACCGCACCAACCGCCTCGGCGGGCACGTGCTCGCTCATATCTTCATGCCCCGCATGGACATAGATCACTCGATCGCCCAACCGAGCTCGCGAGGCATCGATCGCCTCTTGTTGCACGTCAAAGCCAATCACCCGTGGCCCAAGGTCTTGCTCGACAAGAGCGGCATCTCCATCAAGCGCGTCCACCTCATCTAAAGCGTCGCACAAAAATGCCGCGTCATGCCCATTTCCCAAGGTCGCATCGATCGCCCAGTCGCCCGCTTTCAAATGCGGGCGCAACAAGCCCTGCACCACTTCGGTCATCGAACCTAAATCACTCATGGTTTCGCTCCGGGGTATTTTTTAAAATACGTGAGCACATCGACCTCGCGATCCAGTTCGCGTCCTTCCGCGATATGCTCGACAAACTGCCGGGCAAAAAAGGGCGCATACATCACGCCCTTTGACCCCAGGCTATTAAACAACCCAATCGAGCTATGTTCCGGATGCATTCCAAGGACCGGACGAAAGTGGGTCGAATTAGGCCGCAACCCTGCCTCCTGCGACGACGCCTCAATCGCCTCGAAGTGAACCAGCCTCTGCGCCCGAGCAAGCAGCTCAGGCGCAAGCTCAGGTTCCGGCCGACAAGCAACACCAGGCGCCACCGTTTTATAGGACGCGCCAATCCGATACAGGTCGGCTTCGCCATCGAGCTGTCGCATAGAAATTCCGCCTCGACTTAAAATCACATTCAGCTCCGGCCCCTTCCGACCACGCGCCACCAGCACATCGCCCTGCGCCAAGCGCCACGGAAAAAAAGAAAAGCAAGGCAGGCTCGCGCCCAGGGCACCGAGACAAAAAATCAGCTTCGACGATTCACCGAGCTCAAACCCAGCCTCGATGTCCGCTACGGTTTTCAGCCCTTCCAAATCAACCACCCGTTCTTCAAGGCAGCCTTCTTCACGAAACAGCTCGCGAGCCGCCGCCAGAAAGCGTGGTACATCCATCCACCCACTTTGTTTCCACTGCACCGAGCCACACCCTGCATCCACCCCTTTCGGCAACTGAGGCACACCGAATTCAGACACCGCATGAAAGGCCGCTTGCTTGGAACGAATCTCCCACGCCACCCGCTCCTCTTCAGTATCAAAAATCCGTATCACCGGTTGATCGCGATGAAAAAACGAAGCACCCAGCTGTGCTTCAAGCCCGCGATAAAAAGTTTCCGCCACCGGAAACAACTCATCCCACCGCCAGGTTAACGCCAAGCGTTTTCCAGTAACCGGAGAAAACATGCCAGCCGACACTGCGGAGGCCCGACCGAGTACCGGCGCATCAATCACCCGAAACCGAATCCCCCGCTGACGCAGGCTCAGGCCAAGACAAGTACCTGCCAGACCTTGGCCAAGGAGGATATATTCAGGTGAATTCATCGTGAAAATAAGGGATTAAAGCGTGTGAGACCCGCAACACACGGCTCGTGCTTGATTTAGACAAAATCAACCCATAGCGTCGACTAGTAATCATGAAAGATCGATTCAATATGACATCACGAAACCCCATTTCTCTTTCGCCACAGCGCCCCGGCTCTGCTCGGCTCGCTCGTATGGTCGGCTTGACCAGCTTGTTGAGCATCGCTTTTATGATCCCCATTTCCGCCCAGGCACAAATCCAAATCAAAGCGGTTCCGAATTCGAGTGTCAGCCTTCCTGAGCCCATCGCAACCGAAATCCAAGTCGCCCCTGACCTCTTGCAGATCGAAGCAAAAAAACGCGGCGATGTAAAAGAGCGGAAGAAGCAGAAGGGAAAAGCAGCGGCCGATAAAAAAAATAACCAAGACGACCGCGCGGCCCCCATCGATGAAGCCCCCATCGAAAGCGTTCCAATCAAAGCGACCCCGGCCGAAAAGAAGGCTTTGGCCCTGACGGAAAAAATCGATGCCATGAAGTTGGCGGACACCTTGGAAAAAGCAAAAGCCTCTCAAGCCCTCGCGCCTCTCTTAGCCGAACAAGCCAAACTCGAAGCGGAAGTCGCGCTCAAAAACGCGAAGCTCGCGGCCGAGCTCGCGGACATCAAACTCGAGACACAAAAAATTGAAGCCGAGCTCGCCTTAGCTACCAAAAAAGCTGAGCTCGACGCCGCCAAAGCCAAAGCCGAACTCGCGAAAGAGCTTGGCGACATCAAACAGGAAGCGGAAAAAATTAAAGCCGCCAACGACCTGGCGCTCGCAAAAGCAACCACGAGTTTGAACACCTACAAACTCAAAGAAGCGGAAATTAAATACAACCGGGCACAGAACGATTTTGAAATCAGCGTCATTGATCACGGCATCAAACTACAAGCCAAACTCAAGGAACAATCCGAGTTGGTGAAGCGGGACGAAATCAATTATGCCGCCAACCCACACCAGGGAGACACCCTCTTCATCAGCGACCGCCGTATCCTCATGAACGGCGCCATCGGCATGGACACCGCCGACTACGTCACCCAGCGCATCGACTTCTATAACAACCGCGACAAGAAGAACCCGATCTTCATCGTCATCGACTACAATCCCGGTGGCTCTGTTATGGCCGGTTATCGTATCCTCAAAGCGATGGAAACCAGCGACGCACCGGTCTACGTTGTGGTGAAAAGCTTTGCCGCAAGCATGGCGGCCTGCATCTGCACCCTCGCGGAAAAATCCTTTGCCTACCCAAACGCAATTATCATGCACCACCAAATGAGCTACATGATGTGGGGCAATATGGCCGAGCACAAAGAGCAGGTCGATAGCGCCAAGGAATACTATCGCCGCCTCGCTCTCCCCATCGCGAAAAAAATGGGCATGACCATGGATGAGATGGTTGAGAAAATGTACGAGAAAAACCTCGCGGGCGACTGGGAAGAATTTGGTGATAACGCCAAGAAAATCAAATGGGTCGACCATGTTGTCCAGGAGATTCGCGAAACCGCTGAACTCAAGCACCCTGATGTAAAAACCAAGAGCTCGAGTACCGCTTCGTCGATGGTGGAAGAAGTGGACGCGGAAGGAAAACGCTATATGCGCCTCCCACGCCTTCGCCCCTACGACGCTTGGTTCATGCATAATCCCGACGGATACTATCGGGCAAAGTAGACGGGTATCGCGCGAAGTAGACGGTACCGAGCGTAAACGAAAAGCCGCGATGAGTATCGCGGCTTTTTGCTGGATTCACCGCACCCGCGTTTGGAACGCCCGAGCCCCCGCCGTCACCGCCTAGAAGGCGATGGCACAAACGCGCCCTTGGAAGGGCATGGTACGAATTAAGGGGTTGCCAGAGAATGTGTAATAAGTAGCCGGAATGACGGAAGCTCGTCGGGAACCGACGGTTTAAATAGAGGCGGGGGGTTCAACCGCCAAGCGAAGCACGGGGGGAGACTCCACTGTGTTATAGATATCCGGAATGACGGACGCTCGTCGGGAACCGACGGTTAAATATAGGCGGGGGTTTCAACCGCCAAGCGAAGCACGGGGGGAGGCTCCACTGTGTTATAGATATCCGGAATGACGGACGCTCGTCGGGAACCGACGGTTTAAATATAGGCGGGGGGTTCAACCGCCAAGCGAAGCACGGGAGGAGGCGACACTCTATATTCTATAGCAGGAATGACGGACGCACGTCGGGAACCGACGGTTTAGACATAGGCGGGGGTTTCAACCGCCAAGCGAAGCACGGGGGGAGGCTCCACTGTGTTATAGATATCCGGAATGACGGACGCTCGTCGGGAACCGACGGTTTAAATATAGGCGGGGGTTTCAACCGCCAAGCGAAGCGCGGGAGGAGGCACCACTTTGTATTCTATAGCAGGAATGACGGACGCTCGTAGGGAACCGACGATTTAAATATAGGCGGGGGTTTCAACCGCCAAGCGAAGCACGGGGGGAGGCGACACTGTGTTATAGATAGCCGGAATGACGGACGCTCGTCGGGAACCGACGGTTTAAATATAGGCGGGGGTTTCAACCCCCGTAAAACGGATCGATATATCCACGTCGGGAACCGACGGCTTATCATGAAAGGGCTTTAGCCCGCCTCACGTATTCAAGGCCCAGAATCATAGCGACCCTTTTACACGGTTCCAGCTATAAGACGGATTTACGGGCTAAAGCCCTCTTTTGCTAAACCGTCAGTTCCTGACGACGGATGGCTCGTACTTCTGAACGGGGGTTGAAACCCCCGCCTATGATAAGCCGTCGGTTCCCGACGAACTCCAACTGCAACACGTTCAACTTTTTACAAATCTGACCGGAACTTCATGATAACGTTACAACCGCCAAGCGAAGCACGGGGGGAGGCTCCACTGTGTTATAGATAGCCGGAATGACGGATACTCGTCGGGAACCGACGGTTTAAATATAGGCGGGGGTTTCAACCGCCAAGCGAAGCACGGGGGGAGACTCCACTGTGTTATAGATAGCCGGAATGACGGACGCTCGTCGGGAACCGACGGTTTAAATATAGGCGGGGGTTTCAACCGCCAAGCGAAGCACGGGAGGAGGCGACACTCTATATTCTATAGCAGGAATGACGGACGCACGTCGGGAACCGACGGTTTAGACATAGGCGGGGGTTTCAACCCCCGTAAAGGCGGTCGATATATCCACGTCGGGAACCGACGGCTTATCATGAAAGGGCTTTAGCCCGCCTCACGTATTCAAGGCCCAGAATCATAGCGACCCTTTTACACGGTTCCAGCTATAAGACGGATTTACGGGCTA
>Ga0209187_1000900_pt1 | contig 41488 bp, 32 predicted proteins | sample BantaG_FD_187430 | JGI IMG/M metagenome (GOLD analysis project Ga0209187, IMG submission 187430) | Marine algal microbial communities from Bantry Bay, Ireland - BantryBay_4 metaG (SPAdes) (version 2) | ecosystem: Host-associated > Algae > Red algae > Unclassified | place: Bantry Bay, Ireland...
GATATAGTCTCTTACTGTCTTACGATGTATCCCTAACTGACGAGATATACTTCGCTGTGAGTGACCTAAATCGTAGAGTCTTATTATTTGCTTTTGTTGCATATCGATGATTCTTGTGTTACTCATTCTTCGGCATTTTTATGCGAAGAAATTAAGAATCATTACCCTTATTTAAAGTGGTACACTTTACGTAATAATTACTGGTACACTTTCCATGAGATTTAATGGTACACTTTGGATGAGATTATGCATTCAAGAACTTTACAATATTTCTTATTGTAAGAGTAGTGTGATGGAAAGACGAAATTTGCAGACTCTAAAGGATTAGTTGATTTGATAGAGGAGTACTTAAATGCTTCAATAGACTTCCCATAAAAATATCTAAACCCTTCACCGATTTGATTAAAAATCCACGACATTAGAAATGATGGCAGTGTGTATTCCATTCTAAAAGAAACTGTTTGTTCGTTATCAAAGTTTTGCTTACAGTGCAAGAGAATTATAAAGGGAGAAATTATACAGTAATTGAGAAATTCAAGATTATTAGTTGTGACATTATTATGGAGTCTCTCAAAATCCCTTAGGGAAAGATCAAGACAATTGACTTCTATCGAGTTTTTAAATATCCCCACATTCAATGCGTCATAGTTATTTTCTGGGTGGTTGATTGACTCATACAATCTAAAGTTTTCACCAGACTCCATAGCGCAAGTTTCAAAATTAGATGAGCAGTATAAACAAGGAAGACCTGGCGGATTGAACCTCTGATTGGTAACAAGATGTCTTAAATTGAATGGGATGTGAAAAATATTGTGCTTATGTTTTCCATCTTCTATATTGTTACTCCTAATTCTATAGAAGCTATTATTCTTTTTAAGTGGGTATGTGAAATTTGGGTTATTAATACAAGTCTCATAAATAATCATCAATTTTTTTAACAGCCTGTAGCATTTCAATCTATCTCCTAAGTCAAAATTTACAAAGAACTCATTGAGTAGATCGGTACTCTTATTTATTCTATTAATTGTATGGTACTCTGATTGGTCATTTATTTCACCCTTGATTTTTAATTCTTGGATAACAGGTATTATGAATCTTTTGTACTCCTCAAGAAATGATGAGACTTGACTTCTAAAGTCATCCTCGTAAGATATTGTAATTGGGGTGTTTAATTTTCTAAAATTCACGCTATTTTGTGTTCTCTACCCCGAAAGCGCATAAAAGCCTCCACCAACATGCATTAGTAATCAAAGGAATAGTGGGTAATTTAGAACTATAGGTTGTCACATAAACATGTTCATTAATACGAGTCATTGCATTTAGTCGATGCTCTACATCTTCTACTTCATTCAGTACTTGCAATATATGATCTGTGATGAAAACTTCACTGTACTTTCCTTTCCAATCTCTTAAAAACTCAAATGCTCCATAGAAGGCTAAAAAACCATTGATAACATCTTCAATATGGCTATGTTGTTCATAGTCCTCACTTAGATAATGAATTTGATTTGAGTTATGTAGTACATAAAATGGTTTTATCTTGAGAATTGCGAATTCAATACAAGAAAGTATTTTGTATATGTCAATTCTGTCTTCAGCAGTTTCATTATTAGAGTTTGAATCTAAAATTACTGGCCTTACGTGATTATCTATCAAATCCCAATAAGCCCAATTAATTGCACTTGAGGAATCATCTGTAAGCCCTAATGATAAATCGCTTAGGTTTTCTTCTTTAGCTAAATCAGTAAGAAGACCCGGTGCATGATTTTTACTAAAGCTTAAAAGAAATTCATTAAAGAATTTTTCTCTATTCTTCTTTCTCTCTCCCTTGTTGTGCATTTAGGAGAACTTATTTAATTCGTTGAATTTACGAGAAGGTAATGGTATTACAACTGATATGCTAATAGTATCTAAGAATTCGCCATCATTTTTGAAATACTCTTCAGATTTAACTTCATTGTTTTTTAATACGCATGCTTGAACATCACTGATAGTAAATGACAGAGGAGTAATACCTCTGCTATCTTGAAATTTAAACCATTCATTAGTATTAGTTTTCATGAACATTTTAGCATTAGTGGAGATTTTTTTAAATGGCTGCAAAAGTAACTTAATAGTACACTTATGTCAAATTTTGTTCCTATTTAACGCAAGGGATGGAAGATCGGAGTCAAATAGAAAGTTAAAGTCTTAACCTTACTGAGAATAAAGATACAACATATTACCATATTTCATAATATGTAAAATGTTGGACTGAACTGAGGTCGAGTGGTGAGCCATAAGATTGAGTTTAGGTGATAAATTTCGTCTTGATAGCGAAAATACAAATTATAGTGAACTGACAAAGAAAAAGGGGACAATCAATTCTGATGATAGGCTTTAGTAGCCATGTTCAATTATATCCAAAATATCTCCAGCTAAGAGCAACGTAGATTCGTTTTCAACAGTAGGTTCTTCTGATGTATGATATTCTTTTATTTCCAAATAAAAAATATTCATTTCAGAATCACTAAAAGACACATTACTTCTATTTCTAAGACTGAATATTACTTCCTTTAAAACAATCTCCTTTGCGTCTTTATCTTTTGATGAGAGAAGTTTTTTAAGTAATATAGGCTGATGATAATAATGTTCTATTCTCATGATTAAATATAAATACAAACCTTATCCCGTTTAAGAAATAGATTAGAGCAACTTAATATACAACTCACTTCACCAAAGAATTTCCTTCCTGAAGACTGTGCTTTCTGACAACTGATTAAAAACAAAAAAGACCCACTTCGTTAGAAGTGAGTCTTAGAGAGGTCGCGACCAGATTCGAACTGGTGTACGAGGTTTTGCAGACCTCTGCCTAGCCGCTCGGCCACGCGACCCTAATTTCTTAAGGAATGCAAATATAAGTCAAAAATAATTCCAATTCTATAAGAATTACCTTACAAGTAAAATCTTAGTGACATATGTATCAGGATCACTGAAGTTGTCGGTAGAAGAACTAAATACAAGATAGACACCACCTGCCGCCATACTACCATTGAGATTTTTACCATCCCATATGGCTTGACCTCCCAGTGCTTCTGTCTTATAGACCAGTTGCCCATCTACATCAGTGATTGTCACACTGGCATCTCTGGCAAGTCCTTTAATGGCGATAGGGCCTTGATAATCAGGCCTTACTGGATTAGGGTAGGCATAGACATCGCTACTGTGTCGTCGCTCTCCTCCTGTCGTCTGTGTCTTAAATGATTGTATGCCCTTATTACTTGCGATAAACATCTCCCCCGTATTAGAATTATACTCCATGGTCTTGATATTATTATCGAATAGCGGACTGTTGTCTATGTTGATACGTGCAATTTGTTCCTCACCATTTGGTGACTGAATAAATATGCCGTTACGTGTCCCAAACCATTTTCTATTAGCACCATCTATTTCTATAGCTTGGATGTCTTCTGTCTCTAACAGAAAGCCTAAGTCACTGCCTTCTAATACTTTAGGTCTATTGCCAACGCAAGCAGACTCTACAGCTGAGAATCCACACTCGAATACTACAGCACCCTCTGTCGTACCTACCCAGACTGAGCCATCTAAGTCTTCCACGATACAATTAACCAAACTAGTCTGTATCTCTGAATTATTGAGATTGATAAATCTAGAAGGAAGATCATCAGAGGGATCTGGAATGCTATTACCAGGATTGATCACCATGACACCACCTGTGTTGCCTCCTATCACCACCCATATATTGCCGACGTCGTCGGCGATAATATCAGAAACTTTACGGTCTGAGGTGATCGGAAAATTATGCCATGTACCCTCGTCTGTCAGAACAGCAATCGGATTCTCTGCTCCGAATACGCTAATCCAGAGGTTATTGTCTTTATCAAATGTCAACCCAGATATTTTGACACCTCCATTAGCATCTCCAAGAGGAGAACCTAATGCACCATCTGTATTATTGATATCATATAAGATTTGCTCGCCAGTTTCTGTGTCCATTTCTATGAGCCCTTTCCAGAATGTTCCTATATATAACTTAGGTTTAATCGGATGCTTCTCTATCTGGTAGTGTTGTATAAGGTTACTATCTCTGTAGAGCTCATTATTGCTTTCATTGATATTGTTCCACCTATTATCTTCTAGGATATATATACCACTACGGCCAAATAAATTAGCAAACCCTTCGGTAATACCTCCTGAGGCTACATAGACTACATCATCTTCTATATCGATATCAGAAGCATCGCTCGTATATGGCCCCATATACTCTTCCTTATTACAATTGCCATTAGCATCGATAAACCTCACTTCCTCGAAGTCATCAGCGAAATAGATAGATCTGTCCTGAGTCACGATAGCATCTCTTAGTCGATCGACACATGTATTGACCTCTTCTAAAAGTATATGTTGATTATCAAAAAACAGTACGCCGCTACCAGCAGAATTTCCTCTAAGTCCTACCATGTAGCCATCGGTAGTTGGCTTAATTAATCTTACCCGATTCTCTGCGGGAATGTCATATATAATGCTGAAGGCATTATTGTCTTCAGATAGATATATGTGTTCGCGATCTGCGACGTATATTTTGTTATCGATGACTGCAATGGACTCAGGTCTATATGATGATGGCAAACCTTCACTCATCAGTTGCCATGAGGAGAATGCATTAGGGAAGAATTCATTAGCATAGTCTAAAAAGTATACGCCGTCATTGCTACTCATGACAAGAAAATTATCATTACCAGCGATATCAGTAATTAGTCTACCGGCATTAAGTGTAAATCCAAACTCTAACTGCTTCAGATTATATTGTATTACTCCGAAACCTGTTGCAAAATATACCCATTCCTCATTCTGGACAAATATTTCGTTGATTCGTCTATCGACAAAGTTTGTATTTTCTTTTATGTCAAAAATGGGAGTTACTTCTGATCCATTAACGATATCTATAATACTATTACCATATGCTATGATGAGCTGATCATTAAAGTTATCGTATTGTATATCTTGGAGACCTGACTCGGTAAGTCCTTCTACTTTAGATAGGTATTCCATAGAACCATCATCCTTGTCGATGGTATAGATAGACTGCTCAGTGCCTAAGATTAATTTCTCATTGCTTTGAGTGATATATCGTGCATTGTTGTGATGCAGGTATGACTTCCATTCCCCGATAGCGATATCACTCTGAGCAGATATCCCACCCATTATTATAATTAGAATACAAGATATAGTCAATCGCTTGGTAGTAAAGTTCATAAGCATAGAAACGATAGTCATGTCTATATTATTGAGTTTTCTTCTTATACAATGTGTTAGCCATCAGATATTCATATACTCTGTCGGGTACAAGATATCGGATAGATCTGGCTTCTGCTATTTCATTTCTGATATAAGAGGAAGATATATCTAATAATGGTGCATCAAAGAGGTGGACATTAGGATGCTCTGCGATATCGGGTATCTCATGCGTCGGTCTTGTGTAGACATATATCTGATAACGCTCCAGTAATAATTCGTAATTCTTCCATTTGTGCAGCGAGTATAGATTATCTCCTCCCATTATTAATACATACTCATGATCTGGATATTTTTCGTGTAAATAAGTAAGTGTATCTATCGTATAAGATGGGACGGGAAGGCTAAATTCTATATCAGATGCTGTAATCATAGAATTATTATCGAGAGCAAGCTGCAACAGGTGCAATCGATCGTAATTATTAGCAAGAGATTTTTTTTCTTTGAATGGATTCTGAGGTGACACCACCATCCATAACTTATCCATCTCAGTATGTGTGACCATATAATTTGCGATGATCATATGACCGACATGTACAGGATTAAATGAACCAAAAAATAATCCTATTCTCACAAGAAAGTTATTAAGTGATTATGATAAATGCAGTCTTTTAATGATTCATCATGACAGGCATGAGTAGCATTAATAGTTTTTCGTTTTCTTCTACTTCAGATGGTAATAATAATCCAGCTTTATTAGGAGCGGATAATTCCATAATGACCTCATCAGTATTGATGACACCGAGCATTTCTACAAGGAATTTTGCATTGAACCCTATCGTAATACCTTCACCCTCATAACTACAAGAGACCTCTTCTCTTGCCTCATTAGAAAAGTCCAGATCTTGTGCTGTGATGACTACCTTGTCTTTCTCTATGCTGAATGTAACTTGATTAGTGGTCTTATTAGAATATATGACAAGTCTTCGGAGTGAGTTCTGGAAGTCAGAACGATTAAGTGTGATTTGCTTGTCATTATTGACAGGAATGACGACATCGTAATCAGGGTACTTGGCATCTATAAGCCTGCTGATTATGAGTGTCTCACCTATCTTGAGAAACACGTTTTTGCTGTTGAATGATATCTGAGTTTTTTCTTCGTCAGAAGTTGCGATGGCATTCTTGAATATATTAAGTCCCTTACGAGGGATTATTATCGACTCTGTTAAGTCACTCGTCACTCCTCCAACAGTGTACTTCACTAACTTATGAGCATCTGTAGCTACAAATACCACTTTGTTAAAATCTAAATGCATCAGAACGCCATTCATAGCTAATCTAAGCTCATCTGTACTTGTAGCAAATAATGTATTGTTGATCGCCTTGACGATAGCATCACTATCTAGATCAATTCCACTTGTATTATCTTCTCTCGGGATCTCTGGGTATTCATCTGGATTATCCCCAGACAACTTATATTCTCCATAAGCTGATACTAACTTGATAGCGAAGTTTTCAGCGTTGGTTTCTATTTTGATAGGATGATCTGGAAGAGCCTTGAGCGTTTCCATAAGGATTTTTGCTGGTACAGCTACTCTGCCATCTTCAGATCCGGCGACTTTAAATGATGATATGATAGTCACCTCTAAGTTAGTAGCAGATATGGTAAGTTCATTTTTAGATAACTCAAATAAAAAGTCTTCTAATATGGCCATCACTGGATTAGACCCAATAGCACCACCTGCCACCTGTAATTTTTTCAGTAATTCGCTGGACGAGATCTCAAATATCATCTCCTATTTTCTTGTTTAATTAGCTTAATACGCAATGATACAAAGTTAAGCTAAGACTTAGGAAAACCTAAATTTTGGACATCATATAAAATTCAATCAAATAATGCTCAAATTTGCCGTCCATTAAGAAGAATATGCTCGATAGATCTAAAGGACCGATAATACATAATGATTTTGATCTGACAATCAGAGATGTAGAGACGTCAGAATTATCCAATGGAATACGACTGATAGAACTTAATTCTGGCTCTCAGGATATAGTCAAGGTAGAACTAATATTAGATTGTGGTCGTATCCATGAGTCTAAGATTGCTGCGGCTAAGGCTGCCCTAAAGCTAATAAGAGAAGGGACGACATCTAAAAATTCTAATGATCTTGCATATATATTTGATTATTATGGAGCTTCTGTCAAGATAAGTACTGGACTCGAAGTATCATCTATATCTATTGTCTGCCTTAGTAAGTTCTTCGATAGGTTGTGGGATGTATGGATGGATATGATCATGAATCCAATCTTTAGGGAGGAAGAGATAGAAAAGTATAAATCTATAGAAAGTCAAAAAATGAGGAATCAATTGGCTAAAAACGAGATCATTTCTTACCGGATAATAACAGAGAAGGTATTTGGTTCTGACCACCCTTATGGATATAATACTCGCCCTGATGATATTCTATCTCTTACAAGAGATCACATTAAAGAGTATTATGAGAAGCAATGTCACTATGATAATGCGATCTTAGTTTTGAGTGGTAAGTATAACAAGTCCATAAGAAGTAGAATCATAGAATCTATCTCACAACTGTCTAAGCCGACAAATCAGTCTAAGCCCACATTTTTTGATCATGAAAACTTAGAAAAATCAATTGTAGAAGTGACAGAGAATGATCTACAATCTTCTATTAAGTTAGGTAAGCCATTATTTAAAAGAAGTCATCCTGATTACTCAGCCTTTAATTTTACCAATACTATCTTAGGTGGTTATTTCGGATCACGGCTGATGACTAATATAAGAGAAGAGAAAGGCTACACCTATGGAATCTATTCGCTCATAGATACATGGAGGCATGGAGGATTCTTCTATATATCAGCTGATGTAGGCAGTGATTTAATAGATCCGACAATGAAAGAAGTATGGCATGAAATAGATGTACTTAAGAATGAACTGGTCCCTGAGGAAGAGATAGATATGGTCAAAAACTACATACTTGGTCAGTCACTTAACCTTATGGATGGTCCTTTTGCGACTGCTCAATTAGTAAAGAGCTTGTACATAAAAAAACTGAGTATTAATGATTTTGAGAATCATATTAAAACAATGAAGAATATGACTTCTCAGGATATTATCGATATGGCTAACAAATATTTACACAAAGAAACATTTACAAGCGTTATAGTTGGAGGATATAAGGCATAATGCTTAATATTGTGGCATCGCCGCGATATCGCATCGATGAGAAAGAGACAATCTAATCCAGTTAATTTTCCATTTGCAAATTATTGTTACCCCCAAGTGTACCAGAATTAGGTACAATATTTGAATAATTTAATCTTTTAAGCTGTTTTTTATAAGACTTTAATGGGACTATTTAGTTTTTTCAGACAAGAGTTAGCAGTAGATCTTGGCACAGCCAATACCCTTATCGTACAGAACGGGGTAGTGGTAATCGATCAGCCATCTATTGTAGCGGTCAATAGGATTACAGGCGAGGTGATTGCCGTAGGGGAGAAGGCTATGCAGATGCATGAGAAAACACATAACAACCTGACAACTATAAGACCATTAAAGGATGGAGTGATTGCAGATTTCCAAGCTGCAGAGAGTCTTATCCACGGACTGATAGACATGATAGGCGAGAAGAGAAAATTCTTCTCTCATCTGAAAATGGTGATCTGCATTCCTTCAGGAATTACTGAGGTAGAAAAGAGAGCTGTTTTTGACTCAGCAGATCACGTAGACTCCAAAGAAACATATCTTATACATGAACCTATGGCAGCAGCCTTAGGTATTGGATTAGACGTGCAAGCACCTCAGGGTAATATGATTATAGATATAGGTGGAGGAACGACAGAGATCGCAGTAGTTGCATTGTCAGGAATCGTAACAGATCAGTCTATTAGAACTGCAGGAGATGAGTTTACTCAAGACATCATAGACTACATGAAAAGAAAGCATAACCTACTCATAGGTGAGCGTACAGCAGAAGAACTTAAGATAAAAGTGGGATCCGCAATAGAGAATCTATATGAGCCACCAGAGCCCATCGGGGTCAATGGTCGGGATCTACTAACAGGGATACCTAAGCAAGTAAAAACTGATTATCTTGAAGTTGCAGAAGCATTAGATAAGTCGATTGCTAAGATCGAAGAGGCGGTGCTAAAGGCACTAGAAGATACACCACCAGAGTTAGCATCTGACATATATCGGAATGGTATATATCTAACTGGTGGAGGAGCATTACTTAGAGGATTAGATGAGCGATTAGCTAAGAAGACCAAGCTTAATGTTCATGTCGCAGATGATCCACTTAAGGCAGTTGTAAGAGGTACAGGACTTGCGCTTAAAAATACGGCTCAGTACCCATTCTTAATGGACAGACAGAGTCTGTAATGTAAATCCCCAAGCCGATAAGTATGAGTAATGTCATTTCTCTGTTTATTAGGTATAGTGCATTTATATTATTTATCCTTCTGGAAATAATATCATTCCAGCTTATCATTAATTATAATAAAAGTCAGAAAGAAATCTGGGCTAATTCATCTAATCGTCTCACCGGTGGTATTAATGAATATGTGCAAGGTGTGGAAGATTTCCTACAATTACAAAATTATAACGATAGCCTCCTGGTAGAAAATGCTAAGTTGCTAGAAACCATCATTAATTATAGAGTCAGTTCTAAAGACAATATTTTTCAGACTTTTGAAGAGCAGGATAGTTCTAAGGATTATAGACTTATCCCTGCTAAGGTATGCAGCAAGACTCTGAATCTGCGTAACAATTATATGACATTATGTAAGGGGTTTAAGGATAGCCTATACGTTGGTATGGGTGTCATATCTGATAAGGGCATTGTCGGGATCATTAGCCAGGTCTCTGACAACTTCAGTACAGTACTTATGATACTTAATAGTGAAAGTAGAACGAGTGCTAAGATCAGTTCTAAAAACTATATTGGGAACCTAATATGGCGCAAGGATAATATACGTATAATGACACTCAAGGATATCCCTAAGCATGCTACAATTGCTGTAGGAGATTCTGTGAGTACAAGTGGTTATTCCATATCTTTTCCAGAGGACATCTACATAGGGAAGGTGTCAGATTATAGATCTGGCTCAGGAGGTAATAGTTATGACATAGATGTCCGCTTATTGTCGGATCTCTCTACAGTAGATTACGTATATGTAGTGTCATATAACAAAGCTGAAGAGAAACAAGAAATAATAGAATCGGATGAGTAGTGTGTGGCAGAGAAATATAATAAGAGGCGTCTTTCTACTTCTTCTACAGCTATTATTGCTTAAGAGAATAGATATCACCTTTGGAGATTTTAATTATGTCCACTTCACGGTATACGGCGTAATTATAATACTGTTACCTTATTCTATAAATAAGACAGGAATTGTTCTAATAGGATTTCTATTAGGATTAGTGGTGGATATATTCTATGATTCATTAGGCGTCCATGCCGCAGCGACTACATTCATTGCTTATGCAAGAACTTATGTGCTCAATCTGACATCGCCTACAGAAGGTTATAATAAGAGTGGACTTACAGCAAGTAATTATGGACTGCCTTGGTTTTTGACATATCTCAGTGTAATGTTGTTACTCCATCTTGTTATTCTATATAGTATAGAGGCATTTTCTTTCGTTTATATAAAGGAGATTATTTTTAGATCTGTATTTAGCTTTATAGCTTCATTTTTCTTTATAGCAATAGGGACGTTGATTTTTAACCCCAAGTATTAAATTAAATATAACCTGAGATGAGTACTCTTAGTACACGACAGGCTCCCATATTAGCAGCATTCTTAGTAGGATCATTGATCCTTAGTTATAAGCTATTCCAATTACAGATTCTCGATGATACATATAAGAAACTTGCTGAGCGTACGATCCTAGATAAGCAGACCATCTATCCCTCTAGAGGACTGATCTATGATCGCAATGATAAGCTTCTTACTTACAACAAACCTATATATGATATACAAGCAATCTATAGAAATATGAATCAGGATATGGACAGCAGCTTGTTCTGTAAGTTGCTAGATATCGATAATAAAACATTCAACAAGAACCTAAATAAAAACTGGTCGGATGTTAGATACCACAAGGCTCTTCCGTATACATTTCTTTCTAAGATAGATCAGAAAAAGTTTTCTGGTTTTCAAGAACAATTATTTAGATTTCCTGGATTCTATCCGCTAATTAGAAATATAAGAGCTTACCCACATACCAGTGCAGCTCATGTATTAGGATATCTTAATGAAGTAGATTCTGGAGTATTAGCAGAAGATGATGTGTACAAGAAAGGCGATTATATTGGGGTTAAAGGTTTAGAAAAAAAATATGAAAGTATACTGAAGGGAAAGAAAGGCACTAAGCTTCTTCTAAGAGATAATGTGGGGAGGGAGATTTCTTCCTTTGCAGGGGGAGACTTAGATTCCTTATCAGAGCAGGGTACAGATATATATACCTCCTTAGACTTGGAGTTACAGTCTTACTGTGAGAGCCTGATGGAGAATAAGAGAGGTAGTATTGTTGCATTAGACCCTCAGACTGGTGAGATCCTGACTATGTTATCTGCCCCATTTTATGACCCGAATATGCTTAATCTCGATGTGGATAGAGGTCAGTCTTATCGACAACTTACAGCAGACAAACTACAAAAGCCGTTACTAGACAGATCGTTAGGAGCACGTTATCCTCCAGGTTCTATATTTAAACCCATACTTGCCCTAATTTCCTTGCAAGAAGGTGTCGTCACCCCAGACCAAACCGTTAGGTGTGATGGTGAGTATCATTATAAGACATTTAATTATGGTTGTCATGAGCATGCAACGCCATACAACTTACAGATTGCCTTAGAGAATTCTTGCAATAGCTACTTCTTCAGTATGGTCAGAAAGCTGATAGAGAAAGAGGGATTTAATAGTCCAGAGAAAGGGCTTAATATTCTTAAGAATCACTTAGTAGATTTTGGATTAGGAAAATCATTAGGTGTAGATCTTAATAATGAAGTAGGCGGATTTGTGCCTTCTCCAGAATTCTATAATGGCCTATATAAGAAGCAGAAAGTAAATTGGAAATCTACTTATATAATGTCTATCGGTATAGGTCAGGGAGAACTACAACTGACGACCTTGCAGATGGCTAATCTGGCAGCAATTATAGGAAACAGAGGATTCTATTACATACCTCATATTGTCAGGGGCTTTAGCAATCCAGACATAGACATAGACCCTAAGTATAGAAATCCTAATTATGTCAATATAGATGATATACATTATGACCCTGTGATAGAGGGTATGGAAAGAGTGATCTCTAGAGGTACTGGATACAAGGCAAGAGTGCCAGGTATAGACATATGTGGGAAGACAGGAACCTCTCAGAACCCACAAGGAAAAGACCACTCCGTGTTCTTCGCATTTGCACCGAGAGAAAACCCTAGGATAGCTATTGCCGTTTATATAGAGAATGCTGGTTTTGGAGGTGATATAGCGGCACCTATAGCTGGATTAGTTATAGAGAAGTATCTCAAAGGAGATATAAAGCGATTAGCCTTAGAAGAGCAAATCAAAAACATGGATTTACTAGAAAATTTATAACATACATGATACTATCAGCCATCGTTGCAGTCAGTGATAACTTAGCTATCGGAGTGGATAATGACCTTCCTTGGCACATGCCCGCTGATCTTAAGTTTTTTAAGGATACGACAAGAGGCTATCATGTCTTGATGGGTAGAAAAAGTTTTGATTCTATAGGTCGACCTCTTCCGGGAAGGACTAACATTATACTGACAAGACAGAAAGATTTCTATCACTCAGGTGTCACCACAGTACACAATATATCTGATGGAATTAACTATGCCAGAGAAAAAGGAGTAGATAAATTATTTGTCTTAGGCGGTGCTAATGTCTATAATCAGACTAAGGAACTCTGGGATGAGTTACACATAACGAGGATAAAAACTCAAGTTAATAACGCTACCGCTTTCTTTCCAGAATTAGATTATAGTAAGTGGTCTCTGGAGTCAGAAGACACATATAAAGCAGATGAGAAGAATCCTCATGATTACACTTTCTGTAAGTACGTCAGACCTTAGAAATTGCGGAAAGTTGTAAATATAAAAGAGGACTTACTTCACTTAGTGTGGAAGCTTAAGAAGTTTGATTTTAATCATCTTAAGACTACCGATGGACAAGATATTACCATCAGTAAGTTTGGTTTTCACAACCATAATGCGGGTCCAGATTTCCTTAACGGTGAGGTGACGATCGGAGAAACTAAGTGGGTAGGTCATATCGAAATGCATATCAGAGCATCAGAATGGAAAGATCACAAACACCATTTAGATAAAGCTTATAACAATGTCATCCTGCATGTAGTCTACCAGAATGATGGGATCATCTATAATGAGAATGGTCAGACCATTCCCACTCTCATCTTACAAGATCGTATCAGCGAGCACACATTAGCTAACTATGAGAATCTGAGTCAGAACTTAGACTGGATTCCATGCGCTAAGAGTATGCATAAAGTTGACTCTGGAAAATTTCAAATGTTCTTAGAAAAGGTACTTATAGAAAGATTAGAAGATAAGTGTCTTAGGATAATGGATATTCTGGATCATAATATGAATGACTGGGAAGATACTCTATATAAATTATTATCGAAGTACCTCGGACTCAAAGTCAATGCATCTGCATTCGAGCAATTGGCACATGTAACCCCCTATAAGACATTACAAAAAGTAAGCTCTAATCTCAATAGAACTGAAGCATTATTGTTAGGTCAGTCAGGACTTCTCTCTGAGTCTGAAGATCCCTATATTTCTCAGTTATGCAAGGAGCATGCCCACTTACAAACTAAGCATGACCTTATAGCAATGACTGGTGTAGAGTGGAAGTTTGCTAGATTACGTCCAGCTAACTTTCCGACTATCCGTATGGCGCAATTAGCTATGATGTATCATCATAATCCACAATTATTCAGTAAGATAATGGCTGCAGAGTCCATAGCCGACATTAGGAAATTATTGGATGTACAAGCAAGTGAATATTGGGATACACATTACATTCCAGAAAAAGAGAGCGAGCAGAAAATAAAAAAAATAGGATTGTTGACTCAGGATCTAATTATTATAAATGTGGTCATTCCACTGCTATTTAGTTACGGAATAAGGTTATCGGACGCAAGATATAAGGAGAACGCAATAGATATTCTTAGAGCCCTAAAATCAGAAAACAACTCCATCATAAGGAAATGGAAATCTCTCGGAGTAGAGTCAGAATCTGCTTATGTAAGTCAAGCTTTACTTCAGCTCAAAAATCAATATTGCAGCCAATTCAAATGTCTATCATGTCATGCTGGACAAGAAATATTGTTCTCATGATTAGGACTATATTCTATATGAATAAAACAAGGACAATAGTATAGATGAATAAGAACCCTGTAGCACGACTATTATTAGCACCATTTGCATTGATATATGCCAGTATCATATCTCTGAGAAATGTATTCTACGATGCGGGACTGCTGAGGTCTACAAGGTTTAATATACCAGTCATTAATGTAGGTAATCTTTCGATCGGCGGAACAGGTAAAACACCACACATAGAATACTTAATAAGATTATTAGGTCCATATCTAAATGTCGCCACACTAAGCCGAGGTTATAAGCGGAAGTCTAAGGGCTTTAGATTTATCCGATCTACGGATAACGCTAAGATTGCAGGTGATGAGCCGATGCAGTATAAGGTTAAGAATCCAGATATTGTTGTAGCCGTATCAGAGAGCCGCAATATTGGGATTCCGATGATCTTGCAGTATCATATCGAGACACAAGTTATTCTACTAGATGATGCATTCCAGCATCGATCAGTGGTTCCAGACCTTAATGTATTGCTTACCGAGTATAGCAACTTATATACAAATGATTATTTACTTCCTGTTGGAAGATTAAGAGAACCTAAAGATGCCGCTAAGCGTGCAGATATGATTATCGTAACGAAGTGTCCAGAAGATATAGAGATCGATGAAATAAGAAGTATAACTCAAGACCTGTCATTAAATCATAATCAGAAGATATATTTCTCAAAATACAGATATCTTAACCCTTACTATATTTTTGACCCACAGATTACGATCGATCTAAAATCAGACAATAGAGTGATTTTGATCTCTGCAATCGCTAATGTAGATTACCTTTTAGATTACCTCGACAAGAAGTGTGAGGTAGATAATATTATAAAGTATGAGGATCATCATTACTTTACAGAGATAGAATTAGAGCAATTCAAAAAGATAAACGATAACCTTTCAGAGGATAATAGCTTATTTTTGACTACGGAAAAAGATGCGATGAGACTATTGTTACACAGGGACTTTCTCGTCCAGCATCAGATACCCATTTTTGTATTACCTATAGAGGTAGAATTTATTGGCAACAAAAGTCAGAATTTTGACCAAAATGTGAAGGATTTTTTACTTGATTATACCCACTGATGTTTAGACAAGTTGTTCTAATATTTCTTCTGTCCTGTAGCATAGGTTATACTTATGCTCAGGCAGTCTATGTTCCTGCTCAGCATTCGGTATATCATTTTATAGATCGGATGGATATATTATATGCTGATTCCCTACCTCTACACACTTCTCTTAAGTACTATAAGCGAGAGGATATTAAGTATATACTTAGTCATGATCGGTATGGAAACGTGTCAGATAAAGACATAGAAGACATACAGTATCTAAGAAAAGAATTCCGAGTTGATAGAGACACTTCTCTTGGTGATCTTCAGAAAGGAATATTTAAGACTTTTTATAAAAACCCTGTACATCTATTTGAATTAGAGACAGATAATTTCGAATTGGTAATTAATCCTTTTTTTAATTTTAGAATAGGCAAGGATCGCGAATCAGATGATTTTATTTTTCTTAATAGAAGGGGAATAGAATTATTTGGTGTGTTAGATAAGCGCTTATATTTCTACAGTAGCTTCATAGAGACACAATCTAATTTTTATAATTATATCAATCCATATATAGATCAGTATCTAACCATTCCAGGTAATGGATTATACAAAGATTACAACAGCAGGATCATATCACAATTAGAAGGATATGATTACTCTAATGCACAAGCATATATCGGTTACCCTATTACTAAGCACGTATGCTTAGAGTTAGGTCACAATAAGCACTTCATAGGTAATGGCATAAGGTCATTACTATTGAGTGACTTCAGTCATAATTATTTCTATCTCAAGATGAATACTCGGATATGGAAATTGGAGTACCAGTCTATTTTTGCAGAGCTTTCCTCTAGATCACCGAGGCAAGTACCCAATAATGATTTACTTCCTAAGAAGTATATGGCATCTCATTATTTAAATTTTAGATTTAATCCTAAGTTTGAGATAGGCTTATTTGAGTCCGTAGTATTTTCTCGTGAGAATAATTTCGAATTCCAATACCTTAATCCTGTTATTCTATATAGATCGGCTGAGCACTTTCTAGACAGTCCAGATAATGTATTAATCGGACTGAACGCAAAGTACAATATATTAAGACGTGTATCTATATATAGTCAGCTCATATTAGATGAATTTAATTCAAGTCGTTTATTTGATTCTTCTAAATGGTGGGGCAATAAGTATGGAATACAAATAGGTGCTAAGTATATTAATATACTTGGAATAGATCATCTCGATGGTCAGGTAGAATATAATCGTGTCAGACCTTACACTTATTCTCACTTTAAGCCAAGCGAGGATATAGAAGCACAGTCCAGCTCCAGCTATGCTCATAATAACCAAACATTAGCACATCCAGCAGGATCTAACTTCTCTGAGCTTATCATAAAGTTAAGATATCAGCCTATACGTAAGATAATTGCGGATGTACGATATATTTATACTCTTAAAGGAGTCAATGGTCCAGATGAGAATTTTGGCTCTGATATATTACTTTTGAATACGTCAAGAGTAATGGATTTTGGAGTAAATCAGCATCAAGGCAACCTCAGCACGATAAATATGCTCAACCTTGATATAAGTTATGAGTTATTTCATGATTTTTACATAGACTTAAGTTTGCTAGTCAGACGAGACCGCAATTCTAACTTAGGAGATATTAACACGACGTTTTTAGGTACTGGTATTAGATATAACATTTATAATACGACAATCGATTATTAGATGAAGACATTAGAACAACATTGTAAGGAAAGAATATTAGTGTTAGATGGTGCCATGGGTACAATGATCCAGAGGTATAAGCTGGAGGAGTCTGACTATAGAGGCGAGCGATTTAAAGATTTTCATAAAGATATCAAAGGTAACAATGACATCTTATCGATTACTCGACCAGATATTATAGAAGCCATCCATAAGGAATACTTAGAAGCTGGAGCAGATATTATAGAGACTAATACATTTAACGGGACCACTATATCTCAGGCAGATTATGATATGCAGGAGCATGCTTACGAGATCAATCTCTGTGCTGCGCAGATTGCTCGTAGAGCCTGCGATGATTATAACAAAATCACACCAGACAAACCGAGATATGTAGCAGGGGCTTTAGGTCCTACTAATGTAACTGCTTCTTTATCTCCAGATGTAAATGACCCTGGATTCAGAAAGATAAACTTTGACCAACTAGTAGAAGCATATTCTTTACAAGTTTCTGGCTTAGTAGATGGAGGAGTGGACATATTATTAGTGGAGACAATATTTGATACGCTGAATGCCAAAGCGGCATTGTTTGCTATCGACAAATATTTCGAAGACAATAAGGTGAAGCTACCCATCATGGTATCTGGTACGATTACGGATGCCAGTGGACGGACACTCAGTGGTCAGACAGTGGAAGCTTTCTGGATATCAGTATCTCACATAGAATTATTTAGTATAGGACTTAACTGTGCTCTGGGAGCTACGGAGATGAGACCTTATCTACAAGACTTATCACGTATTGCTAATGTGCACACCAGTGCATATCCTAATGCTGGACTGCCCAATGAGTTAGGGGAGTATGATCAGTCACCGGAGGAAATGCAACAGTATATTAAAGACTTTGTGGGCAGCGGAATGGCAAATATCATAGGTGGTTGTTGTGGTACGACACCTCAGCATATAAAAGCAATGGCAGAAGCAGTGAATGGCATGACGCCGAGACAAATTCCTGAAGTAGAATCTTATCCTATGTATGCAGGTCTCGAGCCATTAATTGTAAGAGACAATCTTAATTTCATTAATATCGGCGAACGTACCAATGTGACAGGTTCTAAAAAGTTTGCTCGATTAATCAAGGAAGGTAAGTTTGATGAAGCGTTGTCAGTAGCTAATCAACAAGTCGAAGGAGGTGCTCAGATCATAGATGTCAATATGGACGAAGGTCTTCTTGATTCTAAAGATGCCATGAAAGTATTTCTCAATCTGTTAATGGCAGAACCAGATATTGCGAAATTGCCGATCATGATAGATTCTTCAAAATTTGAAGTGATAGAGGCTGGTCTTAAGGTAGTACAAGGAAAATGTATTGTAAATTCTATCTCTCTAAAAGAAGGGGAAGAAGAATTTAAAAGACAAGCTAACCTTATTAGAAGGTATGGAGCATCGACAGTAGTTATGGCATTTGACGAAGCCGGTCAAGCAGATACGGTCGAAAGGAAAGTAGACATCTGTAAGAGGGCATATGATATACTTGTCAATGAAGTAAAATTCAAACCTCAGGACATCATTTTTGACCCTAATATATTTGCAGTAGCTACAGGAATAGAAGAACATAATCAGTACGCCATTAATTACATAGAAGCGACTCGTCAGATTAAAGAAAAGTGTCCAGGGGCCTTGATTAGTGGGGGAGTTAGTAATATCTCATTTTCATTTAGAGGTAATAATGTGATAAGAGAAGCGATGCACTCTGTATTTCTTTATCATGCTATCAAGGCTGGAATGGATATGGGTATTGTCAATGCAGGTATGATGGAAATCTACGAAGACATACCAAAGGATCTACTACAGTTGGTAGAAAATGTACTATTTAATAAATCCAACAAAGCGACTGATGAGTTATTGGATTATGCCTCTCGTGTTAAGGGTGGTGGTAAGAAATTAGAAAGAGATCTCGCATGGCGAGATCAGCCAGTGAATAAAAGGTTAGAGCATTCTCTTGTAAAAGGGATTACAGATTTTATAATCGAAGATACTGAAGAAGCACGCCAACAATTCGACAAGAGTCTACACGTCATAGAAGGCCCTCTAATGGATGGAATGAATGTCGTAGGTGACTTATTCGGAGAAGGTAAGATGTTCTTACCTCAAGTAGTGAAAAGTGCCAGAGTGATGAAGCAGTCTGTGGCTTATCTTACGCCATACATAGAAGATGAAAAAGGAGACCTTAAGGCAAGTAGTAAGGGGAAAATCCTAATGGCTACAGTCAAGGGGGACGTACATGATATAGGTAAGAATATAGTGGGGGTTGTATTAGGCTGTAATAATTATGATATTATAGATCTCGGAGTGATGGTCTCAGCAGAGAAAATTATATCTACTGCTGTACAACAAAATGTAGACATTATCGGACTAAGTGGACTAATTACGCCATCGTTAGATGAGATGGTCCATGTAGCTGCAGAGCTAGAAAGACAGAATCTGAAGATTCCATTACTAATAGGAGGAGCGACAACATCTAAGACCCACACAGCACTCAAGATCGATGTCGCATATTCTGGTCCAGTAATACATGTATTAGATGCCTCTAAGAGTGTAGGTGTCGCTTCCGAATTGCTGTCAGAAGAAGACAATAAGACAAGTGATTATGTAGCAGGTATAAAAGAAAGCTATGCAGACCTAAGGGTAAAAAGATTAGCAAACTCTAAAAAGAAAAATACTATCAGTATTGCAGAAGCTCGCCACAATAAGTATAAGATAGATTGGCAGAAAGCGAAACCAGCAGTTCCGAAGTTTACTGGAATTAAATATTTTAATGATTACTCGATAGAAGAACTTGTAGATTACATCGATTGGACACCATTTTTTAGCAGTTGGCAACTAAAAGGGAAGTACCCTGCCATATTTGATAATGAAGTAGTCGGAGAAGAAGCGAGAAAATTATATAACGATGCACAAAGTATGCTGCGTAGGATCATAGATGAGAAGTGGTTGACTGCTAAGGCTGCTTTCGGAATATTTCCTGCTTGGTCTGAGGATAATGATTCGGTCTTCATTCATGATGGGAATGGTAGGAGATTGATGACTCTTAATCACCTCAGACAACAAGTCAAAAAAGCAGATGGATTACCATATTATTGTTTGTCAGATTTTATCGCCCCACGATCTACTGGTCTGACTGATTATATAGGATCATTCGCAGTGACGACAGGTATTGGGATAGAGAAGTGGGTTAAGCATTTTGAGGATAAGCATGACGATTACTCTGCCATATTGCTTAAGGCAGTTGCTGATAGATTGGCAGAGGCACTTGCAGAAAGATTGCACCAGAGAGTAAGAACAGAATTCTGGGCTTATTCTGATGAGACATTGAGTAATCAAGACTTAATTTCTGAGAAGTACGATGGGATACGACCAGCGCCAGGTTATCCTGCTTGTCCTGAGCATTCAGAAAAGGATAAGTTATTTAAGTTATTAGACGTCCAGAATAATATTAATATCACACTGACTGAATCATATGCGATGTACCCTACAGCAGCGGTCAGCGGTTGGTATTTTGCTCATCCAGAGAGTAAATATTTTGGCATCAGTCATATATCTGAAGATCAAGCAGTCGATTATGCAAAGAGGAAAAATGTCAGTGTAGAAAGAGCTAAAAAGTTAATGAGTTCTATCCTATCATAATAAGATAATATGACACCTCTTGAGTTAGATAATTACACTTAACCCTATGATTACTATTTCTAATTATTTACCGTCGAGTCCTTACTAAATTTTTACAAATGAAAAGAAAGGCCGAATCTGACATTTCTATAAAGGAGTTAATCCTATTGATTAAGTCTTACATCTCTGAGATCTTTAGGAGTTGGTTAATGATGTGTGTTTTTGGATTCGGTTTTGCCATACTTTTACTCATCATCAAGTTTGATGTCAAGCCCATGTATAGAGCTGACCTAAGTTATATGCTTAATGAAGATGAGAGTGGTGGTCTTGCAGGATTAGCGGGTATGCTTGGACAGTTTGGATTAGGTGGCGGTGGCGCTGAATCTAATTTTGATAAGATAGTAGAACTATCTCGTACTCGTAAGATCACTCAGAATGCTCTATTCGAAAAAAGAACGGTCCAAGGGAAAGAAGATTATCTGGCTAATCATCTTATAGAATCTCTTAAACACATCGATAAATGGGGCCGAAAAGGTATATTCTCTTTCTTGGCTCCTAAAGACACATTAAAAATTAAGGACTTCAAATTCACACATGATTCTATAGAAGCATTCTCTATTTTAGAAAACAAAGCACTCAAAGCGACTCATAAGGCAATGGTTGGTAAAGAGCTAAAGGGAGGCTATTTCAAAAGTGAATATTCCGAGATCACCGGTATACTCAGTATATCAATGACGAGTCCATATCCAGATATGTCAATAGAAACTGTAGAAAGCATGTATGCTAATCTACATGATTACTATGTAGAGAAAACTGTAGAAAAACAAAAGAATGACTATCAACTGATAAAGTCAAAATATGATAGCATTACCAATACATTAATCGCTACTCAATATCGACTTGCCAGATCTCAAGATAGAAATCAAGGAATCTTCATGAGTGAAGATAAGCTCGATCAAGGCAAGCTCGCTGAAGACGAGAGACGTCTACAGATGATGTTAGGCGAGGCAGAAAAGCAAAAACAAATAGCTGAATTAACATTAGGAAATAAGACACCCTATATCCAACTAATAGATAGACCTATTCTGCCACTCCGACCTGTTAACAAGGGAAAGATTTATTATTTTTTGCTGGGTGGCTTGATAGGTGGGTTTCTAGGAGTTACAGTTATCGTTTTGAGAAGACTGTACAGAGATATTATGGCAGAATGATTTCTCACATGGCCAGCTTCATAAATACTATTAAATTATAAAACTGAAATGAAAAATATACATCCAATTTTTGATCGTATCATATCGAGAAGAGATAAGGAGCTATTTCTTAATCAGTCGGCTAAGGTTATATGGTTAACAGGATTATCAGGATCTGGAAAAAGTACGATTGCAGAAGGCTTAGAAAAAAAATTATTTGACCAAGGCTTTATGATTCAGTTATTAGACGGAGATAACACCCGAACTGGTTTAAATAATAATCTTGAGTTTTCATTAGAAGATAGAAAAGAGAATATTAGAAGGATCGCTGAAGTCTCTAAGCTCTTTGTACAAAGTGGAATTATATGCATCAATAGTTTTGTCAGTCCGACGGTAGAAATACGTCAGATGGCTGCTGATATCATAGGTAAGGAAGATTTCTTAGAAGTATATGTGAATACCCCGCTTGCAGTATGCGAGACTCGAGACGTGAAGGGCTTATACGCTAAGGCAAGAGCTGGAGAAATCAAAGGATTTACTGGGATAGATTCACCTTTTGAAGCCCCTCAAAAACCTGATTATGAGCTATTAACCGAAAATCAATCTATTGAAGGATCTGTGCTAAATCTATTTAACTTTGTCCTTCCAAAACTTTCATTAATCGAATAAATTAAATGAATTATAATCTTAATCATATAAAGGAACTCGAGTCAGAGTCAATATATATCCTTAGAGAAGTGGCTTCTCAATTTGAGAATCCAGTTATTATGTTTTCTGGAGGTAAGGATTCTATACTAATAGTACACCTGGCCTACAAAGCTTTCTTTCCAGCTCGTATCCCATTTCCATTACTACACATAGATACAGGGCACAATTTCCCAGATACGATCGCATACAGGGATAGTCTTGTTGAGAAATTGGGAGCAAAACTAATCGTAGGCTCAGTGCAAGATGCTATAGATAAAAGAATGGTCGTAGAAGAGAAAGGATTCAATGCAAGTCGTAATGGATTACAGACAGCGGTTTTATTAGAATCTTTAGAAAATGGAAAGTATGATGCTGCACTTGGTGGAGCCAGAAGAGATGAAGAAAAAGCTCGGGCTAAAGAAAGGTTCTTCTCTCACAGAGATGAGTTTGGACAATGGGATCCAAAGAATCAGAGGCCAGAATTATGGAACCTTTTCAACGGTAAACATAGCATGGGCGAGCACTTCCGCATATTCCCAATAAGTAACTGGACAGAATTAGACGTGTGGCAATATCTGGCTGCAGAAAAAGTAGATCTACCTTCATTATATTTCTCTCATGAGCGTGATGTATTCGAAAGAGAAGGGGTATTACTTGCAGACTGTGATTATATATCTAAGAAACCAGAAGAGAAAGTATATAAGGAAACCGTTAGGTGCCGTACTATAGGTGATATGACATGTACGGGAGTTTGGAAATCAGATGCTTCTACCGTAGAACAAATCATAGAGGAGGTTGCTACGACAAGGATGACTGAGAGAGGAGGTCGTACTGATGATAAGAGAAGCGAGACAAGTATGGAAGACAGGAAGAAGAAGGGATATTTCTAATGTAATTCTTCCCTCATTTATTTTTTAATAACTATAGAAGCAATAACGGCATGAGCCAAGATATAAATAGCGAACTTTTACGATTTACAACAGCAGGTTCCGTGGATGATGGTAAGTCTACACTTATCGGAAGACTACTATACGATAGTAAGTCCATCTACCAAGATCAGTATGAGCAAATCAAGCAAGCAAGTGAGAGACGTGGTGAGGATATTAATTTGGCTCTATTGACTGATGGTCTTAAGAGTGAGCGAGAGCAAGGAATCACGATTGATGTAGCATACAGATATTTTGCTACTCCTAAGAGAAAATTCATAATAGCAGATACACCAGGTCATATTCAGTATACACGTAATATGGTAACTGGAGCTTCTTCAGCTAATGTTGCACTGGTATTAATAGATGCTAGAAAAGGAGTCGTAGAGCAAACTAAGAGACATGCTATTATAGCCTCTCTGTTACAGATACCACATATAGTAGTCTGTATCAATAAGATGGATCTTGTTGACTACGATGAGAAAGTCTATGATAAGATTCAAGATGATTTTGAAAAATTCGCTGCTAAGTTAGACGTAGTAGATGTTCACTTTATTCCTATCTCTGCGCTACTGGGAGATAATGTAGTACATCGATCTGATAAGACGCCATGGTTTGATGGACCGACACTGATGTATTATCTAGAGAATGTACACATAGCTAGTGATCTAAATTTTATAGATGTAAGATTTCCTGTACAATTTGTAATACGTCCATATAAGGAAGAGTATCATGATTATCGCGGCTATGCAGGAAGAATAGCAGGAGGTGTCATAAAGAAAGGAGACGAAGTGATGCTTTTACCTTCTGGATTTACATCTACAATAGATAAGATCCAAGGCCCATCAGGCGAACAAGCCGAAGCATATCCATCGGAATCTATTACTCTATTATTGGAAGATGATTATGATCTTAGTAGAGGAGATATGATTGTAAGAGCTAATAACTCTCCAGAAGTGACTCAAGATATAGAAGTTATGCTTGTATGGTTTGATGGAGAAAACTCCCTCCGATCTAACGGGAAATATGCCCTCATGCATACGACACAAGATATAAGATGTGTCGTCAAAGAGATACGTTATAAGCTAGATATTAATTCATTACACAGAGATCAGGAAGATCTGGATATTACAATGAATGATGTCGCAAGAATTGTCCTTAGAACCACAAAGCCATTATTCATAGATCCATATCGTAAGAATAGAATCACAGGTAGCCTTGTCCTAATAGATGAAGGAACTAATAACACAGTGGCTGCTTGTATGGTAATCTAAGTTTTCTTTGCTTACTTTGATCTAAAGTTAGAACAGATCAGTCATAAGGAAAAATATCGGCAGCTTTATAACAGGCATAATATTCCAATTCATTTCTCTCCGGATTGGATGGATATCGTTTGTATTAAGGGTAGCTGGGATGTAATACTATCTGAAGATGCTGATGGAAACTTAGAAGGAGTCCTCGTCTATCATATGAGGAAGCACTTGGGATTTAAAATAATTCTAATGCCGATGCAGACACCTTACAACGGCATATATATTCTTCACAAAAAAGAACATAAGACTAGCTCTCGTATCGCATATGAGAACCAAGTCTCAGAGAAATTACTTTCAGCTCTGCCCACTCATGCTCTATACTATCAGCAATACAGTCCACAAATCCAGAATCTATTATCACATACATGGTTAGAGTACAAGCATACAAGCCGCTACACTTATCTGCTGGATCTAACAAATAAGTCAGAAGAAGAACTGTGGAATCAACTAAAGGCAAAGGCCCGCAATACGATACGTAAAGCGATGAAACTATCTGTGATTAAAGAAATAGACTTTTCTGTATTCTGGGATCATTGCGAAACGTCATTTGTTAATAAAAAGCAGAATAACCCTTATAGTAAGGAAGTGTTAAGCAAGCTCTATAGTCATTACTCTCTATCTGGCAGTTGCAAAATCTATGCATGTATAGGGAATGAAGACAGTAAAATTTTTGGAGCAACTTTTTGTATCAGTGATAATGATACTACGTATTACATGTCAGGATATCATAACCCTGCTTATGATGACATAGGTGCAATGTCTTATCTATTGTGGTATAATATTACACACACTGATTCCCTGACTTTTGATTTTGAAGGTAGTATGATAAAGCCAATTGAATATTTCTTTCGAGCATTTGGTGGAGAACTGACACCCCACCATAAAGTGTGGAAGGTTAATAACCCTATCCTAAAATTAGCTCTCAAATTCAAAAAATTGCCTTTTCTTGACTGGTGATATTATATATGAACTTGGAGGTAAGGAGAAATTAGAAGAAGCTTATAAGAATAATCTCCAATGGATTATCAATAGTTTTATAGCTAATGATTATCAAGGATCTTCTACTTATTCAAATGTATTTGGCAATTTCTCGTCTCCATATCTGGAGACAACAGGATATCTTATTCCTACATTAATAGAAGCAACAGATTACTTTTCTGATATTAGATATTCAGACATAGCTCATAGGCAAACTTCATTTTTCAAAAAATATCAGAATCCTAATGGCTCATTTTATCAAAGTATAGACAATCCTGAACCTATAGTTTTTGATAGTAGTCAGATATTGTTAGGGTTATGTAAGTTGTATGAATCGAAACAATCAGAAGCATTACAAGCTATGATATCTGGATGTACGCTATGGTTATATGCTCTACTGGATAGTAATGGTGCATTCACAAATTACAACTATGGCAACCATACTTCTCCAAGTTATTATTCGAGAATATATTGGCCTATGTTACTAGGCAAAAAAATTATAGGAGACAATGAAGTAGATAAGATAATTACTGGTTTGGATAGAGTGACTGGCAGTCAACATGAGAATTATAGTTTTCCTAATTGGAGTTTTGATGAGAATGAAAGTGCATTAACACATACGATAGCATATACTCTACGCGGCTTATTAGAATGTGGACAATTATTAAAATCTGATGATATCACTAAGAGTGCCCAAAATACAATCCACAAGATTGCACAACTTATTATACGCAAAGGAGCTGTGAGTGCAACTTATGATTATGATTGGCAATCTAAGGATAATTATACCTGTGCTGCTGGTAATGCACAGTTAGCAATCTTAATGTTACGATCTGAATTATCAGTAGAACTTAAGAATAGGGCACTTCGAATTTTGTTGAAGCCACTATTAGATAGGCAGAAAAAAAGTGGAGCTAACAAAGGAGCTATATCATCTTCTATACCAATCTGGGGAAAGTATCAACGATTTAAATATACCAACTGGACGCAGAAATTCTTCGCTGATGCATTGTATATGTTGCTTCTCGATCAATAGCGAAATTCAAGCACCTCGCCTACACTCGTATGATTATTAATATCGTATAAGCTAATTAGAAAACATTCGTAATGATCTGGTCTAAGAATATGATTATAGAATAAGCGCTGTCCATTCGCTAATTCCATAATAGAGCCATGTTCATTATTATGATCTCCTTGATATTCTAAATAATCTAAAAAAGGCAATTGTAGTTTGTGACTAAATAATTGTATGATTCGATGACTGGACACTCCTGATTTACGGCCTCTTAATATAACAGTAGATTTAGCGGGAACGGAGACATTTTTTCTCAGCGAACAAATGACTTCTAATCCTATGTCTGTTTCTTGTAAGTAGATGCTTTCTATCTGATTGTCGATAATTTTATGTTCGTCGTAAACACTTAGTAAGTTTTTGTCTTGTTCTATTTTACTTATAAACTTTTGCTTTCTTATCGCGGTAGAGTATTTCTTATCCAAGATCACAGAATCTATATCATAGTACGCCGCTAATGTCTTGTTGTCAATAAAGTTAGCATTATCTGATATCTCTTCACAGATAACAAGCCCACTTGTGGCACTGTAGCATTGAGGTTGTAAGCTTACACTCTGGCTTCTTTTGTGCTTTTCTAAAAGTGCTATGTTATCTGGAAAATATCTGTAGACATTCTGGAATATATTAATCCTGATAACTGAAATGATAAGACTTACTCCTAAGGTAATATAGAGAAGCCTATTTCTTATTCCAGTACTCCAGTCAACTAAGGATACAACCAACATCAAGAAAATTATGAAACTAAAGATAGCAGTACGTGGCTCATACAATGGAGCTAAGAACATACTCAGTGATGACCCGATAAGGATTATGAGTAAGTAATACTGCAACTTGCTTAATGGATTTCTATTATGTCCAAATAGTAAAATCAGAAGTAAGGGCGAACACCTAATTAAGTAGTAACAAGATCGTTTTCCAAATTCTAAAATTCTATTAGATAAGCCAGCATAGTCCATACCTTGCTCTGCAATCCTCCATTGCAAGGATGGAGATAGTAGCATTATCACTCCACCTATGAGTAGGATGGTTCCTGATAGTGCAAGCACATAATCTGGTTTTTCTTTGAGAATAATTATTTTATAAATAAAAATTACGGCTACACATATACATAATGTAAGTAGTACGTTCTCATTCCCATTAGCTGTCAGCAGGCTTAGGAATAGGAATAAAAAATTTCTCTTATTCCTTTTTCTATTATATAACTCTATGACAAATAGTAATTGCGGAATAAGGTACCAGCAATAATTCAATGATCCGGTGGTCGAGAAATAAGCTCGCCCTAATGCAAAGTGAAATATCCAAATAAATGAAAGTGCTAATGAGTATACTAACTTAGGGTCAGAGGATCTGCCATGAGGTATGACCCTCGTGACCAGTAATGGTAATATAAAAAAAACGATAGTATTAAGCAGGTCATATATATACTGAGGCAGTAATAACAGAAGCTGTAGTACCGTATGTAGAATGACTCTATAATGATAGTTATTGTAGAAATTAACTTGCGAGTCCATTAGATCAGATAGTGAGCTGATCTTCTCTGATCCGATAATTCCTTCATTTGGAATCTTAAGCTGAAATATATAATCATCACCAGGCATAAGTGGAACCAAGTGATTGAGATATGCAATCACTACGAATAATATCGAAAGATATATAGGGAAGATGTATCGTTCCGCTATCGCCAAAATATATTGATGATTATGGATATAATGAATTGCATGGAGATGATATTTGACCGATGATTTCGATTAGTCTTTTCACAATGTAATTATAATCAGAATACTATTTTGTATACTGAATATAATTAGGGATTTTCAGAATAGTGTAACCTTCATGCATTCAATTATATCTGAGTAATACATCTCTTTAATTTGTCATAATTTTTGGTCAAAAATTTCGCCAAATTGCTTACCCTACATTTCTTTTACCCAGAACTTACGTTCTGGGCTAAAAAAGTTTGGCACCTACGGAGCCATAGCCTTACTTCTGAATATGCTTAATTATCTTACAAAGTCTCTAAAATAAAAATGGGGAATACTGCACTGTCTGCAAGTATTCCCCATATATATTATCTCATGAAATCGATTATCTCATTATTACTAACTTACCGAAGCCTTTCTTGAAGAATCCATCTATGCTTTGATTATTAAATTGCCCGATCTCTTCGTCGTCATCATGTGATGATAATATCCTGTAGAGATAGACGCCATTAGCTAATTTATTACCAAACTCATCTGTGCCATTCCACTTGTAATCTGTTCTATTGACACCGACTCTTATATTTCCTAATTCTTCCTTAGTAATTTCCTTGACCACCTTACCTGACACAGTCATGATCTGTATAGTAAAGACATCGGGAACATCATAACCAGTAAGTGTAAATACAAACTGTGTAGATGTAGAGAAAGGGTTTGGATAATTCAAGACATTGCTGACAGAAGATTCTTCTATCACATTGAATCTGATTTTTAAACCCTGATCACCTGAAAGGTTACCAGATGCGTCCGTTCCTTGCACTGATAGTATATATTCTCCAGAGCTCAAATCTGGTAAAAACTCAAGTTTCGCAAAGCCGGTAGTGGAGTCTCCAGGAGTGAATATAATATCAGATCCATTAAGATCTATCGGATCTTCTTGTTGGTTAGGTAATGACTGTAGGGCTAATTCAAAATTCGAAATATCATCTATAAAGAATTGCTCACTCTCATCTCTTAATATCACACATATTCTTGGGGTAGGAGAGACTATGTCTCCATCCATAATATGCATTCCGTCAAATGTGACATCTAACAATGGATTAATATTATCTCCTGTTACATTGAAGTCAATTATTCCAATATTATTAAAGTCATATTGCTCTCTCTGATCTTCATCAGGATTGATTTCTACTATAAATTGGTGTAATCCCGCAAGATCAGCTGTAGAATATTCGAAATCAATATCGACAGTAGCTCCGCCTTTAAGTGGGGATAGTCTATCATATTGTACTGTTTCATTATTACTATCATCTACTATCGTATACTTGACAAGTAGGCTGTCCATATCAGTTTCTGTTACATTAGTCGCTAATGTATTGAGTCGTAAGGATTCTCCAAGCATTAATGTGTCACTGTTAAATACAAACTTCTCACTCGTATTAAGCACTGCCTCAGGAATTACTGAGAATAACACTCTCCAGTACTCCATCTGAGCAGATGATCTAGACTTGTCATCTGCGCTGTACAGATTGAGTCTGATGTAAGGGTATTGAGTAGCATTGATACTTGACAAATCAAAATCGAAATCTCTCACATCTTCGAATAATAGAACTTCATCACCACTCGGAGTAATACCTATAATGGATAGACTTGTGCTATCTTCTCTGGTATCGATATCATCTAAGTTCCATAATAATTTATCCCAATCAACTGCTGGTCCGATTACAGTAGATGATACATTACCTTCATTCCATTTTCCGATTACATCAAATTCTATTTCTATTGTAGCACTTGCGTTAGGTGCAATTTTTTCAATAGGAGTCCATGATGGGTCGCCTTTTCTGTAAGCAAAAATATATGGCACTGCGCCATTTTCTAAGTCTCTAACTTTCGTTGCACCATTTTTCTCCAAGATCGTAAATAAATCACGACCTACGACTGATGCATCTCCAGCCCACTCTTCTGGGCTGCAATCATTGTTTCTTGCTATATCTGTTCTCTGTATTGTATAGAATACAATAAAGTGACCATCTGGCACTATATCTTCTAATAGAGTCATAGCTAATTCTCTTTCCTCAGGAGTTCTCGTCCAATAAGGGAAGAAGAATCGATCTATTCCATAGTCAGATTCTATAACGCTGCCATACAATGCATTCCCGAAACTATTTTTCCACGGAACTCCAGTGACGCCATCTATGACAGAGATGTAGACACCTCCAGTTATATTTCCATCATAATCCCATGCAAATTCTAAATAGGCTTGTGGATCATTCTGGGCTGTTATGGTCGCTCTCGGTTGATCATTACCTATACAAGTTAGATTCTCTACTTTGAAGTAAGCCACATTATCTACGAAGTCAAATTGTCTATTACTTTCCTTTATTTCTAAGTTGGTGTAATCGTCTTTTTGCCACTGGAATAGATGACTCTGATTCCAGCCATCAGTTCCATTTTCTAAGTATACAAATGAGCTTGTATTCCAGATTGTATTCTCTACATCTTTAGGGATAATTCTCCAGTAGTAGACAACCTCATTTTGGTATTGGATATTAGGTGTCCACTCTATAAGTCCTGGATATGATTCTACCTCAGTAGTTATTTTTAGAGAACTATCAAACATCTCTGTTGTATCTAATTCCATGACATATACCTGCTTATCTGCAAATGCATTAGAAGCACTCGCCTTAAGAGTAATATCTTGCTTATATACAATGGCATAATTCGTAGGATATATAGGGAATGCACTATTATCAAATACATAAAAACAATAGCCTTCATTATTGTAAGCCACCTTGAGATCATTATTCTCTTCTGCAACTGGCGCTGGAGATTCTTCTATTTCGTTTTTATAGTCTAAAACTATATTGATAGAATTTTTCCCAATGGCATCAAAGCCAGGGTTTTTAATTTTAAGTGATACAGGCTCTCTATTGTAAGGCGCATCCATCGTGAAGTAAGTGGTATCTTGCTGATCATTACCATAGCTATGTATCATATAATTAGATATCGTACCGTCTACGCCCTGTCCAAGATTGACAACATCAAAAGAAATGTCTATAAAATCATCTTGTGATCCAATGTCATCACTTGTAACTACAGTCGACAAGTCAATCACATAATCTGGTCCAGGTGCTTCAAAAAGTGAAATAGCTGGATCACCATGTATTATGTTCTGCTCATGTAAGGTTCTGTATTGGAAGTTAACATTTAGAGGCTTGTATTGCTCTTGTAATAAATCTCTCGTTGCTAGACCTATTGGCTTTCCGTAGAAAGATTCAGAAAATCTCTGGTAGTAGCCATTACCCATATCAGCAAGCGCATTAGGAAATGCAGGTCCAGAGGAAGCTATGAATGCTATCGCTCCTAAGTCCTTAGTCAAAATCATTTTTTCACTAAGACTCTCTATATTAGAGTGGATATCTCCCGCGAAGCAGCCCATTGCGAGCATAACTGGCCATCTTCCATAATTATCATACTTAGCCGGATCCTCGATACTAAAATCAAACGTCCCTGCACTGGAGTGCCCAAAAAATGTCAAGAATGAAGCTCCCTCGTCAATGTCACTTAGTATTTGTTGTGATAAAGTTGTCTGTACAGGATCGCTAGAAGTTTTCTGATATGTTTTCACTTTTGCTGCATATCGGCCATCTTCTATAATGCCTTTCATTACACTAAGATAGCTGAAAAGCCATGCTTGCTCGTTAGCACTACCACCACCGCTTAGGTGTATGACGTTTTTCATCCATAATCTATCTGCAATAGGTAAGTTAGCAATATCTGATAAGCCAGCGTGTACTCTGACCTTATCAAGGTAATCTCTAACATGGGTAGGATTAGCCGCAGCTAATCTTCCGACACCTACATATGGATAGGTCAAATCTTGCTCTGCAAACAGTAAATTATCAGAACCCGGTCTACCGTAAGTTGGCACTAAGGATTTGATTAGTGTCTGCTTATTTCTATTTGTATAATCTAAGGCCTTTCCTATTATAAAGACCATCTCAAAATCTGGCCATTTACTCTTCACATAATTACTAAAGTTTCTAATGGCATAAGAGTGTCCAGCTATGCCATACCCGAATTGCTCACATATATCTTCAGAAAAAATTAGATGTGTTCTATATCCGCCACCTGCTTCGGATGCTCTAAAGTCCACATATTCTCTTAATGAATTGACACCATTTTCTTCTACATCTAAGACCTTACTGGACAAGATTAAATACTCAGGATTTATATCGTCTATATTAGTAAATGCCATCTCAGACATTCCGAGTGGTGTCTTAAATAAGTTGTTATTGACAAGGTATAAATCAGAAGGATCTGGCCCCGTTCTTTCTATGAGAAACTTAGCTGTACTTCCATCTATCTGTGGTCTAACTAATTGATTATTAGTCACGTCAAAAACAAAATTTTGAGCAGTAGAGTTGAAGTCTTCTATTTCATAGTAATTATTGACTGCTGCTGCTGGCAGGGTCATCTTTAATGATCCACTATTATTAGCGGTAGGTAACTTCGGATATGTTAGAGAAATGATAGAAGGAAAATATAGATCAGAACCCCTGAAAGCATCAAACGCTAATGTGTTATTATTCTTTAGGTCTACTAAGTTGATCTGGTGTTCTTTATCTATAATGTTATATCCTTGGAAAATCTCTGTTTCTAATAAGTTATCATTTAGGTATATCAGGATGTTGTGATCTGAATTGTTAGAACCAAATCTATAACGGAGACTTGCCGCAGGACCGCTTTCAGCTAAGTTGCTTACAGGAATAGTAAAATTATGCTTAGAATTTAATCTACTTCCAAAACCTTCTGTCGGAGTAAACGAAGAATTAAATACTGATGACTCAAATGGAGAAGGTGGAGCCCACACATTATCTGATAAAATCTGTTCTTCAACATGGATAAAGGATGATTTTTTCACAGGTAAGTTGCCAGAAAGACTGCTATCTAATTCGTCATATCTGAGAGCGGTAGACTCGTCATACCCCCAAGAAAGGAAGTAGCTACTTTCGTCTGAGTACAAACTGTATCTCGGATTAAGTTGGTCCAAATCAGGAGCATCAAAATGATGGCTATCCATTTTTCCTCTATTCATCTCACCATGGAATATGATATAGTCTCCATTATTCCATACACCTTCAGAGGACAATAGAGTAGCTACTTGCTTGCCCATATGATGTATTTGGATTCTTGCACCTAATACACCATTAGGAAGACCCTGCTGTTGCAGATCTTCGTAGTTGACTTTGTACATGCCGTCTTCGGCAACAGTTAGCTTGATATAAGTCTTGTTGTAATTAATCCACTCGTTACCGTATAATGTCTGCCCATCGATAACCATCTGACCTTGTACGGAAAGACATGAAAAAATCACTGCTAAGCAGAATATCCAATTTCTCATTTTAAAGTAATATTATATGTTCTATGTAAAAATACATTAAATATATTCATAATATGTAAATTACAGATTATTAAGTCATTGAGTTATAACGGCTATAAGTTTCTATAATTCTATAAGCCATCGTATCTTAATGCAGAAAGTTGAATAATTGTTCTGTAATTATTAGTAAAGAAGGTGTCAATTGTCTTATTATCATTTTTTATTAACCATATATACTGCTTCTTGTATTGTGCAAATGATGTATTGGTCTATCCTATACAGACGATTGATACAGACACAGTCACTCAATGTGGATAATAAGTATACTCCAAAACCAGTAACTGTCTTAATATGCACTAAAAACAGGCTAAATAATCTAAAAGCTAACTTACCATTGATATTATCTCAGCAGTATGATCAGCTCTTTACGCTTATTGTTGATGACTTTTCTGAATTAGATACATATAATTATATATCCAGATTACAGAAGAAAGAAAGGTATCTTATATACCATAAAGTTACGGAAAATATAACTGGTAAGAAACAGGCATTAGCAGAGGGAATTGTTAAAGCTGAGACACAATGGATTTTAGTTACAGACGATGATTGTAGACCTCAAAGTGACAATTGGGTGACTATTATGACTAAAAAAGCTCAAGTTAATGGTAAATCTATCGTATTGGGCTACAGCCCAACCATAATCAGGGACTCTTGGGTGAGTCGATGGGCACATTACGAGACATGGATTACGGCAGTACAATATCTGTCTTATGCTGTGTCTGGTATCCCTTATATGGGCGTCGGAAGGAATATGCTCTATCATACTGATGTCATCTCTCCATCACATATTCTTAACCACAAAGATGTATCCTCAGGCGATGACGATCTTACGATCAGTCAGATTGCTACTGCCACTAATATGACTATCTGCTTAGAACCTGATTCCTATATGTGGACAGATGGCCCCTCGTCATGGAAAGATTATTATAGACAGAAGCGAAGACACCTTAGTACCTCCCATAAATATAAGCTGATACATAAGCTACTGCTGGGAGGGTATTCAGCCTCTCAGATGCTATATTATATTTCCACCATACTGTTATGCGTATATGGTCATTGGACAATGGTAGTTATTCTATATTTACTAAGGATAATATTTATTATGATAATCTCTAAGGGAATCCGTGGCCGTCTCTTAAGCAGCTTGCAATTATGGACAATGCCGATTTATGATTTCTTGCTTTTTGTTTTTTATCTAATTTTTAGTTTTACAATATTTTTACCTCAAAGAAATAAATGGTAATCGGATCAGAAATAATAGAGAAATATTTCTCAGAGTTATCTGCAGATCAGATGGCGCAGTTTGATACTTTGGGAGATCTATATGTAGAATGGAATAGTAAGATAAATGTCATCTCACGCAAAGATATAGACAGCTTATACCCTAAGCATATTCTGCACAGTCTATCGATTGCTAAGTTCATTACATTTGTTCCTGGGACTGGAATATTGGACTTAGGTACGGGTGGCGGCTTACCTGGAATTCCATTAGCTTTATTATACCCAGAGGTACAGTTTCTTCTCATAGATGCACGGGCAAAAAAAATATCAGTTGTCAATGAAATTATAGATGAGTTGGGATTAGAAAATGTAAGAGGAATTCATAAGCGAGCAGAAGACCTCCAGATGCAATTCGATTACGTCTTAGCAAGAGCTGTAACAAGATTAGATAAGCTTATAGAAATATCTATGCCCCTTATCCATCAAGATGAAAAAAATGTAATCCCTAATGGCCTAATCACTCTCAAGGGTGGAGACTTAACCCAAGAAATAAAGGAAGTCAGCAAGCAACATCAGGTCGAGCAGGTCTGTGTGCAAACGTTAATTAGTGAGCCTATATTCCATGATAAGCATATCTTATACGTACAAGCTTAGAATTTTGCTTTAACTTCATTGTGATGAAAGAATTATGGCAATATCACTTATTTAGTATCGCAGAGCAAAGCATCACTGTAGGTCGAGCAGTTATAGCAGTTGTTGCCATAGCGTTCTTATTTGCTGCATATAGATCTATACTTAAGAAGTTCTTTCCTAAAGTATTCTTAGGCACAGAGATATCAAGTACAGAGAGTAAGATTGTCACTTCTCTTTTGAGAGGACTCGTGATTCTGATTTTTATCATCGCCATAGTTTTAGCTCTTAACCAAAATCGAGTAATCTATAAGTTTGCATCTTTTGATTTGACAGTCCTTTTGGTATTGAAGGCCTTGGTGTTTATTCAGATTGTGAGATTGTCAGATTGGTTTGTTTCTAATGTATTTATACACAACTATTATGCGTCTCGACAAGGCAATAAAAATTCTGACAATAATCAGAATAGCAATAGTGAGATGTCAGCGAGGCGATTAGTACAATCTATTTTCTACGTAGTTGTATTGCTCTATGCATTGAATAATTTTCAGATTGACTTTACGCTTTTTAGTAGAGAGCTGTCAGGTAATATCGTAGAGTTCAAATTCTCCAATATTGTCTACGCTATTCTAATTGTACTCATTGCTAGATTACTGATATGGGGGCTCACTAATGTCTTTCTGCATAATATATACTTACGCCAGCAGATAGACTTAGGATCGCAATATGCTGTCAATCAGATAATTAAATACATCGTCTATATCATGGCGATCATTATGTGCTTTAATGTATTAGGCATAGATATGAATCTGATCTTAGGCGGAGCTGCGGCATTACTTGTCGGTATCGGTTTAGGTCTACAGCAGACATTTAATGATTTTATATCTGGTATCGTAATCCTCTTTGAGCGAAGTGTATCTGTGGGTGATGTATTAGAGATAGAAGATACGGTAGGTACAGTCAAGAAAATCGGTCTGCGTGCCAGCACATTAGAGACAAGAAGCAACATTAGTATGGTGGTCCCTAATCACTTATTAGTCAATGAAAAAGTCATCAATTGGAATCACTATAATGACAAGGTTAGATTCGAAATACAAATAGGAGTTGCCTACGGATCAGATACAATGCTGATCAAAAAACTGTTAGTAGAGGCTGTAAAGGAGAATCCTTATGTAGTTAATTTTCCAGCACCATTTGTCAGATTCCAAAGTTTCGGTGAATCATCATTAGACTTCAGTTTGTATTTCTTCTCACGCAACTATATGGTAATAGAAGATATCAAGAGTGATATCCGATTAGAGGTCGATCGATTATTCCGAGAAAATAATGTATCTATTCCATTCCCACAATCAGAAATTCGTATTAGGAGAGACTAGTATTTCTATCTCTCGTTTTCTGACTTCCGAATATCATATATAACAGCCCACAAGCAACAATCGCCATACCACACCCGAATATCCATGTCATATTATAACCCAATAGATCGATACACTTAAACCAAGCGAAAGGTGCTATGACATGAGCCAAAGAAAAAGTCATAGTGTACAGTCCCATATACTTGCCTCTATTCAGATTATTGCAGAAGCTAAGTGCATATGTATTGCTAAATGGAAAAGACAACATCTCACCGATGGCGCCAATGATGATATAAGTCAATGACGCCACAATAACATACGGAATGAGTAAGAAAGCCAAACTACTAATTGCGATCAGAACACCTCCGATAATTACAAGCATGATAGGGGTGTATCTCTTTTCTAATGTATAGATCAGCGGTAATTCTAATATGAAAACACTCAGACCATTGACACCCATTAGAATTCCTACCCACGACTCATCTAATTCGTAGACAGTATTATAGAATAGGGGTACAATATATATTAGCTGAAAGAAGACGATAGCGATAATGGAAAATAAAGAAAGGTAGAGCATATAGGACTTATCTTTCCAAGGCATATCTACATCAGATAATACCTTCTTAGTGACTTTTTTTCTTGGGATTTGATTCTTATCTCTGAAGTATATAGCGAAGACAATTCCTGCTAATGTTACTGATAAAGCATTGATAATAAAAAGAAAATTAAAACCCAATGATGCGGCAATCAGGCCTCCTGCAAATGGTCCAAATGCATAACCTAAATTAATCGCTAATCGAATAACACCTATAGATCTTGTCAGATTCTCTTTAGTAGAGAAAGACTCTATCGCAGTGAGATTAGCAGGGCGGAAATTATCCGCTACGAAAGATATTAGAAATATACCTCCACATAGTGCATAGAAAGTCGTGAATCCCATAACAATAATAAAGCTAGCGCCAGTAAGGAATAGGCTAGTGACCATCACGGGTACGAAGCCAAATTTATCTGTCAGAATGCCTCCTGTAAATGCACCAGACAGTGAGCCCAGTCCATAGAATATCATGATCAGTCCACAGTCAGTCAGTGATATGCCCAATTGTTGATTAAGATAAATACTCAAGAATGGAAGCACCATGGCACCGCTACGATTGATAAACATGACAAGTGCTAGCAACCAGATATCTGAGGTGACACCTTTAGTAGACCTTGTATATATATTATTTCTGAAACTGAGCAATAAGAATTAGAGCTTTTCGCCTTGCTTAGTATTAGCTAATGCACGAGCAGTAAGTTTTTTGAGGAATGGACTTGCGAATATAAAGTCTTGGAGAATTTCATTTGTTTCCTCTAACACTTGATCTTTATTACCCTGCCATGCTAGTTTTCCTTCGTGCAAGAGGCATATATTTTCGCCTATTTCCATAACACTATTCATGTCATGGGTATTGATAATCGTCGTAATGTTATTATCATTAGTGATATCTGATAGTAATTCGTCTATAGTGATAGCGGTCTTAGGGTCGAGTCCAGAGTTAGGCTCATCAGCAAATAGATATTTAGGATCGAGCACGATCGCTCGGGCAATTCCGACTCGCTTTTGCATACCTCCTGATACCTCAGATGGATACTTTGCATTGCTACCTTCTAAGCTTACTCGCTCTAGACAATAATCTACTTGCTTTCTTTTTTCAGCCTTTGATTTCTTAGTGAACATATCCAGAGGAAACCTGATGTTTTCTTCCACTGTCATCGAGTCAAACAGGGCATTGCCTTGGAACAACATACCCACTTTCATTCTTAGCTTAAGCAACTCTTGCTTAGATAGTTCTATAAGATTCACATCATCATACCATACGTTACCAGAGGTAGTCTGTATCAGTCCTACGAGTAACTTGAGTAAGACAGTCTTACCGGCACCACTCTTTCCGATGATTAGATTAGTCTTGCCTGACTCAAAGGTGAAATCAATTCCCTTAAGGACTTTTTGCTCACCGAATTGCTTATGTACGTTTTCTGCTCTTATCATCCCTTATGCTGTTAATAACATAGCTAATAAATAATCAGCAATCAATATGACGATGATCCCATATACCACGGCACGTGTACTCGCCTGACCTAACTCGATGCTACCACCTGTTACGAAGTATCCTTGGTAAGCGGCTATAGAAGTAAGTATGTAACCGAATACGACTGACTTAATATACATCATGCAAATATTCCACGGTTTGAAGAAAGACCTTAACCCCTGAACAAATTCCTCATGCGAAAATACATCAGAATAAATTACGGCGATATAACCACCGAATATGCTAAATATAGCAGCAATAGACACCAAGAAGGGGATAGCCAACAAAACCGCTATCAGCTTGGGTAATACGAGATAGGAAGAAGTATTAACTCCCATTATCTCCATCGCATCTATATGTTCCTTTTGCCTCATACCTCCGATCTCAGACGCAATATTAGACCCGACCTTACCTGCCAAGATAATAGATGAGAATGTCGCTGCCAGCTCGATGATGGTCATGTCTCTGACGATATAACCTATATAATACTTAGGTATAAATGTCCCACCGAGTTGGTAGACGAACTGTACCGCTGTCACAGCACCGATGAATATATTAACGACAAATATGATCATGAGGGAACCGATACCGATATCATACAGCTGACGCAATGTCTCCTTGTAATACATCGACCAATTCTCTGGCTTACGGAATATCCGTCCATGCCATCTGATAAATTTGCCTATATGGAATAGAGTATTAATAGTATAATGAATTTAGAAAGCGAAGGTACTCATACGTTATAGATAATATGTATAAAAGTGCTGATAAGTTAACTATCGGGCTTATAACTCACATAGGCCAGTTACAGTTCGGTGAGTTATACTACTTATGTGAGCCATGTCAGGTAATAAGTCTCATACCATCGTAGAAACAGAAATATTCTATGTCATAGATGATGTCAAGACAATCGAGTCACCTGAGATCCATAAGAAAGCATCTAAAGAATTAGGATGCAATCAGAAGCTCTGTAAGTATACAAGAATGAAATGCCTAAAATAGAACAATAAAGTAATCCTATTGAATTCTTCGTAGACCTCAGTCAAACTGCATCAGAAAAATAAAAGGCATTCGTATTTCTGAACTAACAAATTCTATCCTTTTCGAAAGACAGCTAATAGTATTGTACAGCTCAGCTGAGTGACCAGCCAAGCTGTACAAAAATACCTTTAGCTACATGTATTAAAATGGTTGTTGCTTAGCATCTAATCCGACAAACTCATTCGCAACGATTTCTGTGATATATCTCTTATCGCCATTTTTATCTTCATAAGATCTGCTGACCAGTTTTCCCTTCACTAATACTTTAGATCCTTTAGAGAGTAACTTACCGACGAGTTCTGCATTCTTTCCCCAGGCGATGATATTATGCCACTGTGTATCTTCTACTTTCTCGCCTTTATTATTCTTGTAATAATCATTAGTGGCGAGTGAGAAGGATGCCTTAGTCTTGCCAGAATCATAGGTAGATAATTCTACGTCTTTTCCTAAGTGTCCGAGTAGTTGTACTTGATTTCTAATCGTATTCATAATTTTAATTTTTTTGTATCACGCTTTATTGACGTGACGGATATTAACAAAAAGATGATCGTGATGATCGATGACAATGCAAAGATGGGAGGATAAAAAAGTGATAGTCGTGTAATTAACGTATGTATTCGTATATATATGTTTATATTATCTTAAGGAACCTCTATAAACCTATGATTATTTGACAATAATTATTATTTTGTAGTATGAGAATTAATAATCCAGAAGCGACCCTATTTGAGAGTTCAGAACAAGAACACCTTTTAAATAAGTTAGGTAAT
>Ga0209187_1000901_pt1 | contig 41446 bp, 32 predicted proteins | sample BantaG_FD_187430 | JGI IMG/M metagenome (GOLD analysis project Ga0209187, IMG submission 187430) | Marine algal microbial communities from Bantry Bay, Ireland - BantryBay_4 metaG (SPAdes) (version 2) | ecosystem: Host-associated > Algae > Red algae > Unclassified | place: Bantry Bay, Ireland...
AAAAAGAAGTAGAATTCCTCCGCGAGGAAATCGAAGAAATGAAAAGCCATAAAGAAGAGCGTCTGAATGACAAACTCGAAGCATGGCTCGGCGACAGAGAAGAAGAAGAAGAAGAAGAAGACGATGATGATGATGATGATGATGATGATGATGACGAGGACGACGACGATGACGAGGACGAGGACGAGGACGAGGAGTAAGTCGCCACATCAAGCTGCACTCATCGAACGACTACCTACCTACCTACCTACCTACCTACCTACCTACCTACCTAGGGTGAGTGCTTCAACTTGACAGCCGAGTGATTCCGTCAATGCTACGCTATGCCCGAATCGCCCGAAGCCCGACTCCTCCTGCTCCATGCCGGAGAAGAAAAAGAGATCCATATTTTTGTGCATGGCTACAGCGCGCTTTCGGATGAGGCTGCCTTAAAGACCCTGTTAAGTTACATCGCACGGGCCTGCCCACAAGGCCAGGTCTACCTCATGTATTGGCAGTCGGGTAACTGGCGCGCTCCAGCCGCCCGAAGCGTTGCCCGGCTTGCAAACTGGGCCATGCGCGGCCTGCAAAATTCGAGTTTCAAGCCGGAAGAACTGCTAGGCGAACTCCTGCAAACAGCTGAGCATCAAATCGACCAATACACCCAGAGTCGAGACCAAGCCATTGCCACCGGCAAGGGGCTGCAACAGCTTCTTCAGGATGTCCCACATGTCCACGAGATGCCGATCCACTTCATCGCTCACTCCCTCGGAGCGCGGGTGATATTCGAGGCTCTATCGAAACAAGATTGGAGCTGCTACGAACTCGGTGATGTAATCTTCCTCGGTGGCGCGGTGGACGCCCGAGACGGAGGCTGGAAGGCATGTGCTCAAAAAGTCAGGCGTATCCACAACGTCTGGTCCAAGCAAGACAAGGCGCTAAGGTTACTGCCGCGCGGAAACCACCGCATTGGTCGTCGTGAGTTGGAAATCCCTCAGCAAGAGGTTAACAACACCGAGCTCCGAATTGGGCATACCGACTACTGGCCAAACTTAGCAACTATTTTACCGACCGTCTGGCCTGACTTCGCACCCGCGGCCGGGCTCCTGAGCTCGGAAGAATAGTCCAGATTCCGTCCTCTGGCAGGAAGGGTATCAGCCCCTGCTTAGGGATCGAGGCGCTTGCGCTTTTCAGCCGCATCTTCAAGCATGCGACGAAGCCCCTCAAAATCACGTCGATCAAGCTGCTCGATGCTCACATTAAGCGCATCCCGAAGCGCCATTAGTTCCCCACAAATCGCGCGGTCATTTGACTTTATGATATCGTGCCAAACGCTCGGGCTTCCGGCTGCGATTCGTGAGGTATCGCGGAAACCTGAACCGATAACCGCATCCTGCTTGGTGGTGGTGCCTTCGCGAAAAACCGTCTGGGTTAACAGCGCGGCCATCACATGCGGAAGGTGGCTTGTCCGCGCGACCAACTCATCATGCCGTTGACTTTCAAGTTCAACAATACTGGCCCCCACCGTTTCCCACATGGCAACAATCCGCTCATAGGCATGAAATTCTTTTTCGGCCGGAGGCGGAACCACCACCACCGTTGCATTCTGATACAAATCGCCGCAGGCCGCCTCGATCCCCGTCTTTTCGGAGCCGCACATCGGGTGGCTCCCGACAAAACAAAGGTTGTTTTCCAGACCTGCCAACACCTTAGAAACCGACTCTTGCAAGACATGCTTGGTGCTACCCACATCCGTAATCACCGCCCCGTGAGGAAGTGCAGGGGCCATGGTTTCGACCAAGGTTGGAATGGTAAAAATGGGGGTACACAACACCGCAATGGTGCTATGCTTCGCGATGGCCAACGGATCGGTTGAAACCGAGGTAAACCAACCGTTCTGCTCCGCCGTGGCGACGGTTTCATCGCGACGTGCATAGCCATGAATCTCCCCCGCAAACCCTCGTGAACGCAGGGCGCAGGCAAGCGAACTCCCCATCAAACCGAGGCCAAAAATTCCGATCGACTCGTTCATGCCAACAACTCCGGATCTAGCGCGTTAAAGAAGGCTTCGTTATCAGCCTGCAACCCGATGGACACTCGAATGTACTCAGGCAACCCGTATCCATCCATAGGACGAACAATCACCCCTCGGTTTTTCAATTGCTCAAAGACCACCCGACCCTCACCGGTTTTCAGCAAAACGAAATTGGCTACCGACGGCACCATTTCGATGCCAATGCTTTCACTAAATGTCGTAAAGGCCTCAAGCCCGTCACGCGTGACGCGAATCATATTTTCTAGATGCTCATAATCCGACAGAGCCGCCAAGGCCGCTTTTTGCGCCATCGCGGTCACGTTGAAGGGCTGACGAAATTTTTCCAGCCATTGAATCACCTCCGGATGCCCCATGCCATACCCAATACGAAGCCCAGCCAGACCGTAGGATTTCGAAAAGGTGCGGAGCCGCATCAGGTTGCGACGAGGCGCGGGCGCGGGCTGATCCTTGGCATCAATCAACTCGATATACGCTTCGTCGAGCACGACTAAAACATGCTCAGGAACCGCCGCGACAAAGGCTTCGACTGCTTCGCGGGGCAACAAGGTACCGGTCGGATTATTCGGATTCGCAACAAAGACGATTCGGGTTTGCTCGTCGATCTGCGTCAGCATCGCATCCAAATCATGCGCGAAATTTTGCGACGGAACAAAGCGTGTTTCCGCCCCCCACCCCGCGGCGATGAGATGATAAATAATAAAGGCCTGCTCCGACATGACGATGTTGGTGCCGGGCTCTAAAAAGACATGGCCGAGAAGTTCGATGATCTCGTTACTTCCTGCCCCGAAGATGAGCTCCTCGGGCTTCACGCCCCAATGCGAAGCGACGCCTTGGCGTAGGTAAAAGCAACCGCCATCGGGATACAAATGCATTTCGCTAGCGCAGGCACGCATCGCCTCAATCGCCTTCGGCGATGGCCCAAGCGGGTTTTCATTCGAGGCAAGTTTGACCAATTGACTTGGGTCATCAAAACCAACTTCACGCGCGACTTCTTCAATCGGACGCCCAGGTTCATAGACAAACAAATCAGCAATATGCGACTTCGGCTTCATAACAGTACATCAATTTTCGAGAAGCGATCTAGGACTCGAGGACTTGAAGATCAACCCCGACGAGCATGTCCTTGGCCGCTTCGCGGAAGGTCGCCATGTGCGGGGCCGCTAAATGCGCTTCGAGATGCGCCACGCTTTCCCACTCTTCGATCACAACCACGACGTTTTCACGTGGGGTGAGATCGCCAAAGCCGGGTACGGTATCGACCGCAGGTACATAGGCGTGACAGCCGTCTTCCGCGAGGACATTGGGCACATTTTTGTTAAAGACATCCAAGAACTCGGCACGAGTTCCAGGCTTCACTTCGATGGTAGCTAATACATGAATCATGCGTGTTTTTCCGTCCATTCGTCGACAATGTCGAGAACTGCTGAGGCGTATTGACCAATTTTTTGTGGCCCGACGCCCCAAACCCCCTGCAGATCGATTTCAGAGGTAGGCGCCGCGGCAGCAATCGCTCGCAAGGCTCTGTTGCTAAAAATTTGAAAGGCGGGAATCTTCCTCTCCTTGGATTCTTCGCGCCGCCAATCGACGAGCATTTGGTAGAGATCTGGGTTCTCCAACCCACGGGCTTCGATCTCCGCCTTGCTACCTCCTGACTTGCTCCCAGAAGCCGAAGTCTTTCTCGAAGCCGCTTCCCCCGGCCACTCCATCACTAGATCGGCCTTGCGTTGCACCACTTGCCGACCTCGCCGGGTTAGGCTCAATACTGGATACTCACCGCGAGATATTTCCACGCAGCCATCAAGAATTAACTGCTCAAGGATCTGCTTAATATACGCCTCCGAGCGATTCCGCATCAGCCCGTAGGTACTCAACTTATTTAAACCGAAATTCGTAATTTGCTGGGAGGCCGAACCGAGCAAGATCTGACAGATTCGCCCACGGCCAAAACGTCCATTCACCCGCGCCACACAGCTTAAGATTTTCTGAACCTCAATCCACTCCGCCTCGCTGGGCTCGCGGAATCCAGAGGTATCGCGAACGCAATTGCTGCACATCTTACAGGTTGGCGAACTCGCCACCTCACCAAAGTACTCGAGAATATCCGCATGCCGACACTTCATGCTCCCGACGAAACGAAGCAGGTCGTCTAACTTCTTTTCATCCCGCGCACGCTTATCACGTAAAATATCGATCTGCTCTGAGAGCGAGGCTTCATCCCCTTTTGGATTCAAGCTATAGGTATACACTCGCCGCTGTGCCCCGATTTCACGGTTGATCAGCCCGGCTCGTTCGAGCATGTACAAGCAGGTGCCAACCGCCATGCCATTTTTCGACGACGCGACTTCCATGGCCCATTCTTCCACCGATCGCGCCTGCGGTTCCTCGGCACAGGTCTTCTTCAAAAGCTTCCAGACTTCAATCAAGGTCTCACGCTTCGGATTGGATCCCTCGAGAAAGAATTCCTGCGTCTTCACGTCGGCGTAGTTGTACAACAACTCGCAATGCGAAGGCTTGCCATCACGCCCCGCCCGACCAATTTCTTGGTAGTACGCTTCGAGGCTTCCGGGAATATCCCAATGCACCACGAAGCGCACATCTTCCCGGTCAATCCCCATGCCAAAGGCATTGGTGGCGATGACGATGGGCATTTTGCCCGACATAAAATGTTCCTGAACCGAGGCCCGCTCTTCATCGCGTAAGCCCGCGTGGTACATCGACGCTTCAATGTATTCTGAGGCCAACTGTGTATGCACCGATTCAACGTGAGCTCGGGTCGAGCAGTAGACGATGCCCGACTCATACTTCTTAGCGACCTCGATCAAGCGGTCGTATTTATGCGCGTGGGTCGAGCTTCGCGTGATCTGGATATGAAGATTATCGCGGCGAAATCCATATACCAAGGACTCGAATTCCGCCCGATCATCCGAAGCGAGTTGATCGAGAATGTCCGCACGCACTTTAGTCGTCGCGGTCGCGGTCATCGCCATCACCGCCGCATCGGGCCAATGCGACAGGGAGTTCCGAATTCGCATGTAGTCCGGCCGAAAATCATGCCCCCACTGGCTGATGCAATGCGCTTCATCCACCGCAATCAACGAGACGCCTGCTTCCTTGCTGGCACGAATAAATCCGGCATCCCGAAACCGCTCCGGCGCGATATATACCAGCTTGTAGGTCCCGTTCTCCATCCCGCGCAGACGATCCAACATTTCGGGGCGAGGAATCGAGGAATTGATAAAGGTGGCGGGAATCCCTTTTTGTCGCAGGCTGTCGACCTGATCTTTCATCAAAGAAATCAGGGGGGAAATCACCAAGGTCACCCCCGGCAAAAGCATGGCCGGAAGCTGATAACAGAGAGACTTACCGGAACCCGTCGGCATGACGACCAATACATTCCCGCCATCGAGCACATGTTCAATCGACTCCTTCTGCCCCTCACGAAACTGGGAGAACCCAAAATGGGTTTCGAGGGCTAGATTAAGATCATGGGCGGACATGAACCCAACCAATCAAAACTCAGGCGATATCGGAAAGCCAAAATGCAGGTTTATCGAGAACCAAGTTTGGCAGGGACCGGTGGAATCACAAGGTTCGGATCCGGCCGGGAGATCCGACAAAAAATACGCTGGACCGCTTAACCAAGTGCCATTGCAGTCAGTACTGGAATGGCTCTTGGATAAGCCAAGTTGCAAATCATCACTAATCGAAGGACTACTGTTCACTTGGCAGCTCGGGTTTCGGCTTGGCCTCAGGCTTTTGCGACCCCGCATCAGGAACAGGCTCCTTGTACTTCACCGCGTTATCGAGCAAGATGGCCGTATCCCCGTTCACTTCCGAAAAGGTCATTCCCATCACGATAACCCGACCGTTTCCGATTCGCTTGGATAATACGGGCGCGCGCGAACGCTCTTTCTCCAAGGCCCACGCCTCGACGCCCTCCCCTTTCCAAAAGTAAAAGTAGGTCGTCTTGGTGATCGGCATCGGCGTATTCAGCCCCTTGGAAAAATTTTTCCCCGCCTCGGTGTAAGGCACATCTCCTGGCGTACTCGCCCCAAATAGCGCTTCCAAATGGAAGAAATCCATATGATTAAAAAAGATTTCGTGTTTCCGTTCGAGTCCCAGAAAAACAATGTTTCCGCCTCGCTCTAAAAAATCATGCAGCAATGGTCTCAGCTGTGTTCTCGCCAGCAAGTCTGTCCCTTTTTTGCCATCGTAACGCTCCATGTGGGGGACGATCAGAGTGCGTGATTGGAACAAGGCCTCCGCGAATTCGAGGCCGAAGCTTTCATCGGAAATGGTTTTCAACTCCCAGCCCTCAAGCTTCTTCTCAAGCAGGTCCTTCACCTTGGAAGACCGCGTGGTAAACATGGTCCACAGCAAGGCGCGCTGACGCAGCTCAAGCGAATGATAATATTCCACATCAAGCACCTCGGTCAACGGACGCAAGACAGTCGGCCCCGCAGAAAGAGTGACCTGTGCCACCCCGTCTTTTACCTCCAGACGCTCCCCAACCACATTCATCCCATCCACAAAACGAACCCGCAAATCCGCATTGCTCGGCCAGGCAAAATGTGTACTCGATTGCTGAAGCCCAAGCTGCGCGACTTCCGCGAGCTGACACTCCGACTCCATGCCCCCTTGCGTGACGCGAAGCACTCCCTTTTTTGGCTGCGAAATTTTTCCAGACAAGCGGCTTCCATTGGTCAACCAAACCGTATTTGACCGCGAGGAGTCGGTCGCGGAACTTTTATTACTTTCTAAACGCGACCAACTCCGTTGGCTCTCACGGATTGGCACGAAGGCGACCACTTCTTTACGAGGAAGGTTCACTAAAATCGGGGTGGCTGGTTTATCTTCGGAGCCATCAATCCCCGCCTGAGAGGCGGCAAGATCAAACTCCACCGTACCTGCCTGCAAATCGGTCAATCGCCCCACCAACAAGGAGGAGTCGCGCAGCACCAAACCACCCGCGTTCACCAGTTGGTTGGTATGCTCGAATTCGACTTTTAGCACCCGCCTTGAAGGAAAGGTCATCGTGGTATCAAACTCTTCGGAAAAGGCGACCAAGACCTTTTCGTCGATTCCTTCCACCTTCACGCGCAGCTGATCGCCATTGGCAAGACTGACCTTGGCCCAGCCAGGATTGTGCGGAGCTTCGATGTCTGCCGGGCTGCCCTCTTCCGCCCCCTTCGCATCGACCTGCGGGTTAGAAGGCACAAGAATTCGAGCTTGAAGCTCAAGACAAAGCCCGAGGCTAAATAGAATCGAAAACAGAATCGAAAGTAGAATCGAAGGCAGCAGGTGAAGAAAGGAAGCAGCTCGATAAACCATTACTTGGCCTCCGATTCCGGGGTATCCCCTGAAGGAACCACGATCGCGTTTTGGATAATTCGATCCACCGAAGCGTTGGTTTTCGACAGATCCATACCAATTAAAATCACATGCCCTTTTCCGAAGCCACGAGCCACAATGCATGCATCCTCGGTGTCTTCTGCTGCGGCAATTCCCCAGACCTCAAAGGCCTCGTCATTCACTCGATAAACATTGGTCGCCTTGGGACTTTCAAAAGGCACCTTAACCCCAGAGGCAAGCTTGGCTCCCTTTTCGGTGAGCTTCATGAAAAACCCATTCTGCCGACCCGGGACCTTCACGTCGAAAAATCCGAGGTCATTAAAAAAAGTTTCGTTACGTTCATCCAAACCAAGAATGACTAGGTTTCCACCGGCACGAACAAAGCGCTGTAGCTGAGGTGCAAGAATAGGCTTTGCAATATCTTTGAGCGGCTCATGCACCCCAGTTCGCAATTCAAACCCCGCCTGTGCATTAAACGCATCCATGTCGGGAATCACGAGAGTCCGCGAGCGATTCAATTTGTTCTCAAATTCTAACCCAAGCTTGCGGTCATTGATGCGACGAATCATCCAGTCAGGATACCCCGCCCCAAGCACTCGGAAGGTATTGTTCACCTCTACATCTTTCCCATAAAACGGGCACCACACCAAAATCTGCTTCGACTCAGCAGGAGGAACGCTAAACTTAAAATCGACCGATTCGACCTTCGCATAGGCGGTGGTGAGGGTATTTCCCGAACTCAAATCAATGTACAAAACCCCATCAGCCAACCGTACATTATCCCCACCAAATAAGCTGCCATTTTCAAAGGTCACCCAAACCGACCCGGCTGGCTCGTTGCCTTTTTCATCGACAGCATCAAACGAGGACAGCTTAGTCGGGAGACGAGGAAAGGAAACCGAAACGACATTCGTCAACCGGGCACTCGCTGACAAACCGACATCTTTCACGTCGAAATTTTCTTGAGCCTGAGACAGCTCGCCCACCAACCGATCCATATTTTTCAATTCAATCAAATGAGCCTCTGGCGACGCGCGTTCGAAATTGAGACGCTCTGGAATAATCAGCCCCGCCTTCGATGCAGATGACGTCGTTTTGACCGGTTTCGGCTCTGGAATCAAGCGAAGGTACGAGCAAGCAGAGCGGTCCAACTCGATTGACCCTGCATGAAAGACATGGAAGTGTAGCACATCCGCTTCAAGCCGTTCAAACCGGCCTTTCAGGCAGGTGCCGTTCGCGAGATGCAAGCGATGCGGGATCCCAGCCAGCTCAATTGCAGCCCGCTCTTCTTCGACCTTCTTCCGATTTTCGGATTCGATGCGCCAGGCTTCTGCAATGGCATCACGCTTTTCTTTCTCAGCCTTCTCAGTTTTCTCAGTTTTCTCAGTTTCTTCCCTATCTAGCTTGGCGGAATCCTCTCCCTCTTTGGCAGCCTTTTCAGCTGGCTCAGATGCTTCCGCCTCTTTTGGCGCTTCGAGCAACTCTTGAATCGGCTGCGGCATCTCTTCGAAGTGAATCCGTCGCAAGCTCTCCACCGGGAAAACCAAGATCGCTCCCGGAATCATTTCAGGTTCGAGTTGAAACCCATCTGCATCGAGCCCTTTTACGGTCCCGCAGATCATGTCTTCGTTGTCGAGCGAAAGGCGGACAAATTGCCCCTCGGAAACCGGTGTTCCATTGGACACATCTTGAGCAACACTCGCGGACGAGCAAAGAAGCGCAGCCGTGAATAGGTTCGTAAGCCTCGGCACGAGTAGAAAAAGTTTCATCGGCCAACTCCAATGCTATGAATGAGAACCGCCTTGGTGTCCGGATTGGAAGAATAATAATCCATACCAATGGCAATAGCCCATCCTCTGCCAGATCGTTTTGCCACCAGCGGACTGCTCGCTCTTGTCCCGGCCCAGGCTTCGACCCCGGCCTCTTCCGCCGAATAATATTTCGTTGCATTGGTCGCTTTAAAGCCATCGCCCATTCGGTCGTGAAGTCGACGCCCCTCGGCGGTAAAAGGAAGCGTAGCGCTACTACTTCCCCCCGTGTACTTCATCTGAAAGAAGCCCAAGGAATTAAAGTATTTGGCATGAAAGGTACTCTCGCTGGTGCCAAAGCCGGTAAACAATACATTGCCTCCGATGCGAAGGTAATTGTTCAGAATCGGCTTCATACTTAGGCCAAGTTCTTCGGCTAAGCCCTCCCCCGAAGGCGCGTCTTCCATCTCTGCAATCACCAGCGCGCGCGAGCGCATAAGCTGGTACTCAAACTCACGCGTGATCTCTTTGTCCGTATTCACCACAATGTTCCAACCGGGATATCCCTGCTCTAAAATTTCGACCACATGCTCCAACTCTTCATCCTTATCGGAATACGCTCCCCACACCAAAATCTGTCGCAAATTGAGCACCATCTCCGATCGGTAAAATCCAATCTCACGCACATCCTTTAATGGAATGCTTATCGGTGGCCCAGCTGTCATCTTCACCGACAGCTTTTGATCTTTCATCTCCAGAGACTCCCCAAATATCTCCGTCTTGTTTTCCAAAATAATTCGATACTGCGTATTACTGGTTGTCGCTTCCGCCACAGTCTGAGTCGAGGGCGCGGGAAAGATTAATGACGATACAGCCCCTTGATTAATCAATGCCTCCACATCATCCGATCGAACTTGAAAACGCCCATCCTCCATCTGAGAAAGTTGACCGGAATATCGATCCCCATTTTTGAGTTCAAGCTGATACATGTTTTCGATGGGAGTAATCGGCAAGGGCTCGAGGCTCGAAAAATGTAAGCCTAACACGGCTACCCGTGGAATAGCCGCCTCTCCTGCCCCATCGATATCGTAAAGCACATCATCGTCGCTCAAGCGGAGGAATTTTCCGCGAAGAAACCCATTGGCCAGAGAAATCAAATCGCTGGTAACAACCTGTTCGGCGAGATTGGTCTGGCCAGCTGAAGAACCATCCACCTCAGCTTGAGGCGATAAAGAGGGAGAGCCTGATGAAGAAATGGACGGTCGGATCAGTGGCGACACTGCATTTACATTCGCCGCCGGAATCGAAACTTCCTGCGACCGCGCTTTAACCGGGCGACAGACAACCCCACGACTCGAAATCGAGGTCACTTCCGCCGTAAACTTGTCTCCATTCGCGAGAAAAATTAGACAGTCCTTACTCCACATTTCATCAGACTCGCCAGGCTCCTGGGCAAACACGGAGGATCCGCATCCCAAAAGGAGAAAACCTAAACTATTTCTGAGGCATACCGCTTGAGCTCTTACTCGAGCACCCTGAATGAGCGTCAAGATCTGCATGCAAGTATACGTCAAGATCTGCGTGCAGTTGATCACGCAGTTGATCGCATAGTTGATCACGCAGTCAGAGGAGGATAAATTCATCATAGAGCTTCGTGGAAAAAGCATACACAGGTCAGAAACGCTTTACACGGTCCAACTTGACTTGGCTCAGAGAAATCCAAGCCTCAAAATCGATCCAAAACATACTCAGAGCATACACAAAACCACTCCAGGAGAAAAAATAAATTCCTCTATCTCCATAATGGGAAAATGTGGTACGATTACGAGTAATCAAACTGGAAAGACGAATGGGAAAGAAACGCAAAAATAAATCGGGTAAAAAAGCTCTCAAGAAACAAGCCAAGCTACAAAAGGCCGCTATTGAGAAGCTCAAAAAACGTCTAAAGAAGTACGAGAAAATCACAGCAAAGGCTGAAAAGAAGCTTAAGAAGGCGAAGAAAAAGGCGAAAGCAGTTCTAGCCGCTAACACCACATCATCCAAGAAGAAGCCTTCGGCTGCAAAGCCGAGTACTGGAACCGCTAAAAAGAAGCCCCCGGCGAGGAAAAAAGCGGTTACCAAACGTAGACCAACGGCCAAAAAATCCCCTGTAAAGAAAAAGCTTACGGCACGGAAAAAGCCTACGGCACGGAAAAAGCCTACGGCACGGAAAAAAGCCACGTCCAAGACCAAAACCTCCGCTTCCAAAACCAAAACCTCCGCTTCTAAAACCACTGCGGCTAGAAAGAAAAAGGCCGCGTCTCGCGGTGTGAGTAAAAAACGCCCGGCCACAAAACGGAAAACCACCACGTCGCGGGTGTCCGCGAAAAATACGAATCGACGAAGTCGAGGCCGCTAAACCTCACTTTACCTCGTAAATAAAACGCTTCGGAGCCCACATCGGCAATCTCCGGAGCGTTTTTGCATTTCTAGGAGTCTGTCCAGAAATCGTAATCCTTGGATGTTGAGCCCAACGGTGCAAATTTAAGGTAGCCGAGGGTTCTGGTCCCCACTAAACCGTAGAGCGCTGATCGTGTGGGTTTGATTGATCCTTCAGGTTGAATGAGTCCTTCAGGCTCGATGCTTCCTCCGCAACATATGCAAAATAGATTTCAGGACAGACTCTACTTAGGAGTACAAAGAATGCAAAAGACGCGCCGACTCATTTGAAAAAAAACTTTCAAAAACGAAAATGGCTCCTAAGGAGAGGTATATGAAGATCACAGACATGGACGTTTGGGATATCCGCTTCCCCACCTCGAAAGAGCTGCACGGGTCGGATGCAATGAATAAAGACCCAGATTACTCGGCAGCCTACGTCGTTCTTCAGACGGATGGAGAGCACGAAGGTCATGGACTTACCTTCACCCTCGGCCGTGGAAACGAGCTTTGCGTAGAAGCAGTAAAATCCCTTTATCCATTGGTTGTGGGCCGCAATTTACCGGATATTATCGCTGATATGTCCGGCTTTTGGCGCAGTGTTGCCTCGGATAGCCAAATCCGTTGGGTTGGCCCGGAAAAAGGCGTCATTCACATGGCCACCGGCGCTATCATCAACGCAGTTTGGGATTTATATGCCAAACAAGAAGGTAAACCACTCTGGAAGCTTTTGGCAGATATGCCAGCCGAAGAGATTGTCGCGGCCATCGACTTCCGTCACATCACCGACGCCCTCACCCCAGAAGAAGCCCTCGCGATCTTGAAAGAGAACGACGCAACTCGCGATGAACGCGAAGCAGACCTCCTCGAAAACGGTTTCCCGGCGTACACCACGTCTGCAGGATGGCTCGGATACCCCGACGACCTCATGCGCAAACTTTGCCGCGAAGCCTTGGCCGACGGCATGACCCACATCAAAATCAAAGTGGGACGCGACATCAAAGACGACATGCGTCGCTCCGCGCTTATCCGCGAAGAAATCGGCCCCGATCTCAAACTTATGATGGACGCAAACCAAGTCTGGGATGTGGGCGACGCGATCGAAAACATGAAGCAACTCGCGGAATTTGACCCGTGGTTCATCGAAGAACCAACCAGCCCTGACGATATTCTCGGCCACTTGGCGATCAAAAATGCCATCTCCCCGATTCGCGTTGCGACCGGCGAAATGTGCCAGAATCGCATCATGTTTAAACAGTTTCTCATGTCTGGCGCCATGGATGTTTGCCAAATCGACTCCTGCCGAGTCGGTGGCGTAAACGAAGTCCTCGCGATTATCCTCATGGCGAAAAAGTATGGCGTCCCAGTTTGCCCACACGCAGGCGGAGTCGGGCTTTGCGAGTACGTCCAGCATTTGAGCATGTTCGACTACATTCGCGTTAGTGCCACTACCGAAGATCGGGTCATCGAATTTGTTGACCACTTGCACGAACATTTTGAAGAGCCCGTCATCATGAAAAACGGAGCCTACATGCCGCCTAAATTGCCAGGTTACAGCATCACGATGAAGCCCGAGTCCCTCAAAGACTACGAGTTTCCTCATGGGCGAATCTGGAAAGAGGAAAACGCTTGAGCCAACGCCTTCTGAATAAAGTAGCCGTTATTACCGGCGGCGGATCGGGCATTGGCCAAGCCATGTGCCTTCGTTTCGCCGCCGAAGGGGCAAAAGTCGCGATCTTGGATATGAGCCAAGACGCCTGCGACGCCACCACCGCTCTTTGCGAAGACAGTGAAAACGGGGCTGGCAACTCCAAAGGATACGTGTGCAATGTAACGGATCAAGCCGGTATGAATGCGATATTCGACCAAATTAAAGCCGACTTAGGCGAGATCGACATTGTGGTAAACAATGCAGGTATCGCGCATGTCGGTAACGTGGAAAACACCACCGAAGCGGACATGGACCGCCTTTTTGCGGTAAACGTCAAAGGCGTTTACAACGGATGTCAGGCCGCCGTGAAACACATGAAAGGCCGAGGCGGTTGTATTTTGAACCTCGCTTCGGTCGCATCAACCGTCGGGATTTCCGATCGTTTTGCCTACAGCATGACCAAGGGCGCGGTGCTTACCATGACCCTTTCGCTGGCAACCGATTATGTCAAAGAAGGCATTCGCTGCAATTCCATCGCTCCCGGACGGGTCCACACCCCTTTCGTGGATGCCTTCATCGCCGATAACTATCCTGGCGAAGAAGACGAGTGGTTTAAGAAGCTTGCCGCCAGCCAACCTATCGGTCGCATGGGCCAACCAAGCGAAATCGCCTCAATCTGCGTCTTTTTATGCAGCGACGAAGCCAGCTTTATCACCGGCAGCAACTACGCTATCGACGGTGGCTTTGTAAGTATCAAAGTCTAGATTTAGACCAACGGCCCTTCCCTGCCACTCAATGGCAGAGCAAAAACAGAACGCTGCCACTCAATGGCAGCGTTTTTTTAAGTAGCCGGGGCGTCCCGCCTCTGTGCGAGCGCAACCGAACCCAGCTATATCCTGAGGCGAAACGCCTCAGCCACTTTATTCTGGCCGTTCCCTGCCGCCTAAGAACCAGGGGCGTTACAACCTAGGTTGTAATTTTTACAACCTAGGTTGTAACGCTCGGGGCTTAAAATTTATGCGTAATTTTTATAAACCACTTAAAACAAGCATCTTACATGATTTTACCCGTTTTCAAAATTCGAGTTGGCACGGTCCTTGCAATGTGAAGGTGCAAGCGAAGCGGATGAACCGCTTCCAACCAACCCGAACACAGAAAGTACCAATATGAAGCTCCTCAGCCCAAACCACCTCGCAAACCTCCGCAGCTCGGCTAGCCTAGCCACTCTTCTCTTCCTCCTTGGAGGCACAGCCTTTCAGCAATCCGTCCGGGCTGAAGAAAAGACTCATACCAGCGAGTCTAGCGAGTCCATCGAACTCCAAAAGAATACCATCCTCAAAATCGATCCCATTATCTGCAATCTCATTCAACGCATAGCGTATGATGCCGACGAGCGCGTCTTGGACATTCGTATTCGTCATCGAGGAACCTACAGCTTCGAAGCCATTCCCCCGATGCTGTTTAACGAATTCATGGAGGCAAAAAACAAGGGATACTTTTTCAATACGTGGATCGCGCCCGAATTCACCGCTGAGCTGATTCCAATTCCAAGTAAAGAGGTCGAAACCCGCACACGAAACATCCACCCAAAAGGCGATAGCAGCCGACTTGCTGTGGTCGCGAAGTAAAAGCTGTATTGAGAAACATGGATCCTCAGGCTGATCTCGGAGCCTTCAGCCTTCACTAAAAGGAGGCTCCGAGGAATACCTACCTGAGAATCGTTTAAAAACTGCCCTCAGGAACTTCCTCTGAATCGATTCAAAGATTGCAACCCAGAGCACAATCGCCATGTTACACACTATGCGGCCTCCTTCACTGCCCCCTCAAGCTATACCGTCTATGGTTCGTCATGCGTTCCTATCCCTAATAACATGTCTCTTTTTACCTACATTCCTGCAGGCGCAAAACCCGTTCGATCAAGCCTACCGCTTACCTGTAATTCAAGCTCTCGCGCTCAAAGGCGAGTACACCGATGCACTCGAGCGAATCAAAATTTCTTTGCGAGTTGGCTGGCGGAGTAAAGAGTTCTACCAGACTCAACTCGATCTCGAAAGAGTGCTCGGACATACCAATGCACTGCAAACCGCAGAAGGGATGCTGGAAAAATTCCCCGGAGACCTCGTGGTAATCTGCGAAGCCTGGAAAACCGTCGCTGGCGCTGGAAAAACAAATGAAGCACAGGCGCTGCTTATTGAGCTAAATGATCTGGCCAAAGAATTGGATCCCAAGAAACTAAAGCCGGAAGAACTCGTGGCCCTCGGTGATGCAGCTCGAGCCATTGGCGCGGACGAAAAATTTCGGCTACAAACCTTTTATCTTCCCGCAGCAGGGAAGGATCCATCCTATGTGCCGGCATTTCTTGGCGCGGCCCGCATTGCGGTCGACAAACAAGACTTCGCCTATGCGGCCGAGCTACTTGGCAAGGCGAACAAAGCCCAAGCCAACCATCCAGATGTGCTTCATCTCCTCGCAAAAACCTACAAGCCCAGCGACCGCAAAAAATGCAACGCTTACCTCGCCGCCGCGTTGAAGGCCAATCCGAATCATCCTCCAAGCCTGCTCCTGCAAACCGAAATGGCCATGGATCGTGAAGATAGCGACGCCACCAGCGCAGGCTTGGCCAAGATCTTTGCCATCAATCCAACCCACCCTGAGGCACATGCCTTGGCCACGGCAAAGGCTGCCCTTAGCAATGACACAGCTCTCTTCGAGAAACACCTAGCCATCATCACAGAAAATCGCGCCACGGCCCCTGCCCTGCTTCACCTGCTCGGGAAAAAGATCTCACAAAAACGTCGATTCTCCGAGGGCGCGGCCTTCCAGCGTCAAGCCCTTGCCATTGATCCAACCTTCATCCCAGCCAAAGCAGAGCTCGGCCAAGATCTCTTACGCATGGGAAAAGAAGACGACGCTTGGCCATTAATTGAAGCGGTGCATGAAGCCGACAAATACAATGTCGTGGCTTACAACTTGATGATGCTCAACGATCACTTGAAAGGATTTCGTAGCATTCAAACAGAACACTTCCTCCTGCGCATGACCGAGAAGGAAGCTGCTGTGTACGGAAGTCGTGCCGCCGAGCTGCTTGAGGCCGGCTACAAAATCCTCGGCAAGAAATATGGGCATGAACTTGAAACGCCTATCGTGGTCGAGTTCTTTCCGCAGCAACAAGACTTCGCCATTCGCACCCTTGGCATCCCTGGCGGGCTCGGAATCTTAGGCGCATGCTTTGGCCAAGTCATCACCATGAACAGCCCGGGTAGCCTTGGCGCGGGGGATTCGAATTGGGAGAGCACGCTTTGGCATGAGTTTTGTCACTCCGTCACGATTGGAGCCACCCGTGCCCGCATCCCGCGCTGGTTTACCGAAGGTCTGTCCGTGTACGAAGAAGGCAAACGCGATCCGGTTTGTCGTCGCGCTATGCATCCCGGTTACCGCAAACTACTGAAAGAAAATGGGCTGATCCCACTGGAAAAACTAAGTGGCGCGTTGCTTGCCTTTAATGATCCGAGCCTCATTGACCTCGCGTATTTTCAGTCGGGATTACTGGTGGAGTTTCTCGCGGAGAAAAAAGGCGGGACCGCGATCAATAACATCATCAAGGATCTCGGGCATGATGTGCCCATCGATGACTCCATGAAAAAACATATCGGAGATGTGCCGGGGCTGTGGGAGGAATTCGAGGCCTACGTCATGAAACAGGCCGACGACTTGGCTCCAGATCTCGACTTTGAAGAGCCACCAGAAAGCCATCCAGCCCGCAGCGATGCCATAGCGCTAACGGCTTATGTAAACCAAAACCCAAACAGCTTTTGGGGCCTGACACGTCAAGCCATCGAGTTACAAAAGCAGGAAAAGTGGGAGGCGAGCAAAGCCCCTGCGAAACAGATCATCACCGCCTACCCCGCCTTTGTTGGCGACAACAATGCCTACCTTATCCTAGCGAGAGCACATCGCGAGCTCCAGGAATCCGAAGCAGAAATAGACGTACTCCAGACGTTTGCGGAACGCTCTCCGAGAGGCGCCACCGCTCGTGGACGCTTAATCGAACTGCATCTTGAAAAGGAAAACTGGGGGCAAGCCAAAGATCATGCGGAACGGTTGCAAGCGGTGAACCCGCTGCTACGCATCTGCCAACGTGGCTTGGGCGAAGCGAACCAAGCGCTTGGAAATTCAACCATCGCAGTGCAAGCCTTTAAAAGTTTACTGACGTTACAACCCGCGAATCCATCTGAGGCGCATTACCGACTGGCACAACTTTATTTAAAACCAGAAGGCAAAGAAACCGAGCAGTCGGAAGAGGATTCAACACTCGCTAAGCGCCATGTACTCATGGCCCTCGAAGAAGCCCCGCGCTTTCGTGATGCCCATGCGTTGTTACAAGACATGCAGCCGGTAAAGAGCCAGCCCGAAGCGAAGCAGGAAACGCCATGAACCGACTCAAGCCATTTCGACTTTGGATTGCCGCTTTCCTTCTCATCGGATTGGGAAGCCTCGCTCTGGCACAAATTGTCATCCGTCGCCCCAACGGGCAACTTGTTATCATCAACGACGATGAAGGCCGCCCCATGCGCAATGGGGTTCCGGATTGGCAGCTCAAAGACCACATGCCGGACGATGCCTTTACCTTTGTGCGACTCCGGTACGACAACTATGGGCGCGGCGCGGGTTGGCGGACCGATTACCCAGACAGCGATCTAAACTTCTCGCTACGGTTACAAGAGCTCACGTCCATGGAAGTAAATCCTGACGGAAAAATTCTCGATATCATGGACGAAGAACTCTTCGACTACCCTTGGGCGTACATGATCGAGCCAGGGGACATTTACATCTCCGACGAGGAAGCGATTACCATGCGCAAGTGGATGGACAATGGCGGCTTCCTCATGGTGGATGACTTTTGGGGCGACTACGAATGGGAAGGCTTTGACTCAGGCTTTCTGCAAAAAGTATTCCCCGACAAAAAGTGGGTCGAAATCGAACTCGACCACCCTATTTTCAACTGCGTATTTACCATCGATAAAAAACCGCAGGTACCCGCGCTCGGCAATGCGATTAGGTATCGTGACCAAGGCATCACCTGGGAATTCCAAAAACCAAACGCAAAAGACCCGCATTACCGCGCTATGTTTGATGACGACGGGCGCATGGTTTGTTTCATCTGCTTCAACACAGACCTCGGCGATGGCTGGGAACGCGAAGGCGAAGACAAGTGGTACTTTGAAACTTTCGCGGAAAAGCAAGCCTACCCACTTGGGATCAACGTCATCTTCTACTCGTTAACCCACTAAGCCCTGTTTTTTACCGACTAAACTTCGCCACCAAGCTCCGCTGATTTAATAATTTCCGCCCCACATATCGTAGACTACTCATGACCGATTCAACTCACGACCAAGAACAAGCCGCGATCGATGCGATCCATGGCGCCCGCGACCGCATCACCTCCGAACTCCGCAAGGTCATCGTTGGCCAACAAGATGTCGTGGATCATTTACTCATCGCGCTACTGTCGGGCGGTCACTGCCTGATTACCGGCGCACCGGGACTGGCAAAAACCCTGCTGGTTCGCTCACTCTCCGAAGTGTTCAGCCTCAACTTTCAACGCATCCAGTTTACCCCTGACCTCATGCCGGCCGACATTACCGGCACGGAAATTTTGGAAGACACGGAGCAAGGTCGTAAACTCCAGTTCAAGCCAGGACCGATTTTTGCCAACATGATTCTCGCGGACGAGATCAACCGGACCCCGCCCAAAACCCAGGCCGCCATGCTCGAAGCGATGCAAGAGCATCAGGTCACGTCGGCTGGAGTACGCTACAAACTTCAAGAACCCTTCTTCGTGCTCGCGACGCAAAATCCGATCGAAATGGAAGGTACCTATCCGCTTCCCGAAGCGCAGCTCGACCGCTTCATGTTCAACGTGATCATCGACTACCTTAGCGAAGACGACGAAGTCAGCGTGGTGAATTCGACCACAGGGCGCAAGCCACTGCCGATCCAACCGCTGTTCAATGGGGCCGACCTACTCGCTTGTCATGAAATTGTCCGGAAGGTTCCCATCGCAGAAGACATTGTCCGCTACGCCGTTCGTCTCGCGGCCGCCTCTCGTCCGAACCGCGAAGGCACCCCAGAGTTCATCAACACCTATATTAACTGGGGCGCAGGTCTTCGCGCGGCGCAGAACCTCGTGCTCGCGGGAAAAACCCGCGCACTGTTGCAAGGTCGCTCGCATGTTCGCGTGGAAGATATTCAGTCGCTCGCCAAGCCTGTGCTTCGCCATCGGATCTTGCCCAATTATCGCGCCGAAGCCGAAGGCATGACGGTGCATAAAATCATCGATCAGCTGATCGAGGTCGTCCCCGCGCCAGGCGCGTAATCTCTCAATAATTCGTTTTAGCTCCTCACCGCATCCAACTCGCATGGCCAATCCAATCGATCCCGCAACCTTGCAACGCATCCAGTCTATGGAGCTGCGTGCCAAGATGATCATGGAAGGATTCATGCATGGATTGCACCGCAGTCCCTATCATGGTTTCGCGGTCGAGTTTTCGGAATACCGGCAATACACCCCCGGCGATGATACGCGGCATATTGATTGGAAACTCTACGCGCGCAGCGACAAAGTGTTCATCAAAAAGTATGAAGACGAAACCAATCTGCGGTGCCAGTTTATTGTCGACCAATCGCGCTCCATGCTATTCCAACATCGCGGTGGGTTAAGCAAAGCGAACTACGCTGCCACCCTCGCGGCCACCTTCAGCTTCTTCCTCATGGGCCAAGGCGATGCGGCTGGGGTGACCCTTTTTGACGAGGCGATCACCGACTATTTACCCGCGCGAAATCGCCCCGGGCATTTGCGGCAACTTTTTGCCATGCTCGAACGCGAGCCATCCGGCAAAGGAACCGATTTTGGCGCACCGCTGCAACGCGTCTCAGAAATGATGCGGCAACGCGGGGTGATCATCATGCTAACCGATTTGCTCGCGCCACTAGACGAACTCACAAGTCGCCTCGGCATGCTTGCTGCCCACGGGCACGAAGTGGTGGTCTTCCAAATCCTCGATCCAACCGAACTTGATTTCGGCTTTGAAAAAGCAGCTCAGTTTCGTGACCTCGAGACAGGCGACGAATTTTTCATCGATCCCGTCGCAGCCAAAGAAGAGTACGGAGACTTGATGCAGGCGCATATCGCGGAGGCGAAAAAAATCTGTGCATCCATCGGCGTGGCCTTCCATCAAGTGACCACGAGTACCCCACTCGAGTCCGCCCTGAGTGATTTTCTCGCGGAGCGCATTCGCATGCGTCACCATGCGGTTAAACAGCAGCAGCGAGGAGCATCATGAACCTGCTCTTCCCCCTTTACTTGCTCGGGGCACTCGCGGTTGCCGCCCCCATTTACTTACACCTCAAGCGCAAGCCCCCCAGCGACAAGGTTGACTTCAGCTCGCTACGATTTCTAAAACCGCAACGTAAAGTTCGGATTAATCGGCAGAGCAAGTTGGAGCAGCTCGCGCTTTTATGCCTCCGCTCCCTCGCCCTCCTCCTACTGGCGTTCGTTTTCGCCCGGCCCTTCTCCAAGGACACGAGCAAAGATGCTGATGCACTCACCTTGAGACGAGTGGTCTTAATCGACAGCTCCGCCTCTATGCAGCGGGCCGGGATGATGGACGAGGCACGCGACGAAGCCCTCAATATCGCCAAAGAATGCAAAGACGGCGACGAGCTTGCGATTCTGAACTTTGACCGCGCCCCAGCCACGCGACTCGACCTCGCCACCTACCGAGACGCGCTTCCCGATGAAAAGCCGGGATTGGTCGACACCACGCTGAACGCGATTAAACCGAGTTGGTTCGACACCAACATTGGCCTTGCTCTTTCTGCCGCCATCGATGTGTTGCAAGAAGCGGAAGCTGGCGATGATGTGGGATCAGCCGACCTACAAGAAATTGTTCTTATTTCCGACATGCAGGAAGGGGCGCAACTCAGCGCAATTGAAGAAGTCGAATGGCCCGAAGGCGTGGCGCTACGACGGATTTTGATCGAACCGAAACAGACCGGGAACGTCTCCATCAGCTTGCTAAAAAGTGTGCAGCAAACCCAGCCCTTGATTCGAATTGCAGCCGACGATGACTTTGTTGGCACCACAGTTGAATTGATCTGGAATGAAACCAATCGCATCCCGGTACAAGTTGCGGCTGGCAGCCAGCGAAGCATTCCCCTGCCAGATGAAGCAGACCGCAGCCAGCCCATCCGGCTTTCGATCAACGGGGACTCCGATCCCTTTGACAATCAACTCACCCTCGCGGCCGAACAAGCATCTCGCCCCGCTTTAGCCTATCTCGGCCCACAGAAGCGCAACGATAGCGGTACCGCGTTCTTCTATCTCTCCCGAGCCTTTGCCCCCACCAAGCAGCTCGACATTCAGTTTCAGTCTTCGATTGAAGGAGCCGACTACCTGTTGATGGAAGGCCTCCCGCCGGCCGAGCAGCACAACGAAATCAACGCCTACCTCGAAGCGGGTGGTGAAGCGCTTTTGGTTTTATCCAAAGATGTTGATGACAGCGCGATCAAAGCCCTTTGCGGCCACGACCTACGCATCAAAGAATTGCGGATTGACGATTACCTCATGCTCGAGCGCCTCGACTTTGATCATCCGGTTCTGAGTATTTTTTCCGAGAAGAAGACCCGTGATTTCAGCATGATTCATTTTTGGAAAGCGCGGCAGATCGAAAATCTGCCTGAGAAAGCAGAAGTCTTGGCGCGCTTCGACAATGGTTCTCCAGCCTGGATCCGGATTCCCTGTGGCGACGGTTGGCTCACTGTTTTCGCTGGTGGCTGGCATCCGAGCGATAGTCAGCTCGCTCGCAGTTCTAAATTCATTCCCCTGATGGATTCGATTTTTGAACAAGCCGGACTTCGGACGAGCGCGCATGCTAGCTTTACCGTCGGCCAGAGTCTGCATGACCAGACGGAGGCATGGACCGGCCCTTCGGGAGAAGAAGTCGAACTTAACCAGGGAAGTCTTCTTTTCAGCGAACCCGGGCTCTATCAATCTGACGCGCGTAGTATTTCGGTGCAGCTCGCGGCTCGCGAGAGCCTGCTGAATCCCTTGCCCGCTTCACGGCTGGAAGAGCTCGGCAGCACCAGCCAGACCAATCCTTCCGAGGACCGAGAAAGCGCCGAGGCGGCTATGACCCGTGGACGGGAACTCGAAAACGAAGCCCAGCAAAAATTCTGGCGCTGGCTCGTGCTCGGCATCTTTCTCATTTTACTTTTAGAGACGGCCTTGGCCTCTCGAACTCCATTCGAATCGTCAGACATCGAGGTGACCGCATGAACCAACGACTTCTACATGAACTCCAACCCATTTTAGATCGTGAAACCCAGCGGCGACGCAACCTGCACACCGGGATTTTCTGGCTTGTCGCGAGTGTAATTGCGGTCTGCGTATTGATCTGGTTCGCGACCCAACGCAGCTGGCATATGATTCCGGTCGTGTTACTTTTTGTCGCCGGTTTTGCAGGGAACTGGGCGGTCAAACGATTCGTCCGTCCCACTGAAGTCAAATTTGACGAGGTAGCCCGCGAAATCGAACGCGACCACCCAGATCTCCAATCCCTGCTCGTCACCGCGGTGGAACAGCAACCCGGACCCGACGGCAGCATGAACCTGCTTCAGCAGCGGGTGGTGAACGATGCGGTGCGCGAAGCGATTAATCGGAAATGGAAGACCAACCGGTCTGAAAGTGAAGGTCGTAGTGCACAGGCCTTTCATTGGGCTGGGCTGCTCGCCTTTTGCGGACTCATCGTGGTTCTTCTTATTGGCACGGCACGAATTTCTTCCGGCAAATCTTTTCTCGCCTTTGACCCACAGGATCCAACTGCACCACAGAACATCAAAAACCTAGACATCGAGGTCGCGGTCGATCCGGGGACCCAAGAAATTGAACGCGGCTCTCGCCTCGTGGTCACGGCCCGCTTTAGTCCCATCGCACCAAACGACAATGTCGTCCTCATCACCGAAGATCCCGAGGGCAATATTACCCGTTTGCCCATGGAGCAAAACCTATCAGACCCCATGTTTGGCGCGGTGCTGTCTGAACTTAAAACCGACCTGACCTATCGAGTTGAATACGCGAAAAAGAAGAGCGATGACTATAACCTGACGGTGTACGATCTCCCCAAGCTTGAAACAGCGGACGCGACGATTCGACCGCCTGAAGCCAGCAAGCTTCCAGAAGAAAACATCAAGAACACGCGACGTGTCCGAGTGCTCGAAGGCTCTGAGCTGCAATTTGATTTCAAAGCCAACAAGGCCTTAACCGGTGGTACCCTCACCGCAAAAGACGGCGAAGAAATTCCCGTCGTTGCTGACAAAGCCGACCCAACGCAGCTACGGGCAGCCTGGCTCCCCGAGGCGGCAAAAACCTACACGCTTAAGCTTCTCGATGAAGACGGCCGGAGCAACCGCCGCAACGAAGAATTTGTCGTCAAGGTGAAGCAGAACCAAGCACCAAAAATCGAACTCGTCTTCCCCAAGGGAGATATTGAGGTGACACCGATTCAAGAAGTATTGGCCCAAGCAAAAATTTGGGACGACGCAGGGCTTCGGAGCGCTGGGGCAACCTACAGCATGAACGGCGAGGACCATTTTGTCCTTCTCAATACCAAAACCATGAAGCCGGACAAAAAGGAGCCGGTGGAAACCTTGATTGATTTTGAAAGTCTTGCGGCCGAACCCAACCAATTGTTGACCTATCACTTCTGGGCCGAGGATACGGACCGCGAAGGAAATCCACGTCGAGTGGAAAGCGACATGTTTTTCTGTACCGTGCGGCCTTTCGAAGAAGTTTTCTCTGAAGGCCAAGCTCCTCCGGGAAAACCTAAGGAAGGCAAAGAAATAGAGGAGATCATTGATGCGCAAAAGGAAATCATCAACGCAAACTGGAAGCTACTTCGACGGTCCCGCATGGCTTCACAAGTCGCATATAAAACGCTCGAAGATGCGGTGGTGATTGAATCCAGCCAAAACGAATTGATCGCTAACGCCGAAATGTTATTCAGAAAAATCAAAGATCCAGAAATGATCGAAGCCCTAGAGGCTGCCATCGCCGCGATGCGTGATGCGACTGATGATCTAAAGGTAGTAAGCTCGGATAACGTCATCCCTCCCCTCAATGAGGCGCTAGCCGACGAAAAAGAAGCCTTCAACCAATTGCTTAAACTCCGTTCACGTTTCTTCCAGATCAGGAAGTCGAAGCAGCCAGCAAAAGGCAAGCCGCCTAAAAAAAAGCCGAAGTTGATGAATTTAAAACTGAAGGAGGAAGATAAGCGATATGAAACCCAACGCTTTGCCGATGATCAGGAAAAAGAGCAACGTGCTCAGGAACAAAAGGAAGACGCGCAAATCACCAACCGCCTGAAGGAACTGGCCAAGCGCCAAGAAGCCATCGCGGAAAAAATTAAACAGCTAGAAGCGGCCCTAGAAGCCGCCGGTTCAGAAGCAGAAAAAGAGGAGCTGAAACGGCAACTCGAACGTCTCCGCGAAGAACAAAAGGAGCTGCTGGAGGATCTCGACGAATTAAACGAACGCATGGAGAGCGAAGAAAACCGAGAGCGCACCGCGGAGGCGCGCGAACAACTTCAGGACACCCGCGAACAGGCCCGTAAGGCAGAAGAAAGCCTCGCGGAGGAAGACCTCGCCAAAGCAGCCAACGAAACCACGCGGGCCCAGCGCGAATTAGAAGAGATGGCCGAAGAGTATCGTAAGAGTACCGCCAATGCCTTTTCGGAAAACATGAAAGATCTCCGTGAGCAAGCCCGTGACCTCGCCGAGAAACAAGAAGACTTGGCGCGGGAAGTTGGAGAAAACCAACAGGACCGGAAAAGTAGCTTGGAACAACAGGTGAAAAACACGGAGTTGAGCCAAAAGTTTAGCGCGCAGGAAGAAGCCATGGGCGATCTCATGGATGAGCTCAAAGCGCTGAGTGAACAGTCCGAGGAAAGCGAACCGCTTCTCTCACGCAAAATCTACGACGCGGTTCGGGATGCGGAAACGAGTCAGACTCAAGAAGCGATTGAGAGAACGAGTGACCTCGTGCGCTGGAATCAACTGGATCGCGCCAAGGAAAGTGAATCGGTGGCTCGTGAAGGCATTAATGCGTTGAAAGACCAAATCGAATCTGCGGCCGAGAGCATTTTGGGCGACCAGACAGAGGCGCTTCGGATGGCTGAATCGGAATTGCAGCAATTGATTGATGATGTAGAGAACGAAATTCGCGCCGGTCAAGGGTTGCCTAAAAAAGGAAGCGAGTCCGGGAAAGAGAGCGAACTCGCTGAGAATGGATCGGGAGAAACGGCTCCTGACGAAGGGCAGGATTCTCAAGCACCGGGCTCGAAGCCGGAAGCGGAGGCAGCAACTGGAAATGAAGCTGGTGAAGGCAAAGGCCAAGAACCTGAAGACGAAGGTCAAGGGGGCAAGACTGAAAAATCTGACGGTCAGAAACTTGGTGAAGGGAAAGGCGAAGGTCAAGAGCCTGGCGAAGGCGAAGGTAAAGGCGAAGGTAAAGAATCAGGCGAAGGTCAAGAATCAGGCGAAGGCGAAGGTAAAGAATCAGGCGAAGGTCAAGAACCAGGCGAAGGTCAAGGTCAAGGTCAAGGTCAAGGTCAAGAGGGCAAACCTAGTGCGGCTGCGGGTCAAGAGCCTGGCCAAGGCGAAGGTCAAGAGCCTGGCGAAGGCGAAGGTCAAGAGCCTGGCGAAGGTAAAGAACCAGGCGAAGGCGAAGGTAAAGAACCAGGCGAAGGTCAAGGTCAAGGTCAAGGTCAAGGTCAAGGTCAAGAGGGCAAACCTAGTGCGGCTGAAGGTCAAGAGCCCGGCGAAGGAAAAGGTCAAGGATCTGGCCAAAGTGAAGGTCAGGGTGAAGGAGAGGGATCACCTTCTGAACCTTCGGCTGAGTCCAAAGGGTCGGGACAAGGGGCTGGATCAAATCCTTCCTCCGAACAACAAGGGGGTACGCCACCCGAAAATCTTCAACCCGTCGAGAAAACTCCCCTTACTCCCTTCCAATCTGGCAACTCATTTTTTGAAACCTGGGGCGGTGGTGGACCATCCGAAGCAGCCGCCCCGCTGACCGGCGATTCCTATCGCGAATGGTCGGACCAGCTCCGTGATGTTGAAGAACTGATGGACCAACCCAAACTCCAACAGCAAGCAGCCAAAATTCGCGATCGGGCGCGCGAGATCCGCCGCGATTTCAAACGTCACAGCAAGGAGCCGCAATGGGATGTGGTGGAAGATTCGGTCCTCAAACCGATGCTTGAGCTGCAACGCGATATCAAAGAAACCTTAGCCCGCAATGAAGGCGGTCGTCTGGTCCCACTTGACCGCGATCCGGTTCCTAGTCGCTATGCCGACAAGGTTCGCAGCTACTACGAAACCCTCGGGAGTGGTAAATAGTTGAACCTCTTTTCTGCAACGATCATGGCCCCCGCCCTCCCCTTCGCTGGCATTCATTTTGCCGCCGGGGATTGGTTTTGGCCAGCACTGATTCTCACGGGGATCGCACTCATCGCGGTCTGGGTTCTACACCTGCGGCAGCGCCCTAGCCCCGGCATGCTGCCGCTTCTGCTCAAAACCATCGGCTTTAGTTTGCTCGGCCTCTGCCTGCTCGAACCCGAATGGATTCGAGAAGTCACCGAGGATAAAATCGAAGCAGGGATTCATGTGGTCGCGGTGGTGGCAGACAATAGTCCAAGCCTCCAGCTCCGAGATGCAAAGAACGCCGCATCGGATACTCGGGCAGAGCTACTCCGTCAGACCCTAAAGGACGGCCGCGACGAATCAAAGCATTGGCTCAATGAGCTCGGCGAAGTATTTAAAGTTCGCTCTTACCTACTCGACCAAGGCTTGGAGCGGAGCGAAGATTTCAGCGAACTCGATTTTCAAGGCGAAAGCACCGCGCTCTACCACGGTCTCGCCTCTCTGCAACGGCGCTACGCGGGCCAGCCGCTTGCTGCGACTATTCTCCTCACGGATGGGATCGCCACGGATGAGTTCCCACGTGACCTCAGCGGGCACTCCCCGATTTATCCGATTCTGCTCGGCTCAGATCGTCGCTTCACGGATGCCTCCCTAGGCGAAGTCAATGTGACGCAAACCGCCTTCGAAGAAGCGCCCGTGACAATTCAAGTCGAGGTGCGTAGCCAAGAAATGAAAGGCAAGAAGCTGACCCTTCAGCTTAAAAGCGGCGACGAGGTCATCGAATCCCGCGAACTTATCCCTGGATCAGATGAGCATGAAGAAGTGATTCGCTTCACTCACCGCCCCGACGCGAGTGGGGTCCAATTTTACCAACTGACTCTCGATGCAGGCGAGACGGAAGAAGCGACTTTAGAGAACAACCAGCGCTATCTTACAGTCAACCGCGGCCAAGGCCCCTATCGCATTCTGTATTTAAGTGGTCGCCCCAACTGGGAATATAAATTTCTCAACCGCTCGGTAAAAGAGGACAAGGAAATTGATCTCGTTGGATTGATCCGGCTGGCAAAGCGCGAACCGAAATTTACTTACCGAGGAAAATCAGGGGAAAGCAGCAACCCGCTCTTTCGAGGTTTCGGGAGCGAAGAAGATACGGAGTACGATCAACCGGTGATGATCCGACAAAACACGCGGGACGAAAAAGAACTTGCGGGTGGGTTTCCGAAAGAGGCCGACGATCTTTTTGGCTATCACGCGATCATTCTCGACGACGTCGAAGCCGCCTTCTTCACCATCGATCAAATGGAACTGATTCAAACATACGTCTCCCAACGAGGCGGCGGGCTCCTGATGCTAGGCGGCCAAGAAAGTTTCTACCATGGTGGCTACCGAGGCACCCCGCTGGACGACGCGCTTCCTGTCTACACTCACAAGCCCGAACCACCGGTAAATAAAGGCTCGCTCAAACTCGCGTTGACCCGTGAGGGCTGGTTGCAACCTTGGGTGCGCTTGCGCGATGACGAAGCCTCCGAAAAACGACGCCTGCTCCGCATGCCTAACTTTCACAACCTCAATACCATTCGCGCCATCAAGCCGGGTGCGAGTGTCATCGCAGAAGTGCTTAACCAGCAGGAAAAACTCCCTGCCTTGGTGGCGCATCGTTTTGGCGATGGCCGTGTTGCCGCCCTCTTGATCGCAGACTTTTGGCGCTGGGGTTTCAACGATCCCAAACATCATCCGGATATGCAAAAGGCCTGGCGGCAAATGCTGCGCTGGCTAATCGCCGACGTTCCGTCATCGGTACAAATCGAATTGATTGACGCGGTGGCGGCATCCGACGCCAAACGCATTATCGTGCAAGCACGCGACGCCTCCTTCGAAGCAGTAAGTGAAGCGGATATTCAACTCATCTTGACCGACCAAGCAGGCAACCAGCAGGAGCTCGACGTCCTGCCCTCGCTCGAACAGGCCGGTCACTTCGAGGCCGTGTATCGCCCGAAAAGCAATGGAGCCTACAAGGTGCATGCCATCGTAAACAGCATCGCCAAAGCTGGACAAGAAGCGACCGTGCTTGGCGAGGCGGAAGCCGGATGGGCCTTGAACCGTTCGGTGAAAGAATTCGCGAGCCTGCAGGCGAATCGGGATGCGATGGAGCGTCTTGCCAAAGAGACTGGCGGAGAGGTACTTGAGCTAAGCGATTTGTCTAAACTGAAGGATCGCATCCCCCACCCCACCGTCTCGATCACCAAAACAGAAATCACCCCACTGTGGCATGTACCCTGGGTCTTCCTTTTGGCCATCGGTTGCTTTATTTTTGAATGGGCCCTGCGCCGGAAAAAAGGCTTCGCATGATGAACCGATTGAATCGCTCGAAAAAAATGTGCGCCAAGAACTTGTGGCTGGCTTCGCTTTTGCTCTTTACCACTTGGGGCAGTGCCTTGGGCCAATCGGATGCCTTGAAAGACGGTCCAACCGTGATCCTCGTCATTGGCGAGCCGGGAAATTCGGAATACTCAAATCGCTTTGCGGAGGCGGCATCCGATTGGAAGGCTGCCTGCCAAACCGGGCAAATCAATTTTGTCGAAGTTGGGCTGAGCCCGCAGGATGAGCTGAACCCTGATTTTTTAACCTTGAGCAATGCACTGACCCGAATCAGTGCGCAAGAGACGACGAACTCAAGCGCAGTCCTGCATCCACTCTGGCTCGTCCTACACGGACACGGAACCTTCGATGACAAGGTCGCGAATTTCAATCTGCGTGGCCCCGATATTTCGTCGGCTCAATTAAAAACCTGGCTCAACCACGCCGCAAAGAAGCAACCGACTAGGCAGCAGGTTGTCATCGTTGCTAGTGCGGCAAGCTCCCCCTTCCTCACCAGCTTGAAGGCTGAAAACCGAGTGGTTATCACCGCGACCAAGAGCCCGACAGAAGATTCCTATGTGCGCTTCGGGGAGTTTTTCGCCAAGAGCATTGCTGCCCCGACCGCGGATCTCGACAATGACGGCGGGACATCCTTGCTTGAGGCCACCCTCGCAGCCGCGAAAAAAGTCGAAGGCTTTTACGCGGAGGAAGGCCGCCTACAAAACGAAGAAGCGCTGATCGATGACAATAGCGATGGCAAGGGCACCCCGGCCGCGTGGTTCCGAGGCGTACGGGCGATCCAGAGTCCGAAAGAGGGGGCTCCAGACGGATTTCGCAGTCACCAGCTTCACCTATTTCCTTCCCCAGAGGAACAGCAACTCACAGCGACTCAGCGCAGCACACGAGACGCGCTGGAGAAGAAGCTGTATGCGCTCCGAATGAAAAAGAAGTCGATGCCGGAAGCGGCTTATTTTGCCCAACTCGAACAGATCTTGCTTCAGATCGGTGAAATCTACCATCCTTCCGAGGTAGCAAGCGAAACGCCCTCTGAGCCATCCTCTGAGCCATCCACTGAACCATCCACTGAAATACCGGCCAAATAGTCATGCCCCTCTTTCAGACGATTGCCCTCGGACTCTGCCTTTCAATCCTTTGCCTTCCGACCCGAGGATATGGCGACGTGGTCGATCTCCTGATCGTAAGTGGCCAATCCAATGCAGTTGGCTACGATGCGCGGGGCGAGCTGTTTAAACCGGCCCCATCCGATAAAGAGGTTTTGTTTTGGTATCGCTGTGGCGATCCACCGCCTGACGAATTTGACATCCAAAGCGGGGCTTGGATCACACTTCAAGCCCAACCCAAAGGGACACCGATGAGTCAAGGGAGGGCAAAACGCCAGTACGGAAATTTCTCGCATGCGAGCGGGGGCTTCGGCCCAGAAATTGGCTTTGCCCGTGCGATGCAGGCTGCCGAACCGGACACCCGATTTGCCGTATTGAAAGTCGCCTTTAGCGGAACCCGCATGCGGGACGACTGGGCGCAGCCCGACGGGCCCTGCTGGAAGGCCATGGTCGAAGAGTTTGAAAAGGCAACCCTCGCCGCAAAAGCAAAAGGGATCGAGCTACGGCCACGCGGCTTCGCCTGGGTGCAAGGCGAAAGTGATGCCAATGCGGGCGACGCCAAAAAATACGCGGCTCGTTACACCGAGTTTGCCGCCTCGCTACGAGGGCTGTTTAAGGAACCGAACCTGCCGATTATGCCCGCGATTAACGTCAACTTTGGCGGTGGAAAAAACAAATTTATGCGCACGGTCATCGCGCAGCAAAAAGCCTTCGCGGCGAAAGACTCGCAGGCTCGATATGTGGACACCAAGGGCTTGAGTATTGCAAACGTAGCGCACTTGGATGCAGAAGGAACCCTAGATACCGGCAAGCTGTTTGCGGAGGCGCTATTGGCGATAGAAGCCGAGGCTGAGGCGAAAGCTGGAACTCCTGCACCGAAGAAATAACTTGGAAGCATAAAGAAGCAAGGGGTCCCGCCTCAGGGCGAGCTCGGCGTGGGAACACTCAGCTCAATCGCTCAAGCACGGTGAAACTACAGCCAACGCTTGCTTCGCGCGACACTTCTTTCCAGGCCTCGGTATCAAATTCGGGAAACCAGGTATCCCCTTCAACCGCTTCATGTACCTCGGTGAGGTAAAGTCGATCGGCCGCGGGCAAGGCCTCGGCAAAGGAGCTTGATCCCCCGATGACAAATACTTCTTCCGCATCAGCGCAAATCTCGATGGCTTGGGCTAACGAGCCCACGAGGTCGCAGCCTTTGGCGGGCTGGTAATTCGGATCGCGGCTGAGCACGATATTACGACGACCTGGGAGGGCCCGGCCAATAGACTCGTGCGTTTTACGCCCCATGATAATGGGCATCCCCATGGTGACCCGTTTAAAGTACTTGAGATCTTCCGGCAAGCGCCAGGGTAAGTCGTTGTCTTTTCCAATGACGCGGTCGGAGGTCATGGCGACGATAATGCTCAACGTCATACCGAGACCTCTGCTTTGATGTGCGGATGCGGGTCGTAGCCTTCCAGTTCAAAGTCTTCGAAAACGAAATCGAAGACATCCGTTTTGGCCGGATTAAGTTTCATCACCGGCAAAGGACGTGGCTCGCGTTCGAGCTGCAGCTTTGCCTGGTCAACATGGTTGTTGTACAAATGAAGGTCGCCGAAAGTATGGATAAATTCACCGGGCTTGTAGCCGCAGACCTGCGCGAGCATGAGCACCAACAGCGCGTAACTCGCGATATTAAACGGCACCCCGAGGAAGATATCTGCACTGCGTTGATAGAGCTGGCAGGAGAGTTTTCCTTCCGCCACGTAAAATTGGAACAAACAATGGCAGGGCGGCAAGGCCATGCGTTCGATGTCGCCCACGTTCCAGGCGCACACCAAGTGGCGCCGTGAGGTCGGGTTGTTTTTCAGGGAGTCGACCAAGGCGGCAACCTGGTCGATTGGCTCGCCAGAGGCGCTGGGCCAAGCCCGCCATTGATAGCCATACACGGGCCCGAGTTCGCCATGTTCATCGGCCCACTCATCCCAAATGCGAACCTTGTTTTCCTTCAGGTAGGCAATATTGGTGTCGCCACTGAGAAACCAAAGCAGCTCATGAATGATGCTTCGTAGATGCAGCTTCTTGGTGGTGATGACGGGAAAACCATCTGCAAGATCATAGCGTACCTGACGACCAAATACGCTTCGCGTCCCGGTGCCGGTGCGGTCAGCTTGGGCCACGCCGTTGTCGAACACGTCGCGAAGTAGGTCGAGGTAAGGCTTCATGGGTCCAAGCCGTTACGCGTTTGCCAGGGCGACCATGGCCGCGAGGCCAATTTGTATTGCGCCACGAATATTTTTGTCTAGCGAGATCATGTCCTGCCCCGGTCCGGGCCAAGGCGCGCGGTCGGAAACAGTGCAGATGCAACCGCCTTTGACCCCAAAGAGGGAGCAAAGGGTGAGAATGGTAGAAGATTCCATTTCGATATTTAAAACCCCTGCCCGCTTGCAGTCGATGATCTGTTCGTTCTGACCGGTCTGCTCAAACTCGTTGGCGCACATGGTCATCATCCCACCTTGAGGTGATAGAACTTTATTGCGCGCATAAAAGGCGTCGACGGACCAGGTCACTCCGCTGTGGTACGCGGTGCTTCCTTCGGCTTCCGCCGCGTTCACCAAAGCACCGACTACGTCCCAGCTAGCCACGGCGGGATAGTCGGAGCGAATGTAACTTTTTGAGGTGCCATCATCACGGATCGATCCGGTAGTGATCACGTAATCTCCGAGCTGAACATGGTCGGCAATCGCGCCAGAGTTTCCAATACGGATCAAAATTTTGGCCCCGAGCTTAACCAGTTCTTCGAGTACGACCGCGGTCGAAGGACCGCCGATGCCGGTGGAGGCGGCTGTCATTTGAACCCCTTGAAAGGTACCGGTGTGAACGAGGTATTCCCGCACGTTGCACACCTCGGTGACGTCTTCCCAGTCAGCGGTAATTTTCGGCACCCGTGCTGGGTCACCACAAAGAAAGACATGCGGGGCAATGTCGCCTGCGCCACAGCCGGTGATCGGTTGTTGATTTTCCTTCATATCGTTCGGCCTTAGGTCAGGGCTTTTGGATCGTACCATGTTTGATCTGGGTTCTCGAACAGTGTGTCGGCCTCGTGCGGCCCCCAAGTACCGGGCTGATAAATATGCACGGGAATTTTGGGATCGTTTTCCCAGCCACTGAGAATCGGATCAACAATTTTCCACGCCGCTTCGACTTCATCCGAACGCGTGAATAAGGTCGAGTCACCGCGCATCACATCGAGGAGCAAGCGCTCATAGGCCTCAGGGAGTGAGCCTTCGAATTGATCATTAAAATTGAAATCGAGCTGTTGGCTTTCGACCACAAGTTGCATGGAGGGACGCTTGGCTGCGAACTGTAACGAAACCCCTTCGTAGGGTGAAATGTGGAAGGTCAACACGTTCGGACTGGTCGCGGTCAGATCACATACATCGCCTTCGCATTGCACGGTGCGAAATAAATCGAGCGGTGGTTTTTTGAACTGAACGGAGATAGCGGTGCGCTTGTGCTTCATACGCTTGCCGGTACGAAGGTACATCGGCACCCCGGCCCATCGCCAGTTTTCCACGAAAAATTTTGCCGCCACGTAGGTTGCGGTATTTGTTTCCGCCGGAACCCGATCCTCTTGGATGTAAGCAGGAACCGCTTCATCTTTCATTAGGCCCGCGCCGTACTGCGCACGAATCACGGAATCGTGAATACTCTTTGGTGGACGGATCGATTGAAGCACCTTGACTTTTTCATTGCGAATCGCATCCGAAGCAAAGCCACTCGGCGGCTCCATGCAAACGAGGCAGAGCAGCTGTAGCAAATGGTTCTGCATCATGTCACGCAAGGCACCCGAAGTGTCATAATACGCGCCACGACCGCTTTCCATACCGACAGATTCAGCCGCGGTGATTTGGATATGATCCACGTACTGCGAGTTGAATACCGGCTCAAAAATCGTGTTGGCAAATCGGAAGGAGATGATGTTTTGTACCGTCTCTTTACCGAGATAATGATCGATGCGATAGACTTGGCTTTCGTCAACCAAACGCAGCAACTCGTTGTTGAGATTTTGTGCGCTGGCGAGATCGGTGCCAAATGGTTTCTCAACCACCAAGCGGGTCCAGACTTTGTCTTGCGGCTTCGTGATCAAGCCCGCTTTTTTCAGGTAGTCGACGGTGGAGCCAAAGAAACTCGGGGCGATGGAGAGGTAAAATACTTTGTTATCCGGCCAGTCATCCCGCGAATCGCAGAGTGTTTTAAATTCTTTAAAATCTTCACCGCTGGTGAGATCGCCTTTGTAATAAAAGATGAAGCCCATGAACTTTTTGAGCTTTTTCTCATCCATTTTTAGACGGCAATACGTGCGAATCTCTTCCTCCATGATGGGGCGGAAGGTCGAGTCGTCATAATCCCGACGACCATGACAGACAATAGCAAATTTTTTGGGAAGCAGCCCCTCAAGGTACATGGTGAAAATCCCCGGCAAGAGCTTGCGCCGTGTGAGGTCTCCGGTACCACCGAAAATCACCATGGTGAGAGGATCTTCCGCACGGAAGGTTGCCATCGAGTTGTTTGAAGTCATGCAGTTGGGCTATGCCAAAGCGAAGAGCGATTCAATGCCAAAGCGCAGGGCGATTCAACAGAAAAGCGAAATGTGGCGGGGGTGATGACTTGGGTTTTAGCTCACAAATATGCTAGTCCAATCCCATGCTACAGCCCGCTTCTGCCATCCTATTTGACTACGGCAACACCTTGATTCAATTTGGGCCATCGCAACTCGCTCAGGAACGCGCGGCCCTTTCGGTCTTGCTCAACCGCTTTTACCCAGGAATCGACTTGAGCCAAATGGAAGACATTCGCCTCCGGCAAATCCTATCGGTGTACAAAGGAGATTTCAAGGAATCCCCTTTCGAAGCGGTTTTGGCGGAAATGGTGAATGAACTTAATGGCGCCCCACCCTCCGATCAGGAGCTAGCTGCACTTTGCGAATGTCGTGAACAGGCTTTCGTGGATTCGATCACATTGCCGCATGGGGTTGAGGACGTACTGCAGAAGCTTAAGGCGAGCCACCGGCTTGGGCTGGTATCTAATTACCCCTGCGGTTCCTCGATCCGGCGAAGCTTGGAGAAAATTGGTATCGATTCCTACTTTGACGCGGTGGTGATTTCAGGCGAGGTCGGCTACGTTAAACCGCATCCCGACATGTTCCGCGTGAGCTGTGAGAAGATTGGCTTTCCTGCCGACGCGTGCATCTTCGTGGGTGATAATTGGCTTGGCGATATACAAGGCGCTAAACAGGCGGGTATGCAAGCGGTGCATACCACAGAATATGAGCCCTATGAATGCTTTGAGGAGCAGCCGGGCGATGCGGATGTAGATGGCCGCATCAACCAGCTTGTAGAGCTTCTTGACCTGCTGTAGATCTTTCGAGCAGGAACGTATGGTCACCACCTGGGAAGGCGATGGCACGAACACGTCCTAAGTAGGGCATGGTGCGCCCATTTCCAGTGTGGGAATCCGCCCCAAAGTGGGCGGGATAGCGTAACCCATGTGCAAGGCCGCGAAGCGGTCGCAGCGCCGAATTACGTGCAGGCCAGAGAAGGCAACGAGGGATGAACTCTGTATTCGGCGTGAAGTCGGAGCGAGGCACAGGACTCAGCCCGTCTGGCTGACGTTGCATTCCGATCGCGTCTTCAGCGCTCGAGCTGCCTACCCACCTGCCTCTACTTGCTTCCAGTGGTTCCCTTCGGTCACGGACCGGCAGATTGCCTTCAAGCTCCGGCTTTCATTCGAAGCGCTGAGGCTATAGCTTGGTGTTTAAGAGTATAGCCTGGTGTTTAAGAATATAGCCAAGCGTTTAAGAGTATAGCCTGGTGTTTAAGAATATAGCCAAGCGTTTAAGAATATAGCCTGGTGTTTAAGAATATAGCCTAGCGTTTAAGAATATAGTAGTGCTCGAAAATCGAATCGGCATCATCGGCCTGGAGCTCCGATGGGTTCGCACCCAGTACGTTATCAACAAAGATCTTAAGCACATCTGATTCGAGCCATTCGCTCATATCGGAGCCTTGATTCGGATCCCAAACATACCATTCTGGGCCACCTTTAAAATCAGCCGGCTTGGCATCAGGAGGCATGCCTAAAAACGAAATCACCGCTTTTACATCAGAGCACTCTGCGAGCCACGCGTTGACCACATCTTTATTATAACCTTTAGCAAAAACACTCGGGGCTGATGGATTGTCAAAGCTCAAAAAGTCTGGGCCGACTTCACAGACGGTAAATGGTTCCCCCAATCGTTTTATCACACTTTTGGAATAGGCCTTTTTGAGGGCCTTGATGTGCTTCAAGTCGGTGTGATTGGTGATGAGCAGCACCGATCCCCCGCCCTCAAATCGATCCGCGACAAAACTGGCCATGCGTGTGCCAAGAACTTCATCGATAACCGCAACAAAGGTCTCTGATCCCGAACAGCTGCGGATGGTATTCCCCCAAGCAGCGATGATTAAAACCGCTGCGATTCCACCGGTGACCGCGGTTGCGCCTCCTCCCTGCTTATTTTGCAGGACCCACAGTCCAACAATGACAACGAGAGCGACTAAAAAGAGTAGAAACATCATGATTTATTCGCCAAGCCAAAAGGTATTCCAATGTGCTCGAACATTAACAGGTGGCCGATACAAAGGGATTTTGCTTGGATCTGTCCCCGCAAGATCGCCCTGCATCCCTTTTACGCTTCCGTCAAAAAATAAAACATTGCTTCGTCCCGAAGGGTAATAGCCTTTACCGCCCCCGATCGAGACCCACGTTTGCCCGCGGTGAGGTAAAAGAGGTGGATACCAACCGAAACCATCTGTATTGAACCAAAACGCAAGCCCCGTCTGCGGGTTAACCGTGCCGGCACAAACCATTAAGCAGGTTCCAGAAGGGTTTGCTGGACTATTCAGCTTGGTCAGAGGGAAGGCTGCACGATTTGCGGAGGGCCGCCCGATCAAAAAGCGAGTGGCGGCAAAGGTCGTCGTGTCTTTGAAATTCTTGCGCTTGTCTGCCGCGGGGCATAACATCACTTCGCTGTCCTTCAGCTCACTCAAACTATTGAAATTACCAACATAAGAGAGAAATTCGTCAATCGGAGGCTTCACATCGTTGTAACCAGGTATGCAGGCGATGACAAAGCCGTAAAAATCTTTGTTTGGGTTGTCGGCATCTTCCGCGAAAATCGCGGCACCGTGATGCTTCATCTTGACTGAACAATTGGTCTGCATAGCTCGCTCGAGTACCATCGAAACCTGCGGAACCATCAGAGTGGCAAGAATCGAGATAATCGCGATAACGATTAAGAGTTCGACCATATTGAAACCAGCGCGTCGTGAATGCTTAAAATTTGAGTGCATGAGAGACCTTTGTTTTAAAATAACAGTATTGGTTAAGGTATAGAAATCCTCCTTTCTTAGCGAGCTATTTGAACGAATTTCTTAAGAATTTCGCCAATTTACGCTCTACGGCTCTGGCCCTGAGCTCTCAGACAGAGAATATTTTGGAAAGAGTTTGAATCCAAGGACGCTTTTGCTAGTCGTACCAATTCTGTAAGTAAGGTGACGATATGAGAGCGATTTTAATGATCATGATGGTAGGATGGTTCGCAGTAGGCTGCGCAACCTATGAGGAAAATCGTAGCGGAGAAGGTGCGTTTACGCGCCCTTCGATTGCTGATTACAATTCGGGGAGCTCAAGCATACCGCCCCGTAAATCCTACGCAGATAACGCAAATGGCAACCGTTTTGCCACTCGAGGCGGTACCACCCGTACATATACCGAGGGTGCTTACGCCAAGAAACAAGACGAATACAAGCAGGATTCGTACGGCAACCAAATCCTTGAGCCCGTTGCAGTTTACAGCACACCACAAACCCTTTCTACACCTCCACAAGCCCTATCACGCCCTCCACAAGCGCTATCACGCCCTCCACAAGCGCTATCACGCCCTCCTCAGGCCCTATCCAGCATTTCCAGCACCGCTGGCAACTACGAGCTAGAGCAAATGATCCGCGAACTCGAGCAGCGTACCACAGCTCAAGAGCAAAAAATTCGCAGCATGGAATCTAGCCTGCTAAGCGGTGCCTACGGATCTGGCAACGGTGCCTACGGATCTGGCAGTGGCAGTGGCGGAAACACCGCAATGATTGAAGAACGCATGCTTCGCCAGGAAGCACAACTCCAGCAGATCAGCAAAGATCTTCGGGCCAATACGGTTCGCCAAGATCAAGAGCGCCAAAAAATGTACGACGGCCTGCGTAAAGATCTTTCCAAAGTGATGTTTGACCTCTTTAGCGCGCAAAACGGTGGCGGAACCATCCAGAAGCAACCGGCAATGCAGCAAAAATCACCAAGCTATCAAAAGCCAATAAAACAGCCTCGTGGCTCTCAAAACTGGGCTGTCCCGCCGCAAAACGTTGCACCAAAATCGCAACCTTACCGGGCACCAAGTGTAGCTCCACAACCCTATCGCCAAACCTCCAGCAATGGGCGCGAAGCGCATCGGGTTGGATCAGGCGACACCCTGAGCAGCATCGCGAAACAGTACCGGGTGAATGTAAACACCCTGATGAGCTTAAACGGATTGCACGATCCTAACTTTGTCTACGTCGGACAAAAGCTATACATCCCTCAGCGCTAGAGGTTTCAGTCATAAGCTACATAGAGCGGTCCATTGGGCCGCTTTTTTTATGAGTCAATGTATCGGGCGAGATTGACTAACGATGTCCGATCGACTCCCTTTATATTCCACCTAAAAACGAGACCGCCCTCCCCCACACCTCTACCTTTTCTCCCCCTCTATTTATCTCTGCTCCCCACTCCCCTACCTTTGCTATATCATGAATAAAGAAATTGTATCGCTCCTAAACGAAACGGCCACCTACTTACGGTTGACCGGTGCAAACGACTTTAAAGCCATGGCCTACGACAAGGCTGCGCGCACCATCGAAGGCATGGAAGACTTCGACACCCTCTTAGCGAATCAAGAGCTCGGCGGGATCAAAGGAATCGGCAAATCCCTCACCGCAAGCCTCTACGAATACGCGGATTCCGGCAGCTTCACCAAGCTTGAAGAACTTCGGGCCGAGGTGCCCACCGAGCTCATCAAGTGGCTCGATATTTCCGGACTTGGCCCCAAAAAGATCTATAAAATCCATAAAGAGCTGGAAATCACCACCCTCGAAGAGCTTCAGGCGCATTGCGAAGATGGTTCCGTCGCCGCCCTCAGCGGGATGGGAAAAAAGACAGCGGAGAACATCATCAAGTCGATTGAATGGATGCAAACCTACGACGCGCGTTGCCGCCTTGATATTGCAACCGTCATCGCAGAATCCTTTTATCAAAGCTTAAAGAAAATCAAAGGGGTTCAGGAAATCTCCATCGCCGGATCACTTCGTCGCCAACGCGAAACCATCGGGGATATCGACATCCTCGTTGCGGCGAAAGAAGCCGGCAGCTCTACAATTTTCGACGCATTTACTTCGCAATCGCGCGTGACGGAAGTTCTAGGTAAAGGCGACACCAAAAGTTCGGTTCGCACCACCGACGGACGACAGGTCGATTTACGCATTGTCGACACCGAAGCCTACCCTGCCGCCTTGATGTATTTCACCGGCAGCAAGGAGCACAATGTCGTCATGCGCGGACGGGCGCGCGACCGTGGCATGGGACTGAATGAGTACGGACTGTTTAAACTTGATAAGGAAGGCAATACGGACTTCGACGCGCCGGTAAAAACCAAAAGCGAAGCCGACATTTACGCCAAACTCGACCTCGGATTTGTTCCACCCGAACTCCGAGAAGACCAGGGAGAGTTTAGCTATTTCGAAAGCGAGAAGGAAGCCGTCTTGCTTGAGAACAAAGACCTCAAGGGCGTCCTGCACGCGCACAGCACCTGGAGCGACGGACAACACAGCATCGAAGAAATGGCCCGCGCCTGCATCGAACGTGGCTACGAATACCTCGGCCTCACCGATCACAGCCAAACTGCCGCCTACGCCGGTGGCCTGACACCTGATCAAGTAAAAGCGCAGTGGGAAGAAATCGACGCGCTCAATCAGAAACTCGAAGCAGAAGGCCTGAGCTTCCAGGTTCTCAAAGGCATCGAATCAGATATTTTACAGGATGGATCTCTCGACTATGACGATGCGCTTCTCGAGGGCTTCGACTTAGTCATCGGCAGCGTGCACGCGTCCCTCGACATGGATCCGAAAAAGATGCTGGCGCGCGTGAAAAAAGCGATCGAGCACCCCTGCTGCAGCATGATCGGACATCCGACCGGCCGACTTCTGCTAAAACGCGAAGCCAATCCCTACGATTTGAATGCGCTGATCGAACACGCCGCGGCCCATAACACTGCAATCGAAATCAATGCCAGCCCCTGGCGCTTAGATATCGACTGGCATTACGGGGCAAAACTGCGGGCGACGGGCTGCATGACCGCGATCAATCCGGATGCGCATGCCACGGATCAAATCGACGTCATGCGCTACGGAGTTAGTCAGGCGCGCAAAGGCCGCCTCGGCCCGACACAGATCTTGAACACAAAATCCTTGGCGGATCTCAACGCGTGGCTGGCCTCACCACGCTCTCTCGAGGTCTGACTCAGCAACATAGGAGCTGTTGACTTGAAGGGCGCATAAGGAGAGGGCTCGGTTCTCAAGGGTGCCACCCAATGGCAATGCGAGAGCAAGGCCCGACCAAGAGAGTCGTATATTAACGTGTTGTATGCAGGCCCGAAGGGTCTGGTCATTATGGCCCCGGGCGACGCCCGGGGTATTCGAAACCGGTGTGGCGGCCTGAAAGGTCGCGTCATACTCAGCGCAACCATGACGCGACCTTTCAGGCCGCAATCAACTGGACCATGAACCCATGGCTTTGCCATGGGCTATAATAACTCGACCCTTCGGGCCTGTCCATCAGTCCGGAAAACTCGGAAAACATTATTCCGTTTCGCAAAAGTCGACTCCACGGCTATGATACCTCTCGACAATCCGGCGGAGCCTTAAAAAAATGGGGACAGAGTAAGTCCATCCAAAGAAAGGGCTCGGTTCTCAAGCGTGCCACCCAATGGCAATGCGAGAGCAAGGCCCGACCAAGAGTGTCGTATATTAACGTGTTGTATGCAGGCCCGAAGGGTCTGGTCATTATAGCCCCGGGCAACGCCCGGGGTATTCGAAACCGGGGTGGCGGCCTGAAAGGTCGCGTCATACTCAGCGCAACCATGACGCGACCTTTCAGGCCGCAATCAACTGGACCATGAACC
>Ga0209187_1000902_pt1 | contig 41406 bp, 35 predicted proteins | sample BantaG_FD_187430 | JGI IMG/M metagenome (GOLD analysis project Ga0209187, IMG submission 187430) | Marine algal microbial communities from Bantry Bay, Ireland - BantryBay_4 metaG (SPAdes) (version 2) | ecosystem: Host-associated > Algae > Red algae > Unclassified | place: Bantry Bay, Ireland...
CTAAGACAGATAGCATAGACGCTAGGAATCTCAGCAAATTATTGAAAGCTGGACTGCTAAGAAGTGTTACCGTTCCTGATGTTGAGAGAGAGCAGTTACGGTCATTATTTAGACGTAGAGTACATACAGTGATGTATACAAGATCTATAAAGGTTAGATTAAAAGCTCATCTTCTCTTTTAAGGTATTAAGATACCTGCTGAAATGGATAATGCAGCATGGTCTAAGAATTTCAGAGAATGGGTTCGAAAAATTGAATGGAAATATGAGACTGGAAAGCAGATGATGTTATCCAATATCAAACAAGTCGAATACCTACATTATGAAACCAATGAAATAAGTAATCAACTAAGAAAATATTGCAGAGAGAAACATAAAAAAGTATACAATCTTTTAAGAAGTGTACCTGGAGTAGGTCCACTGACGGCAATCTGTTTTATAAGTGAAGTAGGTGACATTAGTCGATTTAAGAACTTCAAGCAACTGGCCTGTTTGGTAGGTATGATGCCTACAACATATCAAAGTTCAGAAACAAATCGAACCCAAGGTTTGACGCCACGAGCACTGAGGATAATGAGGTCATATCTTGTTGAGGCCTCATGGCAAGCCGTACGTATAGACCCAATACTTAGAGAATATTATAAGAAACATACTGGCAAGAAACCAAATGATATAATAGTCAAAGTAGCAAGAAAATTGTTAAGTAGGATGTATGGTGTTCTGCGAACTGAGACGGAATATCAAATAGGATTAGTAAAATAAAATTGAGTTCAATAAAAGCATAAGGCAAGGAAGATCACAAAACAAGCGATGTGAAGTCAACGAACTATCACAATCATCAGCAGGTGACTTCCATATTTGCCGAATTGATCAGATAGATGCTCGTGGAGTAATTATACTACCTCAGTACCTGTCCCGTTCTACGGGATAGGATGCAGAACCAATTAATATAAACATCAAAAAAGGAAAGACCTCCTTATGGTGAAGGCCATTCCTTTTTCTATATCGTTGTTCGGAGAAAAATATATGTCAATAAAATAAGAGAATACTAAAAGTTAAAGTTAGGGCTTTACATAGGATCTATTGTTATAAGCTGGCTTTCTTAACGGGGTTTGATCCAAATTCATTCAAGTATGCGAATAAATCTTCATCTCTTGGTATACAAAGAGCATAATGAAGTAAATCTAATTCTTCTTTATCTGATAATTCTAATTCACATTGAAAACACCTAAAGGCTTCAGTTTTAAAAATTAGCGTTTGAACAGTTGTACCTTGCAAAATTGTTTCCCCATAAAACTCTCCTTCACATCGACAAATTGAACATTCGCCCTTTAATTTATCCCAATTTGGTTTTTCATCAGTTCCAAATGAAACAGTCCAATAATCTATCTTATCGCTTTTCTGTTTTGCCAAATTTATTTTCGTTGATAGAGCCGCTAATTTTTGATTATCTATTTTAGCAATGTAGTCTCTTTCTTTTTGAGATATTACAGAATGTTCGGTGCAACCTTTTGAAACGCAATAATCTGCAAGTCCAACTATTAGATAAAATATTCTATAAACGTAAAATTTTTCAAGACTTATTAACGAAGAGTGAACACTTCTATTTCTGATCTTTCTTACAATTTTCATTAACCGTCCCAATTCAGTGAAGTCGTCATACATTGATTTAACGAGTCCTTTAGAATCATCAAATGATATGGTTTTGTAATCAAAATTTTCGAATTTTCGTCTTTGGACGATTCCAAGATCGTGACCTTTTTCTATTGTTTCTATTTGGTCGTGAGGAATTTCTATAAATACTTTGTGAAATTTCTTTTTAGCGATTAGAGCCTTTAGCATTAGTTCAATAGCAATAGAAAGATTACCTGTTGGTGTTTGATAGTCTCCTGATCCGCCATTAGCCAAATTATAGAATTCAGGTATACCTTTTTGAATATATCTAAATGCAGCGTGACAAAGTTCTTCAGAAATTAAGTTGTTTAAATGTTCGTTCATTTTGTTCTATTTGCTTGCTTATAACGGATCAGGCTATGCGTCGTCTCTCACAAGGTACGCAGTGAGATATGATCGTTATAGCCATTGTTACATGCTGGCTCTTCTTTGTTTACCATTTCATTCTTTTTTTACTCGATCTTTTTGTGGGTTAGCTTGCAGCTCTCTGTCGCCCGCAGGCACGAGGACGGCAGTGTGCTGCAAATGTCAAGATTATCTGTCTAATATTTTAATGCTCCCATCTCCAAATAATTTTACACCTTCTTTTATTTTCAAAATGCAGTTGGCCGCTTGTTTGTAATATTCAAATCCTGGATTTGTTTTATTAAGAATTATTAATTTATCCATCTCTTTATTTAGAAATATCTTTAGTACATGAATTAACTGCAAGAAAGTAAGATCATTATCCAATGAGAATTTTAATGAATTAAATACTGCTGTTCTTAGTGCAAACTTAGTTCGAGCAATTACATAATGTCGAGGATTTTGATTTGGTAAAAGCTCATATCTATCATCAAAATCCACAGTATTAAATCCAACAAAAACTTTTGCTCCGTTTTCAATTGCCAAGTTTCCCAGAGTAACAGAGTTACAAGACAAACAAAATACTTTCTTGTTAAGAAAGATATCAATATTTGATTTGTCTATGAAATTACCATGAGCCTCACTATGAACGTATTTACTTCTGTGAGAGCCATATTTTTCTCTGAATTGAGCTCCATGTATCGATCTTGTGCCACCGTGACAAAGTATAATAATTAAATCATTCTCATCTAATATATTGATTTCATTCAAAGCTTGTTCATGAGATGAGTAATTGTTTGACAAGCTTCTTGTAAGGATTAAATGTGAATAAGCATTCTTTAGCTTTCTCTTTAGTTTTTTGAGAAACCTAAGATCTTCATTTATTGGATGTATTACTAAAGCTTTCAATTAATCTATATTTAGATCAACTATATGGGAAATTCCTCTTTCAATAAACTCTTTTGTAAATCTTACACCCGCTTCACTCTGTATTCTAACTTCTTTTGAAATTTCAAAAAATTGTTTTCCTTTAAATTCTTCGAGATAATGAGACAATGTGAGCGATTGATTTTGCATAAGATAATCTTCTATTTGAAGTTCAATACTTGGTTGCTTTATCATTTCAACAACTCTTTCCGCTATAGCATTCCTATTGTTGATGTAAGCTGATATATTTGATGTCATTGCAATTTTCAAATATCTCTCTCCTGGTTTTTTCCCTTCTTCGCTAAATAGTTGCAAAGTTGATCGGTTCATTCCACCAGAATATATGAACAGGGTCGCAGACTTGTTGAGCTGCCTTATCGTTTCGATTATCTCAAATGCTAATGTTTTATTCTCAGAATGCAAATTAAAGTCACATCCAATGACGTCTATTTTATCACCTAAATATTCTTCAATTAAATGTTGGCGTGAAAGCTCTAAGTTTATTGTAGTATTATCATCATTTAAAAATTTTCTATCAACAGGATTAAACCATGGAAGACACTTGACTTTAAATTCTAAATCGCTGTCACCTACGCAATCATCCTCAATTGCTTCTAAGGTATCCGAAATATCATTATCATCTATTAATAATATTTTCTTCTCCATTTTTAGAAAATTAATTCGAAAGTTGCTCCTTTCATATGAATGTTATTACCGATGAAATTAAACTGCCCACCAATGTTCTTCATTAATTTTTTATTTGTGAATAAACCAACTCCAGAGCCAGCCGTTGTAGTTTGTCCAATTTTAAAAAGGTTTTTTTTCATCTCTTCTTTAACTCCAATTCCGTTATCTGAGAATATCATTTTTAGGCTCCTTTTGGGTCCCGATTTTAGCACAATCTGTGCTTTATCAGCTTTAGCTCTTTTTGAATTTGAAATTAGATTATCTAATATTATTGAAATATTAATCTTGCTAAAAAGAAAGATGTAATCATCAATTTGCTTGTCGATACTGATGTTGATTGATGTCAATTCATTTATTTCATTATACAATTGTACATATTCTTCAATATAACTTATCAAATCTCCTTTTTCTTCTGAAACCATTAAGTTGAAATTCGATCTCAGCACAAGTCGACTCATTTTCTCAATCTGTTCCGTGTTTATTTTGACTTCAGTTAGCTTGGTAAGAATGTTCTTTTTATCAATCTTATCTTTGGAAATGTCTTTTATTAGTTTATTTATTTTAGGAGTTGTTTGAGAAAGCCTTTGATTAATATGATGCACTAATGCGATAGCTTCTGGCGATAAATCCTTGCTTACAGCTAATAAATATTTGTTGCTTTTTTCGAGAGCCTTTTTTTCGGCAATATGATCATCCTTTATTTTTTCAACTTGCGTTTCGGCTTCATCTTTTGCTTTCCTTAATTGCTTAACTTTCTTATCAAGTATGTTTATCTGTTTGTTAAGTTCTTTGTCTTGGGTTTCATCTGCTATTCTTTTAAAATTCTTTAGCAATCTCTTCAAACTTTTTTCTTCATGAACTTTGAGGATATCTGCAATTTTAGAATTAAAACTAATATTCAATATTCTTCTTTCACTGGATAAATTGCTTAATAGCTTTACAATTTCTTCACCAGAGTTTCCATTTTTTAAATCTTTGAGTCTTTCATCATCTACTCCCCATTTTTTAGCATCGACAACATATTTTTCTAATCGCTTAAGGACTTCAAAAATAAATTCAATCAATTGATTATAGGAACCATTTTTTATCAAACCACCATCTCTACTTGTAGTCTCTTTAAAATAAGGATTATCCCCATTAATTTCTATTTTTCCAATAATCTCTCTTGTTCCTAATCTACGAGCATAACCTTGTGATTTTCTTGTATCAATACCATAAGAGTCATCTCGTGCATTTCCAAATGGGTGAATCCGAAAACCATTTTTATACATAAATAGATTACCGTAGTTTACAGGTTCAATATTCATTTTGTTAGTAAAATTCCATTTAGCTGCTCTGTTTAGAAAATACAGTTGTATACTAATATTCTCAAGTAAATCAAATTGATTAGACTCATTAATTTCATATATGAATTCACCTCTATCTATAATACTTGTCGTCACTTCTTCTCCATTTTCTGATATTTTTGAATAGATCTGAGTTGTCTTAATATCTAAAGTTTCAAAAATGAAATTTACTACTGGACCATTTACTACAAATCTGGGATCAAAATCAACACCTTCTTTCTTACTTTGTTTTTTGTAATTGTTATCTTCATGTGATTCTTCTTTAGCTTCAACAATTATCTTAAAGTTGTTTTTTAAGGTCTCATTGAACTTAGGCAAAATTAGTTTTGCTAATGAAGATTTCAGTTGTAAAATTTTATTTCTATCCCAATTGTCTCTTAAGTTTGATATTTCTAATATTGTACCATGAGGAAGTTTATACTTGTCATATTCAGGAGGCAATTTTTGTAAACTCTTTCGTTTGATAGGAATCTTTCTAAATAGTTTTTTTGAATCTTTTTCGAAATGATTCCAATCGACTTCAATATGCTCTATAGTTTTCTTTCCTTTTTTGATTGAAAAAAGATTTAGTTTACTGCCTAATCTATCGCAGGAAAATCTTCCAACTCCTTTAGCCCCTGCATAATGTTTCTTTATTGAAACTTTAGATAATAAATCATTCTCTTCGTCTTCAGTTCCATCCTTCTTTGCTGAATAACCCACAAAAATCCATTTGTTTGTTAGGTCATCGTAATCCATACCTTTTCCTTTGTCAATAATCTTGATAGAAGGTAATCCACTATTTAAATTTTCAAAGACAACAAAAACTTCCTTTGAATTAGCATCATAGGAATTTTTAACTAATTCAAATACTGCTATAAATTCATCAGTTATTAGGTCTTGACCGAGGAGATCCTTTAATCCAGAACTAATCTTGAAATGTAATATGTCTTTTTTATGTGATTTAGTTGACATTACCTATTTAGCAATTATATCATTTATAATTAATCCGGCTTGTTCTCCGAATAATGGTGGGATTGCATTTCCTATTTGTGAATAACGCGGAACATCATTAATTCTTCTTTTTCCTCCTGATGTGTATTTCCCTTTAAATTGAAACCAATCATTGAATGATTGTATTCTTGCATATTCGCGAACTGTAAATATTCTTGCATTATCGAAATGTATAAAATCATCTGGTAAGGTTGTTAGTGAAGGGCAAGGTTCTTCGCTTGAGGTAGGTATAGTTGTATGCTTCTTGATATCAAGTCGATCTTTTAATTCACTTGAAATTGATTTATTTCTTTCACTGTTCGCGAGCATAATTTCAAATTTATTTATTGTTTCTGTTTTATGGTTAGCCAACCTGTGACTATTAGGGATATCACTTCTAACATTACCTTTCATGAGACGCTGATAATTAGACTTTGTATTTGTGTACTTAGTGGTTTTAAAGTTTTTATTAAAAGGATATTCAATTTTTCTTTTGCCATTTAAGTCAGAGATAGCCTGACAAAGGGTAGTGGTTGAGTTTAATCCTTTGTCTTTAAGAAAGTTGAGTTTCTCTTTCTCAAGATTTTCAAAAAAATCTAAAGGGTTACCGTAATTAAGATCTTTACGGAAACCTATCAATATGAATCTTGTTCGTTTCTGAGGCACGCCAAAATCAGCAAAATTTACAAGCTCTCCATGAACATCATATCCAATAGATTCATAATAACTACTGTTCTTCTTTAATTGAGATTCGACATAGTGAGAATATCTTAAACCTTTGTCTTTATTGTTTTTGAATTTTTGTGTAAAGCCTTTTACATTTTCAAAAAAGATAATCTTGGGCTGAACAATTCGAATAAATCTGATGTAGCTTTTTACTAATTTGTTTCTTGAATCGCTCTCATTTCTTCTGCCTGCTGATGAAAATCCTTGACATGGCGGACCACCTGTAATTAGATCTACTTGATTCCTTAAATTTAGGAGTTGTGTTTTAAATTCTCTTAGAACTTTGTTGATATCGTAATTTTCAATTGGTAACCAATCAGGCCAATCGAAATGATTCTTATTTTCTATTAAGTTGTGATGTAGAGTTTTAAATGCATCTGAATTTTTTTCAACAGCAAAAACTCCTTCCCATGCATTTGAATTGTGAAGCCCGAGGGACAACCCACCACATCCAGCAAATAGGTCGATATATTTCAATTTACTATTCATGCCTCTACATTTTTTGAAGAATGAATTAACTCTCTAATATCTACTGAAAGCAGACGAGATACTTTAAGTAGTGTTTCTAAAGATGGTTGTCTTCTATTTGTACACCATTGAGAAACAGTTGATTCATCCATACCTAAATTTTCTGCCAACCATTTATTCTTCACCCCTTTTTCAGCAAGAACTATCTTTAATCGATTTATTTGTTTAATCGCCATTTAATTTGCTTAAAATACAAATATAATTACTTTTTATACAAATAAGTGGGTGGTGGGTGGGTAAAGATTGCGGGCAGCATAAAAAGCAATGTGTCTGAAAGACTCTTTGCTTTTTGAGGGTTGGCAAAATTCACCTACAGCTTCTCAATTACAAATATATTTTTGGCTTTACATTCATCAGCTTGCATGTAACGGATCTTGATAACGAGAGTCTGACCAAAGGGAAGATTCTCTGTTATCTAATGTTAGCGATAGTTACTCTTTGAAGTTCAAGTTTGTATTTTTCTTTAATAATTCTTTGATTCGATTGCCTTCATTCACCCATTCATTTGATTCAATTTTTGAATTGTCTTGAATCCTAAAATGAAAATTGTCATATGTATAATCATCCATTTGGTATTCTTTTTCAGGTATTCCCAAGATAGTATATTCAACGCCACTTATAAAATTTGTGAATGCGGGAAATTCTTCATAGAAACCAGTTTCATTTTTCTTTAAACCTAAATTTGTTGCTCTATTTATTGTTTTGACCGTTTCGTGAAGAGTTTGATTAGCCTGAATGAAGAAACTTCCTTTTAGTTTTATTGTTCGATTTGGTTTTGAATGATCGTGCTTGTCATGTAGAATTCGAAATTGGTTTGGATTTGGTTCAGTCAATCCTTGAATTTCACCTTTTTCGAATCTGCTAATCCATTGGTTGTATCTTTCAAAGAATTCAATCGCTTCATTAGTTTCAATTGTAATTGGAGGAATTTCGGAAACATATTTACTATCGAATGTTGTTAGTTCGCCATTAACAATGAATGTGGTATCGTTTCCTCCGAGATACTCATTATTGTTTTCTCGTGTCCTATGTTGCTTTATTTTTTCTATAACCGCCTCTATCCGTTTTGGGGTTTCGTAAATTCCAATATAGTAATTTAGAAGCCTGCCAAGTTCAGAAGGGAAAGTTTCGAATTCAGGGTATACAATTCCGTCTTCAGTTACTTTAAACACGAATCTCTTTGAAATAGCTTTCTTGTATTTGGATTCCATTTTACTTACTAATTTCTTTTTGTTTTCGCTGTTCCATCATGGATATTAGACTTTGGATCAAGGTTGTCATAATATTACTGCTGTCAAATTCAATTGTCATTTGTTTCCAATAGTGAATAGTGCATTCGTGGATTAAAAAATTAGTGATGAGAATTGGTTTCACTTTATCCCAATATTTTAAAAAATCGATTTCATTAGGTTGATCTGCAATTGCATCTAAAATCATTTCCATGAGAGTGAATTTTTTGTCATCGTCCTTTAGAAGTTTATAATGATCAAGGTATTGTTGAATGTCTTTTGGGTTGCCTGGCGTATATGATTTTCCTGCCATTGATTCCCATGATCTAATTCTTTCTTTTAGATTTAGTTCAATTGCCAATTCTTCTAAAGCTTTCTTAGTTGAAAATCTGAAAGGTGGTTCCATCTTTTTATTTTTCAATTATCGCTAACGGAAACTTGTAAGCGGAGTACGACCAAAGGGAGTATTCCGTCTTACATATTGTTATCAGCTATATTCCTTTCTTAGGTTCTTTATTACAACTTCTGGTTTCTGGTAGTCTTTCATTAACTCATACTCAAAAGGTTTACTATCATCCTCGATAAGCACTTGCTTCTCGTTTAAAACTTCAGAGGTATATCCCACTTTTATGATACGTCCTTCACCTGCAGCTACTAATTTAAGTTTAGTTTTTGCACATTCAGGTGTGATACAAATGTTGTAACCTCTACCCATTGCTTTTACACTTGGGTATAGAATCCCATCGAAACCATAGTCTATTTTAGTTTCAGTAAAAACCGCAGAAATAATATAGTCATAATGAAATCTAATATTTGGGTTAGCAAATTGTTGTGCAAAAAACTCATTCACTAATCTTGTCCTATTGGCTAATTCTCTATCGTGAGACATTGCTTCCGCTAATGCGCTATTCATATTCCGCAAGAAGGAGTCTCCATTGTCATTTCTTAGTGCAGGTAGGATAATTAAGAGATTAATGTCTTCTTTAACTTCCCATCTACTGAATGTTATTTTCTCATTAGATTGAAATAGGTTGTTTCTGTATGTTTTAGAGGCTTCTAAACAAGCTGTAAATCTTGCATTATTGATATCATCTTCGCCAATTTCTGGTGGCAGTATACTTCCGTAAAACATAGTTTTATTTGGTGTACTTGCTCTTTGAAATGTAGTGTTCTTTTCTTCTGGTTTATAGCTTAATTCACTTCTTTTTGAGAATATTTCGTCATCTGTTTCGTTTGGTCTTGCTCTGAATACTGGAAAATCTTTATGTAATGTGTAGCCCACTCCTGCGGTAGCACCAATCTGATTTATATAATCTCGTACTTGATCAACTGGTTCAGTTGATAAATCAAGTTTTGAAAGTCTATTTAAAATATCTAACTCTTCCATAATTCTAATTGTGATTATCCGTGTTTATTTCTTGGTGTTCAAAATAGTCTTTATCAAATTCATCTGTTATGACAATTTCTGTTTCGTCATTGAAAAAGCCGTCTGGTATATTTTGAACAAATCGATACTTAACGATTAAGTCGTATGTCCACCAATTTTTTCCAGTCAAGGTTAAACTATTTACAAAGAGAAGAGCTTGTTCATGAGTTGTAAGTTGTGCTCTAATTGTTTTGACATATTCGTACTTATCTATGTCAATTTTTTGATTATCAACATATCTAACTGTTTGGTAGAGGTGTCGATAATAATGTCCTAATCTCGATTGATGACCACCAAATGGATTAAATTTCAACTTACGTTCTTCAATTGCCTTTTTACGTTCCTTCTTAGAGTAAAAAAGATCGATTAGCTCGTCCACAAACTCATTTGGATACTCTTTTAGGTTTTTCTTAAGCATTGTATTTGAATTTGGCCCAACTCCATATAATAGACATCTATATGATAAAATTAATAATTCTTTTTTACTCAATTGGAGGTTATGCTTATTTGACATTTTAGTAACTCTTGAAAGAATTAAACGTAGTTCTCTAATCATTAGAACGAATATTTTCTTTCCGCTTGATTCACCAAGTTTAAACTCTGATGCATTTTCTCTATGCATTCTAATCAATTCAAAATATTTGCTTTCAAATTTTTCAATCGCAGATGTCTTTCTCTGTTCCTTTATTGTAATATATAAAAGGATTATACTTAGTAGAGTGAAGAGTGAACCTATATAACCTCCAACAAAATCTCCAAAGTATGAAGCTTTCTGAGGGTCAATTTCGTCACCTTTAAAAGCATCAGACAAGAAAATTGCATGTATAACAACCAAGCCAATAAACACTATAAGTATTTCTATGCCATACTTTTTCACAAAGCTGGGTTTAGTGTAACTTTCATATTTTGATTCCTTACTCATTTTTTATTGCTGATAACTACTGTATATATACACCTTTAATTATGAGTTACGTATATATCGCATATGTCTTCAACTCAAAGTACCTCTTTTTCCATTATTATATACTATCTGTTTTACTCAATTTATTTTTTTGGCGGTAGATCACGATTGTATTAAGAATACTTAGTATGCCTGTATTCTTCTGTCACAAGATTATGTATCTTATTAAGTTTTGCCTTATAGGGTATGCTATTATTCTAAATATAAGAAAAATATAATAGTACGTGGTAATCTAAGTTATTCATAATAAGGGGTTTATGATGATAGCCGTACCTTAACCGTTAGTGACGTTTATACACGCTTACAGATATGCAGCACAGGCTGTAGTTTAATTGCGGATTTTTATAAAAAGTGTACTTGACTATATTGTGTTGCTGATGTAACTCCATTTAATTAGATGCGACTTGGGGTACTATTGCAAGTACATATTTTTGTTGTTTGATAGGCTATCGGTAAGCTTCTATTGATGTAATAGTTCATCCACTGATGATTGATGTTTTGTTATTTTCGATAGATAATGGTGTTGTCATCAGAAGAGGCAATTGTTCACTTAATAAAAAATAGATTTGTGAGGCAATGGCTTTCGGTATTGATTAAGTATCAATACGCTATTTAATACCAATTAATATTCAAATTGCCTCGTATATATAGTTTCATTCTTCATTGTATGTTGCTTAAAATCCCTGCCTGTCCGGCAGGCAGGCTCGGCATTACCGTTGCCGCCCACGGCGTTAACTACTGCTATGCCTGCTTATTTAAGCTTCATCTAATCTCGGATAATTCCAAAATCTTCAGCGGCATTTAAAATATTATTTGGTATAAGATGTAGCAATTCGTTCACTGTTGATTGACGTTTAGTCAGTCAACTCACACCTTCGGCGTGACCGTTCATTCATTCTCCACTAAAAGCAAAAGAAATAATGTTAGCGCCCATACGTAAGGCTTTCAGTCTTACTTCTTCTGGATCCTTGTGTACAGAACGATCTTCCCAGCCATCTCCTAAGTCAGATTCATAACTGTAGAAGCATACTAATCGGCCTTCCCATATCAAGCCATATCCACGTGCTGCCTTGTCATCATGCTTATGGATCTTAGGCACTCCGTTATCGAAGTTAAATTTCTGATGATATATCGGATGATCGAATGGCAATTCTATAAAGTCTAATTCTGGAAAAGTCTTCTTCATCGCTAATCTTGCGAACGCATCCATACCGTAATTGTCATCGATGTGCAAGAAGCCTCCGGCTATAAGATACTGTCTGAGGTTATCAGCATCAGCATCTGAGAAGACGACATTACCATGCCCCGTCATATGCACAAATGGATAATTAAAAAGATCAACGCTACCAACTTCTACAGTCCCATAATCGAGATCTATATCAGTCCCCAGCTGACTATTACAGAATCTTGCAAGATTAGGTAATGCCGTTGGGTTAGAATACCAGTCGCCGCCGCCACTATACTTAAGTAAACCTAACTTATAAGTAGGTGGCGTGACGAATGCGTTAAGTAAAAAGAAGGCACTGATTATAATTATGATATTCTTCATGTATTTTATTTTATACCCTTATACTACCTAAAGGGTTATGACCAATTGAAAACTTACCACACTTCTATAAGTCGTTATTAATTAAAGTCATAGACGTTTAATACTTATTGAAATATGATTGCTTACCATTGACTATACCTATAACCTTTCCTGTAAGGGATTGATTCCAAAAAGGAGAATTTTTTGATAACGATTGATTAGTTTTTTCATCTAAGGTCCACTCTGCTGATGGGTCAAACAATGTCAGGTTAGCTACTTTGTCTACATCTATCTGCGGCATTTCTAAGCCTAATACCCTTCTTGTATTAACGGCTAAGCTCATGACGATCTTATTTAAGCTCACTTTAGGAGCATGAGTTATTATACCGCTGAATGTGGTCTGTAGGCCTATCGCTCCTGTTTCCGCATAAGTAAATTCTTTTTTCTTAAGTTCTTCCTCGAGCGGTCTGTGGTTGCTTGTGATGATATCTATCTTTCCAGAATTGATGCCTCTTATAAGTGCTATTCTGTCGTCTTCTGATCTAAGCGGCGGAGAGACCTTAACATTGACATCAAAACTTGCTACTGCTTCATCTGTTAGGCATAGGTTCAGATAACATACTGATGTCGTATGCTGTTTAGCTTTCATTTCCGAAATTTTCTCTACGCTATCTGCTGAGCTAATATTATGAGATAGCAACCTACCATCAGCATAATCACGTAATCTAAGATCTCTCTCTAGGGTCAGTAATTCTGAAAGTGCAGGACTTGCTTTCAGTCCCAGGCTTGTACTTACTTCTCCTTCATGTACAGTGTTACCGTTAGATAGAGCAGGGTCGTTAGGCGTATTTATGATGAGTGCATCTGTGCTCTTAGCGTATTGCAATGCTCTCAGCATAAGCCCACTAGAATGTACAGACTGAGTGCCGTCGGAATATGCAACAGCACCACAGTGGTGCATATCTATCATCTCTGTAATCTCTTCTCCATGGCATTGCTTACTTATGGCGCCGATAGGGTAGTAGTCTACGATATGATCCTTAGTTGTATTAAGTATATATTGTACAGATGATTTGTTATCTATGATCGGATTAGTGTTAGGTAGGGGAGCTACCGCGGTATAGCCACCCGCAGCGGCAGTCTTGCTCATGGTCTCCATCGTCTCTCTGTGCTCATAGCCTGGTTCACCACATAATGTCCCTATATCCATCCAACCTATAGAGACATGTAGATTATCTGAAGAGATCGTTTTTCCCTTTTCTGTTTTGAGACGAGAACCGATTTTTGTTATAATACCGTTCTCTATAAGAATATCTTTATTGGAATTATGATAGGGACTATCAGGCGATAATATTTGAGCATTTTTTATAAGAATATTCATAAAGCTTATGGCGTCTTATGTGTGATTTCTTAAAGTTTCCAAAATCTTAGTAACAGTGTCTCTATAGCTAAAAAGAGTAATGCTAATATAAGGCACCATTTCCAGAATCGTATACCTTGATCTTTTTGTTTAATGATCTGGCTTAGGTCAGCGCTGGCTGTATTGCTGATGATGTTAGCAGAGGCACCATATTCTTCATTAAGCTCTTCTGATGATTTATAATCGAGATTAGATTCTATGCGATCATAATTAAATGCCAATCCTTTAATCTGTTGATCTTCGAGATTAAGATTATAGAAACCAGCTTTGCTTATCATATTATTAAAATTGATCAATGAAGTGTTACCCATATTCGTCTGTCCAGGGATAAATTCTTCTTCACCTTTTATCTTATATATGATCTCATTATTCGATGAAGTATTGTTGACTTCAGTATAATTATCTTTGCCGATTATATAGGATATCTTATCGCTTTGAGTCGCTGAGAAAGATAACTTATACAACATAGGAACGAATACTTCTGCATTAGTAACTAGGTCATTGTACTTAACATCGAGTGGTGCTGCACATACATAGAATTTTCCTTTGCCACGATTATACTTGGTCAGGAAATTCTGTCCACTTCTGTACTTTAACAAATATTCTCCTCCACGTGCACTGAATGATGTGAAGTCGTAATGCCCCTTAGTGATAGGAAGCTTCAGATTACTATCGGTAGATGTATAGACATTGTCGAATACAAATTCTGATGTATTAATCTTGCTGACTGCCTGCTCTGTGTTGTCCCATTGCGATATAGAATTGGCATTCAACTGATTAAGGAATGCATTATAGGTTTCTACATTGGCAGTACGTGGTGGAAAGACTAATATATTGCCACCGTTCTCTACGTAAGTCTTCAGTGATGCAGAAAGTCCAGAACTTACACTTGTCAGAGAAGTCATTATGATCAGATCGTAATCTTTGAACTTGTCATACTGAATGCTGCTCTCGCTGACATTATCTAAGTCAAACTGATTCAATCCTCGGAATAGGGCCGTCAGATATCTATCGTTAGTAGAATTATTGATAGATAGGACTTTTATACTTTCCTTGATATTAAAGTTGATATAATAACTGTCATCAAACTGGATAGGGTAGTCATCTATCTTAATCTCCATCTCTTGCCAGCCCGCTTTAGTCAGTAGTAGATTGATCGTATCAGTGATGCTACTACGTGCTGGTATGTCCATCGTCCCTTCAGGTCTGTTCTGACCGTTATGGGTGATGCTTAGTCTTATATCTTTTTGATTTTCGGCACTATGGTTAGTGACTCTGACATATAACTTATTATTCTGATTGATAGATGGGACTACTGACTCAAACCAAGCACTGTCTATCGCGATGTTACTTTCTTTGACAGCTTGCACTGGGATGAAGTTAATCTCAAGCGTGGTATCTTTTTCTAATTCTATATCTGTTATCGACTTCTGGAAATCCGAAAGCATGTATGTAATGTGATTACCATCAGCTGGCGCCGATTGCTTCTGGACTAATAGCACATTGCTGAGTGTATTGACCTTAGGGCTTAATTCTATTTCTTCTATTGCGCTACGGACATTTTCTTTGCTTATCCATCTCTGTTGGCTGCCTTTAAGTTCGTGAGTAAGAATCTGAAATTGGTCAGCCGGGTCATAGGCCTCTACGATTTCTTCGGCTCTACGCTTAGTCTTATCTATAAGTGGCACATCTTCTGTCGCCGCCATCATACTGTAAGAGTTATCTATAAATATGCTGACGTAATTTTTACCTGCCTTGACACTATTATTTTTAGATATAAATGGCTGCGCAAAAGCAAATATAAGCAATGCCATCGCGAGTAATCTCGATAGTAAAACTAAGAAATTTCTGACCTTGTTACGGGCACTTTTCTCTTCCTTGATCTCCTTCAGCAACTTGACATTACTGAAATAGACCTTCTTAAATCTCCTAAAATGAAATAGGTGGATTATGATGGGTATTGCGAGAGCTAATAAGCCCCAAAGAATCTGTGGATATACAAACGACATATGGGCAACAAAAATATGAAATCATAACTCATAAAGCTTGTATTAAATTTTAAGATTAGGTGCAATCTTGTTCTTTTAGCTATAAATGTGGCTTTAGTGGAAGGAATTGCTTGTTATTAGTCTTTATTGGGTGTAAACCACCTCTATTCTTTAGATAGTCGAGGACTGTGTCCTCGATTTAATGCACGCGTCTAAAATGATTGATGGTCGCATTCTCCTCCAGAGTCGGACAAGTCCCGACTTCGATCCAATGCACTTGTAAGCTTTTCAGAATAAACTTTACACTCAATAATATATAAAATACCAAGTATCAAAGAAAAATACTCATAAGCCAATAAAAGGGAAATCTTAATTCTGATAGAATAGACAAGTGTTGAAGGCTTAAAGCAATGTGGATAGGGATGCGCATATTGCATCGCGGTCGGGAGACCGCGACGATTAGCGTATCAAAGAAAAACTCTTCAGATAGTCGAGGACTGTGTCCTGAAATTCTATGTATGCAACAGGCCCTTAGGACTAACCCATCTCTTTCTTCCGCTATGCGAAATTCATCTCTTCCCTTAAAATGGAAGAGGGGCTTTCCATGCATGGTATAACATATTATTTCTTAGTATATCTTTTTCTTTCTTTAATCAGGGATTGTTTCATCGTTTCCATGCACACATCATATAAAATGGTCCCGTGTTCGAAGAACACAGATAATTTGCCTTTCCATTGTAAGGGAAAGGTCAGGATTGGGTTATAGATTGTTGGTGAAGGATTTTAGTCGTACACTAAACCTAAGTCTCGGTCTCCTGACCGCAGTCATTAGGGATAATCTAACGTCGGTTAAAAACCGACACGTAAGTTACGCATGCGACTGCAAGTCGTAACAAACAAAGTTAAGACTATATATAAATGATTGATGCTCGAATTCTCCTCGGATGCTCGAATTCTCCTCCAGAGGCGGACAAGTCCCGAAGATCCTATGCACTTGTAATCTATTTAGGATGAATTTTAAAACTCAATAATATATATAATTCCAAGTATCAAAGAGAATCCTCATAACCCAATAAAAAGGAAATCTTATTTCTGATAGAATAGACAAGTGTTGAAGGCTATAAGCATTGTGGATAGGGATGCGCATATTGTATCGGGGTCGGGAGACCGCGACGATTAATAGCTTTCAATTAATTCAACAGGTTGATTATTACTTTGGTAAACTCCTTTCTTTTCATAAATGCTAATTATCTGTTCGACAATGTATTTGGTCTCATTTGGGAAAGATACCTTAACGCTATTACCTCTATATACTAATTTTCTTAGGCGTTTCACATTTGATTGATCGAGAGCTTTCAAAACTGGAACACCCATTTCTTTTAAGCTCTCTGCATTAAGATGTTGCTCGTATTGTGACTTCATTGGAATCACAAGCAATTTTTTTCCAAGATAAAGTGCTTCTGAAGGAGTTTCAAATCCTGCACCACAGAGCACTCCACTTCCTGAGGCCATAGATTCTATAAATTTTTTGGAATGTATTGGATGTATATTAACATTCTTAACCTGATAGTTTTTGTTTTCATTTTTAGAAAAGACATTCCATTTGACTTTAGGAACTTGAGTTAGAATCCTGATAATGTTTTCCGAACTATATGCTGGTAGATAGACTGTATAGTGTCCGTTATTTGTTGGAACCAATTGTCGGATATCTTTTCTCACTAAAGGGGTAAATATATTCTTATCATACTTTTTGAAATGAAATCCATAATTTTCTTTACAAGGTGCAAAATACTTAAGAACGAATGCCCCTAATCGATCGTGTTTCGGTGGACGTGGAATTTTATCAGAATGGAGGGCTGCTTGATGACTTAGAGAAACACATGGAATGCCTTTAAACTTGCAAGCCCACGCAGAAATGGCTTCAAAATCATTAATAACTAAATCGTATTCTTTTACTGGACAATTTCTAATTTCACGGATAAGATCTCTAAAACAAAAACCTTTAAATGTTGCCCAATAGTCTATTCCACCTTTGTTGCCGAATTTGAAACTCAGACCTTTATACTGATACTTTATAGGATAAGGTATGTCGACGTCTGATTGTGTACCACTAATCATTACATCACAATCAACGAGTGAATTCAATATAGGTATAACGTCTCTTGCTCTAGTAAGGTGACCGTTACCAGTACCTTGTACTGCATATAGAACTTTCATTAAACTGATGTTTTTAGCATACCTTCTAAAATATTTTCAAATAACTCTTTAGGCGTTTTTTTTATAAATGCATCTATACTTTTGAGACTTTCAATTTCTTCTTCTATATGATTTTCCATTGTGTGCTGCAGCTTATCATCGTCATAAGAATATAGAGACCACTTACCTTCATGGTATTCTATAGAAGACAATCTCTTTAGGGTCAATGCTTTTAAGATAATTATTTAACTCTTCTGCCTTACATCCGTAAGTACCTAAGTGAATGTCAGATAGAATCAGAAGATCTACAGATCGTTTTTTTCTTTTCTTTATTTTAATCACTATAGTTGCTTATATGGTTCAACATCATGATACAAAGTAAGCTATGTATTTAGACTTTATTATTATGTGGATTTTAAGTAATTATTAATTATATGAGCATATTATTAAGGCATTGTAAACTTTAAGTTTTATTGTACAAGCAACAAATTTATGGATACTAATACATTACAATAAATTATAAATTGTTAATTCAACACACCTCTAAAATTAACATTGAGTATTGATATTGCGGGAAAATTAAAAGAGTGAAAAAGCCTATAATTTTCCTATTAATTGTTTGTTCCTTTTTACCGTTGTCGAGAGGCAATTTTTCTTATCCCTTTGGTTCTAAAGTTTCTCCAACAAATTCTCAGAGTGATCAAAGCAGTCTTACAATATTAAGTTTAAATACCTGGGGTCTCCCCATTAGATTTTCAAAACATAAACAAGCAGAAAGATTTAAAAAAATACCTGAGGCATTAAATACCGCAAATACAGATATTATTTGTCTCCAAGAGTGTTTTTCTAAATCTCTACGAAAGGACATTCTATATAATATTTCGGCATCTTACTCCTATTCAAGTGATTACACCTGCAACAGGCGTAGCGCAGGGATTTTAAATCTTGATTGCCATGGCGGATTAATGACGTTTTCAAAATATCCGATCCTTGCAGAATATTTTTATCCATATCCTAATTTTGAAAGTACTACTTATATCGAAAAAATTGGGGCTAAAGGATTTTTGGTTTCGCTTCTTGATTTAGGTGATAAGCAGATTTATGTTATCAATACGCATTTATTCGCAGGGCACGAAGATAGCGCTGTATTAATACGTGAACGACAAATGGAATTTATGTGGCTAACACTAATTAAATTAGAAATATCGGACAAAGATCTATTGCTTGTCGGTGATTTGAATATTAGCCATCCTAAGGTGATGAATGAAAATAACAAAGTTTCTAAGTGCAACATTTACCGCCGCCTCATTTCTGAATATGGCTTTATTGATGGTAATACAAATGCCGCATATACTATTGATCCACTTTCCAACCATTATTGTAACACAAAAGAAGGCCAACAGATACTTGATTATATTTTGTATAAACCAGCTCAAGAGCAAGATGTTTCTTTTTCATCTTGGGTTATATTGAACGGGGATAAATCAGTTTCTGACCATTCTGGGCTTCATTCTCAGTTATTCTTAGAGCCAAGTATTCCAACTGCATTTGATTACATCACAACATCAGCTGGAGAAGCTTCGATAGAGTAAATTATATTATATTCTTACCGACATTCGAGATCTTCTTTATCAAATATAATATTGAACACTTTGCTAAATTTTTTTTATATCGATAGTTGTTCTGATTTCTACTCTGCAGTATATAACTACTCTATGATACAAGACAGTCTTAGTGTGAATCCAAAATATTTATAATTTCTTGGAGATCTACAAATTTGAAATTTTGTCTTAGTAAGGTCGAATCTTGATAATTGAAGCCATCTTGTGCAATAAAAATCCCATTCTTAAATTGCTCATTAAGCGGCATGGATAATATTTCAATACCATCAGTTTCCTCTACACCATCAATCTGACCTTCAGGCATTGCTTTATATGATGTTATATACTCCTTAGTTCTAGTGTCAAATATGCAATAGCTAAAATTACCTTGACTTGAAGCGACCAAGTAGTGAGGTGGCAACAACGCTAATCCTTCTATATCATACCTTATATTGAGATTTTCATCAGTAGAATTATAAAAGAAATCTATCCTATGTGATTTTGTATCAAAAGCATCAGATACCCATATACCTTTTTGCTCTTCACCTATATAAAGTTTATTATTTTGATCATCTACGACCATGCCCTCAGGTTGTGTCTCTACGCTAAGCCGTCTATTTTTCATATTGCTGAGATCTCCTAGAGCATTAACCGAAAAATGTAGGATAGAACCTTTCTTGTCATTGACATAGAGATGCAATAAATCATTTTCTGACTTTCCCATGCAGAAGCCATATGGTTTTACTTCTCCTAGACCAATCTTGCCAAGGATATTCGTATCTACCCTGCCATCTGGTAATATTCTAAATAAATCTATACTTCTATCTGTTCTATTGCTCCCTGCCAAAACATCTATCTTTTGATTACCAAAAATTACAGCTTGGCGTACATCTATATTATTTATTCGGCCACAAGGTATAAATTGTAATTCTTTCCCCTTTAAATTATAGGCATGTATGCCTTCAGTTTTATTGGATCCATAAACTACAGAGAGGGATGGGTTTTCCTCATTATACCAAATGGCAGGATCATCTGCAGCATCGTCGTCGGTAGAAATACAAGTTACCGGTACGGTTTCTACTGACGGATACACAGTATTAGAGATGGTAGATTGAGCCAGCTCTGCGTCTTGAAATGCTCTAACATCATCTCTTGCTTCCTTGTTTCTAACGTACTGTGGAGAGCAACCATATACAATTATAAAAAGGACAACTGGAAAATACTTCCAATTATCCTTATCTATGAAAAAACTTATCACTTCTACTATTTAAATTTGAATTTAAGACCTGCTTTGATCTGAGGTCCGTAATATTCTACTTGCATCGTTCTATTTACCTCACCTTGATAGAATCGTAAAGGTTGGTTAAGTAAATTATTAAGACTCATATATATTTTCCACTTGTCATTTAACTCATAGTCCGCATTGATATCCAGATAATTGACACTGTCATACCATCTATCATAGAAAGCTTCATCTCCATATTCTTCAATAAAGCTACTTGCCAGATTATAAGATACTCTAAAGTCCAGCTTTTTAGTGTCATAGGCTAAGCTCAGATTGGTTACACTTTTAGGAGTTCCGACTAGAGGCAGAACTTCGTTTTCTCTATCTTCTAAGACGATGTCTGTGACTTCAGATTTGTTATAGGTGTAATTTCCATAAAAACTTAAATTCCCTAAAGGTCCAGGTAAGAAATCCAGTCTTTTAGAAAGACCAAACTCAAAACCAATTAAGGTCGCGTTACCTATATTTAATGGCTGTTCTAAATCATCGTAGACATTGCCTTTATACTCCACATCTTCTTTTGTAGCAGTTGCAATGACGTTAGTAAGGTCTTTATAGAATACACCACCAGATATGACCCCTATATTATCAAAAAATAGTTCTGCCATTAAGTCTAAATTCATGGAGGTTGTCGCTTCAAGGGCTGGGTTACCGAGCGCTATCTCATTGTCTTCAGTATTAATCTCTTCGTATGGCACCAAGTCAAAATAGTTTGGTCGAGCTAAGGTATTAGTCCATGCAGCCCTTACATTAAAATTGTTCTTCGGCCTATAGTTTAAATGAAGCCCTGGTAGAAAATTCGAGTAATCCTCACTCTGGTTTGGGGTAGAAGATAGCTCATCAGCTTCTGTGTCATAGCTCGTTCCAGAATAATTGACTGAGGTCTGCTCGAATCTTGCTCCTGCAATAAAATCAAATGTAGATCCAAGACTTTGAGTATACATACTATATGCTGCCGTGACGTCCTCGCTGGCATTAAAATTTCCAGCTGATTCTTCGTTGACATCCTCTCCTTCAAAGTCAGGACCTTCAAGTTCTAAGCCTCCTAAGAATTCTTCATTGACAAATAATCCCGCAGTGTAGTTGCCAGCAGAAAAATTATCCTCAGTTATATCCTTGGTGTTGGATAATGCTGTAGACACAAACCCGTCTTCATCTACGGGCTCGAATTCCCGAAATGAATTATTTCTAATTTTCGACTTTGACTTATACTTTCCACCGAACTTTAAATTACTGCTGTTTTTTCCGAACATAACAGGCAAGTTAAAATCTACACGTCCTATGTTATCGGATTCTTCAGTAAACTGAAATTCTTCAGTTACTTCTCTAAGGCTTGTAATCGAAGATAAATCGGCTTGGGCGCCATCGGTTATTTCTACCATTGGAGTCCTGGGGTTAGACAGGTTTAGGTTATTGATAACTACATCTTTATTTCTCATAGAAATATAGCGTTCGTTAGGTCTATCTTCGGAAGCATACATATTGACATAAGCCCAGTTGACTTCCATATTGCCGATAAGGTGGTCACCTCCTACTCTAAGGGAGTACATTCTTTGATCTTCTAGTCTACCAAATTTATTTCCAGAAGGTCCTCCCTTTGTTTGCTTTCTTATTTCAGTTACCCAATTGCCATCATCGTCTTGTTCTATATCATTATATCTTAGTCTGTATCTATTCTCCCAATCTTCTCTTTTAGTGTACATTCCAGACACAAAAATATTATGTCCTTTGGCAATGTCATAATCTAATATGGCAGAATATGATTGTCTCAATCTTTGTAATTGGTACTGTCTGATCTGCTGCTCATTGGTATATACAGTGCCATCATCCAATCTGTCCCATTCAGCTTCGACATTATCAGAACGGATATATTTATCAAGTATAGAAATGTTTCCTATAAACCCGAGTCTGTCATTTGCAAATCTATTAGAGTATGAAAGTTGTCCTTTGTACAGCGGCTTAGCTGTTAGAATACTATAGCCAGATCCTAATTTCCCCTTGATCATATGACCGCTCTTGGCTTTCTGTGTGACCAGATTGACCGATCCGCCGATGGCATCACCATCTAAATCTGGAGTAACTGCTTTATTGAGTTCTATTGTTTGGATCATGTCTGCAGGTACAAGATCTAGTTGCACAAATCTTTGCTCTGCTTCTGCAGATGGTATTCTTTCCCCATTAATTGTAATTGAACTGAGCTCAGGAGCGACCCCTCTAATGTTGGCAAAGCGGGCTTCTCCCTGATCGTATTGTACATTGATACCAGACAATCTTTTGAGGGCATCTCCGATGTTGGCATCTGGAAATCGCTCTATCTGTTCTGCATCTACAATCTCGGATATATTGCCTCTGTTTTTTCTTTCACTGAGTGCTTTGGCTTGACCTAATAACCTTCCATTAATAATAATTTCAGTTAATTGTAGGCCATCGTTCATGACAACATCCAAGTACTGAACTTTATCGGCCTCAAGAGTGACGTCTATTACTTGATCTTCATATCCAATATAGCTAACGACTAGTTTGTATGCACCTGCTTGCGCATTTAATAATGCATAGTCGCCATCTAATCCAGAATAAGTTCCGTAGCTGGAGTCTTCGAAATAAACATGGACTCCTGGTAAAGTAGTACCATCGGCATCTGTAATGTTTCCTCTAAGTGTTGTTTGTGAAAATGATGTGCTCGCAAGTAACACAATAGTTAATAAAGATAGGAATCTCATAATTGGTGTTTGATTTGACACAAACGTGAAGGACAAGTGTTATCGCAGAATTTGCAATCTATTAATTCTATTTAAACAAAAACTATATAATGTATTACTTATGTAAATCCTGTGTTAATCCTGTGTTAATCCTTGCTCAAATTATTAGTCGGGAGACCGCGACGATTAGCGCAACAAAGAAAAACTCTTCAGATAGTCGAGGACTGTGTCCTCGATTCAATGCACGCATTAAATATTTCGGATGGTCGCATTCTCCTCGGATGCTCGAATTCTCCTCCAGAGGCGGACAAGTCCCGACTTCGATCCTATGCAGTTGTAATCTATTTAGGATGAATTTTAAAACTCAATAATATATATAATTCTAAGTACCCGATATTCAAGGACTGTATCCTAATATTCTATATATGCAACAGGTCCTTAAGACTAACCCATCTCTTTCTTTCGCTATGCGAAATTCATCTCTTCCCTTAAAATGGAAGAGGGGCTTTCCATGCATGGTATAACATATTATTTCTTAGTATATCTTTTTCTTTCTTTAATCAGGGATTGTGTCATCGTTTCCATGCATACATTGTACCCATGATCCAGTATTGAAGAATACATTTAATTTTCCTTTCCATTGTAAAGGAAAGGACAGGATTGGGTTATCAAAAATTATTTCAGAAATAAATACCCTTTAAGGGTGACACTTTTACTTTTCTATACACTAAGGTATAGAAACATCAGGATAGCCATCATTATAGAACAATCGATTAGCTCATCTTAATGCTTCAGGTTGTAGAGGTCTCTGCAACCGACTCTTAAATTATTTTTCAAACAGTGCTTACTGCAAGTATACTGTAGTCTGCATACTATAATCATTTGATTTTGATGACTGTATTGTTACAGGCGTCATTATAGACTCATGTTTTGTGGCCACATAATATGATTCGAATTTTTACGATAGAACAATTTTTCCTAACCCTAAAAATTTTGAATCATGGATATCATAGATTGGATATTAAGCTTCATCGTTGGAGATGAAGAAGAAGGTTTATAATTATACCTTAAAAATATATACAGAATGAGATGATGTCTCATTCTGTATTTCTTGTATTATTGACTGAAATTAAATGCAGTTAATTTTTGATTATACCAATATATATATTGGTTTAATTTATTAATCCTTAAAATTTTGAATCATGGATATCATAGATTGGATATTAGATTTCATCATCGGAGACGAGGATGAAGGCTTATAAGTAATAAGCTTAAATAAAGTGAGGGCACTCAGTTGTGCTTTCACTTTATTCCTTTTTTTATAAACCAAGTCCTATAAAAAAGAGGTGTATAGTCTGCTAAGGAGATTGAGATTAATGTGTTGTATTTCTTCTTGATTATCAACTCTATAACTTTAAGCAAGTTGCTATGACTTAAGAAAAATTTATTGTTTAGTGCCTTTTGGTTTCTACGTAATAGTCTTTTGAAATTATGGATATGATCCTGAAGTAATGCTTCTTCATTTATTTCATAAAGTGCTATTGTTCTAAGACTGTAACCTAATATTTTTGCTCTTACCCTGTCATATTTTACATTTTTTAGCCTGTCTATTACATTACTGTAATTATCAAAATAAAAGTATGCAATCGCTTTGGCATGGTTGAGAGTTGATAATTTATCTTTAGTATCGACACTGTCTATCCAAGTTTCTATAAAAGAATTGACTGCTTCGTATGTGCTAAATTGACATAGACGGGTTACAAGGTTGTCGAATCGAATTGGAGGAATCTTTCCATTAATCAAGTAGATGTCGGATTCTATTCCATATTCTATTAGTTCTTGTAATACAGTGAAATCCTCAAACGTTCCAGCATTCCATTTTTTGACCGCTTTACGATATAGGTAGATGTATACGATTAGATGAAATTCTGTAAGACTTTCAATTTTCGTGGTCTTAATAACGTCAAAGAGTTGAGTAATACAGTCGATTCGTTCGTCTATAAATAGGTTCTGAGCTAACTTTAATATTTGGGATACTTCAGAGTCTTCGAGTTGAGACAGTAGCTGTAGAGTCTTTTTTATCAAGTCTTTAAAATCGAAATTACTCAACTCACTTCTATTGTATAATTCCAAGATATATGTCATCGCATATTCTTTGTAGCTAAGTTTTTGGTATTTGACTAAGTCATTAAGCATCTCGTATCCTATCTTATACTTTATAGGATTGTTGCTGTAATATTGAATGTGTTTGAGCTCTTGCAGATGCTTGTTTGTTAGCAGATCAAGGCCTTTTTGATGTAAGAGCTTATGCTCTAATTTTTCTGCATGGATGTCTGCATGTTTGTATAGTCCACGATCATTGTATGCCTTTATTAGGTAGAGTTTATTCTGATCTGTATTCTCATTGATATGTTTATATACTATCCAGTCCTCGACCCACTCGAGAACTCTTGACATCATATTGAGAAAGTTTTTGTGCTTTATATCTTGAAAGTGATTCTCTCTGAAGATCTCAGATTCGAAATTATTGAGATTTTTCACTTGGCTTATGGAGGTCAATAATCTATAGTACTCAGTGTGTTCTGAGGTATATAGTAATAGAAAACGCTTGAGAGATTTCCATTCTTTTTGATCAACGGTTATAAGGACCTCAATTAGTTTGGGTTTAGTGTTTTTCAAATTTACATATAATTCAGTCGGAATAAAATGATTAAAAATAGTAATAAAATACTGTATATCAATTAGTTGGATATATTTTTTAGTGTAAATAAGTCGGAATTTTAATATATTTTGTCTTTTTATAAATTCTACGATGATTTAAGTTTGATGTATGAACGGTCAGAATAATTGCTGATCGGTTAATATGCTAATCAAACAAAACCCAATATGAAAACTTCAGTCAGTTTAAGTAAAATTATCGTCCCATGTGGTCGTACGATAGAGTTTCTTCCTATATCTGATATCATCAAATTAGAAGGCCTACAGAATTATACTCGCATATACCTCACTGGCGAGAGAGTATTAGTAAGTACTAATAATTTGGGATATTATATAACGCAATTAGAGCATCAAGGATTCTATCTATGCCATAAGTCTTACGTCGTGCATATAGATAAGATTAAACGATATCATAAGAATGGATATATAGAGATGGTCGACGATTCTAAGATACCTGTAGCACGTCGCAGAAGAGCAGAGTTTATAAGCGAAGTACTCTCAAGTACAGAGTTACCATCAGCATAGAATAATATAATATCACTCACTAAGAAGAATGCATTAGCTTTTCATTATAGCATTATTAGTAACCCCATTAAATTTTTATTGCCTTCATGCACCTTCTTAATTGTAAGAAGGTGTTTTTTTGTTTTAGTGTAATTGTTATACTGGATATAGATTAAATACATGTATTAGATTTTCTTTGGTTCTATTGTTTTATATTGTTAGTTAATATTTCTCTGGACGAGGAGTTTCCATTTTTTATGGATGGAACTTAAAACTAAACAAGCCTTCCTTCTGCCTGGTAGGTAATCCAATGCTTAACTCATTACTTACCGTAAAGACAATTATTGGTAGCTAACAATGGCAGACTCCTCCCTATGGTTGTGGGACAATGTTTTCGTTATCTGTCTTCTGACAATCAGCATAAAGCTAAAAATTACTGATATGGATAGAGTATGAATACAGCCAAATTTTTTCTTCTCTTAAGTTAGAATACTGTATATGGTAATTTCGTATTGTTATTAGATTATGATTAATCTACTTTGTACATTACTGAATGTATACTACTTTACTTATATAGATAAGTTATCACACTACCGTAGAAGACTTGTAGAGATAAACGATAAAATTGTAGTGTTAAGCGACTTGATTTCAGATTGTGATACACTCATCTTTACAAAAGAATATTAAATCACACACCACCAAAAATTTAAAGTCATGAAAAATTACATCACTACAATCGTACTTGCGCTTACTGCGATAACGTTATCTGCGGCTCCTATCAATCCGATAAAGACTACGACACTTATTAGTAATGCTTCAGTTGAGCTTACTATAGATGATGCACTTTCTGATTTATTTAACAAGGCTGAGTATAATACGATACAAGATTGTTTAGAATTTTCTGTGGACACTAATATATCTTTCATACAGATATTCAATGCTAATGGTAAACTTGAATTTCAATTACCGGTTCTATCTAATAAGGTTAAGATAAGTAAGAATATATTTCCCATAATTGGTAATTATAAATTAGGATTTATGATAGATGGTGAGAAGAACGTACAGTTCTCAGAAGTCACAATCAAATGAAAATAAATAAGGGTGTTAAAGTCATTTTCTTTATCTGCTTTGAGGGATAAAGAATCTTATTAAAATTCTCAATAACAACAATTTACAAAACAGATCGTAATTAATTTTGCGATCTGTTTTTTTTGATTCAACCTTTTTTTATAGGGATGTGATTTTTAGATCTAAATAGATGTCACCCTGTTATCGACATGAAAAATTACGAGGTGAGATATAGGTGAAGTGACAGAACGGGCTACATGAATAAATGCGAAAGCCGATCTCTATACTACTTTATACAATCGTAGTTGTTCTGGTAGAATACTTTGAGATTCTGGTCCGACCTCACATAGGGTTCTGTTACCCTAACCTATCTCGGAATCTAAATTAACTTCTAATTATACTCTTAAGAAAACTCTGAGTGATCTTATAAGTCGGTAATACCCCATCTACTCCTAATCCTCCTGAGGCCAATGTTGATCCAGTATGTAATGGATTATCAGAAGCGTAATATGCATAACGTATATCTATGTCAGCACTTACGCTATTTCTTATTTGAGAAGCTGCCTGTATTGCTTTCTGATAATGTGCACCTTCCATCTCAAGACCTATCGCTTTCCATGACGACTTATGGAAATATCTGAGTATATCTCTATTCTGAAGTGACGTACCTAATACTGTAACCATAGCACCCTCATATACATCTAAGTCACCATCCTTAAAGTCTACTTTATTAAGTGCATTATCGATAGGGTAGTTGTCAGCACTTCCTTCAAATATGAATGAAGTCGGTAGCATAATATCACCTTTCTTACCCTCCAGAATACCAGCTTTACCCATTATATTTATAGATTTCAAATTGAGTGGAATTTTCTTACCCTTGGCTTCGTACGGCTTTAGTAATTCATCCATCAGCTCATATGCTTGCTCGCCGAATGCGTAGTCCATGACAACGATAACGTAATCATTTTCAGTTTTAGACTTCTTTTTAGAATTGTTAGTTTTTAGCAATTTTGAAACATACCGACTGTCAAAAATCTGTACACCGATATTGACTCCGGTTGTATCTTCTATTTCTATCATGCCATTACTGACGGCATATTTTCTTACTTTCTCTCTTAATTCCTCACCGCTATCTTTTGATAATAGTTTGGCGAGCTCATCGAGAGATCTTTTTTTCTTGCCTTCGTTAAGAGCACTTTCTGCATAGAAGCTATTCATGACACTATGCAGATTACTGCTTATGATATGTATAGGTCTATTAATTAAGTTATGTTTCTCTAATGCTTGCTGAACGTGATTAGCCCAATGAGTTCCGAATATATGGTGCCCTATTTTTTGCCGTAAGGTAGAAGAGAAACTGATTTCTCTACTTGTATCATTCTCATGTTCTTCTAAGCTTAACTTTCCTAAAGAATAGACTATCGTAAATAGCGAATTGACTTTCTTGCTGTTCTCAAATTTTTTAGCTGCTGCTGCCGTCTCACCATATGTCCGACCTAATAAGTAACTTAAGTAAGAGTATCCTAATTCTTTATTGAAGTTTTTATTTTTCTTTATTCGCTCATTTATTTTTTCGAGCATGATCCATTCTCGGCGATGCCTGCCCTTATGGTCTATCGCATTATTACGGATCTTCTCAGCTTCTATATACATGAATGTAAGGTGAGTCATGATGTCATAGATGTCACTCTTACCTCTGACCATCTCTATATACATCTGCTCCTGATCTATGCGGTAGCAGTTACGTCTACGCTTGGCAGGTACCATGCTCTCATACTCTGTTTCTTCTAATCCCTCTCGGCTTATCAGTTTGATATATCTACACTCTTCTATACCTTGCGGGAGTCTTTGGAATATGTATAGAAGGCCACTTATCTCTACTTTCTCGTCGTCATATATGCTGCCATATATCTCGGGAGATAAGTCGAGTAATGAGTTGATCATCGCCTCTCCTGATACGCCAAGCGGCTTGTAAGCGCCTCGTATCATGAGATGTCTCATAACAATATATAGTCGCTCTATTGCTGCACGGGATATCTGAGCTCTGCTTAGATCACTTGTTATATTATGCATATTTCAATCTCTTGTAATTGATTAATAGATGCAATTATTAGACCAGAATAAAGTGGGAGGATGTCTAATTTTCTATATATTTAGAAAGATAAATATGATTGATTTATGAAATATAAAAAGTTAAAGATTTTCTTGATTATTCTTACATTCTTAGTATCGGTGATTTCAATATTTTTATATCTGAATAGAGATAAGTTTACTTATGTAGGTTCCGTAGATTTTATTGAGGTCGACTGTAGCAAGAAAGCTCAAATTCTTAGTGAGGTCTATGAAAGTGACCAAAGAATAAGACGTAAAAATCAACTGATAAAATATGCTAAAGAAGATCACAGAAATCAAGAATTGATTATTAGTATTTTAGATAAGTGTGGGATGCCTACATTAAGTGAAGTAAGTCAAGAACAAATGGGTGCTATTTGGCTGGGATTACAGCATACAAACAAGAAGTATAGAAAAAAATTCTTTCCTCTGATCGAAGAAGCTGTAAATAATGGCGATTTGAATAAAGAACAATATGCACTAATGAAGGATAGAATACTTATGGATGAAGGTAGACCACAGATATATGGGTCTCAATTAAAAGATGGCAAATTATACAAATTGGAGTCACCTGAAACCGTCAATGAAAGAAGAGAAATAATGGGATTAGAGTCTATAGAGAAATATCTGAAAAAGCATAATATAGAATATAGAGCAAATTAAAATTTATCCTTTATAAATTAACAAGCTAATGTTATAATTGGTGATAAGACTTAAGCCTCAGTACCTTCCAGGAATGGCACAAAGTGAAATACACCAAATGCTTCTTCTTCATATTTATTTTCAGCTATTTTAGTAATACGCTTCATGGTCTTATCATCATCATCGCCAATAGGAATTACAAGATATCCACCTATCTTAAGTTGCTGTAGTAATGTGTCAGGAACCGTAGAAGCGCCTGCAGTAACAAGGATCTTATCGTAAGACGCGAATCTATCTGCTCCAAGATAACCATCGCCATGCAATGTTCTGATAGAGCGATAACCTATACGAGCAAGTAACACGGACGTATTTCTGTATAAAGCTTTATGACGTTCTATGCTGTATATCTTTTTGCATAAATGAGATAAGACGGCTGCTTGGTATCCTGATCCTGTACCTATCTCGAGGACTTTATCTGTAGGCTGAGGATCGAGCAGTTGAGTCTGTAGTGCAACAGTATAAGGGTGTGATATAGTCTGACCACATCCTATGGGAAAAGCTTTATCTCGATATGCCCATTCTTCAAAGGCTTTATCCAAGAATAGATGTCTTGGTACTAATCCTATAGCATCGATTACCTTGGGGTTATTAATACCCTTTTGCCTGAGCGTATCGACTAATTTACTCCTCATCCCCTTATGTCTGTAGCTGTCCATTCTGTAAAAATAATTAATATATTATATAAAATCTTAATATGTATATCATTAATAGTAGGAATTTTATGATAAATTTGTAATTATACTACATTAGTAAAATATTAAAAAGAATAATCATGGGTGCAACATCAATAAAATTTGGGACTGATGGCTGGAGGGCTATAATAGCTGATACATATACAGTTGCTAATGTTAAGAGAGTAGCGGCGGCTACTGCATTGTGGATGCGTGAGAAAGGAATGAGTGCTGCAGTGGTCGGATATGATTGCAGATTTGGTGGAGCTATGTTTAGCAAAGCTACTGTGCAGGTGTTGTGTCACCATGGAATAAAAGTACTATTCGATAAAAATTTCGTCTCTACACCGATGGTATCATTAGGTGTCGTAAAGCATAAGGCTGATATGGGAGTCGTTATAACGGCAAGTCATAATCCGCCATCATATAACGGATTCAAATTGAAATCTGCATATGGTGGACCGACGATTCCATCGGATATAGAAGCTGTAGAGAATAAGATTCCTGACGCTTTTGAAGACGACTTAGATTCTTTAGAGAATTATGCAGCTGCCGGGTTGTTAGAGTACGTTGGCCTAGAAGATATGTATATCAAGCATGTCGAAGATAGCTTTGATATGGATCTTATAAAAAAATCAGGTGTCGTATTAGCTTATGATGCCATGTATGGTGCTGGTCAGAATGTGGTAAGAAGATTATTTCCTGATGCACATCTTCTACACTGTGATTATAACCCATCATTTATGGGTCAAGCACCAGAACCTATACATAGGAATCTGACAGAGTTGTCAGAGCTAATAAAGTCTGATCCGAAAATCAATCTTGGCTTAGCTAATGATGGAGATGCAGATCGTATCGGCTTATATAATGGAAAAGGAGAGTTTGTAGATTCTCATCATATTCTACTTCTGCTTTTGACTTATATGCATGAGTACAAGAAACTTGATGGTAAGGTTATCATCACATTCTCTGTCACTAATAAGATGAAGCAACTCGCTAAGCTCTATAATCTTGATATCGACGTTACTAAGATAGGGTTCAAATATATCGCTGAGATCATGTGTAATGAAGATGTGCTCGTAGGAGGCGAAGAGTCAGGAGGATTAGCCGTCAAAGGACACATCAAAGAAAGAGATGGTGTATGGATAGGGTTAGTCATTATGGAATTTATGGCTAAGACTGGAAAGTCGCTTGAAGAATTGATCAACGATATCTATGCTAAAGTCGGTTCATTTAAGTTTGATAGAGATGATCTCCATATCGAAGATTCTAAAAAGTGGGCGATCATAGACAGATGCAAGAGTGGTGCTATCACAGCTATAGGTGGTAAGCCTGTTACTTCTTATGAAAACATAGATGGTCATAAGTTCTTCTTATCAGATACGGAGTGGTTGATGGTCAGACCATCGGGTACAGAACCAGTACTTAGGGTCTATGCACAAGCTGCAGATGATGCTGCCGTAAGAGTATTGTTAGATGCTGGGCATGTGGCGTTGCAGGAGGGGGTGTAGGGAATCCGATTATATTATAAAAGTATGGGTTCAATAATCTTTTAAATGACTCTATTGGAGTTGTGCTAATACATGAAGGTATAACTGTTAAGATTATGCATAAGGTCGTGGCTTCACTTTTTAGGGATAAGCTTTGAGGTTGATTAAACCTATGTTTTAAGTTAGTAAAATTGTGATCAGCAATAATCATAGAAGAATGCATTAACTTTATGTCATGGCAATAAGTAATTTATTAGATACGAGTACAGTGAGCTTGAGTGATGTTATAGGTAATGGAAAGACATATGAGGTCCCTCCTTACCAAAGAGACTATTCTTGGAAAAAGGATCAGTGGGAAGACTTATGGAATGATATAATCACGATAAAGGATACTAACAATGTACATTACATGGGGTCAATTGTATTACAAAATATGGGTGATAAACACTTTCATGTAATAGATGGCCAACAAAGATTTTCTACTCTTACACTACTTGTATTAGCAACTATACAAAAACTAAAAGATATTATTGAAAGTGGTGTCGATGTAGCAGAGAATAATGAGAGAATATCATTAATACAAAAGAAATTTTTAGGAGACAAGGATCCTGGTTCACTAACTTATTCTTCTAAGTTAAAATTGAATGAAAATAATAATAGCTTTTTTCAAACCAATCTATTGGTGTTTAGAAATCCTAATAACCCGCGTACATTAATCAAGATTGGATGGCTAGCATTGCTTCTTCAATTTGGAGGATTTCACAATTGGATTAGAAAGAAATTAAGGCTTTAGTAAGGACTTGCTTTTCAAACTCCAAAACTCCTCCACCTCAACCACCTCCCCTGCCTGAAGATCATTAAGATGCACACCCCCAATACGTACTCTCATTAACCTAAGCGTAGGAAATCCGACTGCAGCCGTCATCTTCCTCACTTGTCGAAACTTACCTTCTTTAATCGTAATGGATAGCCAACAAGTAGGGCCATGTCTGTCTTCTCTTATTTTTTTAGTACGTGGTAAGAAGTTGGGTTCAGTATCTAAGCGATGAGCCTTGCAAGGTGTTGTCTTATATATGTCTCCTCTGATACTTATTTCTATACCACTTGTCAAAGTCGCTATAGAGGCATCGTCTATGAGGCCATCTAATTGGACATAGTATTCTTTTTCTACTTTTCGGCCTGTTGTTATGCTGTAACTGACTTTGCCGTCAGTGGTGAGGAGGAGAAGACCTTCAGAATCTTTATCCAATCGACCTATAGACATAGTGCCATCTGGGAAATCATAAAGCTCACCGAGCATCTTTGAGTTCTTGCGTGTTCGTTCATTAGTGATAAACTGGGATAGATAGCCATACGGCTTATGTGTAATAAAATGACGATGACTATCCATATAATAAACTGTGTTTTTATTAGAACGGTAGACAAATATATGATAAAGCTTGCATGGACTTATTCAGACTTGATATTAATAACATCGGGAAAAAAGTTACTTGATTAAAAGCGAGTTTATTATCAAGTCTTATTTTTACGTCAAATTATAGATATGAAATTAGCTTTTACATTTTTAATTGTGTTTTCTTCATTATTGAGCATAGCTCAGATTGTAACAGATAGACCGGATCAGACTGAAAGTTCTGCTACTGTAGGTTTAGGAAACTTGCAGATAGAAAGTGGTATTTTGGTTCAGTATGAAGATAGGAATAGATTCAGAAATATTCTTGCCCCGACTAATCTATTCAGGTATGGGCTTACAGAAGGTATAGAATTAAGACTACTGAGCCAATTAGAAAGTGTAAAGTTCAATAATAATTCTTCTATAGTTGGTATAAGTGACTTGCAGATTGGTACTAAAATTCAAATTGTTAAGAATGACAATGTTAATACGGAGATTGCATTCTTATCTCATGTCATTGTTCCTACTGGTACATTTGGTCTTTCTATAGAAGAATATGGGACTATTAATAAATTATCAATTTCTCACGAACTTGGAGAAAGGGTGAGCTTAGGTTACAACATAGGTTATGACCACATTAATTCTGATAATATTTTGACTTATTCTGTCGCTTTAGGCTTTTCTGTCAATGAAAAATTTGGTATGTACATAGAGCCTTTTGGTTCTTGGGAAGAAGGAGATTTTGTTCATAATTTTGATGCTGGCATGACATGGCTTGTCAATAAAGATTTTCAATTAGACTTTTCATTCGGTACGGGAATTGCTACTAATTCTGGAAATAATATTAACATGAATTACCTATCAGTGGGAGGTAGCTGGTTAATACACAGAAACTCTGATTCTAAATAATTTTCGAAATAATATTAAGTTTTTTCCTTTATAATCTTCATTATCTGTGTCTTGGTCCTCATACCCGCTGCTTGCCATATGACTTTTCCATAACAGAATAAGGCAAGAGTAGGGACACTCTTCACTTTGTACTTATGAGCCAGTTGCTGATTCTTGTCTATATCGATTTTTATGATCTTGACTTTACCTTTGAGTTCTTTAGCGACTTCCTTGATTATCGGGAGTTGTGATTTACACGGTCCACACCATGTGGCATAGAAATCTACAAGTACTGGGGTAGGGCCGCTTGTGAGTTGATGGAAGTTTCCTTTCATAGTTTGCTTTATTCCATAATCGATGGTACTTAAAAATTGTTCAATGGAATACGTATACAAAATATATCTTCCGCAGAAAGTATACCCAATATCAACACCTATATGTGTAGGTATAAATAAGTATCAGTCCTTTTTTGAATTTCCCTAATGAGTCCAGAAAACTTTTTGAATGTAGTAACTATAGCTTGCACATAAGTTGTATTTAGCTTCTTACTTAAAGATGAGAGAGTAAGGTTTTTATTCGCGAGAAAGACATGTTTAATTGCAAGTATGGAAGCAATTGTTCTTGTGTCTTAAGTGGTCATTAATTTCTAATAAAATTTACTCATGTTCCAATATCTAAAATATTTTTAGAGCTTTATAACTTTCTTTTGCTTCTTTCCTATTCGTATTATATACATACCACTGTCGACTGAGCTTGTATAGATTGTAATGTTATTCTTATCTATGCAGTAATTTAACCTTGAAGATATATCTCTACCGAGGTAATCGGTTATTGTAATGTCTTTAAGCTGCTTGTCAGTATTTTTTATGGTCAGCATCTCTTGGAAAGGATTAGGATAAACTATAAAATCATCGGCAATAATCTCACTGTTAGAAGTAGAAACATGCATCTCATATGCACCAGCGTCTATAGTACCGTTAGTTATTCTGTGAGTGTAATCGGTCGGATGTACATATACATTCTCTGGCGTCAGAGAATAGCCAGCAACAGAACCCATCTCCATACCTTGGTCGACTGCAGGAGAATTAGTGGATAACCTATAGTCATATTGTCCTTCATCAATAAGCAATATATCATCTACAGAAATCTCGATGATGTTGTTAGACATTTGTGCATTAGCTACATTGATAACTTCTCCGATACCAGAGAATATGTTGTTGCTTACATTGACGGTCGTTGTGCCACCATTTATGTCTAAGAATTGTCCAGAAGCTTGCCTCTTATTTACACAGGTATTATTGATAAAGTAGAATTGATTATTAGTATTATTGAGCCCTTCGAGGCCGTATCCAACTAAGTTTTTATTAGTGGCATTGTTGCCTTGCATGAGGATGTTACCCATAATAATTGTGAATCCTCCTATCGAAAGATCAATTAGGCGACTCGAGTTTCCGCTTTCTTCATCCATGATTCTATTGTAGAGTATGATATTCTCTTGAGCTCTTGATTTTAGGTTGTGGCCTATGATTGCATGATGAGAATAGTTATATCTAAATGTCAATTTATTACAGTGTCCTATGTATAGGTTGTGTGATTGACCATCCCCGAAACCATTATTGTCAAATTCGCAATACTCGATAAGTATGTCTCCATCGAAAGTATTAGTCGTCAGGATGCCATTTTCATTATCATGGAAATAACAACTTCTTATTGTCATTCCTATGCCATCTAATCTAATGCCTGCACCATTTTTGTCAGCCACTGTTGCGCCTGAAAATTCTACGTTTTCTACAGTGATATTATCGCCAGCGAGTACCCATATACCTTTGCCCCATATATATTGACCTTCTGCTATGAGGTGTGGCATTCCACCTGTCCCTCTGATAGTCAAGTTATCAGGCATCCATACTGCGAGAGCTTCGTTACCTTTATATTCTTCTGCGTCTATTTCTACTATATCACCATCTTGTAGAATATCGGCCTTATATAGTGCATTAGGTGAGATGTATGTTCTATTGGATCCCACTTGGTAAGTGGCTCCGTATGTGATATTTGCTGTCAGGCAGATGAGTAAAGTATAGACGTAATATTTCATTATTGACTGTTATTCTTTTGTGGGGTTGCGGCTATGTCATCTCGACTATAGTCATTTCTGAAAAAAGATTGTGTGATCTGGGAGTGTTGAGAAATGCCTGCTGCTAAAAGTGCAACAATATTTCCATTTATTGTAAAAGTCAAGATACTACCTGATGAAATTGAAGTTTTTATTAAGAGTACGTCATCGCATTGACTAATTTTTTCTACTTTTTAGAATTGCTGATATCTATCTATTGTCATTAAATTTCAATTTTATAGATGTGCCTACTCCGATCTTAGATTTGATTTTGATCTCACCAAAAGATTTTTTGACGATGCACTTGCATGTTGCTAAGCCTAAGCCCGTTCCTTCATACTTATCTCTGCTGTGTAATCTTTTAAATTTTTAAAAATATCTGATCTGTATATTCTTCGTTAATCCCAATCCTGTTATCATTTAGAGGGTTTTATTTTTTTAACGAAATTAGGGATGAGCCTGTTTATATAATTTTCTGTCATTAAGCAGAAATTCTAATATGGGGCGACATTTATTCTTGCAAGATGGATAGTAGTCTTTATGTATTCTTTCATTAGTTTTTAATGGATTACCCCACCAAAATTCTGCTATGGCAATAGCTTTTAATTTATTATTAATAGCATATTGGATGAGTTTAGGCGCAGCACATTCTCCAGCGGCCGCTGGTGGTTGTCCATGCGTTGATTCTTCAAATATTTCTATGACATTTTTATAGATTCCAGCGACATTAGTAAATCGAGAATTCTCGAAAATCCGCTGTTGTATACCGTATGAGAATTGCTTCCTGTGTTCTTTCAGTTTAACTTTTTCTTTTGGATCTGTGCAGGCGTTTATTTCATTACATATAATGGATAGCTTTGACATTTCTGTATTGATAAAATAATCGTCTGTAGAGTCATCAAAGACAGAAGGGGCAAATTTTGGACATATGCTATGGCGAGATATTTTTCCAGAAACACTTCCTAAGTATCCATAAGAATTGTCTTCTTTCTGAATGACTAATACGCCAAACATTTTCCCATCTCTTGTTTTGAAGTCGTAATCCCACTCCTTAGATTCTTTAGATATAAATGTTTGAAATTGGACAGCAGCGATACGAGCTATCTCTGGTGTATAACTACCGAATGGATTATTTAGATTTTCGGGTATTTCGACATTTGTAATATCATTATTAAAATTAAAAATCAAATTGTCTTCCATAAAATTTATAGCTTTTAGAGTATATATTCTAAGGGCAATTATCAAAAAGAATATTGGAATTATTGTACAGCATTAGGTATAAAAAAAAAACTTATAGATAAAGCTTAAGGTAAAAATAACTATTCTATAGTTAACTAAGTTATTCTTCTGATGGCTTGCCAGAGTTGATAAGGTTTTCGGATATATATAGCGCTGATCACTCCATCATCCATGTAGCCCGGATGAGTCATCAATGTCTCAGCACCAGTGATGTAGAGTCTACCGCTGAGATATAATTACTGATAGTTTTTATGTCCGTTATTCTGATGCGCTAAGAGATGATCATCATATGTGGTGTATACTATTACATCATTGCGCCAGACCTTTTCTTCATAGTTGATATAATAGTGTGTGATCTCTCCATAATATTTACTGAGTTGCTTTAAGATCATCTGTAATCTTTCTGTTTTACTTATAGAGTAGTCAATTATGGAGAAGCTGCCTCTTTCTATTCTGTAGCTTGTGTCATTGTTACGCGGTAGTTGTACGAGCTGAGGAGGTGCCGTAGATAAGGGTTCGTAGATGGCATGACCGCTGAAAGCTTGATGGAATGTCTCTGTGCCTAACTCATGCAACAGATTGATCAATGAGCTGTGTCATCTGCTCAGCCATGTGGCTCCCATCTCTTGTGGAGCTTCGTTAGTATTGTCTATCGTAAGTATTCGTCTTCCTATGCTATTTCTACCCTCAATAATTAATATACGCTTGCCAAAATTAGGCAAGTTATAAGCTATTGCTATTCCCGTTAGTCCAGAACCGATTATTATGATATCGTATGTGTCGCTATTATCTAATAGGACTTAGTTAGTATAAAATACTTATTGGATAATAATTGTCTGTGAGATGGTCCCATTTTTATTATTGGCTATGAAGAAATATTTGCCGGCAGGTAGATCTCCTAAGTTAACTTGATTCTCGTTAGAATTTAGAACTATAGTTTTTGATAATTCTCCGTTGTACGAGTAGAACGCAATGGACTTGTTAACGTAATTATCTGAGCATGTAATCGTGCAATTAGATGGAGTCGTTATTATGTTAGGAAACACTTTAAGGAATTGATTTTCATTTTCAGTTTCTTCAATTGTAGTACCGATAAAATCTAAGTTTCGGTATTCTATTATTCTATTAGGTCCTATGCCAGGATAGCTCTGCCCATTTGTGGCGAAGTAGATAGATCCGTTATTAGGATTTATGCATAGGTCTCTGATTCTGCCATAATCTGTGAAGTATATTTCTTCATTGATAAATTCACTTCCATCATCAGATAACTCAATTGTAGATACGCGTGGATCTGATCCTTCAAATCCTCCAAGAGCGGTCATGAGTAACTTGCCCTGCCACTCAGGAATAGCTTCATGGTTGTAGAATTCTATGTCGCTTATTGCTATACATGGTGTCCATTCTGTGATGGGTTCTACAACATTTTCTTCATCGCAGAAATTTATTTCAGCTGGCGTATTACATTCTCCTTCAACCTCTGGCCAACCATAATTTCTGTTGGGTATGATGATGTTTATTTCGTCCGATGTCTCATTGCCGTGCTCTGAAGAATATAGTCTTCCAGATGGGCTAAATGCTAGTCCCTGAGAATTTCTATGACCATAAGAATAGATGTAGCTCCCTGGAGTAGGGTTGTCATCTGGAATACTGCCGTCAAGATTAATTCTTAGAAGTTTTCCGAATAGCTCATCTTTATTTTGAGCTACACGAGGTGAGCCACCTTCACCTATAGTCATAAATATTTTCTCATCTTCAGTGATCAATATTCTGGAGCCGTAATGGAAAAACACAAATCTATCTGTCATTGCATTTAATAGTAAAGTTTCATTTATAAGATCTTGTCCATTCCATTCGTAGCTTACAAGCTGAATATTAGTATCATTAAAACTACCACTACAATAGACAATATATAGAAGTGGTACTTCATCAAATCGCGGATGAAAAGCCATACCTAATAATCCAGATTCACTTTCGACATAGACCTTGTCTCTTATATCTAATATAACTTTTGTGTTGCCAGTATTGGGCTTAATCCGTATCACACGGCCACCTCTCTCTGTCGCCCATATATGATTGTCGCTGCCCCATAATATCTCCCAAGGTACATCGAGGTTAACAGCGACTTCTCTTTCTGTCAATGTAGTATTGCCCAAGTTAAGCGTACGCTGTGCATCCACTATCAAACTTGTCAGGAGTAAAAGTATGAGCTGAATTATCGTAGTTCTATATATAATTGATTGCATTTTTATAACTCATTAATTCCTTAATAGGATAGTGCTGAAAGGTAAGAGAATATTTCGTTGTCCTATGTAAGAATAGTTAAAGATTAAGGCTTATTATATTATTGGAGACACTTTTTATCTTATCTGTTATAGCGCTATCGAAGATAAGATCTCTAATAGTGCTAAGTCCAAGATTTATTTATTAAGCATTTAAAATATGCGTGTAATATCATATGCTTAGTTCTGCCCACGTACCAGAGTAAATCTGACTTTCCTATCGCTATAGATGCTTTGAGTGCTATTGGCTGCACGGCCGTATTATTAATAATATTTCTATTTCTCTTCTTCTACTGTTAATAGTGTGAATGATTTACAATTATGAATATAGGCGCCTTCGTTTTCTATAGCGTACTAAAATGTGCACATCTTTATCTTTATAGAAGATATGAATTTCTCCGCAATTTTTTATTCCATTTATAGTGTAATTAGTCATTGATCTATGAATAGAACTTGGAGTGAAGGACAGATTCGAGTTTACTTGATGAATGCCTGATAGACATTCTAAGGAGACCTTATGTTTGAAAAAGATATCAGGATATTTAAGATATTTAAATGGTAATAAAATTTCTTAAACAAAACCTGATATCATGAAAACATTTAAAGGTAAGAATATTTATGTTGGTTTAGATGTACACAAAGCATCAGTTGAAATGAAAGTATTTTCAGACAACCTATCATTAGGAAATGCG
>Ga0209187_1000904_pt1 | contig 41384 bp, 34 predicted proteins | sample BantaG_FD_187430 | JGI IMG/M metagenome (GOLD analysis project Ga0209187, IMG submission 187430) | Marine algal microbial communities from Bantry Bay, Ireland - BantryBay_4 metaG (SPAdes) (version 2) | ecosystem: Host-associated > Algae > Red algae > Unclassified | place: Bantry Bay, Ireland...
AGAAAAAGTACTTAGGATCTATTAATTATCTTTGAAATCCACTCCTGAATCATAGGGGGTCAGCTTGCGCCATTTTTAGGGGGTCAGCTTGCGCCATTCGGGGGGTCAAATAGGCGCCATTATACAATAAGATTTTATACAAGAAGGGTGACATAATACCAATCGACAAAGCAGTTGTTATTGACCATGATAGAAGTGTTGCTTACAGTCTTTATGACGACCCAGAAGCAATAGTTTACACCGTTAGAATTGACCATAATGATAATGACAGTGTTATGTTGAACGGTTTTTGGCAGAAGAAAGATGAATAGTTAAGGTTTTATACATAATCTGATCTTTAACTTCTCGCTTTGCGATAAAATATTGAGTTCATTATACAGCTTCGGACTTGTAAATCCCTTTACATCGAATATCATATAAACTTTTAGTTTGTGGACATACCTAAGACCCTACGGATTTAATGTCCGATTAGAAATAGAGGAAATCTAAAATTGATTTTAACTTGTCTTAGAGAAAAGACTTATGACAGAATCGTGGTTGGGTAAATGTGGATAGAATGATTTGAGCTTGATGATCTTTTTGAGATCAACAAGTTTAGATTTAAGCTTTTTAAGCTCAATTGTATCTAAGAGAGAATCAACCTTAAATTCTTTGATTTTGGTATCAGTATATGACAATTCCGATTGTAATTCTATAACCGAAATGTTATCGTAATAAGTCTTTACGTTATTAAATTCTCGAAGTGCTAATCTTGCTTTCTCTTTAATTTGTGGTAGGGATTTTCGGGCATACCAATTGTCGGTAGCACTTTGCAATTCAGTATGGGTGTCACATAACTGTATGATCGTATCACCTATTACGGGATTGGATTTTAAGTATATTTTCTTTTGATAAAAAGTGTACTTTCCTATAAACATGTTGATTGTTTGGTGACATGTTATAACACCAAATAAGTAACTATAAGTTCCGAAATACTTTTTTAAAAATCTATTGTATCTATCTTATTTTGAATTTCAACAGTTTTATCGGCAATATTTATTATTTGTTGAACTTGAATTAATTCATCAACAGTTAAACCTTTACCGATTCTTTTAAAACTTCTATACCATAGATATTTACCAACTGGATTATAATTTCCAATCATAAATTCAAAAGCTCTTAATGGTACTTTATCTATATATTGTTCCTTGTTTAGATATAGTTTACCATTTTCTATCTCTTTTTGTGCTTTCTTGGTCATACCATAATGTACTTCAAAATTTAACTCGCTATCAATTTTTGGAATATCTGTTATTCTCTCATTAGATTCTTCCGATTCCATCAAATGTAAATTTCTTAATCTCTTACCTAAAGCTATAAGTGTCTTTATATCATTCTTATTTTTGATGAATGGTATAATAGGGAAATCTGTTTTCAAGAATACTTTATATTTTTGACGATATATGTTACTATGTAATATTGCATATATATAGTCGAATAGTTCAATTTCAGTAACATCTAATTTTAACTTAGTTTTTATTTCATTAAATGCTTTATCGTTGTAATTGAAGGTTAACTTTTGTTCTTCAAATTCAGTAGAATATGTATAAAGAGGAAAACAATAAGTAGCTTCTTTACTTGCAGAAGAAACACTACATTTATCAGATAACTTATCAGAAATAAATACGTGTTGAAAATCAAGCTTCTCTTGCTGTTTACATGTTAATAATCCTATATTTTCTTTTCCTATAAAATGTTGATGTAGATTATGTCTTGGATATTGAAGTATGCCTTTACTTTTCTCAGAATATAGTACTTTTCTCTTATCGAAAGGACGATAATCTAAATCAAGAATTTCAGCATTAGAAAGATCGTCTTTAGCGAAGCTAAATTTCCAATCTCGTGAATTAAGACCTCTTTTTAATTTATGGTTGTATTTTGATAAAAATTCTGATTCTTCTAATTTTTTAATATCAGAAATTACTTCTTCTACTTCTTCTGTATTGAATCCTATTACTATCCCATCCCTTCCACTAACAAGTCCGTTAGTGTATAGGTTAAATAAATTTGTTAGTTTAAAACCACGTTCGTATTCATCAATATTTGATAAATCTTTAGGTACGAAAAAGTAATAAGGTTTTATTGGATTAACTTTAATCCAATTAATAGATTTCCAAGTATTTCCTTTTAAGAAACTAATTTTTTCATCTCGACTTCCATATATATCACTATAGTATACTACTGAATTTTTACTCTCAGATTTAACTAAGAAAATAATAGCAGTTTCTTGTTTAACTCCTTTAAATACAGAATCATTTTTAACTTCTAAATTAGGTGCATGGAGATTAAGAATATATATACTGTTAAAAGATTTCATTAATTCAATCCTCATTCCACGTGATTGCCTTCCATCTATAAAAGTTGAATTAACTATGTAACTCAATATCCCTTCTTTATTATTATCAATAAGATACTGTCCATAACGTATGAACTTTATGGAGTCACCGTTTAATGATTGAAAATTTTGTTCTCCTACTAAATGTTTTGTGTAATCTTGTCTTAGATTATTAATCCAATCAAGGTTATTTTGGCTACTAACATTATAAGGTGGGTTTCCTAAAACAATCATAACAGGAGTATCAGTTTTAACTTCATTTGCTAATATACTTTCACCTGTTAAAAATTGTGTCATAAACAAATCTGGAAATTCTTTTTTTGGTTTATCTAAAGTATTAGTTAGAAAAATATTTAATCTTTTTTTCAATACATCATATCCTGTAAATTTCAAAATCATTGATAATTTAATATGTGCAATGATATATGGAGCTACTTGTAATTCAAAAGCATTTAATCTTGGTAAAACATGTTCATCGACATATTTATTCCATATCCCTTCTTGACCTTTAAATTTCGTATAAAGAAATTTTATTAATTCACCTATATACGTTCCAGTTCCCGTCGAAGGGTCTAATATTTGTATTTTATGAAACTCTTTTTTTATAAGATTTTTCTTATATGGACTTGTTACTTTCTTTTTAATTTTACTTATATCGTGTAGACCATCTTTTATCTTGAATATGTCTTTTAAAATTTCATCAACAGATTTTATTTGAAATTGAACTACAGGTATTGGAGTATAATATGTAGCAGAATCCTTTCTTTGTTCTGCATCATAATCACTTAGAAAATCTTCGTAAAATTCTCTAATTGGATCGGTGTCATATGTAGATTCGTTAAAGTCAGATAACAGAGAAGTAACATTGGAACTTCTAAATAGGTCTATTAAAGCTTCTATTATCTTTTTTAATTGGGTTGAATCAATAAGACTAAAATCTAAAATAAACTTAAATAGATTATGAATTAATGGGTTTGTTGTCGGGATTAATTGCTTGGCTTCTTCAATAGAGAAATCTTCAATTGTTGGATCATACATTCTTGCTGTAAATAGACCATATGTGATTGTTTGTGCATAATAGTCTGAAAATTCACTTATTGTTAGATCACTAATTAATATAGTCTTAAATGATAAATATTGTTGCCCTAATGGAGACCTAAAATCTTTTTCTTCATCGTTAGTTAAGTATTCTTCAAATATTAACTTCATTAATTTCGCATGGATTGCCATTAATTTTCTTAACTGCGAAGCTTTAGTTATAGTATGTGATGAATAGACTGAAAAAGATGATATTAAACTTTCTAATTTTTTAAAATTCTCAATTTTAGGAATTAGTTTACCGTTCTTAATTTCACCAATACTAACTATATCTATTTCCTTATCATACTGATAAAAATGGAAGTTTAGATAGTCAGTAAATACGGTATTGCTAAATCCTTTATATCTATCAAATTGAGATTTATTCTTTTTTACTCCTGACAAATCTTTATCACCGATATCTTTAGCTTCTATATAGCCTTTAGTGACACCTGATAGACTTATCTGGTAGTCAGGCATACCTACGTCTGTTTTCTTAGCTTCATGTGTTATAACGTGATCAGAACATATTGTTTCAAGCAAGTTTTGTAAATCAGTTCTATAACTTAGTTCTGTTGTTATACCTGTTTTGTATCTTGAAGCTATTTTATGGAAGTATTCATTAACTGTCATATAATGGAACTTTTTAGTATGTTTTTAACGTCATAATAGTATCCGTTTAAAGCAAAATATGTAATTCATGTGTAAATCCAACACTAAACAACCACCTAATTCACTATTAGGAATTATAAGTCATTTTAAAGAGAAAAAAACTTGTTTAGATTTTATCTGCGAGATGCGATTCAAAGATGGAGCTTTTTGTCCATTTTGTTATGACAATGAAGTGTATAAATACAGTACGAGATATATCTTCAAATGTAAATCTTGTAGGAAACAATTCTCACCATTGAAAAGCACCATATTCGAGAATAGTAAAATTCCATTGAGTAAATGGATGGCTGCTATCTACTTACACACTTCGCATAAAAAAGGTATCAGATCGATTCAATTATCCAAAGATTTAGCTATTACACAAAAGTCGGCTTGGTATGTGCTTAGTCGAATAAGACACCTAATCATGACAGGTTCAATTGAATACAATTCTCTTGCTGTGCAAGGTGTGGTTGAGATTGATGAAACTTTCGTTGGCGGTAAGGAATCGAATAAGCACGAACACAAAAAGACTAAAGGTACACAAGGTCGAAGTACTAAAACCAAGACAGCCGTACTTGGAATATTGCAGCGTGATGGCTATCTACACGCCCAAAAAGTAGATGCTGTAGACGGTGCTACAATATTACCAATTATTAAAAATAGGGTTGCCACTAACGCTATTGTGTGTACTGATGAATGGAAAGGTTATACCAAATTGAAATATTCTCATTCACACTATAAGTTAAATCATTCTAATAAAGAGTTTGTAGATGGTGATGTTCATGTAAATACATTAGAGGGCTTTTGGTCACACTTTAAGCGATCAATATTTGGAATCTATCACGTAGTATCGCCAAAACATATTAACCTTTATATAACCGAATCTGCATTCAGATATAATACAAGAGACATGAACGAGATTGAACGTATTAAATATCTTCTCTCTTGGAATACTAACAAACGACTCATGTACAAACAACTAATTAAAGATGAAAAAGCAGCCTAAAGAAAACATATTAAATAATTTGAGTAATCTATTATCGACACCAATTTTTCCTATAACGATTGAGGTAGGTAAAGTATATAAGATTAATCAAGATGTTCCAAGTATGGACACTTGGCACATAATGAAGATAATTAATAAATTCTTAGATTCGACAAGTAAAGAATATGTTCATGTTGAGATTGGGAATGTCGGTAAGACATTGCCAACCATCGAACCGCATCTTCCATATATCGTAATTGAATCAAGTGCTAAAGGAATTTTAAAGTCTCAAAAGAATCTCGCAAAGCGAAAGTACGTCACGCTCATTGATAGTGAGTTTACACCATCCGATCAATTGGCAATGATGGTTATTAGCATTATGGAATAGTATTATAAAGACACATATTTTGCGTAGGTGGGGACACCTACAACCGTCCCTGTTGGCAACTCTTGTTAGCAGGGATTTTTTGTATTATTGTAAAAATGCTACCAATCGACTTGTAATAACTCAGTTTCGGAAAAATTATATGGTGTTAAGCCGTGTGGTTGATGAAATGAGTAAAAACAAAACCTTATTAGACATTCTGAAATTACAATGTTTTGACTTGATTCAGATTAGTAAGATTAGGTGATTGGTAGCTGTTTTAATTATAGGTTTTTTTTGAAAAATTGGGTGTATTAGGTATATAGTTGCCATATTTCTTTACCAGAGGCAATCTAAATATTAACCATTAATTATCTTCTGTAGATACCCACCTAATAGATCCTCTAAATTCTCTTGGTCTTGCAACTGATCGTATAATACATCTTGAGAATAAAGTTGCGCTTTCTGCTGTTCTGATAATTTGATATTGAAAACAAAACCCTTATAAGCATCATCTAATAAACCTGAAGGATTAACTACAGGCAGTGTGCTATTAACTATCTCAGCTGTAGCTGTCGCTCTGATCTCATTCAATACATGAATTATCTCTGGGGAAAATATACCAATCGACTTCTCATAGAATTCTGCAAAACCACCATTAGTGACAGTCTGATTCATCTTGACAATAATATATACCATCTTCTCAGGGCCAGTTAATCCCTGTACAGCATGGTACCATTCTGACCAATTATTAATATCAAAATCTGCAGCTTCTAATTGCTGATTAGCTGAACTGTATAAGCGACTAATTAGGGCTCTATTAGAAATCTTCTCCATTAATAATTAAATGACTTACAGTATACTATACAGAAAAAACTATCTACAATTTTCATATAACAAACAGATATGAAGCTTATATAAATTCTACACAAAATTCTCAGATAGCATAAACTTACTTCTCAATAATCAACTTTTCTATAATTCTTTTTTGATCAAGAGTAATTGCTTCTATGAGGTATACCCCACTTGTAAGATTAGAAACATTTATATCTATTTTTTTCGAGTTAAAAGTTTCTTCTATTAGCTTTTTTCCAGTAGAATTTAATATAGTAATTCGTGACAACTCTGCAGTTGAACTTATAGAAATTTGGTTCTGAGCAGGATTAGGAAATACACTTATTAGACTTAACTCGTAGTCTACATCCGCCGTATTAGAAAGTAAGCTATTTATAGCATTGAATGTCGGTGGCATTCTTCTGAAATCTCCAGTCCCATTAGGAGCACGGCCATAAGAAATATCATCGACCTGTTCCGCATAACTAGTCTGATCAATTATTGTCCCCATATCATCTACTAAAAACAAAGTTTCTCCAGCTGCAGATAATTTGAATCCAGCATGTAAGCCATCTTGATCTACATCGTTATCAGCCCATATGATAAGATAGCCGTCAGCTTCGATAACAGTACCTGCAGAAAAAGTATACAGACCCAAGTCAGCACCATCATCAGACAAAGTGTATCCCTCTAAGTCTATGCTTTGTGTACCATTATTATAGAGTTCTATCCAATCATCAAATTCTCCATCTTGATCAGCCACAGTAATTTCATTAGATGCCATAAATTCATTGATAACCAATTCAGTCATGACTACAATAGAGCCTGCACAAGTACAACCATCATCCTGTATTACATCGTTAGTCGTTGCAGCATCACCATCATCACAGCTGGCTCCAGGAGCTTGCTGAGCACCTATGTTTGGGTCACTGTCATCACAATCAACATCAGCACATACTCCATCGTTATCGGCATCTCCCCCACTATTATCACAGCCTATCATCTCATCATTATTAGAACCAAAAGTCGATGCAGATGACTGAAAGTCACCAGTTCCATTTGGTATTCTACTTGAGGAGATATCGGTTGTCTGTTCCATATAAGTCACCTCATCTATAACTGAACCTGTTGCATCAGATAAATAGATCGTCTCACCAGAAGCGGACAACTTGAATGAAGCATGTAAGCCGTCTTGATCTACATCATTATCTGCCCAGATGATAAGATAGCTATCAGGTTCTATTACTGTGCCTAAAGGAAAACTCCACTGAGCTAAATCATTAACGTCATCAGAGAGTGTGTAGCCGTCTATAGTAATACTTTCCGTTCCGTTATTATAGAGTTCTATCCAATCTTCAAATTCTCCATCTTGATCAGCCACGGTAATTTCATTAGATGCCATAAATTCATTTATCACCAAGTCACCAAGAACAACTGCACCAATGCTACCAGCAATAGTATGGTATTCAAATTCTGCTCGCTGAGGAGAGAATTTACCGATACCATCATTCTCTGCATATATGTAGTATTGAATCAGTGCATCATTGATAAGGACTTCAGTACCATAGACGCCATCATTAGCAGCACCATCATTATGTCCTCCATCATCGAACATCTCTATCCTCGTAAAAGGTCCTTCGTCACCAGATCGATAACCAATAAAAACACTTATAGCATCAGTTACTTCAGCAGTAATATCCACAGTAGTATTGACTATAGGTTCAGAATTAGATATAACTATATCAGTTATAGTCGGCTCTGATTGAGTAAAATCAGAAAGACCTAACAAGTAATCAGCTCTACCAGACATAAGATTAACAATGCCAGGTGTAGTACCTCCTCCAGGTCCACCGCCACCATTTATATCAGAAGTCAGATTACTTAGAAAATTATTGTAGGTAAATAACTTATTATTATCTGCCTGTACATCAGAATCTATAAGTGCCTGCAAAGACTCACCAAGCTGCTGAATAGAGTCATCAGCAAAGTTCTCTACTAACATAGTCTTGATATGTGCCAAATACATACGCTTATAAATTGGGACACTTAATAACTGCTGGATAAGAGGATAATCACTATTGTTCTCATGTAGTAAGTGGTTCATCCGTTGCTTAGACGCGGTACTAAATAAGTTATTAGATCCGCCAGTAATTGGAAATTTACCAAATGATTCATTAAGATCCCATACCACAGGTAAGAACCTTCCATTATCGTCTCTGTACAAATAATAGTTCTGTGCAAATAAACCACTGTAACTATCAAGATTGACCAATACATTATTGAATGCAAGCATCCAAAGTGCCCGATCTACATCTAATATCTCTTCAATGTCTCCAATCGAATTAGATAATGTATCACAGAGGTCTATCAGCTCACTCCATCCTTCGTCAGACTTTAATTCGTAAGCATCGATATAATTAAGACTGTCATCTCCTAAGTATACAAGATTAGGTAGATCGTTAGATTGCGGACCAGCACCAGCTGGTGGACTACACTTAACAAAAGTATTTGACTTAGATCCAAATCGACTATTAACAAACTTCTTAGATATAGATTCTGAGTTACTATATAAACCTATCAAATCACCATTTATGTAGACATTAGCATAATTAGACAAAGGTGCATCCATATATTGTCGTAGCACATGATAAGACATCACTTCTCTTAAGAAAGAAGGATCTTTTGCTACATTACTTAGCTTGATATCAGTATAAGCTTCGTACTTGTGATCCTTATATGTATCTAGCTCTATATGAAAAGGGTTCTTTGCCTGATTAGCATTATAGGTACTATTGCCTTTGTATTTTACACCTATACTATCAAAGACTTCCCCATTGATAGAGATACTCTGAGCTAAAATATAATTTTCATCACCCGCTTTTTGAGCATCGAGTAATGCATCCCAATTACTTTCTGCAAATGTAATTTCTATAGTTTGAACAGTGTTAAGATCATAAAAATCTTGTGCATCACTTAATGTTATGAAGAAACTTAAAATGGTTAGTACTATATATTTCATATATTATGAATTGTAATTTTTTGAAGGTGCAAGATATGAGTTGTACTTCTAATAGTATAGGAATGATGATATAATTCACGATAATCTCAGAATTGACAAATCAAGTTATATGTTAACACTAATTAGACAACAATATTCAAATAATCCTTCGTTGTAATGCATACAGATTTTACCTCTACTAACTCTTTTTATTGCATCACAAGTACCTTTGTATCCAGAACTAAATGGCATCATTACTGAAATAAATTTTTCATTTATTGGCTTTATAGGTATTCTAAATACATAAGGGGCAAAAAGTAAATTTTTCTAATTGCATCAACTTGCTTTGTTTCCGTAGAGATATATTCACCGTTTAGTAATACAATTATTGATTGCCCATTTCTTTGGGTTTTTACAGTCAACCCCGAACTTTTAAGAACCTTATTGACGTCAATAATTGCTTTATCATGTTCGAGATTATCGTCAAAAAGGAAATGATCAGGATTAACCAATGATCCAATTACTCTACATAAATCTCTATTAGGTACTTGACTATTTGATTCTTCTTTATCATTAAGATCATTTAGAGTATCTTGAACCCATACTGCTCTTGTAGAACCGTCATGTACATAATCTAAATCAATAAAAAATTTAGTTAAGAACGAAGAGGAGCGGTAAGGAAAATGCGGAAATGCCTCATTCCCACAAATCATTTCCGACAACTTCATTATTCAAGGTCTGCTTAGTTTCATTTGTTCTTTTATTTTTGATAGCCTATACCTACTATGCATTTACATTCATATATCTTAAAAATCGGGTTCTACTGAGAACTTAAGCCACTACTTATTCATTATCATACATAATATGGTATAATTAATAGGATTTTATCCATGCTATAGAGTTGAATTTACAATAAAATTCATAGTTTTACATATATATATAATCGTAATATATGTTTTATAAAATATTAGAAATGAGAATTACAATTAGTATAATTGCCTTAAGCATCTTAAGCTTTGTTTCTTGTCAGCAGACAACACTTCCGCATATCGGAGGCACTATCCTTAATACTTCAGAGACAAAAGCTTTCTTAGCCAAACGCAATATGACTTCTGGCTTAGAAGCCATCACAGATGTGACTATGGCAAAAGGTAAATTTGATTTTAAATTTGAAACACCTGTAGACCCAGGATTATATCGTATCAGAATCGGATCAAGAGGTATCGACTTGGTACTGACAGGAGAAGAATCCGATGTGACAATAAGTGGTGACTACAACTCACTACAGAAGTATGACTACAATGTAGAAGGATCTCCACTGAGTGAAGAATATAAGAATACTGTCAAAGGCGTAATGGATAGATCTCTTAACATGGAAGACATTGCTAAAAAAGCTGAGACTGCTGACCCCTTACTTGCTGCGGCATATAAGACGAGTCTTGCACCTATTAATCCAGCAGATTATGCAAGCATAGAAACCCTATCAAAAAGACTTAATGAAAAATACCCAAATTCTGGCATCGCTACTGATATGGCTGCCCTTGCTACAGAGGCTAAAGCTCAGCACGAAAAGGAAATGAATAAGTATCCTGTTAAAATGGGTCAGCCTGCTCCAGATATCGTACTTAACGATCCTTCAGGAAATGAAAAAAAATTATCAGACCTCAAAGGCCAAGTTGTGCTACTGGACTTCTGGGCAAGTTGGTGTGGACCATGTAGAAGAGCTAATCCTCATGTTGTAGATGTGTATAATAAGTATAAAAAAGATGGATTTACGGTATTCAGTGTATCTCTTGATGGACTCGATGCGAGAACCAAATCAAGATACAAGAATGCTGAAGAGATCAATGCACAGATGCAAAAAGAAAAGAAAAAATGGGTAGATGCTATCGCTAAAGATAATCTCATGTGGGATACACATGTCAGTGATCTCAAAAAATGGGAAAGCGGTGCTGCAAGTGCATATGGCGTAAGAAGCATACCTACGACTTTCTTAATAGATAAGGACGGTAATATCGCTGCGCTTAATCCGAGAAACGATCTCGAAGCTCAAGTGAAAAAGCTTATATAAATGATATGATTATTTCAAGCTGAACGATAAAATATAGAAAGCCAATCAGAAACTGATTGGCTTTCTGCATTTAATAAATTACCGACATTAACAACATTAATTTAGTTTCAATAGTGGGAAGCCATGTATTTTACTATAGACGATAATTAATGTGACGTCCCTCGTTTTTATAGAAGTGATTCAGTAATCCATAGACTACCATCACGTAAGCAATACCTGACATGCTATCCCACATGCAACAGAAACATTAAGTGACTCTGCGCCACCTTTCTTTTCGATACTCACTTTATGAGAACATCTCTCTAATAAATCAAGATTAATACCCTGGCTTTCATTACCCATCACTATCAGTCCATTAGTGGAATCTTCATCACTCACATTCATAATATTTTTACCGCCCAATGCGAGGGCAAAGGCATTCATACTTTCTATAGGAAGATCAGAGGCGTCTATAGATATCAGCTCGATCCGGTTATGACTTCCCATGGCTGATTGGATCACCTTTGGATTATAATAGTCTACAGAGTCCTTACTTGCTATAAGCGTCTTTATCCCATACCAGTCAGCAATTCTGATAATTGTACCCATATTGCCTGGATCTTGTATCTTATCTGTATAGATCGTCCATTGACTTGATATAGCAGTCAGGTCTATTTCATTATCAGAAGCGGAGTCTGCAACTATTAAAGTTTTGTTAGCTTTTTGCATACAAGAGATAGATTGTAGATCTTTATCACTTGCAATTACGATCTTGTTACCAAGAGATTTAATAGAATCTTGGTTATCATCGTACCAATCTTGAGTACAGATTAAGAATTCTATTTTATATTTCTGACGATCAATAAATTCTGAGCACACTTTAGGGCCTTCAGCTATGAATTTATTATACTTTTGTCTGTACTTATTGAGATGCAAAGACCTTATATATTTCCGTAATTTTTTAGTTACTATCATTTGAAGCATTACTTACATAATATCAGTATTCCTTATAAGACTATAATCTACCTCGCTTGTATAGCCCTACTACTGCCTGCATGTAATAGTACAAAATTCCTTCAAGATGATGAAGTCCTGCTTACTAAAGCTGATATCATCATAGAAGAAGCTACTGCCAATAATGTAACGCCTAAAGAAATCGCCACTCTAAAGTTAGAGATGGTACAGTTCTACTACATCAAACCTAATGGCAATACATGGTATGGTGCACCACGGGAGTATCTCTACTACAAAAAATACAACAGAGCCGATTCTATAGGAAGAGAAAAATTAAAGGATAATAAAAGAGTAGAAGAGCCTGCCATCCTTGATTACGAAATGATAGAAAAGACTGTCATCGACATGCAGAATTTCTTAAAAAACAAGAAGGGCTTCTATAATGCTAAAGTCGTAGAGGATGTCAATGTCAATGGCAAAAGAGCTAAAGTCGATTACAGAATCAATACTGGAAAACGCTACCAAGTCAAGAAGTTAGAATACTTATCCAAGGACAGCTCATTAGTAGATATAGTCGATAAGATATCTCAGAACTCTCTTATAAAAGTAGATGACCCCATAGATGCATTAAGCTTCAGCTTAGAAAAACAGCGGATCGTTACGGCTCTACAGAATCAGGGTTATGCTAACTTTAACCTTAATTATATTGGCATAGAAGGCGATAGTACAACTACAGATCATGGCATTAATGTCAGGTTCAATATATTGCCACCATCTGACAGTATCGGTCATACTAAATTCAAAATAGGTGACATTAAGGTATTCACCGATTATCATCAATTCCAAAATGTAGATAGTATATACAATGAGGTTCTACATAGCAAAGAATACTTCCGACAATCAAAGGAATTCTTAGTAAAACCATCAGTCATAGATAACAAGATATTTCTACAAAAATACGAGACTTATAGTGCAGATGATTATTACAAAACCATTAGAAAACTCTACACACTAAACACCTACAGATTCGCGAAGCTTACATCTAATGTGTCGAGTACTTCGGATTCTATAATCGATTATAGAATCTTCCTGACTCCACAGAGAAGTCGCTGGGTACTTGATCTCAATACAGAATTATTCTATTCTAATATCAGTCGTGCAGATCGTAACCTTATCGGTATAGCTGCTGGTACAAGTTTAGAAAATAGAAATACTTTTAAAGGGTCTGAGACATACACTCTGGGATTAGAATCAGGCGTAGAACTTAATGTTAATCCTGATAGAAATAGAAGAATTGTCACAACTTTTACTTTAGGTCTTAATAACAACTTAGAAATACCAAGACTATCTAACACCCTTAATATTATACCTGCTATAAACAAGTTAGGCATCATAAAAGATAAGGCGATGAAAAAGTTAGAAGAGGAGGGATCTACACAGATTAATCTGGGATATAACTATATCGACATTTTAGATTTCTACAGGATCAGTTCCTTTAATACGACATATGGTTATGAATTTCAGATAGATAATAAGAATAGAGTTGTATTCAATCAGATAGGACTGAATATCACCTTCAATACCCCGCGAGACAGCTTCGAAATGGTGCTTGATACTGTTCCGTTGTTGCGTCAAAGTTTTCAGAGCACATTCTTTTCAGGTTTTGTATTCAGAGATATCTCTTACTATTATCAGACTGATAAGCCACCAAGTCAAATCAACTATGCCTTTATATCAAATCTGGAATTTTCTGGCCTTGAAATATTCTTAGCTAATGAGTCTTACAACGCCATTGCTAATTCTGATAAGGTCTGGAAAGTCAGAGGCAATAAAGACTTTGCAAAGTTTGTCAAGTTAGACTTAGATCATCGATGGTTTAAAGATATTAAGAAACATTCTCAGATCGCTTGGAGAGTCAGGACAGGCCTGGCAGTGCCCTTTGGAGAACAAGGGGTTGTCTCATGGCTTAAGCAGTTCTCGGTAGGTGGTCCTAATAGTCTCAGAGCATGGAGGCCTATGGAGTTAGGACCCGGAACTCACATCTCTCCTGGTGGAAATAATAATCAAAACTTCTTTCAAAGAGGTGATGTTCTTATTGAGTTTGGAGTTGACTATAGATTTGATTTATTCTGGTTAGTTGAAGGAGGCCTTTTCTTCGATGGTGGTAATATCTGGACACTTAAAGATGATGGTAGCAGAATCGGGTCTACAATCAGCAGCGACTTCATTAATCAGATAGCACTTGGCTATGGCTATGGTCTTCGCTTCGATTTTACTTATTTTCTGATACGTTTTGACTTTGGATTCAAACTAAAGAATCCATCAAGGCGTGGGCCCAACAATCGATTATGGATACCTCTACGAGGACAGAAATGGTATGGTAATCTTAATGTAGCGGTTAACTATCCGTTTTGATTCAGAATTTCATTAATTTCTTTAGTTATGAAACTGCCTTTATCAAAGACCATAAAATGACTTCCATCAATCAGATATTTTACATTCTCACCACCCCACTGACTTACAATAAAATCTTTCTTTCCAATAAAAGAAAATACTTTTGATTTAGGTAAAAAATATGTCTTAGAGTCTGCAATAGCTTGTAATGACCACTTCATCAGATTATAATCAGTATCTTTTAGCATTGCGTTAAGTACTGGAGTGCTTTCATTATTACCTCCATTCAGAATCCTTGCAACAACAAGATCAATCAGTGGAACACGCATGGATGGCATAAGCTTATGCAATCCCATCTTTAAAGAAAATTTAAAAAATGCATTTAAATCATTACTCGTTCTAAAACTTGAAAGGAGGATAACAATTCTATTCTTTAACATAGATGCAATGCACTGACAAAGTAGCCCACCAAAAGACAACCCGACTAAAACATCTTCACCAGAAATCTCATAATACAAGATTAACCTTTTAGCATAATCCTCTAAAGAATCATTACTATTAGAAGGCAACCACTTCACAAAAATTTTATGATAAGGCAATTTGCCAATCTTCGAGAAAGCCTTTTCATTTGCTCCTAAGCCAGATATTAGAATTACTCTTTTCGCCATGATTATTACCTAAACATCTCCCTCCTACCATACAAAGAACAGATCGGACAAGCATGAGGATCATGCCTCTGGGCAGGGCAATACTCTCTGCCAAAAAATATAATCTGAAGGTGCAGTTTATTCCAGATATCCTTCGGAAATAATCTCTTAAGATCCTTCTCTGTCTTACCGACATTCTTTCCAGTACTTAATTTCCACCTGTAGGCTAATCGGTGGATATGTGTATCTACAGGAAATGCAGGCACTCCAAAGGCCTGCGCCATAACAACAGAAGCTGTCTTATGACCTACACCAGGTAACGACTCTAAAGCCTCAAAATCTGCTGGTACTTCAGAATTATAATCATTAATAAGAATATGAGATAGACCATGTATGGCCTTCGACTTCTGAGGGCTTAAGCCACACGGTCTTATGATCGCTCTGATCTCATCAGGACTTAACTTTATCATGTCGTGTGGATTATCTGCAGCTGCAAATAATGAAGGTGTTATCTCATTGACTTTTTTATCTGTACACTGTGCTGATAACAAGACCGCTATAAGTAATGAATAAGAATCATTATGATCTAATGGGACGGGCACCTCTGGATATAGATCTTCCAATATTTGAGTTATGTGTTCTACTTTCGCTTGCTTACTCATACTTGCTTATTCACGATTCTAAAGGTCATTAAGAAAGGCTAAGGTATCTACCCCATCAGCATAATCTGATAAATTGGGTTTCTGTGCATGCCCAAAACCGAAATGATTAAAACCACCTACAGGCTTTGATGATACAACACATTGTATTTTTTCGCTCAGACCATTAAGCTCTTCTACTAAGGCTCCACGATTATCGTAATACTCATAATGCAGACAGGCTATACGAGAACCAATATCTTTATGTTCTCTTAATATCAGGACATCATTAGTTAAGAACTTCTCACGATTCATGAGATATAATGCATGGGAGTAATCATAATTATTCTTAAACTTGTTATGGTTGATGATCGCTTTTTCGGGTTCTATGGTCTCGAAGATAAGATCAGTGTGTACGCCTTTTTCTATATAGACCTTAGATACATTCCGACATCCTAAGCCGAAATAATCGAACAAGTCATTTCTGAATCCGCTGAGACTATCGATAGTATCTTGCTGACTTATAACTGCCACCCCGTTTCTATTGCGTCTGATAATATTAGGCACCTTACCAAAATACTTTCCGAATACTTTAGCAGAGCTATCACTACCTGTTGCTATTACAGCATCATAATCTGATAATCGCTCTACTATCTTAAATGAATCCACTAATTCGGGATACATTCCTGTCAGCTTATGCACTATATAAGTAGGCAAAAGTCTGTCCTTATCAGATAGCTTAAGTATCGCAGTGTGACCGCTTAAGAATACAGATATTATATCATGAAATCCAACTAATGGAATATTACCCGCGAGGATAAGACCGACCTTCTTATTAGTAGGCGCATCTGTAATCTTATAATTACTTACCCATTGCTCTAACTTCTCTTTATTGAGATAATGCGACTTTATAGCATTTATAGATTGCTCTATATTTTCCACAGCAAACCATGGATTTTCATACTTAGCCTTGTTGTATAAGTCCTGATTAGTAGTATGATCTATCGCATTTCCTAAAGCTGCTAATGCCTCTATTCTGCCAGGAAGCGTCATAAGGTTCTTGATTTTTGGTGAGTCACATAATGACGCCACTTCTCTAATACTTCCACCATATCATCAGGTAGATCAGAATCAAATTCCATACGCTCGCCAGTACTAGGATGCTCAAAGCCTAATGACTTGGCATGTAGTCCTTGTCTCGGCATAATAGAAAAAGTATTTTCTACGAATGTCTTGTACTTAGAGAATACGGTACCTTTTCTTACGCTATCACCTCCATACATATTGTCATTAAATAAGGGATGATTCAGGTAAGCCATATGCACACGTATCTGGTGTGTACGACCAGTCTCGAGATTACACTTTACGAGACTCACATAGTACATCGGCTCTATCACTTCGTAGTGTGTAATAGCTGCTCTCCCTTGGTCTCTGTCCTTAAAGACTGACATTTTAATTCTATCCTTAGGGTGTCTACCGATGTACTCATCTATCGTACCCTTATCCTCATCTGGCTGTCCCCATACAATTGCATAATATGTACGGTCTATCGTATGATCATGGAACTGCTTAGAAAGATGCGTCATCGCATGCTCATTCTTAGCAATGACAAGAAGGCCAGATGTATTCTTATCTATACGGTGCACAAGTCCAGGTCTATCAGGTGTATTCCCTTCCATTACGGGAAGGTTTTTATTCTCCATATAGTAGACGAGACCATTCACTAATGTACCAGTCCAGTTACTTACACCTGGATGTACTACTAATCCTGCTGGCTTATGGACAATCATTATATCATCGTCTTCATATCTAATATCAAGTGGAATATTCTCACCTATAACTTGTGTACGCTCACGAGGCTCTTCTGGAAGATTTATGACAATAATATCACGAGGTCTGACTTTATAATTACTTTTTATAGTCTTGTCATTAACTAACACGTAACCATTTTTTATACCATTTTGGATTCTATTTCTTGATATCTTTTCAAGTTTATCAAAAAGATATTTATCTATCCTTATACTCGTTTGCTTAGGGTCTACTACGAATCTGTAATGCTCGTGTACCTCATTATTCTCGACCTCCTTATTATCTTTATTTACATCATTCATAATTCGTAATCTTATATGGATACAGAAATTCCAAATTGTAATTTGATATAATTAGTCTGCGATGTTTCCGGTCTAAAGTTGTCTAAGGGAAACGCAAACTGATCGTCTCTCTTAACCAGATACGTAACCGACGTACCTCCAAAGTAGTTGACTTGTGTTGTAAGAAATACCTGACCAGTTATGTGTAACATAAATCCTACACCAGCAGCATACGCTACACCAGTATCCACCTCATCAAAGGCGACATCATTAGTAGAGTCAACATCGAAAAAACTCGTCGTTGTCTGTGTGTAAAAAAACTGAGGCCCTATCGCTAATTCTGCAAATGGCTCAATACGCCAAAAGTATAAATTAGGAAAATGTCTAAATGTAAAAAATGCACCTACGAAATTAGAGCTGGTTTTTACTTCAGAATCAGAAAAGACATTGCTGTCATTAGCTATCTGCGTATAATTAATCTCGAGCCCTATAAAGTCTAATTTCTCTTTACTTAATTGAACAAGATATCTTAGATTACCACTCCATAGATTAGTATTAATACTGCTTTTGAACGTCTGGATGGGAATTATTCTATCTATAGAAAACTCTACAAATCTCAACTTATGAGTGACATACTCCTCCTCATCTGATTCTTCGACTTGTGTAGCATCCTGACCATATATAGGAGACATACATCCCACTAAACCTATCGCCAGCGATAGAAATAAAGTTTTAGCACTAATTAAATTGAATAACATCTATAGGACACTTTTATAGATACAAAGGTAAGTATATTGCATCATAAAATAAGGATAAGTCATCATGGATAAAAAGACCCAAGTAAGATTCGCAACTATCTGTGCAAGAGAGAATCATGATACAGATAATGGAAGTCCACATATATTACCTATACATGCCACTTCGGCATTCTCATATACCTCGATAGATGATTCTATAGAAGTGTTCTCAGGTCAGCAAGAAGGCTTTGTTTATTCAAGATTTGGCAATCCTACTGTCGAGTCGGTACAGAATAAATTAGTCGCATTAGAGACTATAGATATAGAAGAGAATGGATTCTGCATTATGACAAATTCAGGTATGTCAGCGATCTCAACCTTATGTTCCAGTCTTCTCAAAAGCGGAGATGCTCTTCTGACTTCTACCAAGCTTTACGGAGGGACTTCAGAGGTCTTCTCTAAAGTCTTAGCCCATAATGGTATTAAAGTAATTTACGTAGACTTCAAGGATAAAGATCAGGTTTTCAGTAAGTTATCTAACCATTCCAATATCAAGTTGATCTACTTTGAGACACCCACTAATCCAACTTTATCATGTCTTGATATCAAATCAATTACTGCAATAGCTAAGTCACATAGCATACTTACTGCTGTAGATAACACTTTTGCGACATGCTACTTACAGAGACCATTGACATTGGGAGTAGATTTCGTTATCTATTCTACGACTAAGTTTCTTAATGGACACGGTAATAGCATCGCAGGAGCTATAATAGGCAAAGATGCGAGTCATAGTAAGACGATATGGACATATATGAAATTAATGGGTTCCAATTGTAATCCATTCGATGCATGGCTGGTACATAATGGCCTTAAGACTTTACCACTAAGAATGGACAAGCACAGCTCTAATGCATTAGCCTTAGCCCAGTTCTTAGAAAAGCATCCTAAGGTCAAGAAAGTAAATTACCCCGGGCTTGAGAGCTTCTCTGATTATCGTATAGCTATGAACCAGATGAGTCAGTACGGTGGAATGTTGAGTTTCGAGGTAGATGGAAGTCTTAGTGATGCTAAGAAATTTATGGATAACACAAGACTCGCGAGTATCACATCGACTCTCGGTAATACCGACACACTCTTATTACATCCTGTCACATCTTCTCATCTTAATATACCAAAAGAAATACGATTAGCTAATGGTATTACGGATGGACTTATCAGAGTATCTGTAGGTATAGAAGCTGTCGAAGACCTTATCGAAGATTTTGACTTAGGCTTAAAATAAAATGACTATCGGAAATTGAGTACCTAAGCGTTTCGTGCTCAACCCATCCTTAGCTTCCCCTAATATGGAAGGAGCAAAAGTCCATTTTAAATTATACCATTTAAATTTTAAGGTGTCGGAAAAGATTATAGAAGAGAATTTGTTAAGATCAAGGCATGAACGAATGATTTCGTTGCAGACGAATCGAGTATGATAATACTCGAAAAAAGTGAACCACGAAAGTGGGTGGGCTGATTCATAGCCGTAGCTACCGCCGTGGGCGGCACACGCTATAACGAGTATTTTTAACGCAGAGATTGATTCATTCTCTTATAATATTTCCGAGATTCTAATGTTTAAATGGTATTAACTATCCAAATTATAAATTCAGATTCTATACTTCTCTTGCAAAGACACTCGCCAATTAAGTAAATATCTCTGGATGTATCAAATACACTTCCTTACATTAGGAAATATACCTTAGCCTACTTTGACTTCTGTACTGTAAAGCCAAAAGTACTACCCTTTCCGAATGTGCTGCGTACTGTTATTTTTTGATTATGGACTTCAATGATGTGCTTTACAATGGATAGTCCGAGACCAGAACCTTTGACATTCTGAGACCTACTGACATCCGCTCTGAAGAATCTGTCAAAGACATGCACCATAGCTTCTTTTTCTATTCCTATGCCATTATCAGATATTTCTACTAATATGACATCTTCCATATCGTAGAAACTTACCTTGGTTAATCCATCAAGATTCTGCCTACCATACTTTATAGAATTGTTGATGATATTATCAAAGACTTGTCGTAACCTTTCTCTATCACCATAGACCTTATAACTTGCCTCAGCCCCGGGCTTATAGATCAATTTAATTCCATATTCCTTAGCTTTCAGATGAAGATCAGTGAACACTTCATTACACAATTCCTTGATATCAAAATTTTGATAATTTAATACCACAGCCTCTGTCTCTAATTCATTAATAGTCTCAAGATCATCTACAATCGATTGTAGCCTTTCGGAACTACCTAATGCATTCTTTAGGTACTTGACATTGATCCGTTCGTCATACAAGCCACCTTCGATAAGCGTATATAGATAACCTTGTATAGAGAATAACGGCGTCTTCAATTCATGACTGATATCACCTACAAATTTCTTACGATATTCTTCCAGTGCTTTAAGTTGCTCCAACTCTTTCTCCTTAGCCGTAGCCCAATCAAGGACAGTCTGATTAACACTATCTAAAGTTGTCGTCTCATTATTAAACTCATTGATATTACTGAGGGAATTTTTAGACCCAGAGATAACTTTATATATAAGTTTAATCTTTCTAAAAACGAATTTTTCAAACAGGTAGATAACTATAAGGTATGTGATTATAAAACTCAATGCCGCATACACTAAGTAGACCCATATATCTAAATTCGGTAATCCACCTATCTTATAAATAAAAAACAGAGACACCATATGTACCATCCACACACTTATAGATGTGTAGGCACTGATCTGTCTTATGGTGAGATTCTTAAACACAATAATCTATTGATTTCTAATAAGCTCAAAGCTAAGCAATTATCTATCCTTGAAATTGATAGCCGACACCTTTAGTAGTTTTGATGTAATCGTTGCCTATTTTTTCTCGCAGTTTTCTTATGTGTACATCTATAGTTCTATCCCCTACAATTACTTCAGATCCCCATACTTTATTCATTATCTCTTCTCTCTTGAATACCTTACCAGGTTTAGATACCAATAATGTGAGTAATTTAAATTCCTTCTTAGCCAATGAGATAACTCTATCTCCTACTGATATACTAAATGATTCTGGAAAAATCTTAAGGTCTCCAAATATCAATTCTTGAGCAGTTTCTTGATCTTGTAATGACGTGTGTCTTCTGAGATGAGCTCTCAGTTTGCTCTTTAATACATTAGGCTTAGTCGGCTTGGTGATAAAATCATCACCCCCAGCATCTAATGCAGATATCTGTGTAAACGATTCCGATCTTGCAGTAAGAAAAACTATTATCGTATTCTGAAATTTAGGATTCTTTCTGATCTCGGTACAGAACTCGATACCATCCATACGAGGCATCATAATATCAAGCAAGATCAGATGAGGATCAAAACTTGCTGCTTGCTCTAATCCTTCTATCCCGTCATATGCCTTCTCAATAAGATAACCTTCTTTAGATAAGTTATATTCTAAGAACTCTACGATATCAGTATCGTCTTCTACTATGAGGATTTTTGCTTGCATTCTCATGCTATTGAGGTTAATGAATTTAAAGTTAGATAATAATTAAATTACAACATTACAAGTCATGTTAAGACAACATTATCTTTTTTATCTAACAGCTATATGAATAGCCTCTATTTACGATTACTTATTCTTGCTGGATTGCTTCTTTGGTTTTGGCTTTTTCTTTACTTTATTACTTGGGATAGGTCTGATTTTTTTAGGGGTAGATATTTTTTTGAAAGCCTGATCCATGAAGTTGATACTGTCATTGACGACTTTATGGACTTCAGAGTAGAGGGCATCATTAGATCTGATAATCGCTATATCACTTTCTATAATATCAAATTCAATATTATGGATCTGCTCTATCTGTGATTTATAGACATCAAGAAGACTATCTTTCTTATTATCAGAGACATCTTTAATAGCTTCTGAGGCGACATATAGATCGACTAATACAGCTTGTGCAGTCTCTATAGGATAGTGAAGATCATCGGCACCGGGCTTATCCTTACATGAAGCAAAGAATGTAATTAGTGTTATGATCAATATATTTTTCATCACTACGGGTTTCATAATATCTTATCTGACTTCTTTAGGAAAATAGAACGCAAGCACCTTGGTATTATTATAGTCTATATCCGACCAAGTATCCGCTGACGATTCTAATCTGACAATACCACAAGTGGGCACATTATCGGTAGAAGGTCCCTGGAATGTATTAGCAAAATAAGTGATCGTGGGATTATGGCTAAAAAAAGCTGGCAATACTACATTCTCAGGCAATGACTGTATCATATACAACCAATCTTCCATGCTTCCAAAGTATAACTCAGTCTCCTTATCAAGTGTACTCTCTGAGAATACCTTACGGAATTTCTTAGCTGTCTTGAAGGCCCGCTTAGCAGGACTCGAAACTATATGATCTATATCTAAGCCCAGATCTTTACAATAATTAGCCATAAATGGAGCATCTCGCTTACCGCGTTCTCCAAGAGGACGATCAATATCTCGCAATCCAGGGTTATCCCAAGCAGATTTGGCATGTCTTATCAGTAATAACTGCTTCATACTAACAGAATGTTGATATAAAAATTATAATTCTTAAAATTAGTCTTTAATTTTACTTGTTATCGGAATTTTGCAAATCAATATCTACTTTTTATACCACAACCATCTATGTCTCAAGATTCGGAAAAAAGGTACCAAAAACTTAAAATAAAGGAAATCTTAGATGATATCCGAGAGACTGATGTAAAAGTATTTATAGCTAACTACGCAAAAAAAGATAAGCAATTTGAGCTGGCATTTAAGTCACATTTCTTATCACGTGTCTATCTCGGTGATGACGGACTTAAGTATCGCAGAATGCTTACAGAACTGATCAAACCAAAGTCATCAACGAATAATAAAATTAGTGCTTCGATTAAGAAGACGATTCATTTTATCTTAGATGACTTTGTACTACAGATGAAAGATTGCCTCTCTACAGAGAACTATACAGAAGCATTCTATATAGCTAAAGAAAGTCTTGATAAGATCATATATCTTATGAATAGGTATGAGATAAAAGATCAATCACTAGAGAGAAATAGATTGCACTTTATCGGGGGTCTTGAAGTAATCTTAAGCCAAGATCTTGCGCCCACTTTTAGAAAAAAAGCAGAAGAGGACCTTCTCCAATTTATAAAGAAATCATACTTCATACCCGGTAAGAAGAACACGATCCTTATCCTCAATGGCTTAAATGCTTTCAATACTAAAGACAAAGAATCAATAATTAATGACCTATATAAGAAGTCATCATTAGGACTTCAGAAGCAGAATATATTAAGGACTTCGATCTTATTATCACAAGGTCAGTTAGCCCTTGCTAAGGATATACTAAAGAAATATGACCACGATAAGATATTCAATGCACTCAGGTTACTTATCACTGATAACTACATAGACATTGTAGATTATTATGTAGACGAAGATAAGATCGGATTCAAATATCAGACGACTGCACTTAAGTGTTATAGATATATTCATACCAAAGACGATGATGCGCTCGCAAAAGAAATCACACAACTAAGCGTTAGCAATACAAATTATGCGACATTCGATGATATCCTTAATTCACTGACGGATGCATTTCTTAGAAAAGAATTCAGTGCTATAAAAGAATGGATAGATGGATTAAAATTTGCTCAGGCAACTAAGATATACGCTAAAGCCCAGCGCTATAAAGATCTACTTTCTCTTATAAAAGAAAAGGGAGACATCCAGTGGCTCAAAGTATATGACGAACTACTGATAGATGAAGGTCTTGAGAGAGAAGTCAAAGGATTATATCTTAGTATAATTGATGATTACTTTGATAATCATTTAGGCAACAGAGCTACTGAGTTTCTGGATAAAACTAAAAGACACCTCTATAAAATATCTCAAGAAGGCATCATTAATGATATCACAATGCACCTCTCCAAAAAGTATGCACATAGAAAAACAATAAAATCTAAATTCGGATAGAGAAGTCGGTTATTTCTTTCTTATTATGAAAGTGCAATCTGTATGTTATCAACTTTCCTTAGCTATTACTTCCTAAATTAATAATACTCGATGATAAAAGCATTTATATTTGACTTAGATGGCGTCGTTGTCGATACTGTAGGGTATCATTTTGATTCATGGATTAAGTTAGCACACAGCTTAGGTTTTAAAATCAATGATGATATCAAAGAAAAGCTTAAGGGTATAAATAGAATGACCTCTCTTGACATCGTCCTTGCTCATGGCAGTATCACAGCAAGTCAAGCAGAAAAGATTGAATACGCTAAGCAGAAAAATGATTGGTATCTCGACAGCATCGCTTCTATGAATGATGACATTATACTTGATGGTGTCAAAGAATTCTTAATAAGCACTCAGAAAGAAAAACTAAAAATCGCCGTTGGCTCAGCTAGTGGCAATGCAAGAAAGGTATTATCAAAAACATCAATCTATAGTAAATTTGATACCATTAAGGATAGTAATGACGCCAAGCATTCTAAGCCTCATCCTGAAGTATTTCTCAAAGCCGCCGAAGCACTAAGTGTAGATCCTTCAGAGGCAATAATCTTCGAAGACAGTGCTAAAGGTGTCGACGCTGCCAAGGCTGGAGGGTTCAAATGCGTCGGCATAGGATCTGCTGATATCCTTACAGATGCTGATATTGTAATGGATAACCTCACACACATTACTGCCGATATAATCGTTAAGTTATTATCATAGATATTATCATGCAAAGAATTATACATAAGCTATAATTAAATGTGGCTCTAATCGACATTTAATTTACATAATAGCTTTAGTTAACGTAAATTTAAATCTTGCTTTTACTGAGTAGATTAGCTCAATATTTGTGTTACTTAGACATTGCGTTATATTATCATAAAATTTCCAATGAAATACATCCTTCTATTACTTTCCATACTGCTATCAGCGAGTGTTTTCTCCCAAGAAACTGAAGAAAAAACAACCTTAGTTCTCGAAAGAGTCAATGGATTCTCATCCAGTGATCGTATAGAAGAAATATTAGTGACTTCTAACCACAATGTATGGTTTGCTGGTAAGAATGGGATTAGCACAATTAATACTAAAAGCGCTTCATTATCACATGTTCTTGATAATTCTAATGCAGTAGCAGTAGCGGTATCTCCTAAGGGCAATGTCTTATCTGCTTTCAGCAATGGAAAAATCTATTTGAATGATAGATTCTTATACCACCTCGATAATGATGGATTAGAGATATACGATTTAGAAATCCGAAACAACAAATTATGGGTAGCTACTAATCAAGGCATCCACCTCATCAACACAAAGACAAGTAAGTTTATAACGCAATACACTACAGAAAACTCTAAACTTAAATCCAATGTTGTCTCATTTATAAATTATTTTAAACCGCTTGATAAGCTTTGGATAGGTACTGAGGAAGGGATCATCGAAGTTAATGCCGATGAAAAATGGAAACTCAGTAATACAAAAGAAAAATTCATAGCCGTCACAGAGAATATAGATGGAATGTGGCTATTAAGTGACAAAGAACTATGGCTCGTTTACGATGAAAATGGAAGAGGAAGATGGCAGGAACAAGGTCTTAGAAATGGACTGTATGAAGGCAAAGTTAATGACTTAGCTTTAGATGCTGATGACAACCTTTATATCGCTTCTGATATACTCATCCGTTACAACCCCTACAAGGATAAATTGGAGAAGTATGGAGAGAATCTGGGGCTCGTAGCAAGTAAGTGTCTATCCCTTGCAAGTGATGAAGATGGTGTCTTATGGCTCGGTACTGCAGATGCAGGCCTATTCAGAATATTCTCAGATAAAATCGAATTGACTGAGATGATGATCACAACATTCTTAGAGACGCCTATCTCATGTGCTAATGCCATGGACGGAAGTATCTTAGTAGATGTCCAAGGTGGAGAAGCTCCCTACAAATACCTGTGGGAAAGAGTCAGACTCAAAAACAACTCGAATCCTAAAAATCTCAAAGCTGGAAACTACAAAGTAACTGTAGAAGATGCTAACGGTACAAGAAAGTATGCCGCTATTAAAATAGATGATCCGGCACAAGTCAAGAATACTATCGTCTCAACTAAACCAGTCTCTAAAGCTGGAAAAAAAGATGGTGTTGCAATTATAGAACCTCAAGGCGGAACACCTCCATACGAAATTTTATGGGCGAATGGAGAGAAAGGCACTAAAGCAAAGAAGCTCAACTATGGCTTCAGCTACTTAACTATTACAGATTCTAAAGGCTGCAGCGTCGAAAGTAATGTAACCATCAAGAAGCCTAAAATATTACCTGACCTCGATATCGCTAAGATAAAAGTCGGACAGACTTTACAGATTAACAACTTATACTTCGCAGCGGATAGTACAGACGTGTCTGATAATTCTACTGAAGTATTAGAAGAGGTCTATGACTTTATGGATTCTAATAAAAACGTCATAATAGAAGTCGGAGGACATACTAACAACGTCCCTGCAGCAGCCTACTGTGATGAGTTATCTACAGCAAGAGCTAAGTCCGTAGCAAAATACCTATATACCAAAGGCATAGATGAAGATAGAATTACATATAAAGGCTACGGAAAAAATAAGCCTATCGCCTCTAATGATAGTAAGAAAGGTCGTAAGAAAAACCAACGTGTAGAGATTAAGATTCTTAAGCTGGAGGGGACATAGTCTTCTGCATATTTCACTTTTCGCTACTAAAAAAGAATAATTTTATCTCTCACAGAGATATATACAGATAGTCGTCATTATCATAAGGTGAAAAAGCTATTCCCTTTGGACTATTTATTCCAGATACCATTGTATCTGATTTTACGATGAGTTCTTCTGTCTCTAAAATACCATCACCATTCACTTCATCATATTTATATAGTTTTATGATATACCTTTCTGAATATATTGGAAAAATTCATTGATTCCTTGATCGCTAAAGTAATATTATATGCAGGCGCAGAATTTCTGCGTAATTGGCTTCCGCAGGTCTTACAGTAGAAACACTGACATTAGCTTATACCACTTCTACCGCAATTTCTTGACTTGAGGACTTTATCGTCTTGGGCTGCATGCTATAGTTACCAAGAGTAGTGTCCTAGCTATAAGGCATAGTTTAAATTTCATATTGACACCATTATTATTCTACAATTGTAAGCATAGCATCGGGTTAGAAAAAGTTAGCAAGATTCATTTATCATAAAATATCCAAAAACAGACTCTTTGATATAATTCTCAGAAAAATATGTGTATATTAAACTTGAAACGTTTGTACGAATCTTTCTAAAAAGGTCCTTTTCTCAAACTAAACTTTCACTTATGAAAAATCGTCTACTTATCTTGTTTGTAATACTAAGTCATTTGGCTTTTGGGCAGGACACATTAAGCTTAGAAGATATAAAATCTAATTATTACAAGTTTACAATCAACGATGGCAAAATAGAAGGTAAAGGAGCACAATTTTTATTAGAAGAATTTTCCAATAGTCACGTCGTCATGTTAGGCGAATATCATGAGCAAAAGTCTATCTCTGATTTTACTAAAACTATCATTCCTATTCTTAATAAGAATGGCTATAAACATTTTGGGATTGAAGTTGGCCCTACTATGGGCGAATATTTAAATACACTATCCTCTCCCACGGTAGTCAGTGAAATAAAAAAAGTAAATAAACACTATCAAATTGTAGATGGAGAAGATACTTGCACACCGATACCTTTTTTTAGTAATATAGAGGATGCTCAATTTCTTGATGAAGCAAAAAAGCATCAGTGGAATATATTTGGTGTAGACCAAGAATTCTATGACTCCTACCCTTTCTTGTTTGACATCATGTTCGATAATCTAAATAGTAATGGAAAGAAAACACACACAAGCCTTCACCAATCTGCTAAAGATTCTATTGACGCTTTCTACTTAAAAGAAATGAATGAGGGCCTATCCTATGTGACTTTAATCAACGAAAGTCCTATGATTTCTGATTTCTTAAAAGCTATGAAAGAAGAGAAGGCTAACTTACCAATAGTAGAGGCATTCAATAAAAGTATAGCGATATACAAAATGAATGATGACAATAAGTGGTATGACAATTATCAAGCTCGAATCACTTATATGAAACGACTCTTAAGGCAAGAATTTGAAGCTGAGCAATATGATATTACACGTGATAAGTTATTGATAAAAATGGGGAGACTACATTTATCTAAAGGAACCTCTCCCTATGCTTTTAGCGAATTAGGTAATACACTCGACGAGTTAGCCGCATTCGATGGTGTCAATGCATTAGGAATCGGATTTGAGACAAGATATTATATAGAAAATGACAGCATAGTAGATCAACTGGATAGTGATAACAAAAGGATACAAAACTATAAAGGCTTTAAGCAATTTGGTGATAAGTACGAATGGGTCATACTCGACTTACGACCTATGAGAAAAGATTTTCATTGGCACCCACACCCATTAAAAGGCAAGTTGAATACTTACTTACTGAAGCTAATAAGTAATTATGACATTCTTATTATTCCACCTGCCTATGGCGATGGGACACCTAATTATTGAAAATATAGATCATTGACAAATAACCATCAATAATTATCCCTACCCTCTAAAATTAGGTTTCCGCTTCTCAAGAAAAGCATTAACCCCTTCTGTGCTCTCATCTGATGCTATAGACTTTTGGAATCCATCCATTTCTTTGACGAATCCATTTGATGCCTTATCAAAGTAGGCATTGACCATATCGATGGTACGAGCTATTGCCTCTGGGCCTTTTTTAGAAATCTTAGTTATGATCTTGGTTGCAGTATCTATAAGAGCCTCAGGCGACGTAATATGCGTTACAAGACCATATTCCAGTGCTTGCTCAGCATCTATCATATCACCTGTCAACAGCAACTCCATAGCTCTGCCCTTACCTATATACTGTATAAGCCTTTGAGTCCCTCCATATCCAGGGATGAGTCCGAGATTAACCTCTGGTTGTCCAAACTTGGCATTCATAGAAGCGATCCTGATGTGGCAAGCCATCGCCAGCTCATTACCTCCACCTAAAGAAAAACCATTGATCGCAGCAATAATAGGAATACTAAATCCCTCTATCGCATTATAAGTATCATGTCCTTTCTTAGCCACGAGATAACCCTCTTGCCCCGACTTCTTACTCAGTTCTGAGATATCTGCTCCTGCTACGAACGCTTTCTCACCACTACCCGTTATGATCACGCCTATGAGTTCTTTAGGATTAAGATGCTCTGTGAACATGACATTCAGTTCAGACATCACCTGATCATTGATGGCATTGAGTGCCTTGGGTCTATTAACCGTGACTGTAGCGATCTTATCTTGTATATCTAAGAGTAAAGTTTCGAATTTCATGAGGAGGACTTTATTATTTATGAGGAAATACTTTCTTCAATGTGGATCTGAACATCTCGTTAGCATCTTCAGATATATTCCAAAAATAAGCTATTGGAAGAAAAATTAAAGTTACAAAAGTACCTTTAATTAAAATCCCAATAATCGGATGCCAATCTGTAGGAAATAAATAAAACCCAAGTGCCAACAGAATCAGGATAAAAAGTGACTTAAAACTACTTAGCGTAAATGGATGCATTCCATATATGAGATAGATAAAGCTCACTTTCATTATGTTATACATAACCAGAGAAATTGAAGTCGCAATAGCGGCACCTAAAATTCCATACTTTGGTATCAAATAGTAATTCAATATTAAATTAGAGCTTGCGAGCAAACCTAAAAAAATCAGATTATACTTATACCTCTTAGAGAAAATAATTATTTGAGAATTGACACTTGTCATCATGTCTATGAGCTTTCCGATACCGAGAAATAAAAAGATCATACGAGCATCTATAAAACTTTCAGGATTCGACGATAGCCTTATTACATCATCTATCAAATACCATATCCCCAAGAAAACGAAAGCACCAATGAGGAAAAGATTAGTAGAGCCTTTCTTGTAGACATTATTAATCTCTGAAGTATTATTATCTTCCCAAGCTTTGGAGATTATTGGACCTGAAATTTGATTGATAGATCTAGTAGGTATCTCTATCACATTAGAGATAAATAAGGCTAAAGTATATGCACCGTTAGAAGCATATCCTAATAAAACAACGATCATTATAGAATCAATCTTAAGCGCTATCCCATTACTGAGTTGATTAAGACTGCCGAATAAAGAATACTTAGTCATTTCCTTGTAAGAAAAACCTTGCTCAGGTTTTCTAATTTTTCCAAACTTCAAACCATCTATCATTTTTAAATAGATCAGAATAAGAAGACATGAAACTCCAAAAAAGGCAACTATTCCGTAGGAAAATTGTGTGACTGTAATTCCTAAATAAATGAATGCTAAAACCCATAAAGGAAGAAAAAATTTATAACCTAAGGTCTGTATTATATTAGGCACAACTATCCTTAGCTTATTTGAAGATTGATATGTAAGAAAATTCAATATTATCAAACATCCTAAAAGAAGAACAATATAGATTTCATTATCTAAGATTTTAGTAACATCCATTCCCAAATTAGTAAGTAATAGAAGAAAATGATCTTTTATCAAGTACCAAAAAATAACAAAGACTGAGAAGGCTATACTTAGCAAAATAAGCACCAATGATAAAAAGCCATTATAATTCTTAGAATCAGCAGTATTATACTTTGGGAAGTATCTGACGATAATTGATAGCACTCCTAAAGTACCTAATGGGATAAGTAAGGTAGCCGCAGTGTAGAGAAACTGTGCTAATCCATGTATTTCTATGTTACGGGGATATACAAAAAGAGTCGCTAAAGCTCCCACAATAACACCAACATAGTTGACGATAGAGGACTTAATACTTTGTCTCTTTATTATACCCATAGGCTATACAAGCGCTTTAATCTATTTCTTTTTATTCATCTTAGCCCAGCTGTCTTTTAGACTTATCGTTCTATTGAAGATCAATTTATCATCAGTAGAATCCTTATCCTTTATAAAATATCCCTTACGCATAAACTGAAGAGATTCTGTATCTCCGACTTCCTTTAGATACTTCTCTGCTTTGGCGGTAGTGACGACTTCAAGTGATTCTGTATTATAGAAATCAAGATAGTCAACCCCCTCATGTTTATCTGGCGTAGGATCTGTGAAGAGCCGATCGTACAGTCTTAATTCCAGATCTACTGCAGACTTACAATCTACCCAATGCAATACCCCTTTGGCTTTGATACCTGAGTTATCTTGCCCACTTTTACTTTCTGGGAAGTAGGTACAGTGTACTTCTTGTACGACACCATTATCATCGACGATATGCTTATCAGCTCTGATAATAAAAGCCCCTTTCAATCTCACATTCTTCTCTGGTGCCAGTCTAAAATATTTCTTGGGTGCATCTATCATAAAGTCACCTCTTTCTATATAGATCTCTCGTGAGAAAGTCATCATGTGTGTACCTGCCGATTCATCTTGCGGATTATTAACTGATGGCAATTCTTCAGATTGTCCTTCTGGATAATTAGTAATCACCACTTTTATAGGATCCATAACCACCATTACTCTAGTTGCGGTTTCGTTGAGGTCATCTCTTATTATAGATTCTAATAATTCGATCTCTATAAGATTCTCTCTCTTGGCGACACCGGTGACATTACAGAATCTTCTAAGGCTTTGAGGTAATACGCCACGTCGGCGGAGACCAGAGATTGTTGACATACGGGGATCATCCCACCCTGCTACTAGGCCTTCTGTGACGAGCTTAAGTAGACGTCTTTTAGAAGTTATCATATAAGCCACATTCATACGAGCAAACTCGGTTTGCTTAGATGGAAATATACCTATCTTCTCTATCAACCAATCATATAACGGCCTATGATGCATAAACTCTAATGAGCATAGACTATGTGTAATCTTCTCTATAGAATCCGATTGCCCATGAGCAAAATCATACATAGGATAGATACACCAATCATCTCCAGTCCTATGGTGAGTCGCTCTCTTAATTCTGTATATCAATGGATCGCGTAATAGCATGTTAGGCGATTTCATATCTATCTTAGCTCTTAATACCATACTGCCATCAGCATGCTTACCTTCCTTCATCTCTATGAATAGTTTCTTATTCTCTTCTATACTTCTATCTCTGTACGGACTGTCTGTACCCGGCGTTGTAGGTGTCCCTTTCTGTTCAGCCATCTCTTCAGAAGATGATGGATCTACATATGCTAATCCTTTGTCTATTAAAATATGAGCATACTCATACAACTGCTGAAAATAATCAGAAGTAAATAATGCATCTCCTTCCCACTCAAATCCTAACCACTTAATATCGTTCTGGATAGACTCTACATATTCTGTTTCTTCTTTCTCAGGATTAGTATCATCAAACCTAAGATTAGTCTTACCACCGTACTTAGCTGCTGTCTCAAAGCTAATGCAGATAGCCTTACAGTGTCCTATATGCAGGTACCCGTTAGGCTCAGGAGGAAATCGTGTGTGTACACGTCCACCGTGCTTACCACTCGCTATATCTGCCTCGATCATCTCCTCTATAAAATTCTTTGACTCGTATTCTTCGCTCATCTTATTGTTATTTAATTTTTTAATTTATTCACCATTGCATATGTTTCTTTTCATTGCAATTGACATTGAAATTGACATTGACATTGACATTGACATTGACATTGACATTGACATTGACATTGACATTGACATTGACATTGCTATTGACATTGCTGTTGCTACATATAATCCGGCATCTCAATACCTAACAGATGCATTCCTTGTCTGAGTGTAGTCGCTACTGCCTTACTGAGACTTAATCTGAATGCTTTTATCTCCTCTGTCTCTGCAGATAAGATTCTATAATCGTGATAATACCTATGGTAACTCTTTGCTAATGTGTAGCTGTAATTAGCAATTACAGAAGGATCATATTTGTCCATCGCTTCTTTGATAAGATCAGGATAAGTCTGTATAGCGGCTATGAGATCTTTTTCTTGATCAGCAATAGGCCCATTGTATCCATCTATAGAAAAACCACCTTCTACTCTACGCATGATCGACTGTATTCTTACATAGGCATTCTGGATATAAGGTCCCGTAGTCCCCTGCATATCCATAGACTCAGTAGGATTATATGTCATGCGCTTACGCGGATTGATTTTCAGTATAAAGTATTTCAGAGCTGCTAAGCCAACTTTCTTATAGATAGCATTCTTATCCTCATCACTTAAGCCATCAATGCCTCCTCGCTCGACCGCTGACTCTTGAGCAGTTGTAATTACTTCTTGCATGATGTTATCAGCATCTACGACCGTGCCCTCTCTCGACTTCATCTTACCAGTTGTCAAGTCCACCATACCATATGACAGGTGATAAAGGTGATCTGCATATGGTTCGCCTAACTTCTTAAGTACTTTGAAGAGTACCTGAAAATGATAATCTTGCTCATCACCTACTACGTAGGCCATATTGTCAAATCCATATTTCTGATGCCTTACTTGAGCAGTACCCAGATCCTGAGTCATATACACAGATGTTCCATCACTACGTAGAAGTATCTTATGATCCATTCCTTCATCTTCGAGATCCACCCATATACTGCCATCTTCTTTCTGATAGAAGATCTCATTTTTAAGACCTTCCATTACAAGGTCTTTACCTAATAAATAAGTATCAGATTCATATACGATATCATCGAATGAGACCCCTAACTCATCATAGGTAACATTGAAGCCTTCATATACCCAGCCATTCATATTCTTCCACAAGCCTTTAGTCTCATCATCACCATCCTCCCAAGCTAACAGCATCTTTCTCGCTTCTTGTCCTATTGCACTATGGTTATTGAAGTAATTGTTTTTATACCTTTTATAGAAAGTAGATTCATCTTCCTCGGGCTCAGCCTCCTTTTGCATAATGGCTTTACCAGTATCTGATTCTTGCCATTCTTTATATTCAGACTGAAAGTGCTTCTCAAATTCTACATAATAATCACCTACAAAGTGATCTCCTTTAATACCAGAAGAATCAGGTGTAGCACCGTTACCAAATTTCTGCCATGCCAGCATACTCTTACATATCGCAATACCTCGATCATTAATAACCTTAGTCTTGACAACATCGTAGCCAGCTGCTGCCGCGATCTGAGATATTGACCATCCTAGTAGGATATTTCTGATATGTCCTAAATGCAATGGCTTATTAGTATTAGGAGAAGAATATTCTATAAGTATCTTCTTACCGTTAGACTCTGACTGACCATAATCTTTAGTCTCATTAATATATCCTAAAGCACTTAACCAGAGATCATTAGATATCGAGAGATTAAGAAAACCTTGTACAACATTATATGCAGTTACCTCTTCTGCACTATCTAATAAAGCCTGACCGATTTTTTCTGCAATATTTTGAGGCTTTTGTCTTAAGGCCTTAACCATAGGAAATACAACAAAAGTATACTCACCTTCAAACTCCTTCTTAGTAGGATTAATAATTACTTCTGAAGCCGAAAGCTCATGATCATAGCTCGACTTTACAGCCTCACTAATTCTTGCTTGCAATATATGTACGATATCCATAATGTGTTAATAGAAAATTTAAGTGTAAAAATAGGGCTATTATCCTATTAATGGCCCATAAAGTAGAATAGGATTAGAATGAACTGATTTACTATGAATAGCGAATATAGGCGAGACGTCTTGATAATATGAGAAAGTCAATAATGCCTGAATAAAGACTGATTTATGTTGATTTCAAGACTACATTAATTAATATAGTACAAAATCTAAGACCTAGTAGTGGCGAAAACTACTACTTTTAGGTAGAGACTTAGGAGATATATACGTAAGTCCAATCAAAAGGTACATATATATAGTAGTTACCAGCAATTAAAAAAGAAAAACAGAAATGGCCAAAATTGATATAGCTAAGAAAAATTTTGATGAATTCAAGACCAACTATGATGAATTCAAAAAAATGGATATTTCTGAATCAGATACAAGATCCAAGATTCTTGATTATATATTGATTAAGGTTCTTAATTGGAGTGAGTCCAATTTAAGAAGGGAAGGACATTCAGATGCGGGATATTTTGATTACAAAATATCTATACCAGGATTTAATTTCGTGACAGAAGCAAAAAAGAATTTTGAACTATTCAAGCTTCCAATCAAACATAATTATGTCACATTAGGCACATTGTTTAAAGAAAACGCTGAGGTAATAAAACAAATAAGAAACTATCTTGTCGAAGAAGGAAGCTTGTATGGTGTTATTACTAATGGTCATCAATTTATTGTTGCCAAATTCATTAATACTGATGGTAGCCCATGGAAATCGAACAAGTCAGTAATATTCAAAAGTGTAGATGACATAGAAACAAGATTTATTGAATTCTATAATTTGCTTTCATTTGATAGTGTAGTTGAAAACTCAGGATTCAAAATAGATGAAGAAATTTCGTTTGAAGGTAAAACCATCTATAGTACTGTTAGCTACCCAGATAAAGAACTAATCCGTAACTCTCTTAGTGCTAATCTTACACCACTATTAGATTCAATATTCGGAGAGATTTTTCATAATGATTTCACTAATGACGAAGAACTTGTAAAGGAATGTTTTGTATCTAACAAAGAAGTGAAAAAGAACAGATCTGAAATAGAACAATTATTCGCAGATCTTCCTCCTAAACTTGAAGAAGTAATACCTGCTGTGAATACGGAGAATATTATTTCGCAAATACAAGAAGATTTTTCACAAGACAACATATCAATTAATGAACCAACCCCACCCAAACCAATCATAATTGTTGGATCAAAAGGTGCTGGCAAGACTACATTTATTAATTATTTATTCACTACTTCATTTTCAACTGAAATAAGAAAGACTCATCCAGTATTATATCTTGATATAAGAAAATATACAACTAAAGATTTAAGAGAGGAATCGACTAAGATATTTTCAGAAATCCTTGAGAAAATATATGATGGCTATGATTCATTGAATCTTCATAAACGCAATATTTTAATTAGAATATATATAAAAGAAATTAAAAGGAATGATGAAGGCATATGGTCTGAATTAGAAAGAAAATCTCCTGAATACGAATCAAAATTATCTGAATTTTTAGCAGACAAGTTGAGAGATGTTGAGAGTCATTTCGTAAAGCTTAGCCATTATTTAATACGAGAAAGACGGATTAGATTATGCGTTATATTTGACAATGCAGATCAATTAGATATTAGTGCCCAACAAGAAGCATTTCTATTTTCACAATCAATAAATTCTAAAGCGAAATGCGGAGTCATACTTTCGCTGAGAGAGGGATATTATTACAAGTGGAGAAATAAGCCTCCATTTGATGCTTACTATTCCCATGTTTATCACATTACAGCTCCACCATATGGTGACGTAATTCAAAAGAGAATTGACTATGCATTAAAAGAAGTTCAGAAAAAAGGAAAGGTTCGAGGGCAAGCTGGATTATTTGGCGGTACTGGAGCAGATATTGAAGTATCAGTCCAAGCAATAGTTGACTTTTTGAATAGTGCAAAGAATACATTGTTCAGCACAAAGAATTCTGCAATGCTTAGTTTTCTATCACAAACTACATATCCAAACATCAGAGAAGGTCTAAGGTTATTTAAACGATTCCTAATTTCTGGTCATACTCAAGTTGAACAATATGTTATACGACAAAGCGTAGATCCAAATAGTAAAATACCTATTCCAATACACGAGTTTGTTAAATCAATAGCTTTAGACAACAAGCTTATATACAATAGTGAATCAAGTGTTGTGTATAATATTTTTAAACCATTTGCAGGAAGTATAAATCATTTTTTGAAGTACAAAATATTGAAGTACTTATCAAATTTTTCCAAAGCATCAACTGGAGGTGAAAAATTTGTTTTGGTTGAGAGCTTAATAGATGTGTTTGGCCATTCAGGATATAGAAGAGGTGTATTACTTGGCGAACTATCTGAATTATTAAATAATGGTTTAGTAGAATCTCAAGAGTTAGCAACAGATACGGATGTCCGCCATAAGCTCTCACTTCAAGATAGTCTTACTCTAACATTCAAGGGTTACTACTACGTTGAGGAATTGGTAAATAGATTTCACTATTTGGAGTTGGTAGCTCAGGATACTCCAGTCTTTGATAATGAACATTTTGAAAAAATATCTGAAGCTTTTGTTGAAGCAGATGAAAGAGGATATAAAAAACTTGAGAATAGAATTGCATTCGTAAAATCATTCTATGAATATTTAAAATTTGCCGAAAGCAAAGAAACTGTTGAAGGGGAATCAACAATAAAAGGAGTGATGAATAATATTAAAGACAATGGACTAAATAAAGATGTCAAAATAATCACAGGAATAATAAAAGCTGGTAACAAGCGATGATCATGTCAGATTGGCTGTCGCCAAATCCGCCAGATATCGCCGATCCGTTATATGGCATTTTCCAGCAAGAGGAAAAGATATAGTTTCAAAAATTGAAATATCTTTGAGGTTCAAAAACAAATTAATATATTAATTATACCTACTATCAGTAAATCGAAAAATATAAATATGAAATACATAACACTAATACTTCTCACATTTTTATTATCATGTAATAACGATGATCCAACACCCAATCAATCTAATATAGCATTCCAAATTTCAATACAATCTCAAGAAGATCTGGAAAACACAAACTTTGACCAAATTGATACAATAAAAGGTCCTTTAACTATAAGAAACACTGACATAACTGATTTCTCTTTTCTTTCAAACATTTGTGTAACTGGAATAATCGAAATATTTGGAAACGAATCATTGGTCTCATTAAACGGAATCGAAAATTTGAATTGCGTCTCAGACTTAATAATATCAAATAATTCAAATCTTAAGAACATTCAAGCGTTAGATGGTCTTGAAATTTCAAAGAATCTTGTAATAAAAAATAATGCTTTAGAAGAAATCGAACCAATAATTTCATTGAGTACAATAGAAGGTCAAATCTTCATATTAGAACCAACTTTAAAGGATTACAAATTATTAAGAAATCTCGAAGAAGTCAATTCACTAATCCTTGGTGGGAGCTTGACTGAAAATCTCGACGAGTTGGATAATCTTAAAATAATAAACTCAGATATTAGAATTACAGGCAATCAAATGCTCATAAATTATTGTGGAATAAAAGATGCACTTGTAAATAGCACTCAAATCAATTTCGAAACTTTAGGTAATCAGACAAACCCAACAATCAGTGATATTATTGATGAATGCAACTAAAGAGTAACGCCATATAACAGGCGATGACCACGATCAGTCACCCTACGAGATGACCGACGGGTATCGCAGCACCGTTATAGCTCATTACCCAGCCTCCAAGAGCTCACTCCCAAAAATCCAATTAATAAAATGAAAGAAGTTTGATTTTTCTATTCCAAACTGGGAGGAAAAAGAGTTTACTAACGAATCTTTATATTGTAAATTATCAAAAAATCAAAAAATCAAAAAAATATAAACATTGATAATCAATGTTTTAGAGAACATTAGTCAGAATTAAGGTGAAAATTCCAATTAACCTTACTCATGATTAATTTATTTTGACAAATCTTAAGACACCATCTTTATTTTCTCCGGTTAACCTCATCATGTAAGGACCTTGTTCCAAAAAGGATATATCTATTGACTCAATAAAATTGTTTGTCGTTTTGAATATAAATCTTCCGTTATGGTCATAAACTCTTACAACAACATCTATTCTCGGTGCATATGTTGGTTTAATCTGTAAGTAGTCTTTAGCAGGATTAGGATAAATGATGAAAGGTACTACTTGGATTTCATCAATTTCAGAACTTGTTACATTGTTTTCTATTACTTCTAATATTGGGTAAAAGTATTGTGGTTGAAGCCTACTATGTTTTGAATCATCAATCCAAGAAAATACACCATAACTTGTATACATCTCTTCATGCTCTATTTCAATAATAGAACTTCCACTTTCACCGCCAGCCCCGTCAGCTCCTGCAAACCCAATGTTCAATTCATCAAATAAGTCTGGATATCCATGAGAATAATAAAGTGTATCACCATTATATTCATTTAAAGGACCATTTATATTGGGATAACTGAATTTATGTAATAAAGGCAAATTATTATCTAGCTGATTATCATACCCAATACTTATCCAACCAGTTTCAGCACCAATTGCATCTTCAAGTTCTAATATTGCAAAATCTTCGCCCCAAAAATCCCAATCCTCGAAAGCATACACCTTCTTTACATAACTACAATTAAAAGTCGAACTGAATTCACCTGAATCAAAAATAGGACATACCAACAAGCTATCATAAGTTAATTCCAGATTCGACCAGGCGATACAATGAGCTGCGGTAAAAACATGTTTTGAACTGACTAAGCTTCCACTACATAGATGATGTAAAGAATCATTCTCAATACCAAAAAACTTAATACTTGTTCTAATAGGAAAATCATTTATATCAAAACTATTCTTTACAGGGGTTTTGATTGTCCATTGACTTTGCTCGAACAAGTTAGCTTCATCAAGACTAGAAGACAACAGAGAAATAGAATTATTAATTGACCCCAAATTGAAACTTGACTTATCGTTATTTAGGCTTGGAACAAAAATATTGGATATATTTTGTGATAACCCAGTTTCCAAATCATATCCTATCAATGTTCTTGACTGACCAAGCAAATTAGCCACTATAAGATGTGCCAATATTAACAAGAACACTTTCTTCTCAAAAGGAAATAAATTGTACGTATTTAGATTCATAATTAAACTTAATAAATAATAACGAGCTATAACATTAAAGGCTGAAGATTCTATTGAAAATGAATCTTCGGTCGTGCCTGCTCGCCGGTAGGATAGTTGGACGAAGCGTATCCAAGTAGGATAAGTTCTATGCCATTTCGATTTTGCTGATGAGTGGGATTATGTAGGAGATCAGCGATTGATATATTTTACTATGTATTTATAGGTTTGTTTGTTATTATCTGTTCTGCTATATTTTTGTAATTTCTACTAATTTGAGTTTGCAAAGGGTTGGTGTTTTCAGTTTTGAGCATAGCTCCGCTTATTAAGTAAATGTTACTTATCATGATTTCCTATTTTGCTTTTTTATTTTATCAAGAAGCTCTTTGGGAGGTGGTCTATTTTTATTGATACCGAAGATGATTTTCATTTTACCTTTTTTACAACATGGGCAATCATCTAATTCTGCAGTTCTAAAGAGTCTCAATATCGCCATGGCCTTACGTTCGCTTTTAGTGAGTAGCGGATAAAGTTTTTATGTGATGGATAGGTATTTTTGAACTATCCATGATGGGTAGATAATCTCTGATGATCTCAGCTACTCCGTATTGTTGACGAGCTAAGTATCTATGACATCAGATTATCGAGAACAGATACTCGCGGACTACCTGGTAGCTTAGCATATTTGAGATATTCCATTGTGGTAGATAGATGAGCATGTCCCAGAAGCATCTGTAAGGAAAATATG
>Ga0209187_1000906_pt1 | contig 41199 bp, 47 predicted proteins | sample BantaG_FD_187430 | JGI IMG/M metagenome (GOLD analysis project Ga0209187, IMG submission 187430) | Marine algal microbial communities from Bantry Bay, Ireland - BantryBay_4 metaG (SPAdes) (version 2) | ecosystem: Host-associated > Algae > Red algae > Unclassified | place: Bantry Bay, Ireland...
GCGGAGGAGGAGGGTCCGCGATTTTGTCTGATAATCAGATAGTTAGGATTAGGTGCTAACCATCCTGCTATCTGTATTCCTTAAGGTCCAAGCCTTCTGTTAGTAATTTACAACATATTACACCGAAAATCAAACTCAGTTAATTAACGAAAATGAAAACCGCGCCCGTGGTTCCATGTGCCTGAGAGGCAGCCTTATCCTTCGTTTCAGCTTTTACATATCTGGAAATCAATATCCTACATATTCAGTTCAGGATAATCGATTTCTGATCATAGCCGACCTGATCCAAGTCCATTGTGCTGACTATTTTCTCATTAATAGATAGAAAATCTATCCCGGAGAAAAGACCCAGCTGCCGTATATATAATTGAATTTTCTTTTTTTTTCTAAGAATCAGAATAAGATAGAATCGGTGGACTTTTGGACTTTAACTTTTAATTTTCTGATTATCAGCCACTTACGCAGTCCAACAAAAGTCCACATCAGTCCAAAAGTCCAAAAGTCCAAATGGACTGAAATCAGTCCACATCAGTCCACCCCAAGTGGACTGCGTAACTCCTTGATTATCAGTACCAAAAAGTGTTAAAGTCCAAAAGTCCACTTGAAATGCGAATTCTGGTCGGTAGCTGGTGAAAGTTTCACGTCCTAGCAATAACTGCTGAAATGAGACTTTTTGAGACAAAAAAGCAATGAAAGTCATTATTCAGAGATACAAGTCAGATGAAAACCAGACCACTGGAACTCTCACAGTAGTGGATGATAATGGCTGGCCAGTGTTCACCTGTCCTTGCATAGAGCGAGGTGATAGAAATAATCAGAGGAATAATTCATCCATCCCTCCAGGATCCTATCCTCTTGTCTTGGAATATTCACCCAGATTCAATATGGATCTTTTCGAAATCAAGGATGTGCCTGGCAGATCTGAGTGCAAGATTCATTCTTCTAATTTCTGGCACGAGCTGGAAGGGTGCATTGCTCCAGGAGCCTACCTGAAAAACCTTGACGGTGATAAGTATCTGGATGTCGCTGCTTCACGTCGAGCGCTTAATGACTTTCACAGAGTAATGGGTGACGTGACAGTCACCACTATACTGATTCTCAATCCTTACAATTATAGTCCTATTCCCAGCTGATAAACCCTAGTAGATTGAATTGAAATTCTTTTATCACAATCAAATTATACATATGAAATTAATGGATCGCTTCCTTTTGGAATTGGTTAAGCGCTGGGGAGCAAAGCAGCCCTGGTTCTTCAAAGTCATTTCCATCATAGCTATGGTGGTGGCATTTATCACTGGAGTGCCAGGACTTCTGGCTCACGTTTGTGAGACTATGGAGATCTGTGTCATTCAGTACTTGCCTGCCGCCTGGACTGTTATCTATTCTAAGGTAGCCTCTACTGCAGCCATAGTCGGTGCACTTATCGCAAAGTTTGCCTCTACATCCGAGGACAAAAACGAGAAGAAAATCGCTGATGCATAGCATTAAAATCACCAGTGTCAAAAAAACTATGCAGTTCAATCTGCCTGAGAGTTGGGAGGAAGTACCTCCCAACTTATTACCATTCATATGCCAGGCTCTGATCAGTTGTGAGGAAGATGATGAAGCCAGAGACATCATCTTATTCAAGCTTCTCAAGAAACTGAGCAAGCGAGACTACAACTTGCTGAGCATCGGCCAGAAATATGATCTCCTTACTTGTATAGATTGGATGAGTATGATCGGATTACGGTCTCAGCTATTTCTATCATTCAAGCCCAGTTGGTCTTTGCCTCAGAGTCAATTCAAGGACGGGACTTGCTTTGAATTTGCAAAGGCTGATTTCTATTTCAAGCGTTTTCAAGAATCTCAGGACGTCAAAGATCTGGATCTATTCTTTGCAGTACTAGCTCGACACAAAAACCAGCCAATTGACGGAGATAATGCTGATAAAGAGCTGAAATGGAAGGTCAAGAAACTTAGAAAGGTGCCAACTTATATCAAAATAGTCACGCTGGCCTACTTCGCAGGGATCAAATCACTCATCCACGAGCTCTACGGTGAGTATCTTTTCGACTCACCGATCGCAAATGCTGAAGGATACCAAGCCAAAATAAAACTGGAATGGTGGGGATTGTTTTTCTCCGTGGCTGAAACTGGTGTTTTCGGAGATATTCACGGAGTTCACGCCTATAATTTGCACGATGTCTGTGCCTTTTTGTGCAAAAAGAAAGAGGAACATCTGGCACAAATGCTCAAAAAATAACGATGATATATTCTGACCAGATAAGAGACCTACTCGAAAGAGTTGCAATCGAGCACAAGGACATCCAGGATTTCTATTTTGGAGATTCAGATGAAATTCTAGGTGCTGAAAGAAACAACATAAAATATCCAGCATTCTGGCTGGAGTCACCTGAAATCTCATTCCCGAATGATCAGGATTCTATAGTCGAGGAATATACTGTCACCTGGGTAGTCCTGACCAATTCATCCAAGGATGACACAGAGCGAATGAGATATAATAAGTCGATGACTGAAAGAATCTCTAAGGAAATCATTCTCAAGCTGAAATGCTCTCAGCAATCCGAAGATTATAGCTTGCTTTTCCAGCGGACAAATATGTATCCGCTGGATAATCTGAATAATGACAACGATCAAGGCTGGCGAGTCGAGATGACAATCAGACCTATCTCATCTGACTACTCATTCTCATCATCTTTCGAGCAGATCTTTCCTCCTGGAATGAATGTCGGATTCAATTGGTCTAAAGATGAAGACACTGTCACAATAGAGAACACTGTCAAGCCTTCCCTCGATGCCTTCGACTCCTACAAGTGGACCTTTATCGACGATGGAGAAACCACAGAAATAACTGATAATGAAAATCCAGATTTCCCGACCACCTCTGATGGCTTTTACATCCAGTTAGATGTCACCATCAATGGCCACACTCGCACAGCGTCAGGCCACACAAAAAACGGCCAGTCAGGCCACTCCTTTCCATTCATTTACAACCCATTCAGATAGATGGCTGCACCTACTCTAATACTAACACCCAGGGAATTGAATTTCTCAAAGGATGATATGTTCGTCGTCATAGAGTCTGACAAGTACGACGGATCCACCGCACCCTACGCTCCCACACATCCTAATCTCAGCTGTTACGTCGAAGTATGGGAATATGACCGGATAGAAGACAATGAAACGAAACTGGTCACACTCAATGTCCCATACGACCACTACACTAAGCGAGCAACCCTGGATATCAGCGGCTTAGTGGATCTGAAACCAGGGGTCCCCTCTCCCACAATTTCCCACGGCCATTCTACCACTGCCAGCACCGCTATATTCTTCAAATTCGCTGACCAGTGGGGAACCCCTCTACTGCCTGGAGATCTATCTCGGTCTGATAATGGTGAGAAGTATTTCAATATCATCCACGGCTCTGCCCTCCAGTATCTCAAAGACTACACGAATAACAACGGTATTCCCTTGTTTTCATACAAAAACTTTGATGGAACCTACCGTCAGAAAAAACTAACCAAGACACAACCAGAATGGCTCTACTTCTACCCGACTGGCGGTGGTGAGCTGACACTGAATATTCAGCAAACCATAATTTTTGCTGATGGTACCACATTCACTTCTGATCAAGATATTACAGCTCAAGGATCTCAGGTCAACTGGATTTCTGTCAGCTATGATGATGTAGCCGCAGCCGCCACCAAGGAAGTTGCCAGCTATAATATCACAGTCAGAAAAGCAGCTGATCCGTCTGGATTTTTTACGATAGCTCAGCAGTCTTTCATCTTGGATGAGTGCACGGACAATGACAAGTATCTATGCATAGATAACGGACTCGGTGGAATAGAGACAGTCAGAATGCCCGGTGAATCATCAGAAGACTTTCAGGTCACCAATGAGGAATTCACGCAGGCGGACTGGGGTGCAGCTTCTGTGAGAAGCTTTCACAATGCCAGAGGCGTGCAAATCTATAAGTTTGCTTCTGGATATATGACAGAAGCTGAAGCCTACCACCTCAGGCAGCTGCTGATGGCTCAGACCTGGTACTACTATAGAGGTGATTTTGTAAGCATATTGCCCACAACCAGTGAGATCAAAGACGTGAAAAATACTGAGGCGTTTCTATTTTTTGTAGAAATGAATTATGAAGGAACAGAATATCTGAAATCAGCCAACACCGTCCATATTAAGCAATGATCAGCATCAATATTTTCGGAAGTAGCCTGGATCTCTATCCTGATACCAGTGTCGAGTTCATTCTGAATTCCCCGTTGTTTGTCGGTGGAGATATCACAAAGGTCTCAGGCTCTTACACCCTGCCCATTAATGTTCCGCTCACCTCAGCCAACAAAAAGACACTGAGGTATCCATCCAGAGTGGATAATGCAGCTTTGCAGATATATGATGAGCCCTGTCAGATATATTTCCAAGGCAAACCACTATTTCAAGGTCTAGCAACCATCCAGTCAAGCAGCAAAAGCACTAAGAGCAAATATGCCAGACTATACGTACTCATTGAAAGCTTCACTGAGATAAAAAATCTCAAATTGAATGAGCTGGATCTTGGTGTACACGAGTTTGCAGACTTAGCAGCTATCCTGGCACACGCCAAGGACACAGCCCTCAACCCTCTCACACATACCCACGCTTTTTTTCCTGTTGCTAATTCCCTGATGACTCAAGACATCACCTTCCCGGATGGCACGCCTGATGACCTGGAAGGAAAAAAATTCATCAATTACTATGATGTGGCGACTGATTCATTTGTTTCTGATCCCTTACAGCGCTCAGCAGCGCCATTCATCAGATTGGATTACATACTAGAAAAAATAGCTGAGGCCACTGGACTCAGTTTTGAGAATTTATTTCAGAATACTGACGAACTGAAATCATTGTATGTGTACAACGATGTCAGCATCTATGATGAAGACTTTGAAGATGATGATCCGACTTTGGGTCCGCATTGGAATCTTGATTTTGATCTTTCTGATCATGTCCCCAATTTATCAGTTTCAGAATGGCTGAAAAGAATATCGAGATGGTTTTGCATTGCACTGCTTCCAGATGTCAAGCAAGGAAAACTTGAATTGATTTCTCTGAAGGATATTATCACTGCTCCACATTCAGCAGATTGGAGTGCTTATCTATCTGATGAAATAGGAAGTTCCACTCCGATGGATTTCCCTTCCAGCCTGGGCTATGAATCCAGCAAGGATGAAATGTTTACGAGATTTCCCTTTTTGAATTATTATTCATTCACAATCAGTGGAGTTCCTGATGAAGTAGATACTAGAGATGATGCTGATACTCCTGGATGGTATTATGTGAACTCGATTAACTATTACTTACAAAGATTATCTGGAGGAGCTTCAGCAAGAAAATTCGGAAGGTCTAAGAAAATGATGAGACAGATATCTTTGAATGAAAATGGTCAACCTTTTCTATTTAGTAGCTCTCCATTATTCATGACAACTACCAAGTTGTCAGAAACAATAACATATGTACCTGAAGCGAGAACCGCACCTGGCACTAATGATGAGATAAGGCTCATGTTCTACAGAGGGCTGCAAAGTGATGCTGATGGAAACACATATCCTTTTGCTTCTAATACCATATACGATCCCAAAGAGGATGTTATTCCAGGCGCTCAGCAATCCCTCCTCTGGAACGGCCCACACGGAATGTTCGAGAATCACTGGAAAGAGTGGGCCAACTTCCTCCAAAACAAGAAAAATGTGAAAACTTCACTGAATTTACCTATTAGAGAAATTCTTAATATGAAGTGGAAAAACAAGGTCTCTATCCGAAACAATCAATACCTTGTGAAACAATTGAGAGTGATTCTGACGAACCAAGGATTGAAGCCCTGTCCCGCTGAATTAGTAACAGTTTTATGATCATAGAAATATCGATTTCAACTCTCTCAAAAAAAATACTAGAAAAAGAATACGGCTCACTTGTCAAAGTGAATAAGAGAAGCGTTCTTTTTCCTATGCTCTATGCTCCCAGCTCCACGCAGCACCTACCACACCTCACCACGCTCCATTCTTTTCAGTTCAAGGACATCAATGTCAAAAAGAAAAGAGATGCTTTCCTTAAAGCTTGCGAGCATGGCGGTGGCGCTCTTCATCGGTATCATCTTGACAAGATGGAGACTTTTGTACTTGCACAAGTGCAGCGTGGAGCTGAGGGAAAAGAATCCATCCGCGCTTTCTTTTCTTACTACGATCTGGATGATGAAGACTATGATATGGATTCTGCATACCGCAGATTATCGAGGGCTAAGAAAAACGGCAAGCAGTCTGATTTTTTCAACAAAAAAAAGAACCAAGCCGTCTCTAAGTATTGTCGAATATATCACCAGAATGGAGTATTGGAATTGCTGCTGGGATATTTCACCTCAAATTACTTTGATGCCTTCGTTGCCCAGCGTGGATTTGTATTATCAAAACGGATGAATCAAGCACGCTGTTGGATATATTATCATATCGGAGGTCGCAGTATAGATGAGATAAGTCAATTGCTTACTATATCCGAGAGAAGTGTCTACAGGCATATAGAACGTATTAATACACTAGTTAATCAGAAACGTCTGTTTCCTTTTCCCTCATTGGAATTGATTCCCATAATTGAAGATCCACAGAGGAGCGAAATAAAATCACACTTTCATCAATGGCGTCATCTGCTACGCCATAAAGGTGCTCACTAGTCCTATCTACTGATTGCCAGTAAGGATAAGTTTGCTATATGTCCTTACAGCTTAAGCCTATCCCACGTGTATGCAGCTCTACTGCAGCAGTAAGAAAAATCACACTTACTCCTGATAATAATATCCAGCTCATCTCTGGAAACCTATCTGTAATAGATCAGACGAAAGTATTCTCCATCTATTTCAGAAGCGAGTCAGGCCAGTTCAAAGAAACTTCCAGACGTTCTAAGTTTGGAATGTACGTGGATCAGGCGCTCAGCTTCTTCACGCCTAAGAAGCGTTTCGATGTGGAATATATCATCACGCAGCTGAGTAACCACAGATGTGCAGTCGTCGTCACGGACTGGTCTGGAAATATAGAATACCTTCAGAAATCCAGGATGAGCTATGTCTATGATTCTGGCGCCTTGAGATCTGCCAGGAATGGCTATGCTTTTTCTTTCGCAGCTCAGACACTTAAGAAAAACAAGCTCGATCTCAGCAGCCTCATAGGTACAGAAATAGAACCCGGAGATCCGAATGAATTTCCCCAGGCACCAGTACCCATTCCGCCACAAGATGATCCGCCTGCCAGCAATAATGGACCGGGTTTCTATGTGGAAATAAATCCAGTAATTCTGGACGCTGCTCCACCAGCAACTGGTAACACGACGAATCTCTACACCTTCGTCATAGCACCGAGTAATGAAAAATACTTCATAGACAGAAGCGGAAATTCTTTCAATCTCGGAGGTGGAGACATCCCTCTATACCATCAGGAATTCACCTCCTCTGATTTTACAGGCAATACTATTACTGTAACGGTGGAAGATCTGCCAGCTGAAGATAAATACATCAAAGTCTTCCTGAATGGCATCAAAATAGAATATTTCTCTGGACCTCTGGGACAATTGCAGTATAGTCGGAATGGGCAAGACCTCACCTTCTATAAGCTTACCTTAAGATCAAGAGTCAATATTTATTTTTCAATATAGACTTCAATGAAATGAAACAACTACTTATCTTCTTTTCTCTCATATTCAGCCTCACAATGCAGGCTCAGGTTGAAGACTGGCAACTCGAATTCGCGCCTGACTCTAACTATATCAAGGTGTCTGATACTGCGGGACAATTCACTACAGTACGAGCACTGGACTGGATCAAGAATATAGAAACGGCCACTCATATCTCTTATGATACAACCACTTACATTCTGACTTATCAAACAGAATCTGGAGTCACACAGACTTCTGATTTCTCTAGTCTAGCGCTGCCCTCTGGTGGCACATCTGGCTGGGTATTGAGCACAGATGGAGCTGGAAATTACTCTTGGGTAGAACCTTATCACATTCGGGGCACATTCTTGAATGATGCCGATGCAGGAGCTAATGGTTGTCCAGTCGGTGGATTATATGAATTAGATGTTGAGAATACTCACGGAGAAAGTGTGGGTAGTCTAAGAATAAGAAAATTTTAAAATCAAATATGAAAAGCATTTCAACAGCACTACTTTTATTGCTAACATTAATCAGCTCAGCAACAACTTATTATGTATCAGACTCAGGAGACGATACAAATGACGGACTCACACTAGCAACAGCATTCGCTACACTGTCACAATCATCAAGCGTAGCAACTAGTGGAGATGATGTAATAGTATCAGGAGCGCACACTATCACTGCTGCTGTAAATTATGTAGATGGAGTTGATCTGACAGGAAGTGGAGCAACAACGGTAACTGTAAATATCTCAGGTGACTGGCAGTATGGAATAGGATTATCAACGATAATAGATACAACTACAGTAGGGAATACTGTATCAAATATAACATTTAAGGGTGGAGGTACTCAGTGGGGGTGTTTAGCATGGAGAGGTAGAAATAACATAGTGATAGATAACTGTATATTCAACGATTTCAGAGGTAACGTTAATCAAGGATTTGGTGACTACACTGGATTAAATACGTACCCAGTAAACTTTGTCACGGGCCATGTCATATCTAACTGCACATTCAATACCTGCACAGAATTAACGTTAGGAGGATGGCATTCGGGATGTATCAACTACGGAGATACAGACGGTATGGAAATGTTCAACAACACATTCAATTTTGATAAGGTGAACGGTCAGAACGGTTATGCATTCAAGCACGGTCAGAACGGCTACAATAAGAACACACTGATTAGGAACAACTTCGCATACAAACCACCGTCGAACAACCTTACTAATAACTGGAACTTCATAGTAGAGCTGTGGTTCGATTTGGGAGGTACGGTGATCAGAGACAACTATTTTGAGGGAAGCGTAGATGCTAATCATGTACTGAACACAACCGGTACATTTGGATTAGACCTGCGAGACAATACATTGGGATATCCATCAAAATATGATGGTTCTGATGGTGCCAATCTAAATGCAGCAGTGTATCTGGAACATGACATAGAAGACGTCTATATACGAAGAAACTTAATGCTAAATCAAGAGGCTGGTGTACGATTCTCACCTAGAGATAGCTTAGTGAAGAACATAAATATTCATCACAATATAGCTGTAATAGGAAATAGTGACGGAGATGCACAATGCACGTTTATGGATTGGTCATCACCATCAAAGTTTAATTCAGAAGATATCAACGTGATAAATAACACAATACTAGGTACTGATGCTGACTACGGCCTTAACCTACAAATAGATACTTTGAATGGAGCAGAGATAGTAAATAATATATTCTCAGGATTTGACCAATGTGGAGTAAGATTGCAAGGAGATCAGATGGATGGAGTCAATATAGAAAGTAATGATGTATTCAACGTGGCAACAGTTCATATAAATAACGGGACGACACTAACCAACTTCACGGAGATAAACAATATAGGGGTAGACCCATTACTAAGTTCTGTTTATACTCCACTTGCATCTTCGCCATTATTGGATGAAGGAAAGACAACAATATATTTAACAGATTATCGCAGAAACCCACTTAACGGACAAGTAGACATAGGAGCAATTGAATTGCAATCAGCTATCGCCAACCAGGTGAGGTTTTATTTAAGAATAGAAAATTAATTTTAAATCAACAAAAAAAAAAGAAATGTACAAATCTATCAAAGGACTAGCAATCTCCTTAACATTAGTGCTTACGATAACAATTTCAATGACCGCACAAACCATCGAAGGAGGTGGTGGTAATATTGCATTGAGTGCAGGTGCTGATCCAAACAACATTACATCAATCGCCACTCAAGACTGGACTAAAGGCGAAGCGATTTACGCAATAGATCCGCATACTCCAAAAGTTTGGATGTATGATGACAGTCAATCGGCAGGATCGAAATGGGTAGAAGTTTCATCGGCAGGGATCAATGACTTGGCGAACGGTATTGATGTATCTCTCAATGTATCAAATGATATAGAAGTGGATCTAGATATAGACGAATTGCCAGCAGAATCGACAGTGGACGCAGCAACAGATTACATCGCAGTATATGACGCATCTGCTGGAACAGAAGTCAAGGTACTTGCCACCAATTTCAGTGGAGGTGGTGGAACAGTTACAGGAGTCAATGACTTAGTGAATGGTATTGATTTATCTTTGAACGGTACAGACATTGAAGCAGATATAGACATAGATGAACTTACAACAGCATCAGCAATAGATGATGCCACTGATTATCTTATAATGTATGATGACTCGGAAACAGACGAAAAGAAAGTATTAGTCGATGATATGAAGACGACTCAGTGGAGAGAGTATACTACTGGAGACAAGACTAACGACAACTCTACTGGTACTTACCATAGCGGTAATGTAACGATAGGTGGAGGTTTTGCAAATAGTACGTCAACAGCAACCATTCTTAACAGCACGTTGCCCAGAACACTAACGACAATAGCCACAGGAACAACAGCGGCAAACTGGTTCCTACAAGAAGCTCAGAACAATAAAGCAATAACCCACTCGCTAAAGAACACAGCAGCTCAATGGGATTTACAGACCAAAGCAACTACGGGTGACTTTGCAATAACAGACGTTTTGAGCAGCATTGAAGTAATTAAATCAGCACCATCGACAGGTTCAGTTATATTCCCTGAATATAGGAGCAACTCAGGACTCATTCACACTGGAATAGTAGCGAGTATAGCGGCTTTTGATGATACTACTGGAAAGATAATACAGACTCAATACAGAGACAGACTAACCTACTATGTAGACGATGCAGCAGCAACTACTGGAGGTGTAGTGGTAGAAGAGGAGTATAAGTTAGACATTGGAAACCCATATGGACAACCAAAAGGAACGATTAGAGTTAGACAATAATTTAAACTAAAAACAAAAGCGTAAAAGATGAGACATATAATTTCACTAATCTTGATAATGCTATTGTCGAGCCTAGTTAAATCTCAATCTATAGTAGGTGGTGCTGGCGTATGTGCGGTGAATGCAAATCCCAACTCAATCTCATCTATGGATACGAGAGACCCAAAGGATGAATGTCTAAGAGCCATCAATCACAATACGGGACAAACTTGGAGATATGATAATTCACAAATAATTGGTAATCGATGGATTAATGAAATAGATGGAAATGGCATGTATGGCGGTTCTGGCACTGTGCCTTCCAGTACAGTCATAACCTTAACTGATAAGCTGGAGATAGATGGTGCTCTGAATATTGCAGACTCTTCTGACAATACGTTTCTAGGCGAGAATACTGGAGACCTGACCACATCTGCTCAGAATAACATATCAGTCGGTTTTGATTCTGGAAAGTCATTGACTTCCGGATCGAACAATACATTTTTTGGTTATGAGGCTGGACGAAACATCAATTCTGGCGGTGACAATATCATGCTGGGAAATGGTGCTGGGAAAATCAATACCGTGGGATCGAATAATATATTCATAGGAAATAATTCCTCATTCAATGGTGCTACAAGTAACTCAAATAAGCTGGTGATAGGACATGGAAGTTTTCCCCTGCTTTCTGGTGACCTCACGACAGGCACTTTCAAGGTAGATGGAACTTCAGAATTCACCAGTGACATAGAACTGGATGGCTACATCAAAGATGCTAGCGGCAACCTGGGGACTAATGGACAGTTCCTCGGAAGAGATGCAAATGGAGTTAAGTGGCAGGACGCAGGTGGAGGTACTGCTGACGGAGTCGTAACAGGCTTCACAACCAATACGGCTGGAAATGCCACTAGGGGCGTGCAGCGTTCGATCGGGTCTACGCTATCCCTTAATATTGAAGACGGTGATTCAGATGACCAGAATGAACTGGATGGTGATGGGATCTATGCAGGCAGTGGTACTGTGCCTTCTTCCACTGTGACGACTTTGGCTAATACAAGCTTCGGTGCTTGGAAAATTGATAACACAGACATAGAGGTGGGCTTGAATGGATCTTACTGGCAGATTCAAGAATCAGGCACTACAGAAAAAGTAAGAATGGGATTCTTAGGTGCTCAGAATGCAGCTATCGTCTCGGATAAAAAATTGAGCATTTACGGCAACTCTTCAGGGCCAGGAATAATTCTGGACGACAGTGAAGTGAAACTAGCTCACAAGATAATCGATGGCACTAATGACTCGGGGAATGAAGGCGATGTCTTGACCGCTGACGCTTTTGGAAAAGTAGATTGGCAAAAGCCATTCACTCCAGAGTACGGAGGCCTGATCACTAATGCCACGACGTCTGCCATAACCACTGGCGATACTAATCAGCACGTTTTTGATTGGACTTCTCAAGGATTTCCAGAGAGTAGTGGTCTAGTGGATGACACCACAGCAGACAAGATAACAATCAATGAGACTGGAGTGTACAGAGTCAATGTCACATTGGCTCTGAGTGGAGATGCCAGTGGCAAGATCAGAGCGATGATTTATGAGGGTACAGGATATCAGGCAGACTACTGGATCACATTGCAAGGCATGGACAAAGAATCACACTCATTCTCAAGATTGATCAATATAACTACCTCAGATATTCCAGCAGATATAGAAATCAGATATGAGCAAGGAACAAACATTGCACCGAATGTGGACACAATGGAATCCACCTCCACATTTGAGATAGTGAAAATTTCAGAACTATGATTTTTCTGTCCTATCCCGCGCCTGCACACTAATATAATTTTACATCTCAAATTCAAATAACAGCATGAAACCTGTCTATTTCCGAAAGTCTACCACTTCACAACCAAACGTCAATAAGGACTCACGTGTCATTACTGACGTAATTATGGCTCAAGTAGGACAAGCTGAAGGTCATGACGTCCACATCGAGCTGGCAGAACTACAGAAGGCCGCTAAGCAAGCCAATCGTCTGAAAAAGTTACCGTCTGAGTACGGTCACAATTTCGGAGAAGGGCTTGATAAAGCCTTAGGCTACTTCTACAATGTGAGAATGGATGGCAATAAGATGGTAGGCGACTTGCAGATATTTGAAAGTGCAGATAAATCCCCTACACATCCAGGTATGGGCTCTCATATTCTCGCCTTGGCCAGTGAGGACAAGTCCAGAGTCAATTCCTCGATCAAGTTCTACCCTGGTGAGAAATACCAGAGAGACAGTACAGGATTAAAAATCAGAGTCAGTTATTATAACCAAGATTCTGGATGGGTAAGCCCATTAGAGGAATATGGAAATGTCTATCGTGAGATCCAGCAGCTCAAGGGCTGCGACATGGTCGGTGATGGCGCTTTGACTGAAGAACTCTACAGCACTCAAGATCAAATGCTGAGCAACCTCCACCAGATCATCTATGATGAGCGCTTCCCTGCTCTACTGGAGACGCATGGAGAAGAGCTCACAGTCCTAGCTGAATTCTATCACAAGAAAGAAAGCGAAGGCCTGATCGCCACATTCAAAAACTTTATTTCAGACAAATTCAAAACCCCAATGGATACCAAACCAACCCCAGAACCGACTCTACAAGAAAAGCATGATGCCCTGGCTGCTGAACTTGCAGAATTCAAGTCAGGCAAGAAAAAGCCCGACCCAGTAGCGCCTACCCTGCAAGAGCAATTCGAGGCCCTACAGACAGAACTTGAGGAATTCAAGTCAGGCAAGCGACAACCAGAGCCAGCAGCGCCTACCATAGAATCAGCGCTACAAGTGCAATTCGATGCGCTCAAGAAAGAAATTGCTGAGCTCCAGAAAGGCCCAGCTGCACCTGAGACAAGAACTGAAACCACGGAGGATCCACCAGCGGACCCTAAGCAACGTGCTTACAGCTCCATGCCTATCCACCAGCAAGCAATTGCCAAGGGACTAGGTGAAAAAGCCTCAGCGTAATTCTCAAAAAAAAATTCATAACGACCCAAAAAACTTAACCATAGAATGTCATTAAATCTAATAGACGTAAAAGCATACCAGGACTATGTTGAGGATTTCAATCCTCAGATCATGTCCCAGATGTTCCTGGAGTTTGACACTCCCGCCTTCGCCACGCTCCACGAGGGGCTGAAAGGCAAAGAAGTCCTCACAGAGATGTTTGTAGGTGATCTGGTGCAAGCTGGAAAAACCACCTTCGATCCTAAGACGGACAGCTTGAAATTCACACCGAGAGTCTTGGAGACAAGATCTTGCAAGGTGGACATAGAGCTCTATCCTCAGAATTTTGATAAGTCCTATCTGGGCGCATTGAGATCCAGAGGTGTGACACCTACTGAGTTGCCTTTCCCTGGCTTCATAACTGAAAAGATCACAGGAAAGATCGCTCAGGAAAACGAGATAGCATCCTGGGGAGGTAAGAGACTGGCTACAGTGCCGGATGGATCTCTCATCAATGATGTAGTCGATGGCTATCAGGAGATCTGCAAGCAAGAAATTGCTGACGGTAATCTGACACCAGTGGTCACAGGAGCCATCACTAATACCAATGCAGTGGAAAAAGCAAGGCTAGTCTATAAGGCACTCGCTCCACAGTATCAGAAAACAGCACTTACGGCTTTCGTGTCACCTGACCACTTGCTGAAACTTCAGGAAGATTATCAGGAGCGATATGGTAAGTACACCACCTCTGATGGAACCACTTTCAGATTCGGTATAGGCCTAGGTAATGGAGGTGTGACCTTCAGAGCTTGTGCAGGGATAACAGGAGACTTCATGATGATGACGCCTGAATCCAACTTGCACTATGGCTATGCTGACGAAGGTCCACTATTGAGATTCCAGACCCATTACAGACAGCTGGCAATAATGTCAGATTTCTGGATAGGCTATCAGATAGGAATCATCAGCGACCAGCTATTGAGGACTAACGATCAAGGCATCGCCTAAGATAAAACCCCATGCAAAAGAGCAGGCGTGAACCCCATGCCGGGAAATTAGCGTCTGCTCACTTTTTCAATCCAAAAAAAATCAGCACTCATGGCAGCAAAAAAAAATACACCAGCAAAGAAAGCTCCTGAAGCCAAGCCAGCGCCCAAGGCACCAGCACCAGCTGCAAAAGAGCCAACTACTGATCCTATCACAGATCCTATAATGTTAGGCAAAATCGAAACGCTGGAAACCACAGTGAACGAATTAGCTGAAGAGCTCAAAGCTCAGAAAGCTGAGAATGCGGAGCTCAAGAAATTGATCAAGAAAGCAGCTAAGAATGATCCGTCATTACTCAAGCCAGCCAGCAAGGACAAGCCACTCATGAAAATTGACAAAAAGGAATATCAATTGAAATTCCCTCGTGTCAATATTCCTGGTACAGGAGACGTAACTGCCGAGATGGTAGCCGAGGACAAAGACCTCCAGAAGAAGATCATGACAGATCTTCCCAGCCTCATGGTAGAGGTGGAGTAAAACCAATTTTTTTTCAAATTAATCTCTAAAATCAAAACCTGATGTCGAATACAATCGATGCCGTCTGTGGAAAAGGAAACGCAGTCGGACTTAAAAATAAAATCTACGTCGTCAACCAAGCTGATGTGGATTCCATTCCTGATCCCGTCTTGGATACTGATGGAAACCCTACCCTTAAAATAGAGGGCGACATAGTACTGAAGACAGGCAAAGTCTGGGCTTCATGGGCTATCTCACCTAATGAGCAGTCTTACAAGACCACCTCCGAAGGTGACGAAGATGGCAGCTCTAAGAAAGTCGAAGTCAAATTCTTCATTCCTAGAATGTCCGCATTCAAGTCACTGGTCATAGGATCTGATGATCCTTGCCCTAAGCTTATCATCATCAAGGATGCCAATGGTGAGCAGAGATTACTCGGTGACATCGAGACAGGCGCTTACACTTCTGGTGATGAGCAGACTAATCCTAAGAATGGATATGTCGTCACTGGTAAGTATAATGCTGGAGATCGATTCCCGTATTTCTACACCGGAGCCATCACAACCTAAAAACCCAGTCACTAACTAAGTAAAAACCAGATGGCAGCAAAATACAACGGCCCAGCATACAATCGAGGAATCGTCATAGATGGAAAAACCTATGATCCCAAGAAAATGGATGACAAGGCCAAAGCCACTTTCCTTAAGAAGTATCCTGCCAGATCACATTGGTGGTCAGAAGGAAAAACGAAGAAAGGCACGGCAGACAAGTAAAGCTTCTTTGACCGAGGTGTTTTATAAATTGTTCAGCAGATAGGTTGCCAGAAGTGGTGGCCTATTTTTTTGCTATATTGTGATTATGCAACACAAGGATCCTAGAATTTCTTGGGAGGTCTTTTTCTACAGTGTAGGCCTCTTATTGTTCATTGCCTTATGCCAATATCTTGCAGAATTCTTTTTTGCGTCCTAGCACCTGAAGCCATTCTCTTTTAACTCTGTATTTCAATAATCAACGGTGGATACCCCCAGAGACATCATCAATGACGTGCTAGCCGCGTGGGCATTAGAGTTCATTCAGAACCGTGTCCAGGCAGCTCAGAAACTTGGCTCAGCATCAGGCAGAGGTAAGAATTCTTTTGATTACAAGGTGATCAAGGGTGAAGTGGCACGAGTGCTTTTTGAGTTTGAGGGATACATGAGATTTCAGGATATGCGCAAAGTCCGTAACCGTGGCAATAGACCTTTCGAGGATATCTTACAATACGTCAAGGATAAAGGTGTCAACAAATTCATCAATGGTTTCAAGTACAAGATCCCCTCATCCAATGTCAAGCTGATGAATCAGATCGCCTGGGGAATCGTCAAGTCCAAGAAACCGATCAAGCGTAAGAAATGGTATAACAAAGGCAAGGAAAAAGACATCCATTCCCTCTATGGCAGACTACTGGCCGCACTCAGGGAACACCAGGCTGATACACTCAGAAAATCACTTGCAGCATGAGTATCAGACGTGATAAAATACAACTCGAAGTCGAGATCAACGGCCAGAAGGCTGGTCAGTCATATCGTGAATTAATCAATGATTCCAGAAACCTGAAGCGCGAGCTACTGGCATTGACACCTGGCACGGATGCCTTTGTCAAAAAATCTGCTGAGCTCAGAAAAGTGAATGATAGACTAGGCGAAATCAGAAGGCAGACAAGAGGCGTCAGAACAGAAAGTAATTCAGTTATTTCAGTGCTTAAGAAATTCTCACCAGCACTGGCCGCAGCTTTTGTCATTCGTTCTGCTAAGCGATTTTTCGATTTCATATCAGCCCAGACTTCAGGTCTGGACTTACTTAAAAATAAATTCACAACCGTATTCGGTGACGCAGCCATTCTTGTGGAAGAATCTGCTAACAAGCAGGCTATTGCACTCGGCCTTACTCGTAATGAGTATAAAAAGCTGACAGCACAGGCTGGTGATCTACTCATCCCAATGGGATTTCAGCGGGTAGAAGCAGCCAAGTTATCCACCGAAATGATTAGTCTTTCGGGTGCATTGAGTGCTTGGACTGGTGGTCAGAAAACATCCACTGAGGTATCAGACATCTTATCAAAAGCACTACTAGGTGAGAGGGAGCAGCTTAAGACATTAGGGATATCTATTCAGGAGAATGATGTGAAGCAAAGACTAGCCGCAAAAGGTATGTCTAAGCTTACTGGCACAGCCCTCCAGCAAGCCAAGGCTATGGCAACACTTGAGCTCATAACTGAAAAGTCTGGTGATGCTCAGGAGAGTTTCAGGAAGAATGGAGAAGGACTCATCCAGACCAAGGCTCGGATCATAGCCAAGATAAATGAAGCCGCTGGAAGAATGGCCGCGCTCTTTCTGCCAGCCTTCGAGAAAGGTGTGGTAGTCGTGGAAAAACTCTTGACTACCTTATTCGCATTAGGTGTGGGTCTGACTAAGATTCCAGCTTTTCTCAAGGAGAACAGAGTCCAGCTGATAGCTTTCACCGTGGCTGTCATATCATTCAATTCTCAGGCCATCATAGCGAATGCTCAGCTCTTACTGCTCAGCGCCAATCTACTCAGAAAGGCAGCAGCAGCCAAGGCTACAGCAATTGCAACTGCAGTAATGACAGCTTCCCAGAAAGGTCTCACTGCGGCTATGAGAGCTAATCCCATCGGTCTCATCATCACAGCTCTGGCCTTACTGGCAGCAGGGCTGGAATTAGCTTATAGACGATCTGAAACATTCAGAGCTGTTGTAGATGGATTAGGATCACTAGCCAAGGAAACATTCAAGATAATATCTGAAGCTGCTGGATCATTCGCCAAGGGTTTTCAACTTATCAAGTCTGGTGAGATTCTGAATGGATTGAAAGAGATAGGCACTGGACTCAAAAAGTCCAATCCTGTTTCCATCGCATTCACAGAAGGAAAGAGACTGAAACAAGCATTCTCAAATGGCTTTGACGCCTCGAAGGAAAAATCCCTTCTAGCTGGTCAAGCAGCTGCCATAAATGAGTCATCAGGAGAATTAGTGAAAGCAGGTTCTGATGCTGGGATATTGGCTGGCCAAGCGATAACAGACGGCATCAACTCACGTCTGAAGAAACTATCCTTAGCCACTCCAGACAAAGATAAGTCCAAGAAGAAAAGCACCTCAAAACAAGACCTCGCTCTCAAAGCCCTCAAGGCCCAAGCCAAAAAAGAATTGCAGGAACTGGAGATCCTGAACAAACAGAAAAAAAGCACAGAAGCGGAATATCAGGCCGCTACCCTGAAATCCAAAAAAGACAACTTCCAGAAGCAGCTGGATCTCCTGGTACAATTCGGCCAGACTAATTCTGACACCTACAGAGAGACCTATATCAATCTACTCGAGGTGGATGATCAGATCGCTCAGCAGAGCCTGGAGAAGCGTATCGCAGGCATCAAGGACATCCAGGATACGGAAATACAAGAACTCAAGCTGTCACGAGAACAGCAGCGTATCACAGAACAGGCCTATGATGAGCAAGTCCTGGAGAGCCGCAGAACCTTCCTGACACAGAAACTGGAGATCCTACGAGCAGGCGACCAGCAAGAGACCAGCCTCTACAGAGAGGCCCAGATAGAGCTGGCATCCGTGCAGCGAGAGATAACGGATCAGAAGGTAACCGCGCAACTGGAGGCTATCAAGACTGCTTCCAGTCACGAGCTCACCGAGCTGCAGCAGAAGTTCCTCAATAGATTGCTGACAGAACAGGAATATGAGGAGCAAGCGCTGCTGAATAAGCAGTCAGAGCTGGAACGTAAAGCAGAACTCCTCCAGAAATATGGTCTCCAGGAAACAGAGGCTTTCGCCAAAAACCAAGCAGATCAGCTGAAGGTCCAGCAAGATATCGATGGTAAGAAGCTGGAGAATTCCAAGCGGACAGAAGATCTGAAAAATCAACTGCAGCAGGCCAGCAAAGCATTAGCAACTGATACCCTAAATTTTGCCATACAGATATTAGGTCAGGATGAGGCAGCCAGGAAGAAACACAGTAATGCCATCAAGGCCATAGAGATTGCCAAGATTGCAGGGAACCTGGGTTTTGAGATAGCAGGTATCTGGAAGAATGCACCGGAAGGTGGACTCATAGCCGGGCCTATCATCGCAGGCGTCCAGACCGCTGCGGCTGTCATAAGAGCAGCTAAGAATACAGCCACGGTAGCAAAGCAGAAATTCTATCACGGTGGATATGCTTCAGCTGGCTACACCGGTCACCACGCCATCTACCACGATGGCCTCGATGGTGTAGTGAATGCAGATCTGCACGTGGGAGAATACGTCAACCCCAAGTGGCAAGTCCGTCACCCGGTATTCGGAAAGGTGATCAACTGGATGGATACCTACAGGAGAAATCCGAGTCAGATCATCCAGCCACTGAAATTCATGTCAGGTGGTTATGCTCCGGACACGACACCATCAGGACTCTCAGGAATTTCCATCAATACCACTGGTGCCAGCTCCTCACAAGCGCAGGCAGTAGGTCCGCTCTTATCGAAAATAGATCAGCTGATAACCGTGCTGGCCACTACCGTCGGAAATAGTGATACAGGATCCAATACCATAAACCAGTCAGAGAGCCAGAACGTGGATAAGCTGGTCAGAGCCTTATCCAAACCTATCAAAGCCTATGTCGTCCATTCTGAATTCCAAGCTACAGCCAGTGAGATAGCCGACATAGAAAACCAAGCCAGCTATTAATTCAGTAAGTCAAAATAATGAGAATCAAAGCATTGAAAATCAAGGACGCAGTCATGATAAAATCGAGTGGAATCACAGGGGAGATCATCGCCAAGAATGGTGAGACGATCCATGTACGGACGCCTGATGGTGACATCATCAAGACTGTGACGACAGCAGTACAAGTGCTGGGACTCATAGATAGGATACTGGCCAGCCTGGTACAGATTCTCCTTTATTTCAAAACCCCCAAAAACTGATAGAAATGGGAGACTCACATATAATAGTTATTGTTTTCACAGCCATAGGCTCATTTGTCGCTGCCATATTCGGCAAGGACGGCTGGCAATATCTGACCAGGAAGAAAGAGATAGAGCAAGCGTCAGCCTCTCATGAAGAATTCAAAAAACTAGAGGCTGAAATGAATATGATGCGCAGAGAGTTTGAAGCCAGAATGGCTGCTGAGAGAATGAAAACCTCGAATATCAAAGTAGGGGTGGACATGATGCTGACAATGTTTGAAGACATCGCAGACCCTAAGTACCTGGTAATAATGGAGAAGGTCAGAAAAATCATCAATGAACCCATAGTGCCTTTAAAAAAAACAACTAATGACTAATGAGTTTCTACTGAAGCAGAACACGGCCCTGAATGAGCTGCACTTTGAACTGGCGGCTGCCATGTGTGAGAATAATATTAAATGCCTCTATGAAAAGCTGATCAAGTCTGGTCTGGATGATCATACACTTGGCTTCTGGATCTGGGATATATCTGGCGGCTTGGAAATATACTCACCTAAGTTCAGAGCTTCCCTTCAGTTTGAAGGAGAACATGATTTTCCCAATGTTCCAGAGAGCTGGCAGAAATACATAGAACAGGATTCACTGGACCTGGCGCTGATGAATTTTGACAAGCACGTCGATACTAAAGGGGAATTCAGGTATGTCCAGCAGGTGATATATAGAAGAAAAATAAGTGGCAAAGTGACTCTGGTCTGCCATGGGAAAGTCATCTCATGGAATGATGATGATAGTCCTAAGATCATGGTCGGTGTACACATGTTACCCTCTGGAAGATATATCAGTAATCTTTTATAAAATCAGAAAAAGCAAATGAAAAAAGTAGCATTGACAATCTCAGCAGTGACGCTGGTAGCAATACTCAGCTTCACCATCCATTACACCAAGCTCTATATGGATCTACTGTCCACCTTCAGCACTGAAGATGATCGAGCACCCACAGAGGAGCTGATGCATCCGGAGATATTCATCATAGGTCTGAATGACAGCTCAGCACTGGCCCATAAGATAGGAACTGATACCCTGGTGAGCTATGACTACGATCCACACTCACACTCGCGGTCCTCCCTTCAGGGAGTTAGAGGGCAGAAGAGCAGATAAGCCAGCAGAGCCACCAGAACAAAAAAAATAGAACCTCCCTTAAAACCAACCAGATAGAGGCAATCTCTCAATATCAGATCATGGAAAGCGGATGGTTAGCACGCATCCAGCCTGTGAGTGGATTGTCTCTTTTTTTTCTTGTCCTATGATGAGTTCCACAGCTTACTGAAATTTGAAATCATTAATTAATCATTTGCAATATGAAAAGAATAGTCACAGTCAGGATTCCTGAAGACCACCTAGCTCAGGATACGCCTACGCATGTCGTACTGAAAGACGGTACACAACTCGAAAGAGTGGACACCGTCTCACAACCCATTTTCAGGGTTACAGAAGATGCCCACGCCTACTTTGATCCTAATGGAGAACACGACATATCTGGACCCAATGTCATCGACCTCAAGAAAGGTCAGCAAGTGGAACTGATGGCCTGCCAGCTCAATCAGGAGTATGGCTTCAGCCCCTTCAGATACACCCATGTCCTGAGCACTGGAGAGAGAGTGGAAGCCTTCGTCTGGGTATCGAATGAGATCCTGGAGCACGTCGCTGGAAATCTCGGCCCCAGATTAAGATAGAATAGAAAAACAAGAAGTGAGCACCATCAGCATACAGCATGCCATTGATATCATCAAGGGATCTGCAGAACCATTCGAGTTGCAATTCGTCAGGAGCTCAGGACCCCGGATAGGATCCATCAAGACCGTGCTGTGTCGCTATGGCGCTCCTAATCCCAAAAATCCCAAGGAGCAGCCTGCACAGAGCGGTGCTGCTCCTTTTGTCAAGCAATCATTCAAGCTCAGCGGTACGATGCCACTCACAGAGCTGAGTAATACCACCCGACCACTGACACCTCTCATCTCACATTTCATCGCCATCAATGGCCATACAATCAGACACTAAGAATGGAAGCCCCTACCACCAGTAAGCAGCCCACCACCTACGACATCATCAGAACCGGAGATCATATAATGACCTCCAAGGCTGGAGGCGATATCGTTGAATTCAAATCCATCAGGAATAGAGAGGACTACACAGAAGTCAAGACCATCGACTACGCCAATAATGCAAAGATCGCGTACTGGGGTAAGAATAATCAGCTACCACAGCACCGGGAGAGAATCATCCTGGATAACAATATCGTAGGAGAACTGATCGCCACCAAGGCTGCCATCACCATTGGTGGCGGCATCTATGCCTATAATGAAGTAGTGGAAGCTGGCGTGAAGCGAGAAGAAAGGATAGCCATGCCTGCTGAGATTCAGAAGTGGCTGGACGAGAATCAATGGGACGACTATCTCGAATGTGCAGCTGGAGAATTATTCAAGCATGCCAATGTGCCTACTGAATTCATACAAGTAAGAAAGAGATCAAGCACGGAAATTTCAAAGTTACATCTCAAGCCGTGCAAGAACATCAGAGCCGGTGTACAGAATGTGAATGGAAAGGTGCCTGTGTACTACTACCACGGAAGCTGGAGCCAAAGGACTGCAAATAATACAGGCATTCAGGAAGCCAAAGCCATTCCTATCCCGACCTACAATGGCAAGCGTCAGATCAAGAGCCTTTTTCATACTGGCACCAAGCTTTTCTTCGATGGCTACTATTACAAGCCCAACTACTGGGGTGGAAAAGAATGGATCATCACCTCCAATAATATCCCGAAATTTCACCAGCACAATCTGGAGAATGGATACAACATTCGTTTCCACATCGAGATTCCATTCGATTACTTTCTGGATAGAGTCGCATATGATGCCGCTGATGATGGAGCAGCGAGAACTGAATGCATGAACAAAGCAGCAGCCGCTGAGCAGACCTTCATAGATGCCATGAATAACTTCCTGGCAGGCGTCAAGAACTCTGGCAGAGCTGTCTACACGAAGTTTAAGCACGACATGGAAAAGTCTTATCCAGGTATCAAGATCACACCACTCAAAGTGGACCTGAAAGACGAGGCACTACTGAAGCTATACGACAAGTCCAATGATGCCAATATCTCAGCGCAGGGCATACACCCTACCCTTGCCAGTATTCAGACACAGGGTAAGCTCAGCTCAGGATCTGATATCAGAAACTCACTGATGCTCTACCTCGCCACCAAAGCACCAGGACACAGAAGAACCCTCCTCAAGCCACTCAAGATCGTCCAGAAAGCCAATGGCTGGGACTCTAATATCAAGTTCGGATTTGAAGATACACTGATCACCAAGCTGGATGACAACCCGGATGGCATAGAGAAAACAGCCTCATCACAACAAGATCCAGCAGTCAGTGAGTAAGATACTGGAAGTCATATCAGCCATCAGAGACAGCCACTCCAGAACAGTGGAAGTCTATACCCGTGGGAGTTGCGTCCGCTTTGCCGTGATACTGAAAGCCATCTATCCTGACGGTGTGATTCTCTACGATGTCAATCATGCCATTTTTGAGCTGGATGGACTATGCTATGACATCACTGGCCTGGTGGAAAAGAAAGGACACATCCCCCTGGATGAATATACCCCAGCTCACCAGACCAGAATACTGGCCTTACAATTTCCCTGGACATGATGGACGAACTCACATACCAAGCAGGCATCAATCTACTGCGAGAAAGAGATCCCGACTCCATCTGGATCCCAGAGCTGAAGAGACTAGGATTCACCCTGATGTCCACCAAGTATCTTGAGAAAGAACTCCAGCGCCTGGATGCAGAGCAGAGCAGCCTGCAGCGGTCCTCCCTTCAGGGAGTCAGAGGGCAGAAGAGCAAGAGCAGCCAGCAGCAGTCCTCCCTTCAGGGAGTCAGAGGGCAGAAGAGCCTAGCCAGAGATCCCATACTGAACGACCTCTACAACAATAGAACCAAGCTCTACAACCTCAGAGGTAAAACCTCGAACAAATTCCACCAGTGCAGTGACGACGCTGATCGAGCTGCAGTATCCACAGATGTGCAGGGCATACAGGCCAGGATCAAGACCGTCACCATCACCATCCGACAATATGAGGAGACTGGCCAGCTGCCACAATCCGCAGAAAAATATCCGGTGCCACGAGCCGGACTGGAAAGGCACCGACTACTTCTCAGACTACGATCACAGATCAGCAATAAGAAAACCCATCTCAAGGATCTATTCAAGCTCTCTGATGAGGTAGAAAAAAAGCAGCACAGAATCACCAAGGCTGAAGCCAAATTACAAGAACTGGAGACCCACAAAGCCTATGTCGAAAAAGCCATCAAAAGAACTGACAAAAAAGGACGCTAAGCTACTCAGCAGCAGACTCTACACAGAGGCAGACTTCAAGGATGCTTCCAGACTGGAACGCCTGGGAATGTATCTCAAGCAGCCACGCCTACCCATCAGCCCCAGTGATGAGGAATATCTGATGAAGCTGAGACAGGTGTGGATGATCACAGGAGATTCCTTATCTGGCTTTGAGTCGGTGCGGAAAGTGAGAGTGATCCATCCGGACATGAAATATGAAACCGCTCAGAAGTACATAGGAGAAGCGGAGTCATTATTCGGATCCATCATCTCCAGGAATAAAGATATGGCGAGAGCCGTACTGATAGACAAAGCCAGAGACCTCTATGAAAAAGGGATCAATGGTGTTACTGGGACTCGTGAGATTATTGACAAGGATGGCATATTGACAGAAGTGGAAGTGGAACTGGCTCCTATAGACCTCAAGCTCGCCAAAGAAGCGCTCACCCTCATAGGAAAATGGGAACTGGACAGACCAGATGATCAGGAAGACATTCTCAAGGATCTCCAGCTACCGGATATAAGTTTCACCACTGATCCGGGTGCACTGGCTGAGGACATAGAATTCAAGGAAGTAAGTGAGGACACTGATGAAGAAGAGTAAGTCCGTATACGTGAATCCCGTACAGGATAAGTTCTTGCAAGCACCTCAGCAAGATAAAACCTTCGTAGGTGGTAGAGGTGTGGGCAAGTCCTCACTGATAGGCTTCAGCTCCTACCTCAGCGTGAACCACTTACCCAGAGCCAAGCAGTTTTTTGTATCCACGACCTACAACCAGATCCTGACCAAGACGATGCCAGCCATCGAGGCGATGTGGCAGAGTTTTGGCCTGAAGGAATGGCAATCAGAAAAGATTCCTGGACACTACATCGTGGGCAGGCGACCACCTAAGAACTGGACCCGGCCCTACAGTCCACCGAGACGCTTTGATAATGTGATCAGCTTCTGGAATGGCTACTGTATAGAATTCCTATCCATGGATAGACCGGATCACCAGAGAGGTGGATCCTACGATGGAGGCTTCGGTGATGAGATAAATCTGGTGAAGAAAGAGCATATCAATAAAGTGCTGCTCCCATCCATCAGAGGCAACCGCCACAAGTACACCAGCCATCTCCATCAGCAATTCAGTAAGTTCTGCTCCATGCCCTGGAAGCGCTCCCAGTACTGGGTGCTGGAATACGCAGAGAAAATGAATCTGCATCCTGATGAATATTACTACCAGGAAGCCACGGCCTATGATAATATCGAGGTGCTGGGTGAGAAAGGAATAGAACGTCTCCGGAGAGAATTGACCTATCTGGAATTTCAGGTGGAGGTGATGAATATGAGAATCACCAGACAGCCGGAAGGCTTTTATCATGCTTTCTCAGAAGATAAGCACGGCTACCAGCCAAAGTATAATTATGGTGATTCTAACAGAGGCATCATCACCAGAGGCACTGCTGACATGGATCCCAAGCAGCCGATGGACATCTCTCTGGATTTCTCTGGATGGATCAATTGCATGACGGTGTACCAGTCTTCAGGCAAGGAGGAAAAAATGGTCGATGCCTTATTCGTCAAAGATCCCAAATCTGTCAAGGATCTCATAGATGATTACTGTAACAAGTACGTAGACCACAAGAATAAGACCGTCAGAGTATGGGGAGAGCCCAGAGGCCATGACAAGAATCCCATGGGCATCACTTTTTTCAATGTCGTGAAAAATCAATTCAGAAAACATGGATGGAATTGCGAGATCAAAGCCCACGCAGGCAGAACAAACAATCACGAAGACAGATACATCCTCATCAATAACATCTTCGCTGAGGATGACTCCCAGCTCCCCAGGCTTCGCATAAATCAGGAGAACTGCAAGGATCCCATCATCGCTCTGCAGATTACCCAGGTCACCGCTGACAACAAGAAAAATAAATCCAAGGAGAAAGACCGGACCTTCCCACAGGAGCACGCTCCACACTTCACGGATACCATAGACTATTATTTCATGCAGAAATATGGACAGTCCAGGCTCATACTCGGGCTGCCTGGAACTGTGCACTTTTGAAAAAAAAATATCAGATGAAAAAGACCAAAGAAAACAAGCTCAAAAGACAGATCTATGATTTCATAAATCATCTAGAATTTAGAGCCAGAATAAACCCGACTCAGAAATTAGCTCTCAAAAAGGCGATACGGGATTACAGGACGGAATCTATCAAAAACTCTAAAGTATGAATGTGGTAATTCTGTCCTATTCAGTACCCTAATTTGCCGCCACTTTTGCAATAACAAAGATCAACACTATGACTCTACTATTCACCTCTACCGTCACAGAAACCAGAGAAACTAAGATCCAGGATACCAACTTCCTGGAGCACTATCCCAGCGTCAATGGAAATATGAACTGGCTCAAGTTCAAGCCCTACATCAGACAAGCCAGTGATGACGTGATGGAATACATCTCAGCAGAATTCTATGATGTGCTCACAGCTGACACCAGTGAGACTGATGATGCAGGTATCACATCCCTGAAAGAGCGGATAAGATCCACGCTGCAAGATGCCATCGCCTATCTGTCCGTCTACAAGGCCATGCCCTTTCTCAATATCGTCATAGCCGACATGGGAGTCCAGCAAGGCAGCAGCGAGAATGGCACCTCACAACCGACTAACCAGTGGAGGTACAAGAATACCAGATGGTCTGCACTCATCCAGTACTATAATAAGCTGGACCAGCTGCTGGCACTGATGGAAGAAAACATCTCTGAGACCCTGCTGGATAAATTCAAAACCAGCAAAGCCTACACCGTTCACAATACCTTATTTTTCAAGCATACCGAGGTGCTGTCTCAGTACCTGGACATAGCCAATTCCAGAAGGACTTTCATCTCCATGCTGCCACATCTCCGGAAAGCTCAGCGAGATCTCAGAGTCCTCCTCTGTCACCAGGCCTATGATGAACTACTGACCAAGCTCGACCAGGACGACAACTCAGATGAGTATGATCAGCTGATAGAACTCTCCAGGCATTATCTGGCGAATAGAGCGCTCTATCTAGGCATCCCACACCTCAGAGTTCTACTGGAAGGCAATGGCATCCAGGTCGTCACACAGACCGACACCATGGACATCAAGAACCCAGCTAACGAGCAGATGGTCAAGGATCTCTTATTCAGAGCTGAGCAGGATGCAGCCTCTTATAAGTCTGATATCATCGGATTTCTCAGAGGTAACCTGGAGGTCTTTCTTGCTTATAAGGAGCATGGCTATGTGGAGGGTGAGAGCAGGACGGTGTTTGCGTCAGGTGATAAGGTGGGTGGAATATTATTATCTTAATATCTACTTAATCTTTTAACAAAACTTTTCTTAGTAAGTGAATCTTTTCTTTTCTTTCTCTGGTGTTCTGGAGAAACAGATTCTAGCAGCTTCATTCTTTTGGTTTTTCTTACGTATAAACTTCTTTTTAGATATGCATCTGGTATGAATACCTCAATTTTGTCGCTTTGTCTCTGTTTAATTTTCTTAAGTTCTTCCTTGATTAATTGTAGGCTCCTATCGTTTGTCAGCATTTCATTTAGATGCAAGGTTCGAAAGTGGTTTAATAGGTCTTCAAGATTTTCGAAGTATGCATTTATCATAACAATCGGTGAATCTTCAAAACTAACATGGTCTTCTATTGTTTCTATAAATGACTCCTTGAACGGTGCATTTACAAGGTATGTTTTTTTATCTGGGTCCGAAAAAATTCCTTGAGAAACCTGTGGAATAAAACCAATTACCTTAAATAATTTCATAATGTTGTCATTTCAATATTCAAATTGGAAATACTTCTTTTTATTGATCTCCATTGAAGAAGTAACATTTGATCATATTTGTCAGATACGGACTCTTTAACATCCATTCTTTCTAACTCCTCAAACAATTTTTTTTTAATGGAGATACGTTCAAAATCCTCAGCTAGTATGTCAGAAAATATAAGAATCTCCAACCATCCTCTAGAGCTGTTTGAAATCAAATCATCCCAAATTCCAGGGTCTGGTTTTAAATCGAATTGATGTTTTATTGTCGCTAGACATTCTACACTACCCCAACTAGAAACATCTTCACTAAATCTCAAATCATCAAAGTCTAATTCGCTGTTCAGGTATATCAATGAAAATTGTTTCAAGCAGAAAAGATCTCCCAACTCACCGAAAGAATTAGTTAAAAGAATATTCACTCGTCCGCTGCCAAAACCAGGCCAGTTTAAACCCATGCCACCAGTATGTAAGGAAGCATACTTTAACACTTTACCATCTTCAATAAGTTCTGCAAACGCTTCAAATTTGTCAAAGTAGGGAATCGAACCAGCATTGTAACGTTCTTTAATGGCATCTTTGCTATATCCTTGCTCAAATACATTCAAGTACTTCTTTTGTAGAAGAACACTGTTCAAAGCAGCAAGGTTCAAGTTAATACAGATACTTTTTTTTGATCTTACATACGTAAGAAACTTGTCAAAAGACTTATCGGTTTCAGCAAGTTTCTCAATCTTGGTTTTTAAGTCAACATCATTGGAAAACGCCCAGTTATTTATCTCACCTTTCTGGACAGGCTTTGACGTTTTCATTTTATGCATAATTGATTCGTTTGGGAGTGGAAAAGGCGCAGAGTTAATAATTATTTTAAAACTCTTTGTTTCTTTAAAGTTGGTGCGAGGCCTCCTAGTGACATCGTTATTAAACCAAGCTCAGTCATAGCCCTAATCGCCTGGTCAACATCTGATTTTTCAAAGGAGTTCTTCTTATGTTCTGACCAATTTTGAAGGAGAATAAATAAGTCTTTGTCAGTACAGGGATAATTTTGCTCTAATAAAGTTAGGAGTGACGAAAGTAATTCCAGATTTTTATCCTCGGTAATCCTGTTGATTAAATTGGTTGACTGAATGATGGATGCATCAAATTTTTGAAGCTTATTCAAAACAGATTTACTAATGTTTGTGTTCAGAGCTAAATCAAGTGCCTTCTCTGTACCAACGTTATAATAAGTCTGGTATTCTATAATTTGGCGACTAAGGATACTAATCGCATTTGAATAAGGACCGAAATGATAGTTTTGAAATTTGAAATAATTTTCTTTTGAAAAGTAGTTGAGAAAGAATCCCGATTTTTGAAGACGGACTTTGTTGAATTTAGATAACTTGGATTTAATTATCATAAGAATTAAATGACTAGCATTCAATTTAGGCACTCTAGTAACTTGGTTTTTATTAACAACTGAGGAGGGTTCGAAAATTATTATATCAAGTTCATCAGCAAATTTCAAAACATAACTTACTATAATATCTTTAACGATATTCCATTCTAAACCTCCATTGCCACAACCAAGAGGAGGGATTGCTATAGAATTGATATTTAGCTTAGGTAATTCTTCGACCAGAGCATTCATACCTGAATCAATGTATTCATATTTTGACTTTTCTCGCCATTTGTTTTTAGTTGGAACATTAATCAAAACCTTATCATTTTCTCTTGAAACTAGGACCTTGCCAATTCCAAAAGATCCATTCTTGCATGCTAAAACGTAGCTGTCGTTATTACTAGGAAATCTAGTTTTAAATTGATAGGCAATTCCCTTTCCCATGAATCCTTCGCAATTCACTGTATTTACCAAGGCGTCAGTCCCAGCCTCAAACATATTTCCAGTTGTTAGCTTTATCATTTCTTGAACATAGCTGAATTACAATTAACATAAATTCCTGTTTTTCCTAGCTTAGTAAGCAAATCATCTATCCTTTGCTTATCAGTTCCATTCTTGCAGTAAATTGCATAAATATCGGTAGAAAACACCGTATTTTCACTCAAACATTCTGCCATACAGCAATTTTTACAGTCTTGATCGCAGTAATCTCTGACTCCCATTAAATCCCAATCAATTAGTTCAATGCCCGTTTGAAAAGGATGTAATATGGGTGGGTTCAAAGATAATGGATGTTGCGTAAGAATTTTAAAGTTATTTCGTTTTGCAAGTGTCCTTAGAATCGTTAAAAATACAAAAGTGAGACCTTTACAATCTTGCTGGACTTGTCCAGCAAATGGGGTTCCAGCAAAAAAATGAAAAGGTACATATCCGTTTAAATTATGTTTCTTTCTGTGAGCGATTATTTTGTCATCTGCAACATCATGAAAGGCAGCGAGATTTCCTCTAGCACTTAGTCCTTCCTTCAGAATCTGCTCTAGATTATCAAATGCTGTTAAATGAAAAAGTAGCTTTAATTGTTTAGGATGTTTTCCCATCGTTATATTTTCAATGTTGTCCCTAATAACTCCCCACCCCCACCATATCCAGCAGCCGCTCATATTGCACGACTTCCACACTATTACGACCCAGTACCGCCTTGTCAGTCGGGAGTTTTCCACTCTCCAGGGAGCGGATATCCAACTTGTCACCAAGCTGACTGATGAAAGCGATACTGCGATCGTGTATGGGAGATCTAAGATATAATCGTGAGTAATTCTTAAGATGTGCCAGTGCCACCTCAGCCTTTTTCAATTCTCCTTGCTGCTGATGATAGATCACCTTGCCTATGAGGAATGGTAGTGTGACATGAATGTTCTCTCGTGGTACTTTATTCAGATTGTAGTGTAATTTCTTGAGGCTGATTTTCTCACCCAGGCTGATGGCCATGTAGAGCGCATAGACTTGCATCCTGGTCTTATACGCTGGCTGGCCAGTCTTGTGCACATTCTTCTCTATCCATCGGAACAGCGGCAGTGCCTTGAGGTAATCACCTTGGTGGAGATAGATCTGGAAGAGCAGCTCGTTGTATCTGTAGACGTGCGACCCCTTAGTCTTCTGTTCTGAGAGAGCTGACAGTATGACCAGCTCGGCCTGAGCCAGATCACGGGCAGCTATGTGGACGTCCAGAATATGGAAGGTGAAAATGTTGATTACCATGGAGTGCTGGTATGGAAGAGCTCTGAAATGTTCTATGGCACGATGACAAGTCTCTATCTGTGATGGTTTATCGCCATCTATGTAGGCAAGGAAAAAACTGAACTCAAAGTGAATGAGCTGTAATCTTATACTATGCTCCAGATGCGGTTTCATATCGTGGATTACCCTTTGCATCTGTGTCCTGGATTCCTGAAAAGCTTGTGTGCCATACCTGGAACGGACTACAGCATAATCCCAGTCAAACTCAATTTCCTTACGATACAGTTCCAGATGATTCAGAGCCATCTTGTGGAAGGACTCAGCCAGATGGCTCTCTTTTTTCAGGGCATACCTGTTGGAGATTTTTCTGCAAAGCTCCGCAGAGATATTGTGCATCTGGTAAGTGGTGCTGCGTCTCAGTAATCTTCTGGCTGCGGCTATGATAGCGGACGAAAACCCAAAAATAGACATCAGTGCGATGGCTTGAAATTCACGGTGAATACTGGTTTTTTGCCTCTGGAGTGAGTTTCCTCCATCTATATGCGTGAGGGAAACGATAAGTTTGTCATAGAGATGCGACTTGGTCTTGACAAAGGATCTTACACTAGGTGAGCTACCATACATCTGCTTAGACATCGCTTCATAAGATTGTCCTGAGGTCAGACCATCGGCTAGCTCTAGTTCTTTAGGTGTGAGATTATCAGTTCCTTTTTCTCCAAGGTACTTTGAGCAAATCTCAAGTAATTCTCTTACTGGTAGCATAAGGATGCCTTTTTCTTTGTTTATAATCTAGTTCTTTATAAGCACGTTTTTTAGTTGTAATTAAATAGCTGTTTTGCGAAATTGAGTCATTAATGATTTTTAAAACTTATACAACCATGGACATCTTGATAGAAATTCTGATCGCACTAGGTATCATCGAGGATACTGATGGCATCTAAGAAACAAGCAGAGGTCCCAGTCACGAAGACCTCTGCCTTTTTATTTCTATTCTACTTTGTCTCTTAACTCTTTCATGGCCTCTGTCATTTTATTTTGATCCTTCAAGAGTCTGATAAGTTCCATATTCATCTCTCTCAGGTACTTGATCTCTTCATCTTTCTCGGATTTGTAATCTTCAAAAGCCAATACGCCTCCCTCTTCAGGCAACTTATCGACTATGTAATTTTTAGCGTCTGGGTATTTTTCAAGTATTCTTTCTGTAATGCTGTTAGATAGTTCTTTCCCTGATTCATATCTAGATATTCTAGATGCGCCAACTCCAATAGCAATTGCTATGTCCCCTTGACTCTTTTTTATTGACTTCCTAAACTGCTTTAAATCAATCACTTATGAATATGTTATATTTTTAATGCACATATATCGCGCATATATGAACAAGTTGTCATATGTTTGTTTTACAATTTGTTACAAAATATAAATTATTAGCGATGGCAATGAACGATGTGGACAAAAAAGCAAGAGAGCTGATGAGGCGCATGATGCCTCATCTCAAAGCCTCAGAACTAGCCCATAATCTGGGCATCCATCAGAACTCTCTGAATAATCTCATAGATGGTATACACAAGCCTCGTGATCCTGAGCTCCTGAGCAGAGCTTATAATCTGATGCGAGAGCGTTTTCTGCCTGTGCAGGTGGAGGTGCAAGGGATACAATTGCCAGATTTATTCACTACAGAAATGGAGGAGGTATGAGAAAGGAGATCAATGCCAATTTAATCATCACAGACATCACTGATGGCACAGTGACGATGGATGCTGATTACACATTCATAAATGATTTTTACGTGGACTTTTCTTTCTTTAATCATATCTATGAGTCTCACATGTATATTATCAATGGCGATTTATCGCTCACAAATCTTTCAGGAAATGGAGACTTAATTGCATCAGCTGAAGATATGATCGAGAATGAATCAGTGAAGATCATCCTTGCGATAAGGAAACACTGCGAAAATGTCTATGATAACTTCACTTTTCTTGAAACTGAAATACCCTCCAGATACAACCACCCGCTGACCTGAGCCACAAATAATTTTTTCACATACTAAAATTACAATTGACATGATCCGATGGATGAATGAACAGACTTCCCTTGCCCATGCCACAGCAGCTGCTCTGGTGAGAATGATCTCAGAAGGCAAGACCACAGCCAAGGCCGTGGGCAAGAGCATAGGACAATCAGAAGAAAAGATCAGTCATATACTGACTGATGATCAGGAGGCACTTTCTCCAGCCTATCTGGTTCAGCTATTCAGGGACTTTGATCTGTCTCCGGTATTCCTACTCACTCAGCAAGGTGAGCCTTCTGTGACTTCAGAAAGAGATGACGACGATGAACAGAACGACCAGCACCATCACACGAGCAGAGTCCTCAAGGCACTTAATTATGTCATAAGCCAAAACGGCATCAGCTCGTTGCCTGAGTACTACAGACTATTGAGCATCAGCTCCATACAGGAATATGTGCGACTCTGCCAGGGTCGAGAGACCTTGCCTCAGAAAAGCATACTGGACCTCGCTCAGGTGTACAAGATCAATCCTGTCTACATCTACAATCCCATACCACATACTCCTATGTTCCTATGATTACCAGTGACACATACATAGCACCTGACAAGGTGGAAGAGATCAAGGCGATAGATGACCTGCTGGGCACCATCGAGGGTTTCGTGGAACTGAAAAAGAAGGGTGCTGCCTACATAGGTGAGTGTAATAATTGCGGTGATCCCAAAGGCCTGACGGTGACAGTTGGGAAGGGTCTCTATAAGTGTTTCAAGTGTGGAGATGGTGGCAAGTATCCACTGCAGTATCTCACTGGCCAGAGAGGGATGGAGTACAAGGAATCGCTGATCTATCTGGCAGAGACTTACAATATAGACATCAGTCCGCCCATAGTCCCGGTCAAGAAAATGTCCAGTAAGAAAAAACAACTCTCATTCCGTGATAGACAATTGCAGGCGTCAGGGATCTCACTATCCGCTCAGCAATATGAGGTGACCGATGGCAACACGACCATGGAGCTGGAGAGATACAGAAAAGGAAAGCTGAATCAGTACGGTGAGATAGATCCCACAGGTGATGACATGATACTGGTGTACAGAACACTGAATGGCAAGACTGTCACCTATAGGGATAAGCGAGGCAAGGAAAAGCAGCTATATAGAGTCAGGCACAAGTACCCGGAGCAGCACCTGAGTCAGAAGACTGGCCGCCCTATGAAGTATGCGAGTCCCTACGGATCAGGCTCTCACTTATGGTTGCCTGAGTATGTGATCAGAGCGTATGAGCTGGGCTCCACCTTCGATACACTGTACATCGTGGAAGGTGAGAAGAAAGCAGACAAGCTCTGCTGTCACAAGATGTTATGTGTCGGTATCATGGGCATTCATAATCTGGCAAATGAGGACATGCCCTATGTGTTTGAGCAACTGATGCAAGCTTTCAATGTGAAGAATGTCGTATTCCTATTCGACCAGGACTGGAGAGATCTTTCGATCAAATCTGATAAGCCAGTTGACATGAGACCGAGAAGTTTCTGCAAAGCGGCTACCCGATTCAGATCCTATTTCTATTCCTTCCTGGTAAGTGGTGAATTCAATTTCAAGATTTTCATAGGTACACATAAGGCCGAGGCTGATCAGAAAGGCATAGACGATTTCCTCGTCCCGAATAAAGGCAAGGAAAAAGAAATTCTGGATGATCTGAAAACTGCAGTCACTGGACCGGGTCACACAACTGACCAGTGGGAGCTCTACGATGTGACTGAGATTTCTGACTATGCGATGAAGGAAATCTGGAAGATCCACAATGAAGTGGCTTTCCTGAAACATTACAAGGCTGAGCTGAAGGATCTGAGAGAATTCAAGCTGGGCAAGATCAGGAGAAAGTACAATGAAGAGGAAGAGAAATTTGAGTTGGCTCAGAAGGTGCTACCCTCAGAGCAGTACTGGATCAAGTCTTATGACAAGCATGATAATCTGAAACTGACCTTTGACTGGATTCAGATCGAGAACTTTTTCAAGAATAGAGGGATAGGCATTCACGAGCAGTCTCCGGAGGACATCTGGCATCTCCATGTGGAGAGCAGCAGCAATATGATCAGAAAGGTCACGCCACGATATGTGCAGTCCTACCTGATAGAATATTCCAAGCAGCTGGAGGATCTATCTATGGAGATTTCAAGATTCATCAAGGCTGGTATTTCCAGATATCTGTCACCAGTCCAGATGAATCACTTGCTGCCCATAGATATGAGACTGAGACCAGCTCAGCGTGAGATTATGACTCTCTTATTCAAAGATAAAGTGGTGGAAATCACCAAGGATGAAGCTGAAATCAAAAAGCATTATGTGTATCACTACTGGGAAGAGGAAGTGATCCAGCACGACTTTGAATTGACAGGGCCTCTATTCACGATGGAGAAGAAGGATGGCAGTACTGGCTTTGATTTTGAGATGACAGCGCTGGGCAAGGAATCGGAGATCTTGCAATTCTTATATAATACCTCCTGTACTTTCTGGAGAAAGAAAGCCGCTTCAGTTCATAAAAAGAATTTACCAGCCAGGTGGGTGCAGAATCATTCCATCTCCAATGAAGCAGCCGGAGTGACTGAGGACGAAATCCAGGCCACAAATATGCATCTACTGGCCAAGATGGTGGCTTTCGGGTACCTCCTCCACGACTATGAGGATGTCAGTAATACCAAGGCCATCATATGTATGGATCTCAAAGACTCTGAGCGAGGCGCAGCTGAGGGTGGAACTGGTAAAAGCATATTCAGTTTCATGGCAAAGCACCTGGTCAAGCTATTCGATATAGATGCCGGAGCGAAGGATCTGATGGCTAAGGATCCGTTCATGTTTGAAGGTGTGGATGAGAACACCAGGATAATAGTCCTGGATGATGCCAGGAGTGACCTGGACTTTCAAGGAATGTTTTCCAAGATCACCAATGGCGTGAAGGTGAAGCGGAAAGGTAAGACCACCGTAAGAGCCGGAATGAAGAAATTCATCATCAATCTGAATGGAATGCTTAGGGGATCCAGCAACTCATTCATCAGGCGTCAGTTCTTGCTGGGCTTCACTGACTACTATAATGAGAAGCGGACCCCATATGATGAATTCGGTCACAACTTATTCAGCGAGTGGGACAAGAAACAATGGAACCTGTTTTTCAATCTGGCCATCCAGTGCAGCCAGCTCTATCTCAAGTATAATCTCAAGTACTCAGTACCCAAAGAGAAGCTGACCAGGAGAAGCCAGAGAAACGAGCTCGGTGAGAACTTCATAGACTGGGCTGATCTCAAGTATGATGAGGAAGGAGTCTGGAGAAACAAGTGCATGAATAAGATGATGCTGATGGAAAGTTTTCTTAAGGAATACCCCAATCAGCGCAAGTACATGACAGTAGCCAAGATCAAGGAAAAACTCATCATCTATGCCAAGTACAGAAAGCTGGACTTCAACATAACCAAGGACGGTGAGCGGATCAAGAGTAATGGAAAAGAATACCTCTGCCTGAGCGATGAGAAATTCAATCCGTCTCAGGACATGGCAAAGAAGATAGATAACGAAGGAGATTTTTTCAATAGAACGGATATATAAAATAAAACCTGATGATCACAACAAAGATACTAGCCTCATACCTACCCTACGAGCTCAAGTGTGAGGTCACTGACCTGGGTGAAAAGAAGATAGGCACCATGTACGCTGTCTATGCTGATGGCACTGCATGCTTCAAGGATATCATAGAAGCAGAGCAAGGCTTCGAGGACATAAAGCCGATACTGAAGCCGCTGGATGGAATGTCAAGATACTTGGTGGATGGAGCATCACAAATTCTGATAGATGGCTATCTGGAAATGCACTATGACATATATGATCTGATCTCTCAAGGAAAAGCGATAGCATATGAGCAGAAATAAGAAATCCTGCTATGTCATAATGATCGCTCAGAAGTTCCTGAAAGGCCATCGACGAGCTGGGCAGGAAACAGACTTCGAGTCGTTTGTCGTGTCCGGCAATAAGAAGACAACCATCAGAGGCAATTATTCTCTATGGCTGAAACGCTTCCAGAAAATACAAGCAGATCAGGCTTACATATCTCTCAGGAAGTGGTCAGGAAAACCCTACCGCAGTAAGCAGATAGAGATCAAGCAGCTGCATAAGAGTGATGGCATAGGACTGGAGAAACTGGTGATCAGCTCCATAGGTGCCATCGTGAATAATTGTAAGACTGTGGCGCCATTTGTCCAGGTCGATGATTATGATCTGGCCTTGAATGATGGCCTGGGATTGATGGATTTTCAGTCGTGGTTTGCCGGATATGACCTTACTGATCCCATGGCAATCATACACTTCACCCCATTCCGATATTACAGAGAAAAATGTGCAGCCTGTAAAGGTGAGTGCAAGCCTTGTCCCAAAGGCGAGGGTGCGGAGAGATCCGCATCCTCATTTTTGAACTCAAAATCAATACTATGAGATTACAATATCCACTCATCTATCCAGATGGTATGAGAGCAAACAGAATGCCTAAGAAAATGAATCCTAAGAAAGATTATAAGGAAGCCATAGGAGCGCTGGTCAAAGAACTTCGTCTGGCCAGGGCCAAAGATTCTAGACTACTATCCAATGTCCACCTGAATGCAAGTGGATCTGTGTACGGCAGTAATCCAGGTGGCCCAGGTGTAATGCTAGAATTCAAGAAAGGGAAGACTCGTTATCACTGGCTACTGGATCAGTACGACAGGACAGCTGACAACATCTATGCGATGTCCAAGCTGGTACACAACTGGAGAATGTTTCTGGACTCAGGCGTGAGGAGCTGGCGAGAGAAAATGGAGGTGGTATGAATGGACGAATGTGGACAGAATCGGAGATCTCTCGATTGATAGAAATATACCCGGATCATACTGGTAAAGAAGTCGCTGAGAAATTAGGTCGAAAACTTACCAGTGTCTACGGGAAAGCTAAGACACTAGGTCTATGCAAAAGCGAGGAGTTTAAGAGGTCAGATAAGTCTGGCCGATTAAACAAGACAAACCAAGCAGGGATAGGTCACAGATTTAAAAAAGGTCATACGCCAGCGAACAAAGGAAGAAAGGTTTCATCAGAGACCAGAGCTAGAATGGCTAAGACTTTCTTTAAGAAAGGTCAACTGCCACACAATACGCTATCAGATGGAGCTATCAGGACAAGAAGAGATAGAAGAGGGATTCCATATCAATTTATCAGGATCAGTGCAGGAAAGTGGGAGCATCTACATAGACACATGTACAGGACTAAAATCGGAGAAATACCAGATATGATGGTAGTGATTTTCAAAGATGGCAACACGATGAACTGCACAGTTGAAAACTTAGGATTAATCACTAAGCAGCAGAATATGAAACGAAATACTATACATCAGTACCCGGAGGATGTGAAACAAGGGATCCGGGCATTATCCAAATTAAAAAAGAAAATCAAGCATTATGAAAAACAAGATTGATGACGTGAGAGATCACATGTTCGCAGCACTTGAGAGACTGAATGATGAAAATCTAACTCCAGAGCAAATTGATAAGGAAATCATAAGAGCCAAGGCTATAGCTGAGGTGGGGAAAGTTGTTGTGGAATCAGCAAAAGCTGAAACTAATTTTCTCAAGGTCACTGGACTGGACCCTACTGGATTCATAGGTACTGGAGGCAAAGAAAGTGACACAGATGCAAATAAATTGACCATAGCAGCAAGCACTAGTGCAGTGCTGGGTATTACTGAGATTAAGTCAGCGAGAGAATGAATGATCATCGTGATATCAAAAACGTCAGACGATGAAGGCATTACAGGAAATCACAAACAGACTGAATGCGATAGATCACAAACTGGATAAGTCCAATAGATTCCGATTTCAGAAGTTATCACAGTTTTGCAGAGACAAAGAGGTTGACCCTAAGACAGTGAAGAAGTTCTTTCCTGATGCCATATACCAGAAGGGAGTTTACTGGGTGGATCTGGATGTGATGAGTGAAATAATTCGGGATAGTAAATGAGATTACTGATAATAACAAGGTTCACAGAGTGCTATGGCATTCTGCTGATACCGACTATTATCAGTAGTCTGCCACCACACAATTAGCACGCATCCGCGTCGCCTATATTCGTATCACTCTCTATTTTCTCATCAAAGAAGAAGCTCGTCTCTTTGTCTATTTTTCTACGTGTGATTTTCCCATAAGTCTTGATCAACATTGGAATTGTGATTCCCATCATCTCTGCTGTTGTACCTTCAGAAACACCATTGAGAAGACAGATTGTAGTTGCGAACGTATGCCTTGCCAGATGAGTATGCAGCGTTTTCTCAATTCCGCAGATGTCTTGGATCTCTTTCAAATAGGCGTTCATTCTCGAATTTGATTTGATAGGTAACTGTCTATCATAGCGTTCCCATATCTCCAGTGCCTTTGGGAACATAGGAAGTACAGCCTTTTTCTTAGTCTTATTTCGTATTGAATCGATCCATATCCTCTTTGTTTTGATGTCTATTTTGGTTTCAAAAGTGTGAAGTCTGCTATATTCCATACCTGTATAGCACTGAAATATGAATACATCCCTGATTCTGGCTATTCTATGGTGTAGATTTTTGTTTTCGATAGCATGGAGTTCTTGCTCATTGAGATAGATGATATCCTTCTTTACTTTTTTGAATTTCATATGCATCATCGGATTGATTCTGATCATATCCTCCTGGATACCGAACTTGAGAAATGAGTCTAACTGATGCATCCTCTTATAGGCTGAATTGATATTCATTCTAGTAAGGAAGTGTTTATACAAGTCATTGATGAAATCAGGGTCTATCTTATAGAGCGGCACATCAAAATCGCCCAGAATATTCTTGAATCCATTATATTTCTCTAATGTCCCATCTGATAGCTTAGGTCGACTTTTGCAGTACCTTTCCACTAGCTCTGACAGAACCAAGGAGTTGTTAGCATCTATTTTCCTGTACAATTGCTCGAAAGTAGAACATCCATCCGCGATACGCTTCCACTCTCCTACTAGCTTATTGACATTCGTGTCACCATCCGCATACTGTAGCTTCTGATGCCATTTCTTAGGAAATAAGCCTGTAGCACGTACTTTTCGCTTACCTAAGCTGTTGGTGAAACGGACATATAATGATTGATCACGAGGGAAGATGTAGAATAGAGCTTTCATACATCAAAGATTAAAATGAAAAAGGTTAGCAATGAATCTAATTTTCAACACTGCTAACCTTTATGCTAACCTTTTCATCCTGCTTATCCGATTTATCCGATTTAGAGTAAGTTAAATCATCGGATAAACAGGATATTCAGGATGCTGGCGGAGGAGGAGGGTCCGCGATTTTGTCTGATAATCAGATAGTTAGGATTAGGTGCTAACCATCCTGCTATCTGTATTCCTTAAGGTCCAAGCCTTCTGTTAGTAATTTACAACATATTACACCGAA